>Ga0228536_1000804_pt1 | contig 45032 bp, 37 predicted proteins | sample SJ1Smetagenome_FD_168611 | JGI IMG/M metagenome (GOLD analysis project Ga0228536, IMG submission 168611) | Enriched culture of PCE-dechlorinating microbial communities from Ithaca, New York, USA - SJ1.S | ecosystem: Engineered > Modeled > Simulated communities (microbial... > Unclassified...
CCTGAGGGTAAAATTTTTAACCTGTCGCTGTATGGAACTGGTTTCAGGACTGATCCGGGAAAAGTTTCTTTCAAGGGGGAGAGCGGAATTTTCGTTCTCCCCGGTTTTTATTCCTTTTCCGGCAGAAAGTGCAGCCCCTCCGGAATGAAGGTGATTTCCGCTTCTGTTCCCGGGGACAGCGTTTCCTGTCCCGATAGGCCCGGGGTATGCACCGTGAGCGGATCGGTGCCCGGAAGCTCAACCTCGTATTCCAGAACACTCCCGAGATAGGTGGAGCGGAGCACAGTCCCTGAAAGATGTCTCTGTTCTTTTCCCCCGGGAGCCAGGCGTACCCCCTCCGGGCGGACCATCACGCTGTATTTTCCCGGAGGCAGGGATCCTCCCGCTTCCGGATCCCATGGTCTGCCGAGAAGGGTCCATCCTTCCGCCGATTTTTCGCAGGGGAGGAAAGCGGCCTTTCCGATGAACGAGGCCACAAACCTGTTCACCGGCCTGGAGTACAGCTCCCTGGGAACTCCCGTCTGCTCGATTTTTCCACGGTTCATCACTACCACCCTGTCGGAGATGCTCATAGCCTCGATCTGGTCGTGAGTGACGTAGATGCTCGTGATCCCAAGCCGCTGCTGGAGCTTCCGGATGTCGATGCGCATCTGCTCCCTGAGCTTGGCGTCCAGGTTCGACAGTGGCTCGTCGAAGAGGAGCAGGGACGGCTCCATCACCACCGCCCTGGCAAGGGCGACCCGCTGCTGCTGACCCCCTGAGAGCTGGCTCGGCTGGCGGCCTTCAAGCCCTCCGAGACCGACGAGATCCACGACTTTCTCCGTCCGTTCGCAGATCTCCCCTTCTGTGAGATCCCTCAGCCTCAGTCCGAAGGCGATGTTCTCTCTTACGTTCAGGTGGGGAAAGATGGCGTATGACTGGAAGACCATGGCGGCGTTCCTTTTGTTGGGAGGCACGTCGTTTATCCGGTGTTCGCCGAAGAAAATGCCGCCCGACGTGGGGTCCTCGAATCCGGCGATCATCCGGAGGAGGGTGGTCTTTCCGCAGCCCGAAGGCCCGAGCAGGGTTACCAGTTCCCCGTCGTTCACCTCCAGGGAGACTGCATCAACGGCGCGGAAGAGCCCTCCCGGTTCGTCGAAGCTGCCGAAATCCTTTATAAGAGAATCGATTCGTACGTTCACGGGCTAGTCCTCCTGTATCCTGATCGCCGCCATGCCCCCGGTCCGGCCGGGTACGAGGCGCGCTATGACGGCCATTGCCGCTGCCACGATTACCACAAGGATCACGCTGAAGGCTGCCGCTACGCCGAGCCTTCCCGATCCCACCTGGTTGAGGATCTGCACGGTGAGCAGGTTCCAGTTGGCCGACACCAGGAAGATGGCCGCGCTGATGGCGGTCATGGCCCGGACGAAGGCAAAAACGAGCCCGGAAAAGAATGCAGGAGCGATGATGGGCAGGGTGACCTTCCGGAAGGTGGTGATCCTGTCGGCCCCGAGGTTCTGGGCCGCTTCCTCTATGGAGGGATCGATCTGCCGGAGCACGGCGATGCCTGACTGGATCCCCACGGGGATGTATCGGAAGACGAAGTTCAGGACGAGGACCGCCAGGGTTCCCATGAGCATAAGGGGAGGTCTGTTGAAGGCGAGGATGTAACCGATGCCGATCACAGTGCCGGGCACGGCGAAGTTGAGGATGGAGGTGAATTCCATGATCCCCTTTCCGGGAAAAGAGGTGCGGACCACCAGGAAGGCGATGAGCATTCCCAGCAGGCCTGAAACAGGAGTGGCGCAGAGAGCCACGATGAGGGTGTCCCGGATCGTCCCCGCCCCGACGCTGAAGGCGTATGTGAAGTGGGCGATCGTGGGTGAAAAATCGTACCCCCAGACTTTCGTGAAGGCTCCCGTGAAGATGGTCCCGTAGAAGAGAAGGACGAACCCGGAGAACCCCGCGGCGAAAGTGAAGAGGCAGCGGCGTGCCCCCCGGCTCACCAGTTTTGAAGAGGACGCAGTGGGCTTTCCCGTCACGGTGGTGTACTGCCGTTTCTGCAGGTAGTACCTCTGGATGGCGAAGGACGTGATGGACGGGATCAGGAGAACCACTGCAAGGGCTGCTCCCAGGGGAAGGTTGAAGGAGCCTGTGATCTCGAGGTACGCCTGTGTGGAGAGCATGGGAAACCGGCTTCCGGCCAGGACAAGGGGATTCCCGAAGTCGGCCAGGGATTCGATGAGCACCACGAGGAAGGCGCTTGCCAAGCCTGGAAGGCTGAGGGGCAGGGTCACCTTCGTAAAGGTCTGCATCCTTCCCGCCCCCACGTTCATGGCTGCGTCCTCCAGCGTGGGGTTCAGCGATTCGAGTACCCCCCTCAGGGTAAGGTATGCCACGGGGGCGAAGGTGAAGACCTGTGAAAGGAGGACTCCCCTGAATCCGTAGATGTTGTAGTTCCGTATGCCCAGAAGTCCCCTTGTGATGAGCCCGTTTGCGCCGAAGAGCATGAGAATGGAGAGTGCGCTCGTGAAGGGCGGAGAAATGATGGGAAGGATAAAAAGAAGATGAAGCGCCTTCTTACATGGTATGGATGTCCGCGTCATGGTGAACGCTGCAGTGTAGCCGATGACCACGCTGCACGCAGCGGTAAAAAAGCCCGCGGTGAGACTGTTCCAGAGGGACGACCTGAGGTACCGGAAGGTAAAAAAACGTCCGTAGTTGGCCAGGCTGAAACCGCCTTCCTCTGACTGGAGGCTTTTCACGAGCACGGAAATCAGAGGATAGCCGACGAAAAGAGCCAGCGAGAGGAACAGAAGAGCGATAAGCAACGCGAGGAGAGGGTCCCGGGCGAGGAGCCGGATCTCCCTTCTTCCTTTCGAGAATGCGCCCATGGTACCTCCTGGAAAGAGGGGGAAGAGTTCTTCGCTCTTCCCCCGGACTGGTGACCGGTTACTGGCCGAGGACCTCGGTCACCCAGCGGTCTATGATCCGTTTCTTCTCCTGGGCGGCCCTGATGCGGTCATAGTCAACGAGCTTTATCTCCGAAAGGGGAGGGAGCCCCTTTCCAGCCGAGACATCGGTGCGGACGGGGAAGAAGTAGGTCTTCTTCTCGTTCAGGACCTGCTGGGCATCCTTCGAAACGATCCAGTCCACAAGGGCTTTTGCCGGTTCGAGGTTCTTCGCTCCCTTGAGGATCGACATCGCCGCCGCCTCGTATCCCACACCCTCGGCGGGGAAGACAACGGAGGCGGGGAAGCCTTCGTCAACGAGCTTCAGGAATGCCGGGGTGAACTGTATGGCGATCTGTGTTTCACCGATAGCCAGGTTCTTGCTCGGTCCGGTGCCGCTCTGGGTGTAGGTCTGGATGTTGGGGTTGAGCGCTTTCATGTAGGTGAATGCATCGTCCTCCCCGAAGGTCTCGATGAGAGTCATGATCATGGCGTATGCTGTACCGGAGGACTGGGGAGAGGGCATCTGGATCATCCCCCTGTATGCCGGGTCGAGAAGATCCTTCCACGATGCCGGCACCGGTTTGCCGTCCTTCTTCAGTTCGTCGGCAAGGACGCCGAATCCCAGGGGGTTCATGTAAAAAGCGGTCCAGTACCCTTCCGGATCTTTGAATCCGCCGGCGAGATCTTCAGCGGTCTTTGATATATAGGGTTGGGTGAGCCCCCTGTCCTTGGCGATAATATGGTTTTCGCTGGGGGCGCCGAACCAGACATCGGCCAGGGGGTTTGCCTTCTCCGCCTCGATGCGGCTCATGGCAGGTCCGGAGGAGAGAAACACCATGTTGACCTGTATACCGGTAGCCTTCGAGAATTCGTCGAGAATGTTCCTGGCATTTTCCTCGTCCACACTGGAGTAGACAACGAGTTCATCCGCCAGTGCTGACATGGTCCCTGAAAGGGCGAAAAGCAGGGCTAACGAAAGAGCGATGAACACCTTCCTTTTTTTCAGCATGTGCACACCTCCTGAATGATTCGATGAGATATTGAAACACGGTCAAATTGTATCATGTTATTAAAAAATCTCCCCGGGAAGGATTTCCTCAAAACAGCTTCAGAACGGTCCAGTAGAGTATGGAAGGGCAGATAAGGCATCCGAAGCCCGTGTAGAAGGTTGCTGTCATGGCCGCGTAGGGAACGAGGGCAGGGTTTGTGGCCGCCATTCCTGCCGCCGTGCCGCTGGTGGTTCCCATAAGGCCTCCGTAGATCATGGCCGTCTTCGGGGTATCGATGCGGATGATCTTTGCCGCGAAAGGAGTGAGGCCCATTACAGTGATGGACTTCACGACTCCTGCCGCGATGGAGATGGCGATCACGTCAGAACCCGCTCCTATGGCGGAGCCTGTGACCGGTCCCACGATGAATGTCACGGCTCCCGCCCCTATGGTGGTGACGTCCTCCGGAGAAGTGAACCCGAATGATACGGCTGCCGCGGCCCCCACGACAAAAGAGAGCACGACCCCGAATACAAGGGACAGGACTCCCGCAAGCCCGCTTTTCTTCAGTTCGCGGATGTCTGCTCCGTATGCGGTGGAGACAATGGTGAAATCACGCATCATGGAGCCTCCGAGAAATCCGACGCCCGCGAATACCGGTATGTCCGCCAGTCCCTTCGAACCCGATGTGAAAATACCTCCGGCGTATGCGAGGGCCAGACCTGTCAGTATGGCTAGAGCAGATCCGTGGATCATCCCTTTCGAGAGGCGCCCGGAAATCCACCCGGAAAGGAATGATATGGTCCCGACGAGGAGAAATGCCGTGAGAAGGCCATTGGAAATGAACAGCTTTTGGACGATTTCTGCAATAGCTGTCATGGTTTTTCACAGTCTTTCGGGAGTCTGCCGCCCGGGGTTTCTTCTCCGCCGATCCGGCTGAAAAGCGGAATGAAAAGGAAACTGACCATGGTAGCGGCAAGCCCCGCAATAATGGCGACATGACCGCTGCTCAGCGCCCTCACCACGTTCTGGGAAGCGGACATGGCAACTACGACCGGGATGAACATGGCCTGCCAGAACCGTATCCCCTCGACGGCGGAAGGATTCCTTTCAAGAAAAGGTCTGCCGTATTCTGCGGCGATCAGCAGAAAAAGCATGGCAAAACCCACTCCTCCTATGTTCGAGTTGAGCCCCGCGGTCCTCCCGAGTACATCGCCGGTGAAGTTTCCGAGAAAAAAGCAGAATGCCACAATTGCCACACCGTAAATGACCATGTGATCCTCCTCTGCGGTCAGGTATTCAAACCCTTCGGATAAAACTCTACACCCTTCTGTCGATTGATGCATCTTTTTCCTGAATTTGCGGCAGAAGAAGAAAAATAATCCGCAAAGTTCTCCGGGAAAATATGAGTGGTATAATTTCGTCGATGCAGTGCCTGAAACATGAGCCCGATCCGGGATGATACGTATTTCCCTTTGAGTGGTCCGGTGAAACCGGCTCCGTGCAAGACAGGCTGCAGGAGGAAATTTCCGGGGAGGTGGAAGTCCGGCAAAAAGAGGCGCTCTGTTCCGGAATGAAAAGTATTTTTTCTTCTTCAGGAGGTGGAGTTTTTTTATGGCCAGAAAACAGGTAATTTATGGAGTCGACGACAAGCCTCCATTCCCCGTGATGATCCTTGCGGGAGCCCAGCATGTCCTCACCCTTTTCGGCGCGACAACTCTTGTTCCCCTTATTTTCGGACCTGCTATGGGTATGGACGCGATGCAGATAGCGTCCTTCATTTCGTGCGTCTATTTCGGAATGGGAATCGCCACCCTGATCCAGACGCACCCGAAGCTCGGTTCAGGGCTTCCCATCGTCCAGGGGTCCAGCTTCAGCTTCATCCCGTCAGTCATGACCATTATAGGAGCCTACAAGGCAATGGGTCCCGACGTGATCATGCAGTACATCGGCGGTGGACTGATCGCGGGAGGCATTATCCTGTCGTTCATCGGCTACAGCGGCATCATCGGGTACATTCGGAAGATCATTACCCCGGTAGTCATCGGGCCCGTGATAATGGCAATAGGATTTTCCCTGGCTCCGACGGCCATAGGAAACGCGGCGAACTACTGGCCCGCTTCCCTTCTTGTCGTATTTCTTATTTTCTTCTTCAGTCTCGTAAGCAGGAACAAGTACGCAAACATATTCGCCATACTGTCGTCCATTGTGATCACGTACCTGCTCTGCTACGGCCTGTCATCGGCGGGGGTCTTTCCGGCAGGCCATCCTGCCCACATTGATCTTGCCAGGGTAACTGAAGCACCGTGGCTGAGGTACAAGGTTCTTATGCCGTGGGGCGCACCCAAGTTCAGCCTTCTTGCCTTCGGAGCCCTTCTCGCCGGATTCTTCGCCGTCATGATCGAATCCGTTGGTGACTACCATTCCTGCTCCTACGCAGCCGGACTGAATGACCCCGACGAGAAGACCATCAGCAGAGGCATAGGTGCTGAAGGGCTGAACTGCGCGCTTTCGGGCCTTTTCGGTTCCGTAGGTACCACGTCCTACACAGAGAACATCGGCCTGATCGGGCTCACGGGTGTCGCATCGAGGTGGGTGGTCAGGACAGGGGCGATCCTCCTCATATTCATGAGCTTTATCGGTAAGCTGGGGGCCCTGATCGCCACCATGCCGTCGCCGATCATCGGCGGGGCATACATAGCCCTCTTCGGCACCATCGGCGCCCTCGGAATCCAGGTCCTCATGAGGGCAGACATGGGAAGCCAGCGGAACATCCTCATCGTGGGGTTCGCGTTTCTCATGGCCATGGGACTCCCCGGCTGGATCGAGCAGAACCAGGCTCTTTTCATGAACCCGGAGCACAGCCCGATTCTTCAGACGCTCGGCGGTATGGTCTGGGCGATACTCAAGACGCCCATGGCGGTTGCCGGGATCTGCGCCGCATTCTGCGACTCTCTCGTCCCGGGAACCGACGAGGAGCGGGGTATCGGAACCAGGATGAAATAGAAAACAGGAGCCTGTTTTTATCACGACTCCAGACGCAAAGAATCGGGCTCCCTCAACCTGGGGGAGCCCGATTCTTTGGGCTGGAATCACTTCTTGAACTCTGATGTGAGCTTCTGCACTTCCTTTATAAGATCTTCCCCTATATCCTTGGCGAACTGCTCGTAAATGGGCTGGCAGGCTTTCTGGAAAGCAGCCTTCTGTTCCGGGGTCAGAATGGTCACTTCCATTTTTCCCTTGAGCTTTTCCAGGTATTCGGCGTTCATCTTCCTGTTGAGCTCCCTGTTGTGGACTTTCGACTGGTCGGCGGCATCCTGGACAACTTTCTTCATGTCATCTGGAAGCCCGTCCCAGAATCCTTTGGAGATGAGCAGCACGAAGGGCGAGTATACGTGCCCGGTATCGGTTGCGAATTTCTGGACTTCAAAATAATTCTGGAGGAAAATAGTTCCCCAGGGGTTTTCCTGCCCGTCCACGACCTTCTGCTGCATTGCCGAGAAAAGTTCTCCGAAAGCCATGGGAGTCGGGTTTGCGCCCATTACCTTGAACGCTGCCAGGTGGATGGGATTTTCCATGGTCCTGATCTTCAGGCCCTTCAGGTCATCGGGAGTTTTCACAGAATGGACGTTGTTCGTGAGCATGCGGAAGCCGTTCTCCCAGTAGGCGAGCCCCACCATACCCTGTGCGGGAAGCATGTCGAGGAGCTTTTTGCCCACGGGACCGTCAAGGATATAGTCCGCAACCTTTTCATTTGCGAAGAGGAACGGAAGGTCGTAGATTTTGTAGGCGTTGACGAATGCAGTCATGGGCGCGGTAGAGGGGCAGGTCATCTCCTGTGTCCCCATCTTGAGGGCTTCCATCATGGTCCGGTCGTCGCCGAGCTGGCTTGAATGGAAAAGGACCACTTCGATTTTTCCGCCGGAGTTCTTCTCCACAAGTTCTTTGAAGAACTTGAGGGACTGGAACTGGGCCGACTTGTCGTTGAGCCCGATCCCCGCATTGATCGTGAACTCCGCACCGAAGGCCGCCGCGGCAAAGAAGGCAACAAGAAAAATGGCTGCAAAAACTGGTTTCATTTTCATTTTTTTCTCCCCTTTCAATATGTGAACTAACCCGAAGAACTGCACGCTTGAGCGTCTTTTCCTGTTTCCGCAGAGGGCGTTATCACCTCTTCCCGGTTCGAATTTCCGGCTTATTACGGCATGACGAGATTCGGAACGAACAGGATGACCTGCGGGAAAAAGATAAGCAGGACAAGAACCGCAAGTTCGGCCACCACAAACGGAGCTATTGACTTTACAAGCTCTTCGAATTTTATACCTGCAACTCCGGTTGCCACGTAGAGGACCGTACCTACCGGGGGAGTGATCAGCCCGATTCCGAGGTTGATCGACATGAGAACGCCGAAGTATACAGGGTCGATCCCCACCTGCTGCATCATGGGAAGAAGGATCGGAGCCAGGATGAGCATGGCCGGCGTCAGGTCCATGACAAACCCCACGAAGAAGAGAAGAACGTTCGTCATGAGAAGGACACCGAGCTGGGATTCGGTAATGGACTGGACAAGAGCTGCCAGTTCAAAGGGGACCCGTGCCCTGGTAAGGAGCCATGCGGTACACATGGCCATTCCGCAGAGGTAAAGCACCGTAGCTGTTGATTTTCCGGTAGAGAGGAAAATCCCCGGAAGGTCTCTCCAGGAGATTTCCTTGTAGACAAAAAGCCCGAGTATCATGGCAACGAAGGCTGAAACTGCACCGGCCTCAGTGGCGGTGAAAATGCCTCCGAGGATCCCGCCGACGATGATAATGGGAATGGAGAGAGCCCACCCCGCGCTCACGAGTGTCTGCCATACACGTTTCAGGGAGAATTTCCTTCCCGCATCAGGTCGTGCGATTCCCTTTTTCTTTGTGATGAAATACGTGGTTATCATCAGTGCAATACCCACGATGATCCCCGGAATGATGCCCCCGAGGAAGATCTTTGCGATGGAAGTGCTTGTGATGATCCCGAAGAGGATGAAGGGAATGCTCGGAGGGATTATGATGCCGATGACAGCTGCTGACGCACAGATCGCGCCTGCAAGCGGGGCGGGGAATCCCTGCTCCTTCATGGGGGGAATGAGAAGACCGCCTATGGCTGCCGTTTCAGCAACGGCAGAGCCGCAGATGCCGCCGAAGAACATGCTGCTGAGGATCGATACATGCCCCAGACCTCCGGTAATGTGCCCCACGAGGGCATCGGCAAAGTCCACCAGCCTCCGGGCTATGCCCCCCCGGTTCATCACTTCGCCCACAAACATGAAGAAGGGGATGGCCAGCAGGGGAAAGCTGTCCGCGCCCTGGATGACCTTTGCGGCCAGAGCGGTAAGCGGAATGTTCATCACGAGGAGCATCACGATGTTCGCGATGCCCAGGCAGAAGACGATCGGTACTCCGAAGATGGTGAAGAAGAACAGGATCCCGAGGAAAAGCCAGAGCATGCCCGACTACCTCCCCTCAGGAGCCGTTTCCGCTCCGAAAAGGAGGCGGACCCAGTTCCGTATTTTGAGAATGTTCATGACCATCATCAGCCAGCCTGTGAGAGGGACGACGCCGTAAATATAGGTCATGGGTATGCTCAGGGCCGGGGATACGTTCGTGGCCGAGGCGGCGACATCCCAGCCGTACCATGCGATGGTCAATATCACCATTCCGATGGCGATCTCACCGAGAAGACGGACCATGATCCGCGTCCGGTTATTTTTGATCCTGTCCACGACGAAGTCGAGGCCGATGTGTTCGCTGAGCGCATACGCGTATGCCGCCCCCAGGAAGGTCACCCAGATGAAGAGAAAACGGGACAGCTCGTCCGACCATCCAAGAGAGCTGTTGAGGCAGTACCTGGTGAAGACGCTCACGCCGACGATGACAAACAGGGCCATGGTCATCACGGTAAGGACCGCCTTGTAGACCGCAGTTACAATGACCGGCAGATTTTTCATGAGCGCGCACCTCACCTTGGAGAGTAGAGCGGGAGGATATCTCCTCCATTCTTCAGGACGATGACCTTCGCCCCCGGTCCCGCCATGGAGAGGGCGCGATCGATGCCTTCCTGTGGAGTATCCGCGGGAATAAAGCCCAGTTTTTCGGAAATGCTTCTTTCAATGCCCGGGCAGACCATGATCCCTTTTCCCTTGTCCCTGATGATCCGTCCCACGTGGACGATGTGTGCCGCCATGGTCAGGTCGTCGAATTCTCCCCGGTCCACCATCTCTTTCACCTGCTGAAAGGGCAGGTACCCGATCTCGGAGAGTTCCGGATGTCCCTGGGCCACCCCCTCGGGGCATGGAGTGACGGTTACGAGGATCCCTCCCTGTTTCAGGGGAAGGTCCCCCGCGTAGATCCCCTTGGCGGCCTGCCAGAGCTCGCTGTCGGCCGGGAAGGTGTCTGTGACCACGATATCGGCGTACTCGGAGAAGGGGATGCCGTAGATTTCCCTCGATGCTTCGCACCCGGCGACGTGGGCTTTTTCCGGGTCTCCGCACACGCACCTGTAGATCCGTTCTTCCCGGTCGAGGACAACGTTCATTATGAACGAAAGCCGGGCTTTTTTTGCCACTGCGTTCATTTCGCGACGAACGGGATTATCTATAGTTCCCATGATTTCCGCCCCGTCATAAAGGGCGCTCACCCAGTGGGTCTGTCCCGTTGTGACGACTCCGGACACACCGGGCTGAACGATCTTTGCCCCGCCTGAGAAGCCGGCCACCCGGTGGGGAGTGATGTGCCCGAGGGCGATCACGTGGTCGTATTCGAGAAGGAGCCTGTTGATCCAGACCTCTGTGCCGTGTTCGGTCGTCCCGAGATTCGCAAGGCTGCCCTCGTCATGGGCGTCATGCTGGAATACCCGTATCTTCTGGAGAAGTTCTTTCCCGACTTTTGTCTCCACTTCTGCCTCGTTCATGAAGCGGTGTGTCCCCAGCGCGATCAGGACGGCAGTCCGGTCGGCGGGAATGCCTCCCGATGCCAGTTCCTCGAGCAGAAGGGGAAGCAGCCGTGCCGTAGGTGTCGTGCGGGTGTTATCGTCGATCAGTATGAGGGCGGAATCTCCTTCCCCGACCATGTCCTTGAGGCGTGGAGTTCCGATAGGCTCCCGGAGAGCCCGTTTCACCTCTTCCAGGTCGCCTCCCGGGGCAATTTCCGCTGTTCTTGGGGCAAGGACGGCCAACAGGTTCTCATCAGGAATGACCGCATCGCCGAAACCTTCGTACGGAAAGGTAATTCGTGCCATGGCGCACCTCCTCGTCAGATTTTCTTCGGGGGTGTCAGTCCGAACTCCCCGGCGAATCCCTCAAGCATTTCAAACGTGGCGTCATCGAGCTGGACTCCCTTAACCAGTGCTTCTTCCCGGCGGATCGCTTCCTTCTCGCCGTGGATGTACACCCTTTCGTTTCCTTCCGAAGGAGCGGAGGAGCGAAGAGCGTCCAGCATATTCCCCACCCTGTGCCGTATGTCGTTTTCATCTCCGAACAGGTCAAGCCGTGTGGCGGAGAAGAAATGCCCGACGTTGGCATCCATTGTCTGGAACACGTCCCGTGTCCACGGGCCTCCGGCGAGAGGACCGCAGAGGATCTCCACGAGCATGGCGAGCCCGTAGCCCTTGTGGCCGCCCATCAGTTCAGTCGCCCCGCCGAGGAAGAGAAGACCTCCCCATTTTCCTGTAGGATCGGCCAGTATGGAGGTAGCCTCGGAAGGGTCAGTGACCGTTTCTCCTGACTCGCCCACAAACCAGCCTTCCGGCATATCGAGCCCTCTCCGCTTGTAGACTCCCAGCTTTCCCCTGGGAGCCGTGGTGGTCGCCATGTCCAGGAGCCACGGGAGGTCCCTGTCGGATGGAATGCCCACGGCAATAGGGTCGGTGCCGAGGAGCCGCTCCTTGCCTAGGGTCGGGACAGCGCAGCGGATGGTGTTGGTGAAGGCACTCCCCATAAGTCCTTCTTTTACGGCCATCTCCGCCCACAGGCCTGCCATTCCGAAATGGTTGGAGTTCCGTACTGATGCAAAGCATGTTCCGTTTGCCTTCGCCTTCTCGATGACCTTCTCCATGGTGAACTTCGAAATATGGGCTCCGACGCCGTAATGTCCGTCCACAACAAGTGAAATAGGGGTCTCGTGAACTATTTCGGGATCGGCGCAGGGGTTGGCGTGTCCCCCCTCCAGCTCGTTCCTGTACACCTTGAGCCTCGTGACCCCATGGGAAGATACACCCCGCGCGTCAGCTTCCGCGAGCACCCATGCCGTGATGTCGGCCTTTGAGGCCGGGTAGCTGATTTTCTCGAGAATCGAGGCGGAGAGTTCAACAAGAGATCCATATGATATTCGATCGTAAGCCACCGGTGATCCCCTCTTTCTTTTAAAATCGCAGTGATAAACAATATGCAGTTATAAGAACCGGGTTTTTGAATTATACTGCCTTTTTTTCTTTTTTGGGAACCTCGTTATCCGCCCTGATATTCTGCCGATATAGTTTCTTCGTCTGTTTTTTCCTCTTCGGCGGGACAGACCGGGGCATCCTTCCGGGGAACGCATTTCATCCCTGTAACCTCCAGGATCTCCCGTTCGTCCAGCGTTTCCCTTTCCACCAGTGCGGCCGCAATGGCATCGAGAGGGCCCCGGTGCAGAGTAAGAAGCCGCCTGGCTTCATCATGGCACTCATTGATGATTTTGAACACTTCTTCGTCTATGGCTTTCCCGGTCTCCTCACTGTACGGTTTCGTCCCTCCGAACATTCCGGGGCCTGAAAGATAGGGGTTTTCTCCCGGCGCGAGCTGCACCATCCCCAGCCGCTCGCTCATTCCCCATCGTGTCACCATTCTGTAGGCCAGGCCGGTAGCCTGCTCGATATCGCTCTCAGCTCCTGTTGTTTTCGTGCCGTAGACGATCTCCTCAGCCGCCCTGCCTCCAAGCATGCCAACGATCCTGCCCCTGAGATAGGATTCGGGATAGTTGTAGCGGTCGCTTTCGGGCCTCTGGTAGGTAACGCCGAGAGCCTGCCCCCTGGGCATGATTGTGACCCGGTGTACGGGATCGGCTCCCGGTACGGCCAGTCCCAGGACAGCGTGCCCGCCCTCGTGGTAGGCGATCCGCTCCCTGTCCGCTGCACTAAGGAGGAGCGGACGCTCAGGCCCGAGGACGATTTTTTCCAGCGCATCGGTAAAATCCTTTGGCCGGACTTCATCCTGTCCGCGCCTGGCTGCCAGGAGGGCTGCCTCGTTCACCAGGTTCTTCAGGTCGGCTCCCGAGAATCCGGGAGTCGTTGCCGCGACTTCCCCGAGCCTGACATCATCGGCCAGGGGTATACCCCTGGTATGGACCTTCAGAATGGCTTCCCGTCCCGTCCTGTCGGGGAGGTTCACCACTACGCGGCGGTCGAACCTTCCCGGGCGCAGCAGGGCCCTGTCGAGGACTTCCGGCTGATTTGTCGCCGCCAGAACGATGACGCCGCTTCTGCTGGAAAAACCGTCCATCTCCGTCAGTATCTGGTTGAGGGTCTGCTCCTGCTCGCTTGAGCCGCCGATGGCGGTCTGACCGCGGGCACGGCCTATGGCGTCCAGTTCGTCGATGAATATGATCGCGGGAGCGTTCTCCCGTGCCTGTGCGAAGAGATCACGTACCCTTGCGGCACCCACCCCTACGATCATCTCCACGAATTCCGATGCGCTCATGGAGAAAAAAGGGACACCTGCTTCTCCGGCAACGGCCTTGGCAAGGAGCGTCTTGCCTGTTCCCGGGGCCCCCACGAGGAGTATGCCCTTCGGTGCGGTTCCTCCCAGCCTGGTGTATTTTTCCGGATCCTTCAGAAAGTCGACGATTTCCACCAGCTCGTTTTCCGCCTCGTCGATCCCTGCCACGTCTTCAAAGGTCACTCTTTCCTCCGTTTCACTGTCGTAGCGGCGGGCCTTGCTCTTTCCAAGCCCCATCAGCCCTCCTCCGAGCCCCTGTCCTGCCGATCTTCGGAAGAGCCAGATGTAGAAGAGTATGAAGAGAAGGCCGGGACCGAATCCGTACAGGATGCTTTCCCAGACTGTCCGCTCCTCATGCATGGGACGGGCGCTTATCTCAACCCCGTGACTGATCAGAAACGTTTCAAGACCGCTGTCGACAAAGGCGGGAAGGGTCGTGGTAAAAAACGTCACGCTCTTTTTGGCTCCCGTTGTCCCTGTTTTAGCGGCTTCATGCGATACGAAAGGAACAGGGGTGCGGAAGTCGCCCCACAGGTTCTCTCCCTTGTTGTAGATCGCATGGACGTTTCCCCTCGACACCTCTTCGCGGAACAGGGTATAAGGAATTGTTGCCGGGGCTTCGGTATCCGGGGTAAGGAACGATACCATGAGGTAGTTCAGGGCCAGGATGGCCAGGAACCACAGCCAGATCCTGTTCGGAGGCAGTTTTTCCCTGTTCTTCCCTTTGGGGCGTACCTTCCTGCTGTTCCGGGGGGCGGTACGCCCGGTACCGCCCGGCTGCTGGTTTGCGTCTCTCAAGGCGCTTCTCCTCCTCTGTCCGCACTGGTGCGCGGACGCCGCTTCCGCGGTTTTTTGTTCCGCCTGCCCGTTTTTTACAGGGGATCTGCGGTCATACTTATTATACTTCCTTCCGTAATTTCCGCAGTACCGGCACGGTGTTTTTGTCTGCAAAAGTCCGCCGGAACCTCAGCGGCACCCCATGCGCCGTTTCAGGGAGGGAAAGGTCATTTTACCGGCAGGATGATAAAAATTCAGGTTTGGTGTATTGTTAGCTCGGAATTCACCCCGAAATACATACAGAGGGGAGCTGCGGAAGTATGAATACAGAATTCTCGAACCTGTACTGCCACGGTTTCGTAAGGGTTGCCGCGTGCGTACCTGTAGTCAGGGTCGGAGATCCGGCCTTCAACGCAGAGAAAAGCCTTGAACTGCTGAGGAAGGCCCACGGGGAGAAAGCAGTGCTCGCCGTTTTCCCCGAACTCGGGATCTCCGCATATTCCTGCGATGACCTTTTCTTTCAGGATGCACTCCGGAACACCACGCTCGAGGCCCTCGGCAGGTTCCTTGATTCGTCTGCGGAGATGAGCATTGCGACAGTGGTGGGACTTCCTCTGAAGATACGGGATGCCCTTTTCAATTGTGCCGCGGTCCTTTTCAGGGGAAAGATCCTCGGTATCGCCGTGAAAAGCTTTCTCCCGAACTACAGGGAATTCTACGAAATGCGGCATTTCAGGCCTTCCTCCGACCTGCCCGTGGATTCCCTCGACATATTGGGACAGAAAGACATCCCCGTTGGAGCGGACCTTATTTTCGAGGCGGACGGTATCCAGGATTTCAGGCTGTTCTGTGAGATCTGCGAGGATCTCTGGACTCCCGTTCCGCCTTCATGCCATGCAGCCCTCCACGGAGCGTCCGTTATCGCAAACCCCTCCGCATCGAATGTGACTATCGGAAAGGCTGATTACAGGCGTTCCCTTGTTTCGAACCAGTCAGCAAGGTGTATCGCAGCATATGTGTATGCGGGTGCCGGTCCCGGAGAGTCCACCACGGATCTCGCATGGGACGGGCACGCACTGGTTGGCGAGAACGGTGAAATACAGGCTGAATCGGAGCGGTTCTCAAGGAATTCCCAGGTGATCCTGGCTGATGTGGATCTCGGGCGCCTCGTGAAGGACAGGATGACTCTGACCACTTTCTCCGGGGGGAGCGGAAGAAACGGGAAATGCTCTTTCAGGAGGGTGCGGATCCCCCTTGAAGCTCCCCGGGGAAGGATCCCTCTTCTCCGCCCTGTCCCACGTTTTCCCTATGTTCCTTCGAACCCTGCGGTGAGGGAGGAGCGCTGCAGGGAGATATTCAACATCCAGGTCCACGGGCTGGCAAAAAGAATGGAGTCGACGGATATCTCCAGCCTTGTGATCGGGGTATCGGGAGGTCTCGACTCCACCCACGCGCTGCTCGTGTGTGCCCGGACTATGGACCTTCTCGGACTGCCGAGGACAAACATAAAGGCATATTCGCTTCCCGGGTTCGCCACGTCGGGCAGGACGGCCTCGAACGCGAAGAAGCTCATGGATGAACTGGGAGTCAGTGCGGAGGAGATAGATATCCGTCCCGGCTGCATGCAGATGCTCAAGGACATGGGGCACCCTTTTGCCGGGGGCAGCCCTGTGTATGACGTTGCCTTCGAGAATGTTCAGGCCGGCCAGAGGACGTCGCTGCTGTTCCGGATCGCCGGTGCGGAGAAGGCCATGGTCATGGGCACAGGCGACCTGAGTGAACTGGCCCTGGGGTGGTGCACATACGGAGTAGGGGATCACATGTCCCACTACAACGCGAATGCAAGCCTGCCGAAAACACTGATCCAGTACCTTGTCCGGTGGGCTGCTTCCGGGGATCTGTTCGGTCCCGGTACGTCTCCGGTCCTCAATGATATTTTGGAGACGGAGATAAGTCCTGAACTTGTTCCCGGTACCGGCGGAGAAGGACCGTCCCAGAGCACCGAGGCCGTTATAGGCCCTTACGAGCTCCAGGACTTCACCCTCTTTTATGCCCTCAGGTACGGCTATCTGCCGTCAAAAATCGCCTTCCTCGCGTGGAGTGCCTGGAGAGACAGGGAAACCGGGGAATGGCCGGACATCCCGCCGGAAAAGCGGCGGCAGTACACCCTGCAGGAGATAAAACACTGGCTTGAGGTTTTCGTGCACAGGTTCTACAAAATAAGCCAGTACAAGCGGTCCTGCGTGCCGAACGGCCCCAAGGTGGGAACTGGCGGATCGCTTTCTCCGAGAGGGGACTACCGTGCGCCGAGCGACGGGGAATCAGCACCCTGGGAAGAGGACCTCCTCAGAATTCCGGGGGACATCGCCTGATTCGGAGTGCCGTAAAGAGGAGAGTACTCCTGTCTCCCGGTTATTCCCGGCGGCTTTTTTGCTGCAGGAGGCCTGAATGAAGCACAGCAGAGAGAACGAAGTGCCGGAAAACAGGAATACCGGCCGCTCTTCCCCGAAGGTCCCGCGTTCCAGGTTCCTTCGGGATGTGTTCCTGTGTTCACTGGGGGCGTACGGCGGGCCGGAGGCCCACATGGGCGTATTTCTGGACCAGATGGTGGTGAGGCGGAAATATCTTGACGAAAGGGAACTGGTTGAACTCACGGCGCTCTGCAGCATCCTTCCGGGGCCCACAAGTACCCAGACAATAGTATCCATCGGCTATAAAACAGGAGGACCGGTCCTCGCTCTCCTCACCATGGCGGTATGGGCGCTGCCGGCGATACTGGTGATGACCGCCCTCTCCTTCCTGTACCGGTTCCTCGAAGCGTTCCGGATCTCAACGGGTGTGCTCCGCTTCATAGGTCCTGCGGCCGCCGGGTTCGTCATTGCTGCCGCGTTCCGGATAGGGAGGAAAGTTGTTGTTGACCGTTCGACGGCTCTTCTGGCGGTTCTTGGCTTCTCTGCCGCCTGGTTTGTACGGGAACCGTGGGTTTTTCCGGCAGTGCTTGCGGCAGGTGGAGCATCCATGCTGATTTTAAGACGTGAACCGGGCATGTGGAACAGGCTGGAGATCTCCCCTCCCTGGCGGTACCTGCTCGTATTCGCTGTACTTGGGGCGGGTGCGCCTCTTCTCGCGAAAGGGACCGGGTTTCTCCTTCTCGAACTGTTCGAGGACTTCTACCGGTACGGCTATCTTGTCTTCGGCGGAGGACAGGTCGTAGTTCCCATGATGTTCAGCGAGCTTGTGGAGATACGCGGTTTCATGACCGGGCAGGAGTTTCTTACAGGCTATGGCCTTGTCCAGGGGGTCCCGGGCCCGATGTTCAGTTTCGCGTCCTATGCCGGCGGGCTGGCCGCAAGGGGAGGATCTCCCGCTGTGCAGTTCCTGGGAGCTGCCGCTGGGGCAGCAGGCATATTCCTGCCGGGGCTTCTGCTGATTTTCTTCGTCTATCCTGTGTGGGACGCGGTCAGGAATATACGGGCGATCCGGATCTTTCTTCCCGGGGTCAACGCGGTGGCAGGAGGCATGATCACAGCAGCCGCACCGATAATGCTTCAGGCTGCCGGGATTACTGCCGTCAACCTTGCCGCCGCAGGCCTTACGGCGTTGTGCCTGGTGTCCGGCAAGGTCCCCGCTCCAATTATTGTGGCGGTTTCTGCAGCGGCAGGAATATTTCTTTAAAGGAACCGGCGGAGAAGCTGAAAAGCTGCTCCACCGGTTTTTTGTGTCGAAACGTATTACGGCAACAGACGGGGCATTCCGAACAGGTCGGCGAATTCGTCCAGTTTGCTCCATGTTGCGGGGTCGAGATAGACTCCCTCAGAGAGGGCTTTTTTCCGTCTCTCGAATTCCTTTTCTCCGTGGATGTAGATCCTTTCCTGTCCCTCCGCTTTCGGGCTCGTGCGGAGTTTCTCCAGGATGGACTCCACGTGCTCCCCGATTTTTGCTCCATCACCGAAAAGGTCGAGCCTGGTAGCCTGGAAGTAATGGCAGACATCGCATTTCTGGCCGTAGGTTTCGTAAGTGGGGGCTCCGAGGGAAAGGCCTGCCGTGAGCAGTTCCACGAGAAGTCCCAGGCCGTACCCCTTGTGTCCTCCCAGGGTTTCACCTGCTCCCCCCAGAAACAGGAGTCCTCCGAAATTGGTTTTTCCCGAACGGGTCCTTTCGGCGACCCCGATTGCGTCTGACGTGTCGTGCCCGTCTTCGTCCACTGCCCATCCAATGGGCATGGTGCCTTCCCTCCGGGCGGCGACCTCTATTTTTCCGATAGCTACAGTTGTCGTGGCCATGTCCAGCATGAAGTGGGGCTTTTTCCCTGTGGGAATGGCGACGCAGATCGGATTTGTGCCGAGAAGCCGTTCCTTTCCGAACAGGGGGATCCCGCCCCGGATGGTGTTTGTCAGCGCGACTCCCATCATTCCTGCATCGGCGGCCATCTCAGCCCAGTATCCCGCCATGCCGAAGTGCCCTGATTCCCTGATTGTTGTCATGCATGTACCGCTGGTCCTGGCCTTTTCGATGGTTTTCTCCATGGCCATTTTCGACGTGGCAAAACCCGAGCCGTTATTTCCCTTAATAACCATGGAGACGGGCGTTTCGTAAACGATCTCGGCGACGCCCCGGGGATCGGCCTTTCCGTTGCTGATAAGCCTGTGGTACAGGGCGACCCTGGCTGTTCCGTGCGAGGCGTGTCCCCTTGCGTCGGCCTCCACGAGAACAGTCGCTGCGATTTCCGACGTTTCCCTGGAGTAGCCCAGTCCTTTCTCCATCATTTCAGCCACGTATGCCCGAAGTTTTTCGAAGTCCACTCTCGTTCTTTCCATTTGTAAAACCCCTCCGTTATTCGAGAATTTTGATGCGCCCGTCAACATGTGAGCGCATCTCCTTCAGGAAGCGGATATATTCGGCCACCGCTTCCAGGTACATCTGTTCCGTGGATTTGAAGGACGCGCCGTTTCGCTTCACCGCCGCGTGCTTGTCCCCTCCGCCGGCTGTCCAGTCCGTCGTGGCGACGGAGTACTGCCTGTCAGGCTGTATTGGTCCCCATGTGCCGTCTGGCTGCAGCACCTCCGCCCGGACCACCCTGGTTCCGGCCCTTCGGATCACGCTGTTGTTGTCGATGAGGAGGGGCTGCCTTCGGGGATCCATGGTGAACCGGATCCCCGATACCTGGAGGAATCCTCCCGTGGGAACCCGCATGGCCGAGTCGTATCCGTCCCCGGGCGCCTCGTATCCCGAAGCGCTTGTCTCGAGGACTTCAAGAAGGTCTTTTCCGGAGAGAGACCCCTTCCAGAGAGAGCCGCCGAAGGGCATCATGTTCGTGATGGTGGCGTAGGATGCCGATCCGGCCGGGTAGATCCTGTCTCCCCGGATGCTGCCTCCGGCCACGAAGGCCACGTCGGATCCCGTCTTCCAGCGGAAAGCGTCGGCAATGAAACTGCCGAGTGGAGCCTCTGCCCTCCTGAGAGTATCCCTGCGGGCATCCAGGTCCTCGGGCTGAGGGGCCAGCGGTTCCGACAGCTTTTCATTCAGCCTCTCGCGAAAGGGCTCGATCAGCCAGGCCACCCTCAGGTCTTCCGGGATGTCTTTCCCCAGGTTCTCGACCCGCCACATTGACGATTCCCTGTCCACAGACCCGTTTTTCAGGGTGACCTCCATTATTCCGAGATGCCGTGCGTAGGATCCTGCCTGCCCTATGAGGGTGACCCACCCTTCAGGACCTTCAACGAATTCTCCCTGTTCCATGAGCGTATGGCTGTGTCCTCCCAGTATGGCATGGATCCCCTTCACCGAACGGGCGATCTCCCTGTCGACATCTGCACCACAATGGCTCAGCAGAACGATGATATCGCATTTTTTCCCCTGGAGCAGGCTGACCATCCGCTCCGCCTCCGACGCCAGGTCCTGCCCCGCCCTGAAATGTCCGCTTCCCATGGTCATTGAGCCCAGCTCGGGTGTCACGAGGCCGAAAAAACCCACCGTGAGCCCGTCGGCGCTTTTCCTGATCACGTGGGTGGGGAAGGGGGAGGGAGTGCCGTCCCTGAGGCGGAGGTTCGAGACGATTATGGGAAACCCGGCATAGGAAACCGTCTCGAAGAGTACGTCCTCCCCGAGGTCGAATTCATGGTTTCCCAGTGTACCTGCGTCTGTCCGCAGCAGGGAGAGCCCCCTCATTTCCGCCTTTCCCTGAAAGTAGAAGAACAGAGGCCCTTCGTTCACGTCCCCTATCTGAAGAAAAAATGTGTTGCCGGGGTCTTTTTCCCGGATCCCCTGGATCACTGTCGCAGCCTTTGCCAGCCCCCCCTCTCCGTTTTCCGGGTAAATATGGCCGTGGATGTCGTTCATGGAAAGCAGGGTGACACTGCCGTCCGCACCAAGTGCCAATGCAGCTGAAAGAAGCACGGCTGCAGCGGCAAGGAGCAATTTTCGAGCGAATTTCCATTTCATGCGAATCCCTTCCCTTCCGAAACGGATAATTGTCTATTTCGCTGCGAGTACCTCTTCAAGGACGTCCATGCCTCTCGTTACAAGTTCCACATCCGCCTGGCTGCCCATGTGGCCGATCCTGAAGACTTTCCCGGCGAGGGCGCCGTAACTTCCTCCCACGGCCATCCCGTGTTCCCGGAGTGCTTCATCCAGTTCCTTCCACGTCCAGCCTTCCGGTACCATTGCGGCCGTCACGGTGGGGGAGCAGAGTTCCTCCCGCTTCGGGTAGAGGGTGATCCCCATGGTTGCCAGGCGCTCCCGGCAGTATCGGGCCGTCTTTTCATGCCGCTCGAATGAAGCCTCGAGCCCCTCCCCGAGAAGGCGGCGGAGGGAGAGCCTGAGAGCGCTTACGGCATGCCAGTTGTGGGTGTAGGGAAGATACCTGTTTTTTATCCCGTCCCGCCAGGGGAGGAGTGCGTCATATCCGGCGTAGTTCACCCGCTCGATAACCTCCCAGGCCCTGGGACTCACGGCTGCCATGGAGAGGTCCGGGAGGAGGGAGAGCACCTTCTGGCTCCCCAGAAGCCCGATATCGATGCCCCATTCGTCCGTCCTTACATCGGCGCCGCCTGCACTGGCGACGTAATCCACGCAGAGAAGGGCATCGACGCTCCGGGCTATTTCCCCGAGCCCTGCCACGGGATTCAGCATACCGCCGGGAGTCTCGCAGTGGACGGCGGTGATCACGTGGGGGCGGAATTCCTCTGCCGCCTGCCTTATCGTTTCCCTGTCGGGGAACTCGCCGTCAGGGGCCTCAACTATCCGTGCGGTCGCCCCTGCCATCTCCGCCATCTCGCCGAATCCACGGCCGAAGATGCCGTTGGAAACGGCAAGAAGCCGGTCTCCGGGCAGCAGGCAGCTCTTCAGTGCGCCCCAGAGAACTGACATGGCCTCCCCGCTCTGTATGGTCACCGTGTTTCCCGTTTTCAGAACAAGGCGCAGCAGTTCACTGTCCTCCTCACAGAGCCGGAAAAAATCTTCCTCGAGGTCTGCGCTCCCGTAGTCCTCAAGGTAGCCCCTGCGGAATTCTTCCGGTACCGAAACAGGCCCCGGTACGAGGCCGATGGAATATGTCTTCATCTCTTTCATCTCCCCCCGCAAAAAAGTACGAAGGAGACCAGCGGGTCTCCTCCGGCCGTTTTTTATTGTACCTCAGGAAAGCGGCGGTGTGCTGAAGGGCGGTCTTCGGAATCGGGTGAGCTGTTCAAAAGAATGGGCTATGGAGATAAGATTTCCCTCGCTCCATGGAGGACCCAGGAGCTCCAGCCCTATGGGAACTCCTCCGGGGGCGGTGCCGGTGGGACGGGAAAAGCCGCCGGGAACGACAATGGCCGGGAAACCGGTGACTGCGCCGAGTACACCGTTTCTTTCGGTCTGGGACTCCCCTGCGGGGACAACGAGCTTTCTCTGGTGGGGGAAGAAGAGGGCATCGAGGGAAAGGTCTGCGAATATCTTCATGATCCTTGTCCTCAGCCCCAGCCTGGCGACTGTGCGGGCCGCGTATCCGGTGCTGTCCCTGCCCAGTCCCGCTGCAGTTTTCATGTTGTCCAGGATACCCGGATGAATTTTTCCCGAACCCATGAGTTCTTCAAGGGTATGATAGGGCACTTTTCCGCCGAGGCTTTTCAGGTATCCCTCAAGATCGTTTTTAAATGTGTGGAGGTGAACGCTGACTTCGTACAGAAGACCGTCCGGGTCAGGAGTATCCTGAACTTCCATGAGTTCTGCGCCCCCGTCCCTCATGGCGATCATGCACTGTCCCATGGCGGCGTTTACCTCCCGGTGCTCCGGTCCGCCGCCGAAAAAGCCTGTCAGGATCCCCAGTCTTTTTCCCTTGAGTCCTTCCCTGGCGATGAAATCCCTGTAGGAAGGAGGAATATGTCCCGCGCACCAGGCGGTTTGCGGGTCCATCGGGTCATACCCGGCGATGGTGTCAAGGACGAGTGCCGCATCTTCCACCGTGCGGCATATGGGGCCTGCCGTGTCCTGGTCGAGGGAGTAGGGGGTGATGCCCCGGCGGCTCACAAGTCCGAGGGTCGGACGGATCCCGACGCAGCAGCATGCCGACGCAGGGGACCGGATGGAGTTGACCGTGTCCGTCCCGATCCCGGCTGCGGCGAAACAGGCGGCTATGCCTGCCCCGGTGCCGCCGCTCGAGCCTCCGGGAGTCCTTGTGAGATCATAGGGGTTGAGGGCCTGCCCGAGGATGGAGCTCACGCTTTCACCCCAGACGGCAAACTCGTGCATGTTCGCCTTGGCCAGCACAATGGCGCCGGCTTTTCTCAGTTTCTGAACAATGAATGCGTCATTATCGGGAACATAGTCCGCCAGTGAAAGAGAGCCGCTCGTAGTAACAAGTCCCTTTGTCTCCACGTTATCCTTCAGGAGCACCGGGATACCATGGAGCGGCCCCGGAGCTGCCTTGCCGCGGAACCTGCGGTCAAGGTCCTCAGCTTCCTCAAGGGCAGAGGGGTTCACTGAAATGACGGCCTTCAGTGCGGGTCCCCTGCGGTCAAATTCAGCTATCCGAAGAAGACAGCGTTCCGTCAGCTCCCGGCAGGAGATGATCCCCTCCCCCAGTGCGCGGGAGAGTTCCGCCGCTGATAAATTTTCGAAGCACTCCAGTGACATCTGCGCCGCCTCCTTTTTATGCCGCGCCGCTAGCCGTTCAGGGCCAGAAGTTCGTCCGCAGCTGAAAGCACTTCACCGATGGATGCATGGATCACTCCGTCGGCAAGGCGGTCGAGGTGAGTGGAGGTGTTGTTGACGATGAAAAGGGATGCCCCGTTTCTTTTGGCTCTCTCGGGGAGAAGATTCGCCGGAGAAACCGCCAGGGACGAGCCGAGCACAAGGAAAAGTGAACAGGAAGAGGCGAGTTCCATTCCCTCTGACAGTGCATCCTCGGGGAGCATCTCTCCGAAGAGCACGACTGCGGGCCGGAGTTTCCCCCCGCATTTCCCGCATGCCGTTTCCGTTGAGTACATTTCGGCAGGATATTCCTTTCCGCACGATTGGCAGCGGACCTTCCTGAGCGTACCATGGAGCTCCCACACCGTTTTCGATCCCGCTGCCTGGTGGAGTCCGTCTACGTTCTGGGTGACGATGGCGGAGATGATCCCCCTTCGCTCCCATTCGGCGAGTATAAGGTGTCCCTTGTTGGGCTTTACCTCACCGATAGTGGCTATCCTCTGCCTGTAAAATGACGCGAAGTTTTCAAAATTCCTGTTGAGAGCTTCAGTGGAGGCAAGTTCTTCAGGCCTGTACTTTCCCCACAGGCCTCCGGGGGACCGGAAGTCAGGGAGCCCGGATTCGGTGCTCATGCCTGCTCCTGTGAAAACTACCGTTTTTTCCGATTCCAGAAGCGCCCCGGCAAGGGCGCCGACTGTTTCCTTCATGTCGAACCTCCCTTATGAAAAAAACCCGCCCGGCACGCCGGGCGGGAGACCGGTATTACATCCCTCCGAGGAGCCTCGGAAGGAAAAGGATGATGTCGGGGATCCACGTGACAATGAACAGCACCACAAGCAGTGCGATCAGATAAGGTGATATATCTTTCATGATCTTGTCGATCGAAATTTTCGTAATGCTCGAGACTACGAAGAGGTCAAGCCCTACCGGAGGCGTAATACAACCGATGGCGAGGTTCACTACCATGAGAACTCCGAAGAAAACCGGGTCGATGCCCAGGGACAGCGCCACCGGAAGCAGGATGGGGGTAAGGATGACCACGGCGGCCGATGCGTTGAGCAGGCACCCGATGAACAGCAGCAGGAGGTTCACCAGCATGAGGAAGACGAACGGACTGTCCGTCATTGCAGAGAAACCTGCGGCGATCCTGTGGGGGACCTGGGCGTTCGTGAGGATCCAGCCGAAAAGGTTGGCGGCCCCGACCACGTACATGATCATGGTGGTGCTTGTTGCAGCGCTCAGGAGGACTTTCGGGATGTCCTTCCACTTGAGATCCCTGTATATGAACAGGCCGATGAATGCCCCGTAGACCGCTGCCACTGCGGAGGCCTCGGTGGGGGTGAATATGCCGCCGTAGATGCCGCCGAGAATGATCACGGGCATCAGCAGCGCCCATATGCAGTCCTTGAACGTTCGTACGATCCGGGCGAAGCTCGCCTTTCCCTCGCCCTTGTACCCCTTTTTCTTTGCGATGAACCAGCTCACGAGACAGGTAGCTCCGCCCATGAGGATACCGGGAGCGAAGCCTCCCATGAACAGGTCCCCGATGGACGTTCCGGCGATAACGCCGTAGACCACCATGGTAACGCTGGGAGGAATGACGATCCCCACCGTGCCTCCCGTGGCCACTACTGCTGCGGCGAAGGACTTGGGATAGCCCCGCTTTTCCATTTCATCGATCATTGCCACGCCGATTGCCGCTGTTGTGGCAGCTGACGATCCCGAAAGAGCGGCGAAAAACATGCCCGCTACGGCAACCACCAGCGCAAGACCGCCGGCGAGAGCTCCCACAAGGGCGTTGGCAAAGTCGACGAGCCGTTTTGTTACCCCTCCGGAGGACATGAACGAACCTGCAAGCATAAAGAAGGGTACAGCCATAAACGAGAAGGAGTCGATGGATGTGAACATTCGCTGGGCCACAACCACAAGGGGAACGTTCATGGTTGTGTAGATGACGATGGCGGAAGAGAGTCCCAGTGCGGCGCCTATGGGAGCTCCCGTCAGAAGTATGACGATGAAGAAGAAGAGCATAAGCCAGAGAGTAAGATCAGTCATGCCTCTTCCCTCCTCAGAACCGCGTACAATTCCTCGAGGGTCACGAGCAGCATGCCGCCGCAGCCCAGGGGAATGGCGTAGTACATATAGGACATGGGGATCTCCATGGCCGGCGAGGTCTGCCAGACCGCGAGCTGTACCATGCGGATGCCCTGCCAGACCATGATCCCCAGGAACGTCATGCTGCACAGGCAGCCCGCGATCTTCAGGCGGCGGAGCCGCTCTCCCGTGAACCGCTCGACGAGGAGCCCCACGATCATGTGCCCTCCCTGCCTCGAGACCACCGGAAGGGAGAGGAACGTCACCCAGACAAAAAGGTACCTGGACAGCTCTTCGGAGTAGCTTGCCGTGTAGCCGAAGAAATACCGCGAAATCACCTGGAGAAAGATGATGATCAGCATAAGGCCGATGCCTGCCATTGAGAGGAGGGCAAAGGTTTTTTCAATAAAGGAGATGATTTTTTTCATCAGTTCGCCTCCGTTCAGCCGGGGAGAAAAAGAGGGAGCGGTGCAGGCCGCTCCCTCCATGAAAAACTATTGCACGTTGACGATGGCTTCGATGTTCTGCTTGCCGAGCTTTTCTTCAAACATAGCCCAGACGGGTTTGGTGGCGTCCATGAAGGCCGCCTTGTCCACGTCGTCGTTGATCTCGCTCTTGCCGCTCTCACGGATCTTGTCCCAATACTGGTTCTCGAGCTGCCTGCACAGGTCTCGCTGCCAGCTGCAGGCTTCGGTTGCCGCTTCCTGTATCGCCTGCTGATACTTCTCCGGGAGCTTGTTCCAGATGCCCATGGCTACGAGCAGCGGTTCTGCGGAATAGGTGTGGGCGGTGAGGGAGATGTACTTCTGGACTTCAAAGAATCTGGAGGTGTAGATGTGGGCTGCAGGATTCTCCTGGCCGTCCACAACGCCCTGCTGCATGGCGGTGAAGAGTTCTCCGAAGGCCATGGGAGTAGGGCTCGCCCCGAGGATCTTCATCATTTCGATGTAAATGGGCTGCTCCATGACCCGGATCTTGAGCCCTTTTACGTCCTCGGGCTTCCGGATGGGATTCCTGTTGTTCGTCATGTGGCGGACGCCGTTTTCGAACATGGCGAGAACCTTGATGCCCCTCTTCTCGAGAGGTTTGCAGATTTCCATGCCCACGGTATCCAGTGCCTTGTAGGCGTGAGGTATGTCGCGGAAAATGAAGGGGAGGTCAAAAACTGCCGCCTCGGTAAGGAAATTCCCGAGGACCGCGGTGCTGGTGAGGGTCATGTCCACGGTGCCGAAGGTGAGTCCTTCGATGAGGTCCCGCTGGTTCCCCAGCTGGCTGCTGGGGAAAATCTGGATTTCAACAGCCCCGCCCGTCTTATCTTTTACGAGCTCGGTGAATTTCACAGCTCCCTGGGCGTAGGGATTCTGGGGATCGGCGATGTGTCCGAGTTTCAGGGTGAATTCCGCCCCGAACGCAACAGTTCCCGCAAAAACCAACAGTGCAGCAAGACAAACAACCGAAATCCGTTTCATTCCTATCCTTCCTCCTCTATGAATGGAATTATGCCGTTACGGCCAGATTCAGATCCTCGCGACACCCGTCTTTCTCGCAGCTTCAGCCACTGCGGCCGCGATTGCCGGGACAACACGGTCGTCCATGACTTCCGTGATGATCCTGTCGGCACGAAGCTCTTCGTCGGGAACAAGCCCCGCGAGGGCGTATGCGGCGGCCAGCTTCATTTCTTCATTGATCACGGAAGCGCGGACGTCGAGGGCCCCGCGGAAGATGCCCGGAAAACCGAGGCAGTTGTTGATCTGGTTGGGGAAATCGCTCCGTCCGGTGGCTACTACGGCAGCTCCGGCAGCGATCGCCTCGTCGGGATATATCTCGGGGGTGGGGTTCGCCATGGCAAAGATGATCGCTTTCGGGGCCATGCTCTTCACCATCTCCTGGTCGATGATCCCCGGCCCGGAGAGGCCGAGGAACACATCCGCGCCCTTCATGGCATCACCCACCGGGCCCTTTTCCCCGTTGGGGTTCGTAAGCTCCGCGAGTTCCTCCTTCGCCCAGTTCATGTGCTCCGGACGTCCCTTGTAGATGGCGCCGCTCCGGTCGCACATGATGACGTTCTTCGCCCCCGCGGACATGAGGAACTTGCAGATGGCCGTTCCTGCCGCACCTGCGCCGCTCATGACGATTTTCACGTCCCCGATCTTCTTCCCGACAACCTTCAGCGCGTTTAAAAGGCCGGAGAGAACGATCACGGCCGTTCCGTGCTGGTCGTCATGGAAAATTGGGATATCAGAGACTTCCTGGAGCTTCTTTTCTATCTCGAAACAGCGGGGTGCCGCGATGTCCTCAAGGTTGACCCCTCCGAAAGAGGAAAGGATCAGGGAGGCGGTGCGCACTATTTCGTCCGAGTCCTTGGAGTTGATGCAGATGGGGAACGCGTCGATGTCCGCGAAGCGCTTGAAGAGAATGGATTTTCCCTCCATCACTGGAAGTGCGGCATCGGGACCGATGTCGCCGAGACCCAGGACCGCCGTTCCGTCGGTGATCACTGCCACCATGTTGGCTTTCGACGTCACTTCGTAGATGGCGTCCTTCTTTCTTCCTATTTCCCTGCAGGGCTCAGCAACACCGGGCGTGTAAGCAAGAGCCAGGTCCGCCATGGAGTTGACGGTCATTTTACTCTCGATCGCCACCTTGCCTTTTTTTGCCCTGTGGAGCTCAAGGGACTTCGCGTAGACTTCTTCACTTCTCATGAAACTACCTCCCTTAACGGTAATGAAAAAATATGGTTCGGACAGTATTTTTCTGTCTCGTACGAAAGGTATTCTAACACTTTCCCGGAGAAAAAAGCGTGGATTCTCAGAACAATGTTGGCCTGCTGAAAAGGAACCGCTCTTTTTTCTCCTGAAAAGACACAGGCCTTCTCTGCAGGAGGAAAAATTTGAAGGAATTGAAGGAAAATTGATATATCATGGAAACCATTCGAAACCGATTGAATTATATTCATAAATCGATGAAAATGTCAAATAAATTTGTGCCCTTCAGAAGCCTCAGGTCCAGGGTACAACCCGGGGAATCCTGCAGAAAAAAGGATGAAAAAAAGCGCCTTCAATCAGCGGAGAGATTTCGCCGAAAGACGCTCCAGCGCGAGGAGAGCCGACTGGGCCAGTACTGCCGCCCCTGCAGAAAGAGAATTCTCATCTGCCGCGAAGAAGGGACTGTGCCAGGGATAGACGGTCCCCGCCTCAGGGTTTCCAACACCAAGCCAGAGAAAACACCCGGGTATTTTTTCCTGGAAGAGGGCGAAATCCTCTCCTCCCATGGAGGGGACAGGGGTAACAAGCGCATCCGCTCCGGCTGCGGACTTCACTGCCAGCCGGGCGATTTCCGTCGGCTCCGGGGCATTCATCACCGGGGGGAGATCATAGCGGTAGGCAAGTTCTCCCCTGCAGCCAAGACCTGCAGCAGTGTTCCCGACCACTCTCCGGATCATTCCCTCCATGGCTCCACGGACCTCTTCGCTGAATGTCCTTACTGTTCCCGTCATTTCCACCGTGTCCGGGATGACATTGTTTGCCGTTCCTCCGTGTATTGTTCCAAGGGAGACAACGGCCGGTTCCCTGGGGTCCACGCTGCGGCTCACTACGGTCTGAAGGGCCGAGATGACCGCAGCCGCTCCGGTGATGGGGTCTATGTCCCTGTGGGGAAGAGCTCCGTGTCCCCCCTTCCCGGTTATCCTGACGGAAATGGTATCCACTGAAGCCATGAGGGGACCTTCCCTGATCCCCACCGTGCCTGCAGGGAGTTCGGGATGGTTGTGCAGCCCGAAGATCATCTCCGGTACCGGACAGTCCAGTGCCCCGTCCTCTATCATCGCCCTTGCCCCCCGGTTGATCTCCTCGGCGGGCTGAAACAGGAATTTTACCGTGCCGGGGAGGGAGTCTCTCCTTGAGGCGAGGAGCATGGCGGTTCCAAGAAGACATGCTGTGTGAATGTCATGGCCGCAGGCATGCATCATCCCCTCAGTTTCGGAAGCGAATGGCAGTCCCGTTTTTTCCGTTACCGGCAGGGCATCCATGTCGGCCCTGAGGGCAACGGAAGGGCCTTCAAGGCCTCTCAGGAGGCCTATGACTCCTGTTCCACCCACTTTTTCCCGTACCTCCATGCCCAGCTCCCGAAGGATCGAAGCCACCCTGCCCGCTGTGCGGAATTCCCTGAAGCTGAGCTCGGGATGCCGGTGAAAATCTCTCCTGAGGTCGATCAGGACAGGAAGGAGGTCTTCGCTGTCCTGCTTCATCCGGCGGCTGTCAGCAAAGTGTGTCTCCATTTTTCAGCACCTGAAGGATTTCCTTCCCCAGGTAGGGGGACGCGGATAACTCTTCCCTGGTCATGTACAGCGGGTGATTCAGGCAGAGCCTGAGGACCCGTTCCCTGTACGACGTTCCTTCTTCGGGTTTCCTGTCCAGGATATCCGCCGTTATCCGGGCTGTTTCCTCCGCGTCATCCGCAGAGAAACCCCGGCTTGTGACCCCGGCCAGCCCGATTCGGATACCGCTGGTGACCGTGGGTTTTTCCGGGTCATAGGGGATGAGGTTCATGTTCACCGTGATCCCCGCCTTTTCCAGGAGCTCCTCGGCCTCCTTTCCGGTGAGTCCTTTGCTGCGCAGGTCCAGGAGCATAAGATGGTTGTCCGTTCCTCCCGAGACCATGTCGAATCCCCGGGCCGAAAGGACTGACGCGAAACGGGCCGCGTTTTCCACGATCCGGCGGCCGTAGTTCCTGAAGTCCTCCGTCATGGCGAGCTTGAACGTGAGTGCTTTCCCCGCCATTATCTGGGGAATGGGGCCTCCCTGGATGCCGGGGAAGATCGCCTTGTCGATCTTCTCGGCGAACTCTTTCCGGCAGAGGATGTTTCCGCCTCTTGCGCCCCGCATGGTTTTTGTCGTCGTAAATGTGACGAAATGGGCATGGGGCACAGGGCTGGGGTGGACGCCTGCGGCGACCAGTCCCGCGATGTGGGCCATGTCCACGAGGAAATAGGCCCCGACTTTTTCAGCTATGGCGGCAAACCTGGAGAAGTCTATCGTCCTGGGGTAGGCGCTTCCCCCGGCTATGATCATCTTCGGGCGGTGTTCCAGTGTAATACGCTCAGCCTCTTCATAGTCGATCCGTCCGGTTTCCCGGCTGACGCCATAGCTGAAGGACCTGAAAAACTTTCCCGATATGTTCACGGCCGTGCCGTGGGAAAGGTGCCCTCCGTGGCGAAGGTCCATTCCCAGGATAGTGTCCCCGGGGTCGAGCATGGCCATGAACACCGCAAGGTTCGCATTGACCCCGGAGTGAGGCTGCACGTTCGCATGCTCGGCGCCGAACAGCGTCTTTGCCCTCTCAATGGCAAGGCTTTCCACCACGTCGATAAAGCGGCAGCCGCCGTGATACCGTTTGCCGGGGTATCCTTCGGCGTATTTGTTTGTGAGGACGGATCCCTGTGCCTCGAGAACTGCCTCGGGGACAAAATTCTCCGAGGCGATGAGTTCAATTGTGAGGTTCTGCCTTGCCTTTTCGCCTTCGATTGCTTCCGCAAGCTCCGGATCGATGAATTGCACGAGATTCATTGCTGCTCAGCACCTTCCTTGATGGTTGGGATATGAACGGTGAAACTGCCCTTTGTTTCCGGCTTCGGGGAAAACGGGAATACTCAGGCGGGCTGTTTTTTCTCTCCCAGCCCGATGAAAAGGGCGGAGGCTTCGGCGGCTTTCCTGCCCCCGTCTTCCGTCATGACTGCAGAAGCATTGATGCGCCTGCCTGATATTTTCTCCACCCTTCCCTCCACGTGATACATAGTTCCTGCCTTTACAGGCCGGAGATAGCGGACCGACATCTCGCCGGTCACTGCCCATGACCCTGTCTCCTGCCTCACAGCCCACGCCATGGCGTCGTCAAATACGGAAGCGATAATGCCTCCATGGACCACTCCTTCGTAGCCGCACCACGTGAAGTCCGGGGAGATGGAAATTTCAGTCTTTTTTTCTTCGCTGTTCCAGAATATGTCCACTCCCAGGCTTCGGCTGTTCTCTTCGGGAGTGCCGCACACAAAGCACCCTTTTGAGCGGGGAAGTTTTTCCATTTATTCATTCTCCTTCCGGAAGTTTCCGGCAAAAAAACTTTTTCAATTATATCTGAATACATGGAGGACTGTATAATGAAGCGAAAAATATTCCCCGGGGAGAATGATCGAACATGCGGATCACAGGTATTTCCGAAAATGACGATGGTGCGGCGTACATTATTGAACCGGAGGGAGGGACCGCCGGAAGGCACCTGGTCCTTTACGACGAACGGTCTGGCGGGGCACGGTTTCTTGAACCCGGGGAGACTGACGCCCTGTTTGAAGAAGGCGTGATGGAGAAATGTTCTTTCCCCGCCTCGGAGGTATTCTTTCCTGACGAGCTGGAGGAACTTGAACGATTTGCCGCCTCGTTCAGACCGGGGCAGGCCGGAGGAGAATGAATATGAGAAAGACAGCGCTGCTCAACGGAAAAATCCGCACACCGCAGGGGTATGTCCGGGCAATGCTCGTGGAAGGTCAGACAATTGCGCTGCTGGGAACCAGCGAGGAGGTTGCCGGGGCCGGCGGAGAAGCGGAAAAGATCGATCTTGGAGGCCGGCTCTGCCTGCCGGGTTTCATAGACGGACACATGCATTTTATCGCCTACGCCCTTTCCCTGGAGCAGATCGGCCTGAACGGGTGCAGATCCGTTCAGGAGGTCCGGAGCCGGCTGAAAACGTTTCTTGATCACGAAAAACCGCCTCAGGGAAGCTGGGTCGTGGGCCGGGGATGGAACCACGAGCTGTTCGACGACGGCCGCATTTTCGAACGGGAGGATATTGACGGACTGACTCCTGACAATCCTGTGATACTGACCCGTGTGTGCGGCCACGTGGCAGTCCTGAATACAAGAGCCCTGGAGGCTCTCGGAATAGGATCTGGCAGCCGCTTTCCCGGAGGCGTGGTGGATCTGGATGAGAAGTGCGTCCCCACTGGGGTGGTCAGGGAGACGGTCGTGGAATGGGTCCACTCCCGGAGGCCCTTACCAAGCCCCGAAAAACTCAGGGACCTTGTCGCCCGCGCCGGAAAGCGGGCATCGGAGGCGGGACTCACATCGGTCCATTCCGACGATCTCGGCAGCGTGGGAGGGAACTGGCAGGGGATCATCGACCTCTACATGGGCCTGGACAGGGAAGGGAAAATGCCCCTCCGGGTGACCGAACAGCTTCTCCTGAGGGACAGGCCGGCCCTTGACGCTTTCCTCTCCTCCGGGTGGCGCACCGGGGACGGCAGTCCCTTCTTCCATATCGGGCCCCTGAAAATTCTTACTGACGGTTCCATGGGAGGAAGGACAGCCTACCTGAAAGAGGAGTATTCCGACATGCCCGGAGCGTTCGGGGTACCTATTTACCGGGCGGAGGAACTGGACGGCCTGGCCTCTGCCGCCCATCGTGCAGGCATGCAGATCGCCATGCATGCCATAGGTGACGGTGCACTCGATATGTGCCTCGATGCCCTGGAAAAAGCCATGAGTGAAAAGGACCGGGATGCCCGCCATTACATCGTTCACTGCCAGATGGGCTGCATGGAGCAATACCGCAGGATGGCCCGGCTTGCAATCGGTGCTGCCATACAGCCCCCCTTTGTTCCCTCGGACCGCCCCATGGCCCTCAGGAGGGTCGGGGAGCGCAGGGCCCTTTCAGGATACGCCTGGAAGACGCTGAAGGACCTTGGGATTTTTCTCTCAGGGGGATCCGACTGCCCTGTGGAGCCCTTCGATCCACTGTGGGGGATCCAGGCGGCGGTTACCAGGCAGGACAGGAGCGGCTTCCCCCGCGGAGGATGGAATCCCTCCCAGAAACTTACAGTGGCGGAGGCGGTTGATTTATATACCGCGGGAGGCGCCTACGCCTCATTCGAGGAACACAGGAAAGGCTCACTTGAGGCAGGAAAGTATGCCGACCTGGTCGTCCTGGACAGGGATATTTTTACCGTTTCCCCGGAAGAAATCGGGGATGTGCGGGTCTGTTTCACCATGGCGGGAGGAAGAATAACCGCAGGGAGCATATGACAGCATGGTGCGGAGAGACATGAAAACCGGTATTGAACAGGGACTGGGATTATGCAATAATCTTTTGATATAACCGGATTGCAAGAAGGAGCGTATCCCATGATTGAAAATACTTATCTTCCCGCAGTATCTGCGTTTTTCAGAGCTTCATCTCGGAAAAAAAAGATCCTGTTCATTATGCTTTGCGCATCTTTTTTCTCTTTTTCAGCTCCGGTCCATGCGTCGCCGGAGCGTTTTGCCTACGATGTGGTCATAGCGGGGGGAGGCGCGGGAGGAACCAGCGCGGCCATCGCGGCCGCACGACTGGGTGTGAGGGTGGCGCTGATCGAAGAGACCGATTGGCTGGGAGGGCAGATGACTGCAGCAGCGGTCTCGACCATGGATGATCTCAGCGGGAACCGGACGGGAATCTACGGAGAGTTTTACGAAAATATCCGCTACCATTATTTTCTGAAGGGCAAATCCGTATCCACCTGCTACTGGGACGGCAATACCATGGCATTTGAGCCTTCGGTGGGCAGGAAGGTACTGTCCGAAATGGCCGGATCCGCAGGAAAGAAGTCGAAGTCGGGAGGAAAAAAGGGAGCACTGGATATCTATTACCGGTCGAAGGTGACAGCGGTCCGGAAGTCAGGCGACAGGATCAGCGGCGTGACGGCTGACATCGGGGGAAAGAAGGTCCCCATCGATTGCTCCGTGCTCATAGACGCTACAGAGTACGGTGATGTGATCCCCCTTGCCGGCGCGCTCTACCGGGCGGGAAACTCCCTGAGCCCCATGATTTCGGAAAAAAGCCGCGTGCAGGACATCACCTGGACGGCGGTGATCAAAAAGTATCCCGGAGGCATTCCCGCAGCGCTTCGGATGACTGCTCCTCCTCCGGGGTATGAGCGGTACGTTCCGGAATTCCGCAAAGCAGTGACGAAAAACGGCAATTCATTCCGGAGCTATCCGCTGCGAATGCCGGTCGACTTTGCCACCCACAACGGCTACAGGGGACTCCCCGATTCATCAAACCCGGAGGATTACGACGCGGCTTCTCCCGAAGGCTGGGAGGCAATAACGAAAACCGGCGTGAACTGGACCAATGATTACCCGGGGGCCCAGAAGTGGGAGGGAAGGGGAGGCCTTCCCGTTTCCTACCTGGAGGACGGGGAATTCAGAAAAAAGGCCAACGCTGCCGCGCTCCTCAAGACACTTTCCTTCATCTACTACGTCCAGAACGAACTGGGCGAGCCGTGGTCGGTGGCCGATGACGAATTTGATTCCGATTACCCGCTCCTGGCGGCAAAAGGATCCGTACCGGGGGAATACAGCGAGATAGTCCGGCGCTTACCCCTCATCCCCTACGTGAGGGAGAGCCGGAGGATCGTCGGGCTGGAGACCCCCACTTCGAAGGATGTACGCAGGAATTCCGAAAGCTACCGCGACGGGAGGGGCGGCAGTGAGGTACCCCATGCCATGGCCATCGGCGGCTACATCCTGGACCTGCACGCTGCCGACGAGGATGCCGACCTTGAGAAGGAATTCGGTGAAACCGCGGCATCCATAAAGACGGACATGCCCCGGGGCCCCTTCCAGATTCCTTTCGGAAGCTTCATATCCAGGGACGTGGACGGACTTCTTGGGGCCGAAAAAAATCTCTCCATGTCCAGGCTTGTGGCAGGCGCATTCAGGCTTCAGCCTGTTTCCATGCTCACCGGCCAGGCTGCCGGAACTATAGCAGCCCTTGCGGCAGCGGCGGACATACCGCCCCGGAAACTGGACCCGAGGCTCGTGCAGAGGCACCTGCTGGAAGCAGGAAGCGCGCTGTCACTTTGCGAGTACAGCGACGTGCCCCGCGAACATCCATTCTGGCCGGGAGTACAGATGTCGAACCTGTACGGCTGGATCGCTCCTGAAGAACTGCCTTCAGCGCCGTCGGCGAAAATTGACGATATTTATAATAACCGCCTGGTGACCGCCCGTCTTTTCGGGCTGGACAAGGGTATTTTCGGCGTTGATACTCCTCTGACGGGTATTGATTCGGAGAACCTGTTCCGAAGGGCCTTCTCCGAACCCGGAGACCCCGTGCCGTTCCTGACGCCGGGTGCAGGGAGCACGAATTTTGTGACACGGAGGGATTTCTGTTCGGCACTCGCCCATGTTCTGGGGTTCCGGGCCGGGCATAAAAAATATGCCTCCCGGTATGCCGATATACCTTCAGGGTCAGGATTTTTTGGCCAGGTACATTTTCTTGCGGAAAAAGGAGTCCTTGACAGGGTTGCCCGGGGAGGGATCTTCCTGCCCGAATCCTTCGTTACCAGAGGCGCGGCTGCGGACATGATGATGCGGGCGGTTACCGCGCTGAAAGGGGAGTAGCCGGCATGAAATGCCATCTATGCGAAACAAAGGGATGTTCGAAAGGGGAGCCGTGCGTCAGCTTCGACAACCTGGAGCTCTACCAGGGGGAAGATATGCTCCTTCTCAAAACTGCCTCGGATGTTGAGGCACTGTATTACTGCACCCTGAACCGCCTCGAGGAAATCATGGAATTTTCCCGGAGGATGGGATATAAGAAACTGGGGATAGCCTTCTGCATCGGGTTCAGGGACGAGGCGGAGATGCTCGGGAAGATCCTGTCGGAGGAGTTCGAGGTAAACTCTGCCTGCTGCAAGGTCTCCGCCATGAAAAAGGATGACATAGGCGCCGTGCGGCGCCCCTGGATAGGGGAAATTTCCTGCAATCCCGCGGAACAGGCCAGGGTCCTGGATGCCGCCGGGTGCCAGTTCAACATCGTTCTGGGTCTGTGCGTGGGACACGACAGCCTGTTCTACCGCCATTCAAAAGCGCCGGTCACCACGTTCGTCGTCAAGGACCGGGTGCTGGGTCATAATCCGGTCTCGGTGCTGTACAGCCAGTACCTCAGGAAGAACCTCAAGCGGGTTCCGGAGGAGCGGATGAAATAAGGCTCTTTTTGCTTCCGGCGGCACGGTGGAGGGGGAGAACCTGCTGATGATTTTAATGATCCGCAAAAAAATGTGAGCTTTCCGCTTGACAAAAGCAGAGCTATTACATAAAATGCTTCAACATATCGAAAAAGCGATGATTCGGGATGCCTCCTTCAGGTGTCCGGCAACAGAGAGGAGCGTTCAGCGGCTGAAAGGCGCTCCGGCCGGGGAAGAGGGGCAAAAAGCCCGATGAGCTGAAATGGAAAGGACCGGCCGCCAGGGCGGCACGAATTCCGGAGTACATTTCCGGTCCGGGTCTCCGTCACAGGACCCGAGAGGGGCATGGGATCATCATGCCCAATTAGGGTGGTACCGCGAGTTATGGCTCGTCCCTTAGGGGACGGGCCTTTTTTTATACCCGAAAAAAACAGGAGGTGCGGAGATGTTTGGAGGAACAGGTACAGCGGTGGTGACTCCCTTCAAAGAGGGCAGCGTTGACTATGAGAGCTTCGGAAAATTCCTGAACTGGCAGATCGAAAGCGGAGTGGAATTCCTCGTGGTCCTTGGAACAACGGGGGAGAGCCCCACAGTTTCAGCGGAGGAAAGGGCGGAGATCATCACGTTCGCCGTGAAGACGGCTGCGGGAAGGGTTCCCGTGGTTATCGGGACGGGCAGCAATTCTACGGCCCACACCATCGAGATGTCACGGCAGGCGGAGGCCCTGGGAGCGGACGGGGTACTCGTGGTGGCCCCCTATTACAACAAGCCTACCCAGGAGGGGCACTACCAGCATTTCAAGGCGACGGCCGCAGCCATCAAGATCCCTCTTATCGTCTACAACGTGCCCGGCCGTACCGGGACGAACATTCTTCCAGAGACGGTGCAGCGCCTCAGCAGGATCCTCAATATTGCAGGCATCAAGGAAGCAGCGGGAGACATGGCACAGATCGACATGCTGGTCCGGCTCATCAAGAAAGACCGGCCTGATTTCGCCATCCTATCCGGGAACGACGACCAGGCGTTCCATCTTGTGAACAGCGGAGGCGACGGTGTTATTTCAGTGCTCTCCAACGTAATGCCCCGGGAGACGTCGGACATGATCCGCCTTGCCCTCTCCGGAGAGGTGGAGAAAGCCAGGGAACTCCATCACAGGATGTTCCCGCTCATGAAGAACCTGTTCGTCGAGGCGAACCCCATTCCGGTGAAATACGCCGTGAACCGCCTCGGGTTGTGCAGCAACGAGCTTCGTCTTCCCCTGGTGCCGGCGTCGGAGAAATGCATGGCCGTCGTCGATGCCTCCATGAAGGAGTGCGGGGTGGGGGCATGAAGTACGGACTCGTGGGGGCGTCGGGGCGCATGGGAGGGGAGATCCGCAGGATCTTTTCCGCCCATGAGCTCTGCTACACCCTGGATATTACCGGAGAGACGGGCGAAGGCGTCCCGGAGGTGATGGTCGATTTCTCCCAGCCTTCCGCCCTCGGGGCGACGCTCGCGGCTGTCAGGAGATTTTCATGCTCCCTGGTGATCGGCACCACCGGGCTTTCCGAAGCACAGCTGGAAGAAGTGAAGGACCTCGGGCGCTCCGTGCCTGTCGTGCAGAGCTTCAACTTCGCGGCCGGAGTGACCCTTTTCAAGATGATCCTCCGTGAGTTCGGACCGCTTTTCGCGGACTGGGACGTGGAGATCTGCGAGACGCACCACAACAAAAAGAAGGACGCGCCGTCGGGAACGGCGATCCTTCTCAGGGATGCCCTGGGGAGGGATTGCCCTGCACATTCCCTCCGGATGGGCGGAGTGCCCGGAGACCATTCCGTTATATTCGCCAGCGAAGGGGAATTGTTCTCACTCACTCACAGGGCCATATCCAGGAGCGTCTTCGCATACGGCGCCCTCAGGGCGGCTGAATTTGCCGCCGCTGCACAGCCGGGATTCTACTCTTTCGAGGAGGTTCTCACATGCGGACGGAAGACATCATAAGGCTCATTAAGGAATCGAAGAAAAAAACGCCGTGCACGGCGTATGTCTCCGGTGACCTGGAGGGGTTCCGGGCGGAAGGGGTTGTCTTTGTGGGGGGAAGGGATTTCGGGATCCTCTCGGGAGACAGGTCAGAAATAGAGAGGATCCTCGGGGAGAATGCCCCGAAGATCAGGTCGGTCCACGTTGAAACGTCGGCCAGGAATTCTGCTGTTCCCCTGGCGGACCTCACGAAATATGAAGCGCGCATCGAGCCCGGGGCAGTCATACGGGATATGGTGGACGTGGGGAAGGGCGCCGTGGTCATGATGGGCGCGGTGATCAACATAGGCGCGGTGATCGGCGAACGGACCATGATCGACATGAATACCGTCGTTGGAGGCAGGGCACAGATCGGTGCCGACTGCCACATCGGGGCAGGGGCCGTTGTTGCGGGGGTCATCGAACCTCCCAGTGCCGTGCCCGTGATCATCGAAGACAGGGTCCTTGTCGGAGCCAACGCGGTCATCCTTGAAGGGGTCCGCATCGGGGCAGGAGCAGTGGTAGCCGCCGGCGCAATAGTGACGAAGGACGTACCTCCGAGGACGGTGGTTGCAGGTTCTCCCGCGAGAATCATCAAGGAAGTGGACGAAAAGACAGAATCGAAGACGGAGATCGTGCAGGATCTCCGGAATCTCAAGTAGCCCGGGAAAGCGGCAGAGGAGAGGACCGGAAGTGATCGTACAGAAATATGGCGGATCGTCAGTTGCCACTCCTGAAAAGATCAGGGGTGTGGCTGAAAGGATCAAACAAAGGGTTGACCGGGGTGAAAAACTCGTGGTAGTTGTCTCGGCCATGGGAAAGACCACAAATTCACTTATAGCCCTGGCAGAGCAGGTATCACCGGAACCATCTCCCAGGGAGCTTGATATGCTTCTCTCTACAGGAGAGCAGGTGACGTCGGCCCTCCTCGCCATGGCACTCTGCGATATGGGAATACAGGCCCTCTCCTACAATGCCTTTCAGCTTGGAATGACCACCACCGGTGGTTTCACGAACGCACGGATCATGGACCTGAACCTGAACAAGCTGAAAACCCAGCTCAACCGGAGAAATGTGCTCGTGGTCACAGGATTTCAGGGCATCACTCAGGAGGGCGATGTCACAACCCTCGGCAGGGGCGGATCAGACACCTCAGCCGTTGCCATAGCGGCAAAATGCGGCTGCCGCTGTGAGATTTACAGCGACGTGGCGGGAGTGTACACATGCGACCCGAACAGGTGCAGTGGAGCACGCAAACTCGAATATATTACCTACGACGAAATGCTGGAACTTTCCTCCCTGGGTGCGAAAGTACTCCATTCCAGGGCTGTGGAAATAGCGAAAAAATACTCGGTGGACCTTTACTGTGCCTCCACCTTCTCCGATGAAAGGGGGACCCATGTAGTGAATTCCCTTCCCGAATGGCTTGAACAGCCGGTTGTATCGGGCGTGACCACTGACAGCAACCAGACCCGTGTGAATATTTCCCGTCTTCCCAGGTCGGCATCGGTCATGAGCACCCTTTTTTCCGGGCTTGCCGGAAAAGGGGTAAACGTTGACATGATCTCAACCGTCAATGAAAACGGCCATTCCTATCTCACGTTCACAGTTGTGGATGCTACGGAAAAGACTGTTCTGGAGACAGTTCGTGAAAGCCTCGCGCCCTGGGAAGGCTGGTCCGTTTCCGCAGACAGGAACGTGGCCAAGGTGTCTGCCGTGGGAGTCGGCATGAAATCCGCCCCCGGAGTCGCGGCGCGCTTTTTCTCCGCCCTGGACCGGAAAGGCATCAACATGCTCGGTACCACGACTTCGGAGATCAAGATCTCAGCCCTTGTTTCCAGGGACGACGGCGAAGAAGCCCTTCGGGCGCTCGTCGAAGAGTTCGGTCTGGTGGAATGACGGCCATGCTCGCTCCTGTGTACTCGCCCAGCGGACTTTCAGTGGAGCGTGCCGAGGGCATTCGGCTCTACACCGACAGGGGGATGTTTCTCGACGGATATTCGGGGATCGGGGTTCTGCCCCTCGGGCACAGCCACCCTGACGTGGTCCGGGCGATAGCGGACAAGGCGTCGCGGTTCACCCATCTCTCAAATTATTTCCTCGATCCCGACGCGGCGAAAATGGCGGAGACCCTTGTATCGAAGACGGGACGACCCGGAGAGGTCTACTTCTCCAATTCGGGCGCCGAGGCAAACGAGGCTGCCCTCAAGGCTGTCAGAAAGCACCGGAAAGGGGTTGTGGTCTCTTTCGAAGGGAATTTCCACGGGCGTACCATGGGAGCGCTCTCGATCACATGGGGGCCTTCCATGAGAAAACCCTTTGAACCGCTGGTTCCGGGCTGCGTGTTTCTCCCTCTGAACGGAAGCATGCTCCTCGACTTCGCGGAGGCCTACGATGTTGCCGCCGTTTTTCTCGAGTGCATCCAGGGGAACAGCGGGGTCCTCCCCATTCCTGAAGAGCTGGCGGAAGCGGCCAAGGCCCTGCAGCGGGAGAAAGGCGTCCTTGTGGTTGCCGATGAGATCCAGGCGGGGCTTGGAAGGACGGGGAAATTTTTCTGCTTCGAACATTACGGCCTGGAACCGGATATTGTGACCATGGGAAAGGGTATCGGCGGAGGGCTTCCCCTGGGCGCGGCCGTCTTCTGCGGCTGGTCGCCCTTCGGAGCCGGCGACCACGGATCGACCTTTGCACCGAACCCCGTGTCCCTGGCTGCCGGAAATGCTGTGCTTTCCCATCTCACCCCGGATTTTATAGACGATGTGGACCGGAAGGGGTGTTTCTTCAGGGAGAAGCTCGAGGCTCTTACATGGGCAAAGGAGGTCCGGGGCAGGGGGCTTATGATCGGTGTGAGCACGGAAAATGCCGCCGGGGTCAAAGAGAAGGCGTTTGACCGTGGGGTCCTTCTCAACGCTGCGGGCGGAGGAATACGTTTTCTTCCCTCTCTTGCGGCCACGAGGGCGGAGCTTGAGGAAATGGCGGAGCGGCTCGATTTCTAGCATGCATCGGGGTCAGGGGAATGGACCAGGAAACGCCCGCATTCCCTGAAGCCGAACTTCCTGTACAGGGGGAAGCCCATGGGTGAGGCCTGCAGGGTCACTTCGGAGCAGCCCGCCATTTTCGCCTCCTCCAGTACCGCTTCAAGCAGTATCTTTCCCAGGCCTCTCCCCCTGAAAGCCCGGACCACAGAAAAGTAATACAGGCCGGCTGTGTCTCCGAAAATGGAAAGCATGGCCGTACCTGCGGGGGTATCCCCGCAGAAGACGGCCGCCAGCCGGAAATACTCTTTCTCGGGGGAGTTGGTCATGGATGACGTGAACCGGGTAAAGGCCTCGCCATGCTCCGCTCCCGAACCGAATCCCTCGAGTGAACACAATGCCCACAGCGACGCTTCAAGGCTGTCAGAAACGTGTTTGACGGTGATGCCTGAAGGGGGATCCTTCCGTTCCGCAAAGTCCGCAAGGGAATAAAACATGGCAGGGGGAGCGCAGCGGCGCGGAAGGCCGGTATCTGCGATGCGGTCAGATTCAGGGATGCTGTCGTCACCGGGCGGCACCCACCACGTGAACGGCACCCCCTTATTCCGGAAGAACGACAGTGCTTCCGCTGCCGGAGAAGCAGCAGATCCCTCCGTCAAAGTCCTGATCGCGTAATTCTGGTCAGGGATGGCGACCCCGGTGGAAACGAAGAGTGCTCCGTCCTTTTCCTCCATTTCCGAGGAGGGCAGCCTGCCCCACAGCCTCACCGTGGATTCGAAGTTCTTCCGGGCTTTTTTCGCGAAAGCCGAATATTCTCTATTTATGAAATTCATGGGTTCCCCCCGTTTTTTACTTTCTCTATGGGATAATTGTACGATGAAAATACAGTACCAGCATGGGTAAAACCGGCAGTGCCGGCATACCGGAAGACAAAAGAACAGGGAGGTTATACGAGATGCTCTACCGTTCCATGCCCCGTACAGGGGATAAAATTTCAATTCTCGGATTCGGCTGCATGCGGCTCCCCCTCGACGGCGAGGGAAAAATCGACGAGCCCCGGGCCTCGGCCATGATACGCTCCGCCATCGACAGGGGAGTGAATTACATTGACACCGCGTACACCTATCACGGGGGGGAAAGCGAATCGTTTGTAGGGAAGGCTCTGCAGGAAGGGTACAGGGAGAAGGTGTTCCTTGCCACAAAACTGCCGTCCTGGTTGGTGGAGACCCCCTCGGACATGGACCGGTTTCTTGACGAGCAGCTCTCCAGGCTCCGGACGGACGTGATCGACTATTACCTGCTGCACTCGCTGACTGCTGAACGGTGGGAGATCATGAAGCGGAACGGGTTTGCGGAGTTTCTCGACAGGGCCCTTGCCGACGGCCGGATCCGCAGGGCAGGGTTTTCCTTTCACGCACCGCTCCCTCTCTTCAAAGAGATAACTGACGCCTACCCCTGGCATTTCTGCCAGATCCAGTACAACTATCTCGACACCCACTACCAGGCCGGGACCGAGGGGCTCAGGTATGCCGCCGGGAGGAACATGGGGGTTGTCATCATGGAGCCCCTCCGGGGAGGAAACCTCGCCAGGAACGTGCCCGACTCCATAAAAAACATCTGGGCGGAGTCGCCCAGGTCCCTTTCACCCGCAGGATGGGCCCTTCGCTGGATATGGGACCACCCGGAAGTTTCCGTTGTTCTGAGCGGCATGACCGTGGAGCAGGATCTTGAGGATAATCTCTCGGCGGCAGACGGCGGTGAGGCGGGATCCTTGACTGCGGCGGAGCAGGACATGATCGGAAGGGTCAGGGAAGAGTACAGGACGAGGATGAAGGTCCTCTGCACGAACTGCCAGTACTGCATGCCCTGCCCGGCGGGAGTGAATATCCCCGAGTGCTTCAACAGGTACAACATGGCCTTCATGTTCGATAACCTGGAGCAGGCCAGACAGACCTACACCGTATTCCTGAAGCCGGGTTCCCGTGCGGCTGCCTGCGTCAAATGCGGCGCCTGCGAGGAGAAATGCCCCCAGAACCTGAAGATCCGCGACCTCCTGGAGGATGTGACCCGCCTGCTCGATGGAAGCGAATAAACAGTACACCGGCCGTATTCCTGAGTGTTCACGGAGGAAGAACGGCAGGTACATTACGATAAAGCAGGTGTTGCAGAAATGAAGCGATATGCTGCACTGACCGGGGAAGGCGGTTACCGGATCCGCCTTCTGTTCCAGGGGATCCTCACCGGTCTGGCCGCTGGTCTGGCGGTTGTATGCTTCAGGCTCCTTCTTGGGTTTGCAGGTGCATTCTCTCTTCACGCGCTTTCCGGTTCGGCTGGCATTCCTCTGCCCGGCCTCGTCCTCCTGTGGACGGCGGGTGCGCTGCTGATTGGGCTCCTCATGGACTGGGAGCCAATGGCAAAAGCGGGCGGCATACCGCAGGTCAAGGGAGAGATTCTCGGACAGGTATCCATGAACTGGTTTCGGGTCATGGCAGCGAAGTTTATGGGAGGCGGTCTTGCAATTGCCCTTGGCTTTTCCCTGGGAAGAGCGGCCCCGGCTGTTCAGATAGGCGCAGCTGCCGGAAAGTGCATGGCAGCCCTTCAAGGGAAGGGGAAGGTCGAGGAGCGGCTTTTTCTCTCAAGCGGCGCCTCCGCCGGGCTTTCCGCTGCTTTCAATGCACCCCTCGGAGGTGTTGTCTTCGCGCTGGAGGAAGTCCACAAAAGCTTCTCACCGCTGATCCTCCTCTCAGCAATGATGGCTTCCCTAGCCGCGGATTTCATATCCAAGTACTTCTTCGGCCTCTCTCCGGTTTTTTCATTTACGGTCCCCAATACGATACCCCTGAACCATTACGGCCATCTCCTGGTCCTCGGCATCCTGTGCGGTTCGGGGGGCGCGCTGTTCTGCAGGGTGATCCTCGATACGCAGAAATATTACGGCAGGCTTCCTGTCCCCCCTCGTTTCCGGATGCTCCTTCCCGCGGCAGCGGCTCTGTGCATCGGGCCCTTCCTTCCCGCCATCCTCGGAGGCGGGCACGAAATGGTCGAGCAGCTGGCTCACGGAGGAAAGTCTCCGGCGGAAATTCTCCTTCTCTTTGCGGGAAAACTGCTGTTTACGGCACTGTGTTTCGGTTCGGGGGCTCCGGGGGGAATATTTCTCCCCATGCTCGCCGTCGGCGGCGCTCTGGGGGCTTTTTACGGAACTGCGGCGGCAGGGCTGTGGGGAACCGACCCGTCCCTTGTCGTGAATTTTCTCGTAGTGAGCATGGCCGGTTTTTTTGCGGCCGTGGTTCATGCGCCCATAACGGGTATTGTCCTCATCACCGAGATGACGGGATCGTTCACCCATCTTCTGTCCGTCTCCGCCGTCGTTATAAC
>Ga0228536_1000805_pt1 | contig 45014 bp, 46 predicted proteins | sample SJ1Smetagenome_FD_168611 | JGI IMG/M metagenome (GOLD analysis project Ga0228536, IMG submission 168611) | Enriched culture of PCE-dechlorinating microbial communities from Ithaca, New York, USA - SJ1.S | ecosystem: Engineered > Modeled > Simulated communities (microbial... > Unclassified...
TTTGCAGATCGCGGGAATCCGGGCAAAGAAGGCTCGATGATTTCTGATCTCCAGCTAACCGGGCGTGCGCGCGGCCCGAAGCATACCCCATCCCTTTAGGGTGGGGTGGCCGCGCGCAGTTTGATTTCTTGTTTTGCTTCAATATCCGATCATCGGATCATTACATCCCACATCCCGCAGTAAGATAATATCAAATCATCCTTTATTTTGGTTGATATTGGGTTCGATAATTGATATTATGAGCATCAATGCCAGAAAACTGTCACACAGGTTTTTTCAGCTGGTTTTGGCTCCATCTTATTCGTGTTCATGCCATGTACAGTGCGCCAACATATAGCCTGCTAAATCATGAAAATGTAAAATATCTTTAATAAAAATTTCAGATATTATTAATACATTGGATTTTAAAATTTCAAATCGATGGCAGGAAAAATGGTGGCATTTAGAGCGGTCCTCCTGCGGGATGTGGGTTACATTACATTTCCAAGAGTGGCCACAAACAGGGGGCAGTGTACTGCGCCTCTGTAGTGAACCGCTATGCTCTGACCTAACCACAGCGAAGCAGAGGCGCAAAGGCAATAATTTCTGCCAGAAATCACCCACACAATTCAGCGAAAAGCCAATTATTTAGTTGTGACTCAAGTTCAATAGCAGCTGATGATGATGTCTTTAGAACTGAAATATGATTTTTCAGAAGGTTTCTGGCATAATTCATATCCTGCAAGGATTGCTCCAATTCGAAATCCGATCCTGCAATTCTGGCCGCAAAGTACCACATGCCTTGATTGCATCGTTCTGGATTAATATTGCACTCCTTACAACGATCAACAATCCATTCTGCAATTGCTCTATTATCCATTTCGCTCGAATTATTCAATGACTGAACTATTCTGCGAATCCAGATATCTACTGGCTGCAAAAGCCATCTATCCTTGATAGGCGTCAAATTATAATTCACAGCGACATCACGCAGAAAGAGCGATGCAATCTTATTTCCTACTCCACGTATTCTTTTCAATCGATCATGAGCCGCTTTGATCTGATCTTTATTCAAATCTTCCTTCGATGCAGAGACTATGTTTTCAGAACCTAACGCACACCAAATACACATTTCATTAGTATTGCATGAGTTATCATCGTGATACAAAGGATTTATATCTTTATTTAATCCTTTATTGCGGAGAGAATTACCAAAATTTTTCCATATATCTTGGGGAGAATCATGGTTATCTTCAGACTTCTTTATTGCTTTTACAGCAGCGGGCGGATAGGAAGGGCTTCTGCCCTGATGCTCAAAAGCATATCCTCTAAAAAATATACATACTGCATCAATGGTATTCCCCAGATGGCTGCAATACTTCCCCCACAATGGCTCTTGATAGGAAGCTCTAAAGAGGACTGAAACGGCCTCGAACATCTTGAGCATATCTAGATTAGTCATGTCTTATTTCTCCTCTTTATCTCCTCTTCCAATACGATTCCATGCCTCTCGATACTCCTCCTTATCATAGGATGAGGGCTCCAGCCAATAAGATACTCGCCCATCTCTTCCTCCTCGATGAACGTTTTCCTTCACTTCCGAGGGCAGCATCACAAATGAATTTGGTTTTTCAAGCACATCATTTACTATGACCCAGAAGTCTCCTCCAATATTGTCCAGACTACCTCCCATTGGCACAGAATTGCGTTTTCTCAGAGACTTGACTTGAATCCCTTTAAAACACGATCCACCGCTATTGTATGCTACGATATCTATCCCACGCGCATTGCGCGCGGTAGGCATTACATTCCAACCTCTTCGTGATAATTGATAGCAGGTGTAATACAGACCGACGTTTCCGATGATATGATTACCTGGCACTCTTCTCACTCCTTCTGCTCAACGATCAATTTGAGATTCTTTAATCTTATTCCTGGCCCACTCTTCTACACCATTATTATCCATGATGACAAATTCCTGTCCCCTTCCCGCCGATTTGAAGTATCCATCTTTCCAAGGTTTTTTATGATAGCTGATTTTTGCTTCTTTAAAACAGTCGGGCAGGGCCCACTTGGATTTTGAGTATCCTCTCTTAGTTAAAACAAGTCTATCGCTGAAAATGAACCTTCCCGCTCCAGGAAGCGACTCACTCCAACTTAGATGATCCCTGGCTACATAAATGGTGTTTGTTTCGTTACTCTTTCTCGCATTATTAGCATGGGGATGATAACTCATCCACTCAGGCACATCGAATTTCTGGTCTACCTTAATTATGTCTCCTATCTGGAGATATCCGAAAATAACATGCATCTCTTTTTCATGGGGATCGTATGCCAGCTTACCATCATCGTTTCTGGTTTTCCTGAAGCTTCCAAAGAATAGAAACAGATCGTCTCTTCTAACATCTTGCTTTTGCAGGTGACCTTGTGCTGCATCCACCTGGCCAAACAAAGGTCTCCAATTTGGCTCTCGATGGATAGCATTTTTAAAGATATCGGGATCCAAATGACACCCAAAATCATTACTAAGATCTATTCGTTCGTTGCTCGACTTTATGCTAGGCATGAGATCTCTCATTAGATCGTAACAAGTCGAGTCACCCGCCATAACATCTGAGTATCTTAGCTCTTCATTTTGATCGGGAATAGGGAGCGAGATCATTTGCCCATTTGGAAGGATTGGGCTGGGATACCCACCAAACTCGGAGTCAAATCCTTTTCTGCTCAAGATGACTTTCATTATTAAAGCGCTCCTCATCCTATCGTTTGTAGTTGTATCAAGTTGCCACAGGTATCGTCGAAGACGGCTATGGTCACATTCTCCATTACTTCTGACGGCTGCATTGTGAACTTCACCCCGAGATTCTTCAGTCGTTCATACTCTGCGTGGACATCAGAAACGCCGAAGTTTATCGCGGGAATGCTCTGCTCGAAAATTGCTTTCTGATAATTTTTTGCTGCTGGATTATCATTCCGTTCAAGTATAAGCTCGGTGCCGTTTTGATCCTCAGGCGAGACAACGGTAAGCCATCTGTAATCCCCCGCGCCAATGTCGCTTTTCTTCACAAAGCCCAGGATTTGTGTGTAAAACTTCAGGGCTTTATCCTGATCGTTAACGAATACTTTGGTGTATATGATTTTCATAATTAACCTTGCTATTATCTATGCTATTTAACTTACGATCTATGCTCCCCCATCCATTAGATTCACCGCGAGATGTTGTCTATTGTGGCCAAGCTCTGTTCTGCGCCTCTGAAAGCGTTCTTAAAGCGAACTTTAATTTTTTGCGATGTTTCTGGCCTGGAGTAGATGAAGGTATCATCAACCTCTTTCTCTGATATGATCACCTGAGAATCAACCACCATACCATCTTTACAGAGCTCCAGGTGCAATTTATTTCCATCTATGTCTATGGACTGGATCAAAAGCTCATATCCTTCTTCCAATCCTAAAGGCGTCCCGGAGTTCATTGTGCGGGATCTGGAGTCGGCAATCAATATTGGATTAGGATCGACCTCTGAAGTCTGCCACAGGCCATCTATTGTAGCCAGATTCTGATCTGCACCTCTGAATGAGTTCTTGAAGTGAACTCTAATTTCTTGCGATGTTCCTGGACTGGAGTAGATGAAGGTATCATCAACTTTGTTCGCGGGCATGATTATCTTGGAATCGATAACAATTCCATCTTTGTAGAGCTCCAGGTACACTCTATTTCCATCGATATCTATGGACTGGATCACCAGCTCATATACCTCTTCCAATGCCATAAGCGTCCCTGAAGCCACAGTATGGGATTGGGAGTCGGCGATCAGCATTTTAACTGGATTAGCCTCTGAAGTCTGCCACAGGCCATCTATTGTAGCCAGATTCTGATCTGCACCTCTGAATGAGTTCTTGAAGTGAACTCTAATTTCTTGCGATGTTCCTGGACTGGAGTAGTTGAAAGTATCATCCACTTCGTTCGCGGGCATGATTATCTTGATGCTCCAACAAACGTATTTGAGGGCTTCAAAAATACTGGATCTAAAGGAAGATACCTAGCGACACAGATTTAAGGAATATATAGATATGCTAGAGTATGATGCATATTAGGCTTAATGAGAATGAATTTAACGAATTGAGGTGTCCTTATTACTATTATTACTGGTAATGATGCATCCTGCCTAATTGAGGCCATGATCGACTCGAAGACTCAGACTCAGATGTGTGGTATGGAGCTGACAGTTCAGAAGATAGAGCGCTTCACATCTTCCGGGGCGGTGGCCTTTGAAAATAGTGAACGAAAGCTGCCGGATACGGCACCACTGGATTTCGACCAATCCGGCTGGATCGATCTATCCGCCGGAGCCTATCTGGTGACGTTCAATGAGATCGTAAATATTCCCGGAGATGTGGCTGCCCTGGCAAGGGCCCGCTCTACCCTCCTGCGTTGCGGGGCTAGCCTGGAGACTGCCCTTTGGGATCCGGGATACCGGGGGCGCAGCCAGAGCTTGCTCGTGGTCCATAATCCCTCTGGACTGCGGCTGAAGAAGAACGCCCGGCTGATGCAGCTGGTGTTCATGAGGCTGGAGAATGAGGCGGAGAAGCTGTATGAGGGGAGGTATCAGGGGGAGAACATTTGAGGTAGGTGATGACATCCCCAGGATCAGCTAAGAGGTCCCCTCTCAAGTTCTTCATCTTGCTCTTCGCACTATCAGTACCATTCTGGCTGGCAGGTGGCATGGCTGAGCAAGAGCTTCCTCTTCCCTTCAGTCTGCCTGCAGGCGCACTCGTGCTCGTCTGTCCGATGGCTGCAGCACTGATCCTCGTCTACAGAGAGGAAGGATCCAACTTTGACTCTTCCGAAAAGCTGACCTTAACATTCTTTGGCTTGGCTAAGCCATCATCTTTGTACATCTCTTGGTTGATGAGGAGATGATGTAGCACTACCAGCATTTTTCTGGCTAAAGCAACAGTAGCTATATTTTTCCCTCTTCTGGCCATAATTCGCAAGAAGAACCTCTTTAATTGCGTCTTGGCTTTAGTCCTTGATAATGCATGGGCGCACTCGATTATCATCCTTCTGAGGTACTTTGATCCCATTTTAGTGATCTTGCCGTTATACCTTTTTCCTGCAGATTCATAAACAGAAGGATCGAGTCCAGAGAACGCTGCTAACTTTTTCCCAGATGCAAAATTCCTGTAATCTCCTATCTCAGATAGAATCGCTGCCGCGGATACAAAACCAATTCCTGGAATAGACATCGCGATCTCAACATCCCTTTTTCTCGCCTTAAGAAGTCTGCTGATCTGTGCATCCAACTGCACGAGTTTCTTATCGACTTCATCTATCATTTGAATATGAGATTTTATGAGGAAAATGCTGATTGGTGAAAGGCCAGCTATAATGGCTTGCTTGATCATCTCTTTATTCTTCTTCACCTTCTTGGAGGGTATCGACTCGACTATGACATCCGCACTTCTGCCATCAACTAGTCCTTGAAGAACGTGTCTTCCAGACTTCCCGAAAACATCTGAGAGTTCTGATGCAAGCTTAATGGTGCATGCCTCCAATTCCTGAATGGTTCTGGCCTTAAGCTTAGACCTGAAATCAACATAGCCCTTTCTTGCCCTGGTTAGCGCCCTTAGTTCGCGATCTTCTTTAGGAAGAATCATTGAGGGTTCGATCTGGTTATTTAGACACAGTTCCGCAAGCCATTCTGCATCTCGTTTATCCGTTTTAGCACCAGAATGACGACGAGTTTTGAATGCATTTCCTAGGATGAACTCAAATTCGTCGTCTAATACCTGGTAGACTAAATGCCAGTAATTGCCTGTAGACTCTACTGCTACCTTTTTGCAGTTATTATCCTTCAACCAGGATGCGAAACAAAGAACGCCTTCTACGGTCATATCGAACCGATTTAGGACTTTTGAGCCGTCCCTGGAGAGAATGCAGGCCATCAAAAATCTCTTGTGAATATCTGCACCACAAGCTTTATTCTCTTGTCTCTTCATTTATTCCCTCATCTGATATGGGCAGATTAAAGTTCCCTTAAAGGGTTCGCATTGCTATTCGCGTTCAAGGACGCATTCGGGTGCTCGATAGTCTTGGCCGGTTTTATGACGGGCTGTAAGCCCCAAGGCACATCGGCCTTCACTGCCCATATCAGCCTCGTCTATGGAGTCTACCTGGTTTTTCATCTTTCGGGTGCGATTCCAAAGCCTGCCTTCAAAAAAAAGAATCATGCTGTTTTGTGGTTTTGTGGACTTATTCAATATCTCTGATGTCCTGCTGAACTTCCTGCTGGTGGTTGGCTGGCAGAAATAATGCAGGGATATTCTTAAAAAGGAAAAGATCTAAAGTGTCTGCCAGAGGCGAAATAAGAGGTGACAGCATGCCCGTGAGCAAGAAACAGCTGGAGAAGCTGAACAAAGTGAAGAAGGCCAAGGCAGAGGAGCTTGCAAAGCAAGCAGCTGGAGGCAGCGAATCTGCCAAGAAGAAGCTCAAGAAGCTCCAGAAAAAGATCAAGTAGATCCATATTTTCTTTTTTTGGCAGCAGAGCACATCCCGAAGACCTTCAGGATGTAGATGAGCCCGATGTGGCAGAGATTTTTTAGGCTCTTTGCTGAATCCGAATTATGTGGGTGAGGCCCGGCAGAGATTAGCCTTCTGTTCTTCTTCAAGTTCCATTCCAGGCTATTCCTGTGGGCCATCGGAAGAAAAATGGGAGTCGGATGATAGATCCGATTATTCCTTTGCTTTCATGTCCATTTCCCAGATTCCAAAGGCATTATTCTCGGTGTCCAGACAGACCACGAAGTAGCCCATTCCAGGGACGGACATCTTGGGAACTATGATCTTGCCGCCCAGCTTCTCCGCTTTCGCCGCATACTCGTCAACCGACGGCACTCCTATGTAGTTTATGATCTGCTGTTCCGGATGCATCCTCTTCATCATGCCTCCACCAGGTGCGCCAAAGGTGTCTATCATTGTATAATCCATCCCAGGCATGCTCTCCATCCTCCATCCAAAAAGGTCGGAGTAAAAGGTCTTTGCTCGCTGAATGTCGTCAGCAGGTATCTCAAAATGTACAATACTTGTCATTTATCTTACCTCACCATTTTATAAAGCTCTTAATTCCATCATATTCGTAGATCTTCTTGTTGTGAACTCCTCCCACGGCCTAAAGGCCGGGGCTTCCCTGCTGCTTCTTCGTTTTTACGCCGTCATAGCCCTCTGGCATCGGGGCGCGTTTCGCGGGAATTTTCGGTTTCCGTTTCATTGGCCCAAACTTACATCAGATTCGCGATGCAGAGGTTCAGATCTCATTGGACAGATTCGGGGTGTTCCCTCCCTACTCTGTGGAATTGTCTGGCGAATCCAAAATCTCCCCGAGAGAGAAGTGATCGATCATCCAAGTAGCACTTGAAGCCTGCATGGAATCATGTCTTAGTTAAGTGGAGGGAATGACGGGATATATAGGTGATCTATGCGGGACGAATGTAATTGGGGCAAAGGACTCCGCTTTCATCCTGTTGCGACTTCGTCGCAACTCCCCCGGACTCGCAATCCGGGAGACCTCTCTAAAGGATGGGGACTTCCCGAGTTGGCCTATCGAGATGCATCGATTGCCGTTCTTGACTCAACTGGAATACCCCAGCTCTTTCGCTCTGGTATAGGCAACATCTGCCTCTTCGTCCCGACCCTGAGCCTTGAGGGCTTCGCCACGGTTGTACCAGGCGTCGGCAAGATCGGAATCGAGCTGGATCGCCCTGTCCAGTGCCTCCAAAGACTCATCATACCTTTCCAGTCGCCAGAGAAGTTCGCCCCGATTGCTCCAGGCAGCAGGATAGTCTGGCATCAGCCTTATGACCTCATCGACTGCAGTTATGGCCTCCTGGTAATCGCCCTGTTCATAAAGAATATCAGCTTTAAGGGACCAGGCAATAGTACTATCCGGCTCCAGCCTTATGGCCTCTTCAATCGCAGTGAGGGCCTCATCGTACTCTCCCTGAAAATAGAGAGCAGATCCCTTAAGGCTCCAGATCGAGCCATTCTCCGGCTCCAGACCTATGGCCTGGTCAAGAGCGACAATCGCCTCATCATATTCCCCCAGCTCATGGAGTGCGCCGCCTTTATAGCTCCAGGCACTAGCAAGCTCTGGGTCTATCCTTATGACTTCATCAAAGGCCTGTATAGCTTCCTCGTATCTTCTCTGATTGATGAGTGCTGTGCCCTTATTGCTCCATGCCACGGGATTCTCTGGATCCAGCCGGAGGGCTTCATCGTATGCCTCAATGGCCTCTTCGTAATCCCCCTGGCTAAAGAGCTCATTGCCTCTTTCCAGCCATTCCTCTGCATTCTCTTGACAGGTTGACGGCGCCGCTATCGCTATTATAAGAATGAATAAGGGATAAATCAGTTTCATGATGGTCTTATACGCGCTCGAAAGAGATATGATTATCGGACTTGAGAGGGTATTGTGCATTGTCAGGTTATGATTCGGGGCCACTTTCGAAAATCCAGTTATTGGGATTTCTGGTTGCGGAGCCCTTAATGATCGTAGTATCCCCTGCATTTATCTGATGGTGGGTGGCCTCGATCTGGCGCTGGGGTGAGATAGTTCCAATAACTATGGCGCCTAAGATTGCACATGTTCATGTTTTCAATATCAATATCAATCCCTCAATCCACCCCTTCATAGCTTGTCTAGCTGTCATCATGCTTTGGAATGCTCATCGGATCGTTCTCAGATTGAAAGGGCCTGCGGCAAAATCTTATTTATTTTCTTTCTCAGCTCCTCATTGGCTTCGCCCAATTTCCTTTCCACCATGATTCTCTTGACAATAGTGATCCAATGGACCTTAACCACAGAAGGATATATTAGACCCCCCTAATGCTCATAGGAGTGCCCAGCGAGATCACAATATCGCAAAGGCTTGGGTTGGCGGGAACTTTGCTTGATATGTATGCTACAGTGAGTTGCCTCACATCGATATCATGATACAAAACCAGCGAAGGCCGGAGCTTGTCATTAACCAGATCTGAATAGGAAAGAGGTGCTAAGACTATATCACCTTTTTTAAAATCCTCATTCATACGCTGGCTCATCTTCCAGTACATCGGTAAGCGAAAGAGCTGCTATCTCCATCAAGCCTTCTACAATCTCCTCATCGGTCTTCTCAACATCAGACTCGTAGGGAATGGGTCGCTTTCGGTCTTTGCGTTCCAGACTCTCAAGCATATGTATAGTTTTCGTCTCATGCTATTTAAGACTTGATCATCAATGCCAACGATAGTAGACATGTCGCCAAGCAAGGATTTCAGAGCAGCCTACAATTCGAACTATGACGTCTCGATCCTCTGCATGGAAATGGTGCTTCCTGCGATATCTTGTCGTGTTTTCCTTCCAGATCAGCTGCAACCCCCTGTCCAGAGGAAAAATTTCTTATTCCCTGCCGTCTAGATAACATCGATGATAAAGAAGGTTTTTTGCTCTGGTATCAAGAGGTCGGGGGAGATTGTATCTCTCATCCTGATTCTCTTCCTGATATGCGGATCGGCTCTGGCGGCCACCATCACCGTCCAACCTGGGGAACGCATTCAGGAGGCCATCGATCAGGCCCGCACAGGCGACATCATCGAGGTTATGAGCGGCACCTACCAGGGAACCCTGGATATTAAAAAGGAGGTTGCCCTGATGGGCATCGACTCTGGAGAGGGCATGCCGGTAATAGACGCCGGATCTATCCTCGGATCGGTGTTCATGACCGCAAACAACAGCCAGATAAGCGGATTTAGAATAGTGAACCCGAATGGAGACGGGATTGACGTCACCTCCAGCCACAACACGATCAGCAATAACACCATAGAGGCATGTGGAGCTGCAATCTACCTCATGGTCTCAGATAAAAATAAGATCGTCAACAACAATGCCTCCGTCCGCTGCCAGGGGGTGATGGGCCTTCTCTCCAGCGACGGCATCATGCTGGCCCACTCGGACGAGAACATCATCGAGGGCAACACTGCATCCGGCGCATCCATGGGCATATACCTCTACTATTCCCACAACAACACCATCCTCAATAACGCCGCCCTGAGCAACGATCATGGAATCGCCATCAAGGGCTCAAGAGATAACATCATTCAGGAGAACCGGGCCATTGGCAGCAAAGAGGAGGGAATCGGCCTTCTCAATGGCTGCTCGGGAAATACAGTGACAAATAACAATGTGACAGGCAACTCAATCGGGATCTACCTGCGCGAATCAAACCAAAACACAATCTATCTGAACGACTTTATAGATAACCTCCAGAATGCCCTGTCCTCTGATTCAGAGAACATCTGGCACTCTCCTGAACAGATCAGCTACTCATCTGCAGGCAAGAGCTACACCGGCCTATTGGGAAACTACTGGTCTGACTATAAGGGTAATGACTCGGATGGCAACGGCCTGGGCGATGCCAGCCACAGCTTTGAGTATGATGGCCAGGATGACCATCCACTGATGACTCCCAGTAGCGATCTGATCAAGCCCAAGATGACCCATAAGGGCATGATAATAGGTTAGCCTGAGCAATGGATGGAGATGGAGCGACGAATCTCTTTTTTTGCTGCCCAGGCCGTTTCTCCATCCTTTCTCCAAGCAGGCCAGAAAGGTGCCTACAATGGCAGCTCGTACTTGACCTCGGTTACCGTGCTCCCCCAGATCTCATGAGTCAGCCTCTCCCTTTGAACAAATCCCACCGATCGATAGAGATTTGCTGCTATGTAAAGGGTCTCCACCGTCCAGAGGAAGATCGATTCATACCCAGAGATGCGGCTGAAATCCAGGGCCTCTTCCACCAGCCACTTGCCGATTCCTCGCCCCCGGATCTCCGGCTCCAGGAGAAGCCAGCGAAGCTGAGCCTCCTCCTCTGTGCGCTTGACTATGGCCACCGAGCCCGCGATCCGATCACCCTCCTCCAGGATCCATATCTTCTCCCGGCTGGATTTGGACTGGGCAAACTCCGCCAAAGGCACAGCCACATAAACCTCAAACGTATGGTCCCAGCCCTGCTCGAGAGCATGGAAGATGCCGTGCATGTATATGATATATCCGATATCCCCTGGATGGAGGTCATGCCTCATGCCGAGGGATGGATCGGGAAAGGGCTTATTCATTGTATCGGGGGCTAATACTCAGCTTCGCATAAATAATGTCCGGGGATCCCTCCCTCCGATTCATCCAGGCTGCTGATCCATTCCGGCCTCATATCGTCCGAGCCGTGTCGGCCCAGGGTGTGATCAACCTGTCTACCAGGCGAGTGATCTTCATTCACCGCCCTCGACGGTCCAGATCCTCCCGTAGTTGCTGGGGATGCAGATCTCTAGCCACTCCCCTGCCCCTGCCCTGAAGCTGTCCTCCCCATGAATCTCCTCATAGTAATCGCCTCCCAGCGGGAAGGAGAAGTATGCCTTCTGATCGCTATCTGTGAAGTTAAGGGCCACCAGGCTGAAAGCGTCACCTGCCCGCCGGGAGAAGAGCAGCAGTCCTCGGGACTGGTATCTCTCAGGATCATCATAAAACCAGTGCTCCCCCCTCAGGAACTGCGCCTTCCGTCTCAGCTTCATCAGCCTTCTGGTCAGCCAGATGGTCCTCTTTCCAATGGGATCGTAGAAGTAGTCCCACCTCATCGGCCGGAAAATCACCACCCTCCCCATGCCGCTCTCCGGGAGGAAGTAGTTCTCGCACAGCTCCTGGCCCTGCCAGATCAGGGGAATCCCCCTGGCAGTCATGATCGCTATCAGATAGGGCTGGACCTTGTACCAATACCTTCTGTCCCCCTCCTTCAGTAGATCGTTGTCATCCCTGCTGATGGTGCAGAAGTTGCAGACGAACCGGTAGTGGTCGTGGTTCTCAATATACTGCAGGGCGCTCTTCTGGATGGTGTCCTCATTGATCTTCTCCTTCGCTGGATAGCCGACAAGGCCCAGCCGATGGCCAAGATAGGTCAGACGGCCCGCTAATTCACTGGCTTCGGCTCGGGCCACGGCAATGGCAGCATCAAAGGTCTGGTTCTGCCAGGTGCTGCTGCTGTAGGTCTTATCCAGCACCTCCACCGGCTCCTCCAGCTGCTCTGCACACTGGATAAGGTGGATCTCATCCCCCTCGAAGAACCTCTGCCAATGGTCCTGAGATCCTCTCATTCCAAAGACCAGCTTGTAGGTCTGATAGACCAGATTGGCATAACCCAGGCCCGTGGGTCCGTCCCAGTAGTTGGGAACGCAGTCGTACCTGAACCCATCCACGTGATAGGTGCTCAGCCAGTGGTGATTGACCGTATAGAAGAAGTCCCGGGTTAGGGCTCGATTGAAGTCGGTGCTCTCTCCGAAGAGGTCTTTGGCGAAGGACCCCAGAAACGGATTCTCCCCAAAGCCCATCTCTCGGTAGAGGTAGGAGTAGGGAAATAGGCTGTCCGTATGGCCGTAGACCATATCCAGGATCACAGCTATCCCTTTTTGATGGGCGGAGTCGATCAGCCTCTGCATATCTCTTCTTTTGCCAAACCTCTCGTCCACCCCGAAGTAGCCGATGGGCAGAAATCCCCAGTCTGTGGTGTTGGATATATTGGTGACCGGCATGATCTCTATGCAGTTGACTCCCAAGTCTTGCAGGTATTCCAGATGGCGGGTGGCAGTCCTCATGTCCCCGCCGAACTCATTGATCATCAGCTCATAGACTATGAGATCCTCTTGCCTGGGAGTCTTCCATAGCTCTTCTTCATCGCTCCAGATATGAGGCTCGTAGCCTAATGTAAAAGCGGAAAGCTTCCCGATGCCAAACTCCCTGGCATAGGGGTCTATGATCCAGTCGATGGGCTCATTATTCCTTCTCTCCAGAAAATAGCGGTATACATATCTTCCCGGCTTGCCCCAGGCGGATTTCTTATGGGGCTTCTCAGAGGCGTCTATCTCCACCTGGCCGTGCCAGTATTCTCCATAATTCGGATCAATAGAGCATTCCATCTCGAAGGTCTTTGCCGGAACATCTTGAAGGAACTGGTCATTCTCATGGATGAGCTTAACCCCGAGCCCAACTCCATCTGAATCCGATACCCAGGGCAAGAATACGCCAAAGTCTGCTCTGCCCTCTGGCGTGCATCTGGCCCCCAACTTTCCCAGTGGCAATAGATTCATGAGGCTCTGACATTAGCACTTGCCATTTATCCTAGATAAAGATTATGAATGATTAATGCAGTATCGAGGATCACAGATTTATCCTATAGATGATATAGAACGCTCCAGCCATGTACACAATCATCGCCTGCGGTATCTTCAAGGATGAGATCGAGAGATTGAGAGCCGATCTCGGATTTCCCTTTAAAGCTCGCTACCTGGGCCCTGGCCTGCATGTTGATTTCGACGAGCTTAAGGATGCCCTGGAAGAGGAGTTGAATAGAGCTTCATCGGATGGCAGCCAGGGGACTATAGTGGCTTATGGACAGTGCCATCCCAAAATGGATGCGATCCTGAAACCCTACCATGCCGCCTTAATGGATTGTCAGAACTGTGTGGATGCCTTCATATCCCGCCAGGCCGTAGAGAAGAAGGCACGCGACGGCCTCTTCTTCTACCTCTCCCCAGGCTGGCTGGATGCCTGGAAGGATATATTCAAGCAATTGGGCTGGGATCCGGAGATCGCACGCCAGCAGATGGGCTCATTCAAGGGTTCGGTTTATATCGATACTATGAAAGATGCTCAGGAGAGGGAAGAGGAGCTCTTGGAGTTCTTCGATTTCACCAACCTTCCCTTCACCATCATGCCCATGGAGCTGGACCACTTCAAATCACTGATCATCAAAGCTATAAAGAGCTTGGAGGATTGAGCTTGGACGAGCTGGAAGAGATTAAGAAAAAGAAAATGGAGAAGATGATGAGCGAGATTAACAAACCCCATGAGCCAACCATAGAACAACCTGGAAAGCCGATCATAATCACAGATGCAACCGTTGATGCCGCTTCAAACCAGTACCCGCTCCTGATCCTGGACTGCTGGGCGGAGTGGTGCGGCCCCTGCCGCATGATCGGCCCGATCATCGAGGAGTTGGCTGCAGAGATGAAAGGACGGGCAGTCTTTGGCAAGCTGAATGTGGATGAGAATCCTCAGACCGCCAATAGGTTCAGGATCTCGGCGATACCCACCTTGATGGTCTTCAAGGATGGAAAGCTCATCGACAAGCTTGTGGGCGCCTATCCCAAGCCCTCACTGGTGGCAAAGATTCAAAAGTACCTCTGAAGGCCGCTTTTGATTCGTCTTTTTTTTTGCATGAATGCGATTGCCCAGATCCTTTGCCCCCCTAAGGTATGCTGCCGGAAAGCATTACTCGTGGATATCCGGAGACGTTGTAGACCTCTCTGGAGGATAGATTGTCCGGAGCTGTATATGATGGCTTGGTTCTCATGTACTGATTCTTGATGAAGAGCGGGGTGTAGATATCGGAATTGAATTTGAATTTCGATACCGATTCCTGCTGGCGGCTGAGGTTGAGTTCGGATTTCGGCTCAAGGCCAATCTTGATGCCAGCCGTTCGGCGGCTGCTCTTCCATCCCAAAGCCTTTGGGGCCTTGGTGCTCTCGCTTCCAGCGCGCAGGACTTTTACATCTTCGGCGGCATTCCTGGTCTCATTCGATGTGATGCTTCCTTGGGCGTTCAAGGTGATATTGGGTGTCATATTTGGGGCCATATTCTCGTCGCCCTTTGGCACTTCCCCCGCATAAGCCAGGGATACGACCGCCGCCATGATGGTCAGGGCGCTCACCAGGCAGAAGACAGCATGTACCATGTCACACCTTCTAATTCATCAATTGGCTCTGTCTTCTCATTCTTCGGAAGAGGATTATGGCCAGCATTGCCACTCCAGCGAGGCCGGCGGGAAGGCCTGTGCTCTTTGTCTCATCCACATTGCTTCTCACTACGATTGGCTTGGCCTCGATGATGTTCTCCTGCAGGTCTACTATGCTGCCATCCTGCCCGATCAGGGCGGTTTGTAGCTGATAGACCCCCGGCTCAAGAGTAGAATTCCAGGTGATCTCCACCGTCTCATCATCCCCGGAGAGAAGAACGGGTGTCTTCTTCTCGGTGATATTGAGGACCTCCCCCCCACCAGAGAGGGTGAACCTGAGGAGCCCCTCAAAAGGAACCCGGGAGTCACCCATGACGGTGGCGCTTGCCCCTGTCTCATCCTGGTAGGTCTCAGTTATCTGGGCATCCTCAATCGCCACAAAGGGGCTCATAAAGGCCCTGGTCTGATTGTGGTTCAGCTCCACGATCTTGACCCGGCCCTCATATATCTGGCCGTTCTCCAGTATGGGCTTCCATTTGTAGTCCTTTTCAACGGCCATGGACATGAGCCCAGAGATGGGCACTGCCTTCTCCCGGGTTACATATAGCGCTCGATCTCCCTGAACCAGCATATAATAGATGTCCACAATGGTCGGATCGCTGGCACTAATCGCCAGGTGAAGGCCCCGGGAATCGGAACGAAAATCGCGCACATCAAACCTTACCGGCTCAACTCCGCCATAATAGAACCGGTGGCATCTCCGGGACTGCACCGCTCCATCCTTGATCTCGCCAGTATCATCGCTGCTGTTGTCTTTCGTCCCATCATCTCGCAGAGTTGCGCAGACCGAATAGCTTCCCTTATCGACTTTGAGATTTGGCCAGCGCACTACATAGGTGCCGGGGCCATCGATGTCCAGTCTTCTGCTATTCAGAACCTTGTTGTCCTGGGTCAGATCCATCTGAAGAATCCCTTCTCCTCCTCCCACCAGTGTGATATCGGCGGAGTCGATATTGGAGTAGAGGCTAAAGATCTCTATGGACTGAGCGGTTGCGGCCAGGGCCATCAGTAAGGCTAATGCCGCGAGATGGCGGATAGAACAGATAGAGCATATTTTCATGGGACGAAACCTGCCTGGCAACCTGTCATTTCTGAATGGGTTTAAAACTAACGTATCGAAGTGAGGGAATGAGGCCAGCGCGGCAGAAGGCAGAAAGCTCAAGAGAGCTCTGCCAACAACGGCCAACGGGCCGCTCCAGACCCCAAGTCATCAGATCGATATATTATGGGTAAACGGCGCGATGATGCTTATTAGCAGGCTGGTCAGAATCACCCAGGTGAAAATAGCGACTGCAGTTCTGGTGAGCTTCTCCGCCTTCTCGGGCGGAACCAGCCGCTCAAAGCCCGTCTGCACCAGATCTCTGAAGATATGACCTCCATCCAGGGGACCGGCAGGAAGGCAATTGAAGAGGCCGGCATAAAGGTTGATCCAGCCTATCCAGAGGAGGAGGTTCGCTATCCAGAAGAACCTCTCACCCAGGGGCTCCGCCCAACCAACCGGTTCGTAGACCGCAGTCAGCCAACCGCTGAATCCCGGAAATCCTTTCTGGGTGAATCCGGGAATTCCTGAAAATGGCAGGTTGAGCATGGTGGCGAAACCCTCTACGCCGCTCTTTGGAATGGTTTTCAGCATCTGGAGGAACTCGCTGGCAGGAGCTTCCTGGAATGCCACACCACCCGAATAGATGGCGTTCCCTGACATCACAATGCCGATAAAGCCCGTTCCCACAGCATCCGACTCCTCTTTCTGCTCATCCTCTCCCTGGCCAGCAGCGGAGGTGAGGTTGACCTGGTAGCTCTTGCCACTTCCGGTGGTGATGGTGATGATCTGACCGGGTCGGGTGAGGTTCATCTCCCTTCTGAAGCCCTCAACATCCACCACCTCCTTGCCGTCGATCCTGGAGATCACGCTGCCCGCAGGCAGGCCGACGGAATCGGCGGGAGAGTCCGGGAAGATGGAGGCAACCATGATTCCCCTTGCCGCCTGGCCGGGGAGGTTGAAGATCTCCTTTTGGCCATTGTGCAAGACCTCCATCTCCACCATGCTGCTGCCCAGATTGCTGTAAAGCTCCTCTATCGTTATTGCATTCTCTCCATTCACCTGGAGCAGGACCATGCCGCTCTCAAAGCCTGCCTCCTCCGCTATCGAATCCTCCTGGACACCCACCGCAATCAGCCGGTCCACAGGGGATATGGAGCCTAAAACCGGCCCAAAGAAGAGGGCCATGGCCAGCGCGGCCACCATGAAGTTGGCTATGACCCCGGCGGAGAGAATTCTGATCCTGGCGGCCCTGTTCACCAGGGGCGGCTTGTTCTTTGTGCCGAAGAGATCCTCCTCATCCGGCTCAACAAAAGCAGCTATTGGGGCAACGAGCAGGGTTACTATGCCCATGGACTTGACCCTGACCCCTTCCACTCGGGATAGGATGCCATGGGCGAACTCATGCACCAGCATGGTGACGAATAGGGCGATCCAGCCCCATAAAAAGGGGATATACTCGTTCAGACCGGGGATGAGCAGGATATTTCTGGGTGCATTGTAGCTGCTGGGCTCGGGTGGAGAGAGAATCATCAGGTAGGTCATGAGCAATACGAGGATCAAGAATGTGGCCATGCTCAGGATCACCAGAGGAATTCCGATAGTTACCGCCGTTCTCCATATCCACTTGGGGCGGCTCAGCTGGTCGAGCAGCTTCAATCCTTTGGTTGTCCGCAGGAATATGAGGAGGGGTATTCCTGATATCCCTCCCACAGTCACACCTCTCTTCTTCCATGCCTCGCTATCTCTCAAGGGCAAAAGGAGGATGGAATACAGGCCTATCAGCGCCGCTGCGATAAGCATCCAATCTGCGAATTCTAGCTGTAAATCGAAGCTCAAAACTCCAGCCTCATCAGGTCAATTCGGTGTTATATGTCTGGCATCATGTATATAAGTTGAGACGAGGGCTTTAGAGCAATCCCTGTTCCTCAAGTTCCATCTTGGCCAGATCCTCATGCTTCCTCTCCAGGAAGCTGTAGACATTACCATGGGGCGCACCATCAAGGAGCATCTCTATCGCTGCGCGTGCCACTCTGATCTGCTCGGGGTAGCCGAGTATGGCCACCGTCTTGCCGTAGACGGAGACCTTGGTGCCCGAGAGCCGCTCCATTATCTCCCTCGACCTTCCATCCTTGCCGATGATGCGTCCCTTCAACCGTTCCATATCGCTCCTGGTGCCTGCTGTCTTGGATATGTCCAGCACATCGAGCATCAGCATCTCGTCGTCCAGGATCGCCAGCGCTCTCTCCGGCGAGAATCCTCTGCCAATAGCCTTCACCAGGTCCATGACCCTCAATACCTGCAATGGATCTTCTGCGGATGTGACAGAAATTGTGCCTGTATCGCTGTCTATCTCCAGAGAGGTCTTTGTCTTCTCTTCTATGAAGTGTTTCATGGAGCCGTTAGGTCCCACCAACACTCCTATACGTTCTTCTGGGATCTTTATATCCATTGTCAGCCTCCTTTTATCTTGATCAGATACTCTCCTTTTTTGCCTTTTCAGCTCCATCCTTCTGGATCCTGGCATAGATCTCCTCGGATGAGCCAATAGAGTACTTTTTCTGGAAGTAATGAACTATATTGGAGATGTCTCGCTCCAGGAACTTTCTGGCCATGGGATGGTCCAGGGTGACCGATTGTCCCATATCTATTATCACCGGCTCGCCATCATCGTATAGGATATTAAACTCGCTCAGGTCGGCATGAACCAGACCGGCCTGATTGCAGAGCAGGGATATATATTCGACGATCTTCTGGTAGATTTGCTCGGCCTCTGCAGAGTCCAGCTCGACATCCTTTAGGGGTGGTGCGACATAATCTCCCTTGCCGATCAGATCCATAACCAGAATATTCTCCTTCATGGTGATGGGATGGGGCACCCGCACACCCACTTCCTCCGCACGCATGAGATTGCGATACTCCTTGCGGGTCCAGGCGGCGACAATAGCTCTTTTCGTGCCCTTGACGCTTCCAAATCTGGGATCGCCATGCAGGTAATCCTGCATCACATTGAAGTTGCTGGTAGAAATGCGATAGATCTTGAGGGCAAGCTCTCTGCTGCCCACCAGAGCCCGGAATATATTCGCCTCTTTTCCGGTGCAGATGGAACCTCCCAGGGCATCTATGACCCCTTTGCTTGCCAGGCTGTACAGGTCCATCAGGGTTCGCTTGTCAAAGACAGCGTCCTGGACATTCAGGTCATCGGAGTCCTTGATTCTGGTACGAAGAACATCAATACGAGTATCAAAATCCTCATCCTTGCTGCGCCTGCTCATGATTTGTCTATCCGGCTTATGAAGAGCCCTTCAGAAAACCTTTGCGCTGCAGCCAGTCCACTTGAGGGCCGGTGTATCTCCAGACCACGTCAGCCTTCTCATTCTGGAACTCCCAAGGGATGATTATGACCACGTCGCCCTCTCGTATCCAGATCCTCTTCTTCATCTTTCCCGGTATGCGGGCCATCCTGGTTACGCCGTCAATGCCCCTGACCTTGATGCGATTGGAGCCAAGCAGGCTTTCTACATGACCGAATATCTCTCTATCCTGTTTGCGAGGGAGGCGAACTCTGGTTATTACTGCTCCTTCCTCCCCACCATGACCTCTATTGTACAGCTTATCACCTCAAATAATAATTGCAGATTTTAGATTAGATGCCGGATCGATGAGATCCTGAGCGGTGTTGGATCGCTATCTGGCCCATTTGCAGCCAGGATCGCCAGAGCAACTTGCCGCACCACCTCAGTCGAAAATGACGCTTAAATAGTTAAAGCTTGTGTCGATCCGAATCCGAATGGGCCCGACGCGATTCGAACGCGTGATCCCCGCCGTGTGAAGGCGATGTCATAACCAGCTAGACCACAGGCCCTCGAAGTAAGGAAGTAAGGCATCAGATATTAGTATCTTGCCCTAGAGGGAAAATCCCTTGGCCAGTTTTGGGCTCGTGACAAGGAATTATTTAAATATCAATTCGCGAGCTTAATTAAATAAATGAGTCAAATCCTGAGAAATCCTGTTTATCTTTTGTATGAGAGGCGGCTCAAGTCTCAGATCCTGGCAGGGTCACCGGTGGAGCATATAGCGATAATTCAGGATGGAAACCGCAGGTATGCCAAGCAGAAGGGGCTCGCTAAATCTCTTGGCCATAGCCTTGGCGCTGAGACCTCGGAGAGGGTGTCAGACTGGTGCCTGGAGGTGGGGGTTCGGCATCTCACCCTTTATGCTTTTTCCACAGAGAACTTCAGCCGGGAGGATTCGGAGAAGCGCTATATCTTTGATTTGATAAAGAAAAAGTTCAATGAGCTGAGAAATTCAAAGAAAATCCATTTCAATAGAGTTCGGGTGCGAGCCATCGGTCGGTTGGAGATGCTTCCCGATGATCTGCAGGAGGAGATCCGATTGACTGAGGAGGCCACGAAGGATTACAAGAAGATGTATCTGAATGTGGCCCTGGCTTACGGAGGTCAGAGGGAGCTGGTGGATGCCGCACGCTCCTTAGCCCACCTGGTGGAGGAGGGAAGGATCAGATCTAAGGATCTCGATGAGACCATCATCGCCCAGCATCTCTATCCCCAGGACGGCATTTCCGTTCCCAAGGTGGATCTGATCATCAGGACGGCGGGGGACTTTCGCACATCGAACTTCCTTCCCTGGCAGGCCAATGGCAATGAGTGCGCCGCCTACTTTTGCGCTCCTTTTTGGCCGGAGTTCAGGAAGATCGACTTTCTGCGGGCCATCAGGACTGCACAAACCAGGGCATCATGCCAATAAGCTTAATAACCTGAAGCATGCCATCAGAGGTGTTCTAGTCCCGATGGGGTAGTGGATATCCCGGAGGCCTGCGGAGCATTTTCGCGCAGAGAGCCTTCAACCCGGGTTCGAATCCCGGTCGGGACGTGATATTTATCCTGCGCAGAAATTTAGCTTTGGCATGAAGCATCTCGATCTCCGTGCATTGCCCAGCACTTCATTAATTGCCTATTAGTCTGCTGCTAGCTCCTCTCCGCTACCGCCGTTCCTCCTTCAAGCTGGATCTTCTTCAGTCCAAACTGCCTGGCAAAGTCTTCGACGCTCTCATCAAAGCCCTTCTCAAGAGAGGCCAGTGTCAATCCTGGCCACCCTGGTCAGGCCGCTTCCCTTCAGCATCGACTGCATATCTCTATTTCTGCGCTAGGCCGACCCCTCCTGCCCATGGCTTTCCAGTTGGCAGCCCACATTGGTGTCATGAAGACGGCCACGTCCAGTGGGCATATCGCGATTTATCCGGTTTGGGGGATAGTTTAATACCGATAGGATGCTCAAGGCTCAATCGATGCATCGCATACTGGTCAGCAACGATGATGGCGTTTATGCCTCCGGTCTCGAGGCGGCGGCAAAGAGCGTTCGAGGCCTGGGGGAGGTGACGGTAGCCGCGCCTTCGGGACAGAAGAGCGGCGTGGGAAGATCTATATCCGTCTTTGAGCCGCTTCGCTTCGCAGAGGTGAACCTGAACGGCTTTAAAGCCTATGCGGTCACTGGAACGCCGGTGGATTCGGTCATCATTGGCATCTTCGCCATCCTTAAGGAGATGCCTGATCTGGTCATCTCGGGAATCAATGTGGGAGAGAACATCAGCACCGATACTGTTACCACGAGCGGGACCATCGGAGCGGCTCTGGAAGCTGCTAGCTACGGCATTCCCGCAATTGCTGCCTCAATTCAGGCCGTTGATCAGGGCGACAAGTTCGATATGCATCATGGAGCCAAGCACAGCTTTGATGTGGCAGCTCTATTTCTGCGCCGAGTAGCGACCCGGGTCTTAGAGCACGGCCTTCCTGAAGGAGTGGATCTCTTAAACCTGAATGTCCCAGTCGGTGCCAGCGAGGAGACGGAGATAAAAGTGACCCGCCTGGCTAAGAAGATCTTCAAGACGGCTGTGCAGGAGCGTTTTGACCCCCGTGGCCGGCCTTACTACTGGATTGATGGGGAGCTGATATGCTGCGACGAGGAGGGGACTGACGTGCAGACCATCTATCAGGACAAGCTGGTATCCCTGACCCCCCTCAGCCTGGATTCAACGGCCAGAATCGATCTGAAAGAGATAGAGAAGCTATTTTGATCTCTATCTGACCTCAGATTTACCTCCGATCTACCCTCAGATTACTCCTTTGGTGCTGGGGATGCCCGCTCCACCCTTTGCCGCCGCCAGGCGAACGGCCAGGCCCAGGGCCTTGAAGATGCATTCCATCTTATGATGATCGTTCTCCCCGTAGAAGCGGATATGAACCGTCATCCCGGCTGCATTAAAGAGCTCTTCCAGGAAGGGTTCAAGGAGCATGGCCTCGAAGTCCCCGATCCTCTCTCCCCGAAACTCTCCGGAGACGATCAGATAGGGCCGCCCGCTGAAGTCCAGAGCCACGTCCGCTAAAGACTCGTCCATGGGAACCGAGGCCGAGCCGTAACGGCATATTCCGCTCCTGTCTCCCAGAGCATCATCCAGTGCAAGGCCGATGGCCCTTCCTAATGTCTGGGCTCTCCACAAGCCCTCCTCTGATTCCGCCACCAGGTCCATATTCGCCGTGCGCGCCAGGGCGAGCAGCATATGATCAAGAAATCCCGATCCTGAGGCGGCTTTTGCCTGGCCTGATCCGTCAAGGTTAACTGTGGCCTGGGCCCTGCAATCTCTGAATAATCCCAATCCTCTTCCATTTCTTTTCGCCATTTACCATCACCTATCTTCGCAGGGCCTGCAGAGTAGCTGAGACGCTCAATTTTCCGGTGTAAATGGCCGTCCCGGCCACAGCTCCTGCAGTGCCAGCATCTCTCAGGGCGAGGACGTCATCGATGGAGGTGACCCCGCCGGCAGCGACAACCGGTATTCTGAGGGCTGCCACCAGCTCTCGTGTAGGCTGGATATCGATTCCTCGCTCCCTGCCTTCAACATCGATGTTCGTGAAGAGGATGGACCCCGCCCCCTTATCCTCGAACAATCTGCCCAGCTCCATCGCCCTCTTGCCTAAGGTCTTCTGCCAGCCCTCGGTGGTGACATCCCCTCGCTTAACATCCAGGGCCACCATAATTCTCTCCCGACCGTGCTCCTCAGCCAATTGGGCGATCATATCGGGATCTTTCAGGGCGGCAGTTCCCAGGATCACCCTATCTACGCCCAGGCGGAGAACATCCCTCGCTTCCTCTTCTGACCGAATGCCCCCCCCTACCTGGATATAGACGTCCAGCTCCTTTACGATCTGAGCGAGGATGGGGGCGTTCGCCCTCTTGCCCTGAATCGCCCCGTCCAGGTCGATGATGTGCAGGTGGTCAGCGCCTTCGTCGATCCAGCGCTCTGCCTGGGCGAGGGGATTGTCCAGGGCCACTACCTCAGTTCCTGGTACTCCTCCCACCAGCTGCACGCATTTGCCGCCTCGCAGGTCCACTGCAGGAAAGAATGAAAAACTCATGATGGCCAATTGGCATCGAATAGACCTTAACCGTTTCGATGGTTGGAAAAAAAGGCTCTTCGCTGAATTATGGGGGTGAGTTCAGGCGGAGAATATGTTCTCTGTTCCTCTGTGTTTCTGTGGTTGGGTCAGTGCATCGCGTTTCACCACAGAGGAACAGAGAATTTCTGATTCAAATTCCCAAACCAAATAGCGAGGAGCCGAAAAAAAGATTAGATCAATTGATCTCAAGCGATCGATATCAAACGATCTCAATGGATTTTAGATCTGATTAAGCGAGCTCCTGCCAGCGTGCCTGCCACTGCAAATGCAAATCCGAATCCCGGAGTGCTCTTCTCATCAGAGTCGCTTTCTCTCTCGCTGGAAGCCTCGTTCTCTTCCTCATCATCCTCATCGTCATCATCATCCTCGGCATAGATCGGTGCTGCCAATGCCATGATGGCGAAGAGGGCCAAAAGAAGAGCTAATATGGACTTTCTCATCTATTCACCTCCGGATTCAAACCTATTTCATCGTAATTCATCCTTTCCCTTTTAGCCACATCCTTTGCACAATTGCAGCATAAATGGCATCCGTTGCACGAGAGCCTATAAATATCAAAAATGACATTGGTATATGTAATTTGCATCCAATCAAGAAAACGGTGGATAACAGATAGGCTGAAGGAGGATCTATATGGGCTTCTTAGAGCGGATGAGCGCTGTCGTGCAGGCAAAGATGAATAAGATCATGAACAGGATAGAGGATCCCAGAGAGGTCCTTGAGGTCTCTTATGAAAAGCAACTGCAGCTATTGCAGAATGTCAAGAGAGGGGTGGCAGAGGTGACCACCTCCAAGAAGAGGCTTGAATTGCAGAAGGCCAAGCTTCAGATGAACATCGATAAGCTTGATGGCCAGGCAAAGGAGGCCATTTCTGCCAGCCGGGAGGACCTGGCGAGAAAGGCCCTGGAGAGCAAGGCCTTGATGCAGGCCCAGCTGAATACCCTGGAAGGGGAGATAAATGAACTGAATAATCAGCAGCAGAAGCTGCAGGCAGCCGAAACCCGCCTGGCCACCAAGGTGGAGGCCTTCCGCACCAAGAAGGAGACCATCAAAGCCCAGTATACTGCCGCCGATGCTCAGGTCAAGATCACCGAGTCCGTGACCGGTATAAGCGAGGAGATGGCGGATGTAGGCCTGGCGGTTCAGAGAGCAGAAGAGAAGACTGAGGATATGAAAGCCCGCTCTGCTGCTTTGGATGAGCTCCTGGAATCCGGAACTCTCACCGACTACTCGGGAGGGGATGAGATCGAGAGTGAATTGGCACGGGTCAAGGCCAAGAACACCGTAGATGATGAGATGGCCAGATTGAAGGCGGAGATGAATAAATGATTATCAGAATCCTGGGAGAGGGTCAGTTCCGCTTTGATGACAGCAATCTGGGCGATCTGAATAAAATTGACAATCAGATAGTGGATCATGTGAAGAATGGCGATCAAGATGGCTTTTGCCAGGAGCTGGTCAGAATGATCTCCATGGTCAAAGAGCTGGGGAAGCCCATAAGCGTCCAGGAGGTCATTCCTTCGGACATCATAGTCCCTCCCGCAGATCTCTCCTTCCAGGAGGCAAGGAATATCTTCTGCAATGACGGTCTTATCGAAGGATGAAGACAGCGCCTGCGCGGCATCAAGCTGCAAATACTTTTTATTGGTAAAGGCTTATCTGGATCGGATTTGGCAATAACATCCTGGTGCCAGGGAAGATGAAGAACCATGAGATAAAAACGGTCGAGCGACGCTTTCTCCTCGCCATCCTCCTCACCTGCACCATCCTCATAGTGGAGGCCATAGGCAGCTGGTGGACCGGCAGCCTGGCCCTGCTCTCAGATGCCGCTCATGTCTTCCTGGACATATTCGCCATCCTTCTCAGCTGGCTGGCCATCCGCCTCTCAACCATGCCGGCGGACGAGCGATACAGCTACGGTTTTCACCGCTTTGAGGTGATAGCATCCCTGGCCAATGGACTGACGCTAGGATTCGTCTCCCTGGGGATACTGGTGGAGGCATACAAAAGGCTCTTAGTGCCGGCACCAGTGAAGGGGCTTGACCTTCTCTTGCTGGCAACCTTCGGCCTGATAGTGAACCTGATTGTGGCCTACATCCTGGGAGGCGGCCACCTCCATCACCATGATCACGGCCCCCATCACTCCGAGGATCTCAATATCAGGTCAGCGAGGCTTCACGTGCTGGGGGACGCTGCCGCCTCTCTGGGCGTCATAGTGGCAGGAATCATCATCTGGCAGACTGGCTGGACCCAGGCCGATCCCATAGCCAGCATCATCATCAGCCTGATAATATTCGCCAGCTCTTACCGGCTCATAAGGGACTCATTTCGTATCATGATGGAGGGTGTTCCAGCATGCATCAACCTTGAGGATGTATCCCAGGCCATCGGCAGCGTTCCCGGTGTGCTCCAGGTCCATGACCTGCACGTCTGGGGGGTGTGCTCTGCCCATGTCATACTCAGCGCCCATGCGGTGATCGAGGACCAGATGATCTCACAGGGGGAGGCGATAATGGAGGAGGTCAAAGGAATCCTGCATGATCTCTTCGGAATAGAGCATACCACCATCCAGCTTGAACATGAGAGCTGCGGACAGGGCAGCGAAGCGTTACGTCTGGGCGATGAGGGTGAAGATGGGGCAATGCAGATGGAGGAGGCAGGGCCAGAGGATATGGTCAGAAAAAGCTGAGAGCTGCCGTTCTCAGGCCGGCGCCTGCTCTTCAGCTCTAACCAGCTTATAGATCTTCCCGCTATCTCCTGAGGGGCCCAGAACTTCTGACGTCAGGAGGTAGATCTCGCCCTCCCCGTCTCGCCCAAAGGCGCGGATGAACTCTCCAATCCTTCCATCCGGACGGCCGGCGATCGTTATCTCCTCCGCCTTCCAGAGCCCTTCATCTGATGCTTCCGGCCGGGCCAGGTAGAGCCTGCCATCCCCCTGATCGAAGTTGCTGGACCAGTCGGCGAAGAGGTAGCTGCCAACGAGATCAGTCAGATCCTGGCCCTCATACAGGTACCCGCCCACGACCACGGTATGGTTGTCATGATCATACTCGATTATGGGATCTATGAGCGGCTCCCCTTTAGCCCCTACCTCCGGGCAGCTGGCAGGCGAGTCATTCGGGCTCTCCGGATCGAAGCAATGAGTCCCCTCCCGGATGTTCCAGCCGTAGTTTCCACCCTTTTCCACCAGGTCCACCTCCTCCCAGAGGTTCTGGCCGGCATCGGCAACGAACAAGCGCCCATGTGAGTCAAAGGAGATGCCATAGGGATTTCTCAGGCCCAAAATCCAGATCTCAGGGAGATAAGCGGAGTCGTTGAGGTATGGGTTGTCCGGGGGAATGGCGTAGCCGTCAGCCGCCGAATCCACATCGATTCTCAGAATCTTGCCATAGAAGCTTGAGGTATCCTGGGCGTTTCCTCCCTCGGAGTGGCCAGGCCCCTGATCATTTGCCCCGCCGCCATCGCCCAAAGGCAGGTACAGATAGCCGTCCGGGCCGAAGGTGATGGCCCCGCCGTTATGGTTCATCTGGGGCTTGTCGATCTGGAAGATGACCCTCTCTCTGCTCATATCGACTGCATCGGGATCGTCCTCAGATACTGTGAAAAGAGACAGACGGTTGGTGCAGCTGTAGCCTTCCGGAGCTCCCGCTCGCAGAGGGGCGCTGTAGAATACGAATACCCGACCGTTCTCGACAAAATCGGGATGAAACGCCATCCCCAGCAGCCCCCGTTCATCGTAGCCCGGGGATAGATCGACCATCCGGTCGCGAAGATCCATGAAGGGGCCCTCCTGCATCCGGCCATCTTCATCGAAGACCTCAACCATCCCCGTCTGATCGACGGCGAACATCCGGCCGTCGTCTGAGCTGATATACTGCACAGGCGCAGTCAGGCCGGTGGCTATCAGCTTCAGTCCCAAGGTGGGAGGACTCTTATTTTCCAGGGCGGAGATGGATGCCTCGCCTGCGTCGGTGGAGGGATCGGCCTCATTGCCAATGCAGCCTGTGATGCCGGACAAAAGCATCAACAGAATCAGGGTGGAAGGTATTTTATATTTTTTCATTACGATCATTCCTTTCAAATATCTTTCAAATTAGGCGGTTTGAATTCCGAGCATCTATTCTAAGGCTCTAAATACTTATATATTTATGCCCGGCAGGTGGATCTGCTGGAGAGAGGGGCTGTCGGTCCGGCCAGAAAAGAGTAGATTGAAAGGGATTAAGAGTTCCGTCTGGAAAAGCGGTATCGAGGCAGGGGGCCATACCCAGGGGAAAATGGAGCAAATGAATGACTATGAAGGCATCTGATAACCCTAACGCAGTACTCCGTCCGATCTCATGAGATCCAGGCACTTCAGGACCGAGTATGCCGAGCGGTTGACCCCTGCGCTCCTCTTCGCGGTGTCAGTTCCCACACAGTAGAGGTTCTTCACCGGAGTTCTCACGTCTCCGAATCCCAGGTTCAATCCCCAGGATGCTTTCTCCGGTACCAGTTCCTGGTAGTGAATCATATCGATATGATCCTCGATATCCGGGACCTTCCCGACGATTGACTGGAAGGCTTTTTTCTTTATCTTCGCCATATCGTACTTGCCATCCAGGGTAAATGCAAAGCCAACGAGATGATTGCCTCTTGGCGCCAATGTGGGATCGTAGTTGGTGGTGGGAACCACCCAGGCATATGGATCCGAATCGACCCACATCTCCGAGCCGTAATTGAGGAACAGCCTCTTGGTCAGGCCCAGCCATATGGTCAGGGACTTGACCTTCTTGATCGAGGAGAGGTTCTCGGTGTATTCCGCAGGCAGGCCGTCGATTAGATCCGGCAGCCTGGAAGAGAATCCCGAGTATACGACCGTATCGCATTCATAGCTATCCAGATTGGTGATAACCTGATCGGCCTGGATCAACTGATCCGCTCGCTTAATGCCCTCGATTTTGACGACCTTCTCTTTTGTATTGATCTTGACCCTGCCTTCGGGAAATGAGGAGGTGACGGAGTTGATTATAGATTGGAGTCCGCCTTTCGGGTATCCCTGGTCCTTGGCTCCATCGGTTATGAACAGGTCGTACAGCTTTCCCACATAGGGAACGGAATGGGTATTGTGGATCTTGTTGTCTATGAACCGGGATATGGGAGCGTTATCCGCTGATGTGCCCACCATGAAGTAGCACAGCCAGTCCAAAAATCTCCTGGTGGTGCTGGATAGTGCATTGGGAAGGACCGCGGATAGGGGTATATTGGAGAAGTCCTTGCCCGAGTTCAGGAGATAAAGGGTATTGAAGAGCGCCCTCATCAATAGCAGCCTGTCCGTCATGGGAATCAGGCTGAACGTGAGCCAGGCGTTGATGCTCCAGGGGAAAGGCTTGACCTCGTCCCCGATTCGCACATAGTACTTTCCAAAGGGAGCAAACTGAGGAACGACGCGGAAGTACCTGTCCATCAGCACCTTGAGTGGACCGCTCTTTAGCCTGGTTATGGCATGAGGGCCGGTATCCAGGCGATAGCCGTCCACCTCATAAGACCTGCAGACTCCGCCGATACAGTCCTCTTTCTCCAAAATCAGCACTTTCTTTCCTTCCCGGGAAAGGGCAAGTGCAGTCAATAAGCCGCTGATCCCTGAACCAATAACCACAACATCATTCTTTTTCATAGATCATTATCCAATTTTTGATATCGCTTCCCATCTTATTGTATCAGGATGCTTAAGCCTTTTGGCCCGCAGGCCTCCAGAGGGATGGATATCGCAGTGCTGCTGATAAAAGAGCATTTATATCCAATAAGGTGATCTCTGTGGGATGACATGATCACCAGGGAAGATGTGGAGCACATCAGCTGGCTTGCCAGCATCAAGATCGAAGAAGAGGAGAAGGACGAGTTGGTGGAGCAGTTCAACTCCATTCTGGAGTACTTCCATCAGCTGGATCTGGTGGATACAGAGGGAGTGGAGCCCACCTACCGGGTGGTTGACCTTGCCAATATCTTCAGAGAGGATATGGCCAGAGGCTCTCTCACTCAGGAAGAGGCGCTTTTTAATGCGCCCCGACGCGAAAATGGCTACTTCAAGAGCCCAAGGATAGTGTGATTATGCTGTCCGAGCTTAAGGCAACCCTCCTGGCCGGATCGGCAGAGGAGTATCTCTCCCAGCTCTATGAGAGGATCGAGAGGGGTAAGCTCAATGCCTTTACCACCCTGGCCAGGGAAACGGCTTTGAGAGAGGCAAAAAGCTTTGATCAAAATCCGGGGAAGGGGCTCCTGGCCGGAGTTCCCATCGCCATCAAGGAGTGCATATCGACCAAGGGGATTGAGAGCAACTGCAGCTCCAGGATTCTGCAGGGATACATCCCGCCATATGATGCCCATGTGATCGAGCGTTTGCGGGCAGAGGGGGCCATAATCATGGGCAAGACCAATATGGACGAGTTCGCCATGGGGACCTCCACTGAGACCAGCGCCTTCGGTCCGACCAGAAACCCCTGGGATATCGATTGCGTTCCGGGCGGCTCCAGCGGGGGAAGCGCGGCTTGCGTTGCTGGTGGCGAGGCTCCTTGCTCCCTGGGCTCGGATACGGGCGGATCGGTGCGCTGTCCGGCATCGTTCTGCGGCATCGTCGGCCTGAAGCCCACCTACGGCCTGGTATCGCGTTATGGACTGATCGCTTATGCCAACTCCTTAGAGCAGATCGGGCCTCTGACCCGTACGGTAAAGGATACCGCACTCCTCTTGGAGGTCATCGCCGGGCATGACTGGCGGGACTCGACCTCAGCGGAGAAGAGCAGCTATCTGCCCGACCTGGACCGGGGGATCTATGGCATGAAGATAGGCATACCCAAGGAGTACTTCGGGGAAGGGGTGAATGAAAAAGTAGAGAAGTCGGTCTGGGATGCGATATCCGTCCTGGAGGGCCTGGGAGCGAGCTGGCAGGAGGTGAGCCTCCCCCATACCCAGTATGCTCTGGCCGCCTATTATGTGATCGCCATGAGTGAGGCCTCCTCCAATCTGGCCCGCTTTGATGGCCTGCGCTATGGGCTGCGCCAGGCTGGGGAGGACCGGGACTGGCATACCACCTTCTCCGAGATTCGCAGCAAGGGCTTCGGTCCTGAGGTGAAAAGGCGCATACTCCTGGGGACCTATGCTCTGTCCGCAGGATACTATGGCCGCTACTATCTCAAGGCGCTGAAGGTGAGGACCCTTATCAAAGAGGATTTCCTGCAGGCCTTCAAACAGGTCGATCTCCTCGCCAGCCCGACCATGCCCATTCCCGCTTTCAGGATCGGCGAGCGGATAAACGATCCTCTCTCTCTTTACAAAGCGGACATATTCACCGTGCCCATCAACCTGGCAGGAGTTCCGGCGATATCCCTGCCCTGCGGATTTGCTGGCCAGCTTCCTATCGGCCTGCAGCTTATAGGCCCGCACTTCGGCGAGGCAGCGGTTCTGCAGGCGGCACAGGCTTTTGAGGCGGCGACGCCATATCACGAGAGGACGCCGGAGGAGGTGGTCTAGATGGAGGATGTCATCATCGGCCTGGAGATTCATGTTCAGCTCAACCGGCTGGAGTCGAAGATGTTCTGTGGCTGCTCGACCAAATATCATAACTCCGAGCCCAACAGCCATACCTGCCCGGTCTGCCTGGGCCTGCCCGGCTCTTTGCCGGTGATCAACCGCAAAGCAGTGGAGAGCGGCATAAAAGTGGGATTGGCCCTGAACTGCAAGATCGAGGAGGAGACCCTCTTTTACCGCAAGAATTACTACTACCCGGATCTGCCCAAGGGTTTCCAGATCAGCCAGTACGACTATCCTCTGGCGACAGGCGGCCATATCATGATCCTGGGCGACGACGACCAGGAGAGGAATATACGCATCAATCGGGCTCATATGGAGGAGGACCCGGGAAGGCTGGTGCATGCCGGGACCATTGATAAGGCGAAGTACACCATGGTGGACTACAACCGCTGCGGCATGCCTCTCTTAGAGGTGGTGACTGAGCCCGATCTGCATTCACCCAAGGAGGCGCGGGCGTTTCTCGATAAGTTGAAGAGCATTCTCGAGTACCTGGACGTCTTTGACGGTTCCCTGGAGGGGGCGATGAGAGTGGATGCCAACATCTCTTTGAAGGGCGGCGACCGCTCCGAGGTCAAGAACATCTCTGGATTTAAGGGAGTGGAGAAGGCCCTCTCCTATGAGATCACCCGCCAGAGGAACCTGGCCCGGCGGAACATCAAGGTGGTGCAGGAAACCCGACACTTCGATGAGCTGCGCAACATCACCGTCTCCATCCGCAGCAAGGTGGGGGCGCACGATTACCGCTACTTCCCCGAGTGCGATCTGGTGACCCTGCGCATCGCCTCCTGGGTTCCTGCCATAAGGGAGGCTCTGCCTGAGCTGCCTGACTCGAAGAGGGAGAGGTTCGTCCGGCAGTACAGCCTGGCCGATGACCACGCCAAGTCATTGACCACGGAGATCCGGTTGGCCGACTTCTATGAGTTCGTGGCTGCCCGGGCCTCGCCCAGGATGGCCGCGGTCTGGATCGCCGATGTCCTCAAGGGGGAATTGAACTACCGCGATCTGGGGATAGAGAGCTTCAGCCCGGAGCATATGGTGGAGATTGTGCAGCTGCTCGGCGAGAATAAGATTACCGAGCACGGGGCGGTGGAGGTCATCCGCGACCTGCTGGATAAGAAAGGCAGCTCGCCCCAGGAGATCATCAAATCCCGCGGCCTGGGCCGGGCGGAGGATGATGTGGTGGCACGAGCGGTTGCGGAGGCGGTGGCGGAGTGCAGCGCGGCCGTCGCGGACTATAAAGCGGGAAGCGAGAGGGCCCTGAACTATATCGTGGGTCAGGTGATGAAAAAGACCAGGGGCAAGGCCAGCCCTGGCGAGGTACATAATCTGGTCCGGGCCCAGGTGGACAAGCTTTAGGGCGATGGTCAGAGGAGGGAGGAGAGCAAGGCATGGAGGAAAATCTCAGGGTCATCTCTTTTTTCTTTCCTTCTTCTCTATTCGGTCGTGATCCTAAAATAGGTTGAAGTTCTGGAACTCGATTACCGATTGCGGTTTCTCGGACACACCCGAGAGAGGACATTCTGGGCAAATCAGCATTCAATAAGGCCTAATTCTGCGGCAGGCCTAAATACCAACCCATAATTGATTCACGACCTCTCTATTCTGTTGGCCCAGTTTTCCATCTAATGATACCATTTTTCCACGGTTTTTCAGTTGGGAGAAGAGTTAATTACTTATATCCTGGATCCTCAATATAGGAATTAAAATGGCAATGCTACTGGGGTTGACATTGAGTGCGGCTGGCCTGTTGCTGCTGAATAGAGTATTCAAGGAGAGCTTCGGCTCGCAGAAGGCAGCCGAGGGCGACAAATCCAGGAATCGGGTTATCGAGATCCATGAATATGAGATCCTGGACGACATTCAAAGTTGTGCTTCTGAGGGCTATAAAGTGAAGATAACTTAACTTGAAGCAGTAACTATAATTTCTTATAAAGAATAATAAAATGTTCACATAGATCTCCCAAAATGGGACAGCCTTTTCTACCATTCCCCCCTTTATCGAACCATGCAGCCCAAGCCCGAGTTCACCAGCATCTCCCCCGGCAATCTGGTTGCGGTCACCGAGATCGACCTGGGAGCCCTCGCGGAGATATACGATGAGATGGACATATATTTATCGATTTATATGAAAAGCGCCAGCAGCACCGATCTGGATGCCAGCCGCTCTCATATCTCCTCCCGGTTTCGGGTCATGGAAAAGTCCCTTCCCTCAGAGCTTCGAGAATCCTTTCAGAAGACCGTCTCTTTGGCCCAGGAGGCAATAGAATCGCCATCCTGGAAAGGAGAGAGATCAAGGGTGATCTTAGCCTCCAGCCCGGAGTCATTCCTGCACGTCTACCGGATGGGACTGGAGGCGGAGCCTCTAGTGGTCCTGGACACCTCGCCATTTCTCCTTCCCCTGGCCAGGCTCAGGGACGACTACCTGGACTGGGGCCTTTTGCTGCTCGACTCTCAGGAGGCCAAATTGTTTGTCATCCGCTCCCGCATCATGGAAGAGATGAGCCGCTCTTCTATCGACCTTATGAACAAGCATAAGAAAGGTGGATGGAGCCAGATGCGCTTTGACCGCTTGCGAAAGGGGGCCATCAAGTCCTTCCTCACCCAGGTGGCAGAGGACCTCGCCAATCTGGATAACCTGCAGGGGATGAGGGGACTGGTGCTTGCCGGACCGGGTGAGGCGAAAAGCCAGCTCAAGGAATTGCTCCCCCCACAGGTCAGGGATCGGGTATTAGGCCTCTTGGATGTCCCCATGGGCACAGTTCCCAGCGAGCTGGTGAAGATGGGCGACCAGGTGGCCCTGGATTACGAGCGCTCGGTGAGCAAGAAGAGGGCAGAGGAGCTGAAGTCCAATGTGCTCAAGGGCCAGCTTTCCTCCTACGGAATCGATCCGGTCAGAGATGCTCTGACTCATGGCAGGGTCAACACTTTAGTCATGCTCTCCGATTATGTGGTCCCCGGCTGGATCTGCGAGAAGTGCCAGCACTTCCAGGAGGGGGCTCGGCCCGAGGTCTGCCCCCAGTGCGGCGGCAGGACCTCTCAGGTGAACGTCTTAGAGGAGCTCTACGAGCTGGCCCAGAGGACGGGAGCAGAGGTGGAGTTCGTGGAGGAGGATGAGTTCCTGCAGTCTATTGGCGGCGTGGGGGCAATACTGCGCTATTGAAGGCGAATTATTCAGCGAATAGCCTGTTTTTATTCATCCTTTTGGGCATGATCCCCCCTGCTGGAGGGCGAACTAAAAAGAAGGAGTGCGAACCAAAAAGAATATAGCGAGTAGCTAATATCTTGGAGATAAGTATATAGATAACAAGCTATTTTTTCAGAGGTTCATTGGAGTGATGAACTCATGAGCGATATAAAAATTGCTTTTGACCGCGAATATGCTGCCATTGCCATCCTCTTTCTGATGATGGCGCAGGGATCGCTGGCTGAGGAGGACGACAGCCTGTATCAGACCTCGACCATTGGCGCGCTTATGCAGGGGGTATATGATGGCACAATGACTTTTGGAGAACTTGGCGAGCGCGGCGATTTCGGGCTGGGGACTGTGCAGGCCCTTGATGGTGAGATGGTTGCCGTTGACGGCCAGTTCTACCAGGTGAAATCCGATGGTGTCGCATATAGCTTGAGCGATAGCATGATCACGCCTTTTTCCGTGGTCACATTCTTTGATGCCGAGGAGACGATAAACCTGGGGGGAAGATATAACCTCAGCGAGCTGCAGGGCTATCTGGACAATTCGCTAGAGAGTGATAATCTGTTTTACGCCATCAGGATCGACGGCACATTCGACTATGTCAAGACAAGAAGCGTGCCCGCCCAGGAGAAGCCCTATCCGCCTCTCGAAGAAGCTATAAAAGGGCAAGAGATATTCGAGTTTCACGATGTTGAGGGAACAGTGGTCGGATTCAGATGCCCAGACTATGTCGAAGGGGTGAATGTTCCCGGCTACCACCTGCACTTCATCACTTTAGATCGCAAAGCGGGAGGCCATCTCCTGGACCTGGAGATCGAGGATGCGAGCGCGAAAGTGGACAGCATATCCGGCTTCGAGATGGATCTACCAGAGAACAAGCAGTTTTATCAGGCAGATCTATCAGATAGCCAGGAGGAAGAGCTGGAGAGGATAGAGAGCAATCCCAGGGAGTAGAGGATCTTACAAAATATTTTTATTATCAATGATTACGTGATGTGTGAGCTGGTAGCATTGGAAGATCCTCACATTCCTGGCAATCTTCAAAAAAGGAAGAAAAGTTTTGTGCCAGATTCCTGGCTTCAGACTCTGACGAACTCGCTCTTGGGGGCCCCGCAGGGGCATTTCCAGGTGTCTGGCAGATCTTCGAATGCCACCCCATCATTTTCCGCTGGATTATATACGTATCCGCATACCTTGCACCTCCAGGCGGCAGCCTGAGAGGCTGCATTGCTCGATGCAGCTGCGTTTGCTTCGGTTTTATCCAATTGATCTGAATTGCCATCAGTGGGAGAGGAAGCCTGCAGGGCAGCGACTACCGCTTCGGCAAACTCCTGAGAGGCGGAGGGGCCGTTAGCAGTGATGATCTTTCCGTCCTGAACCACGGCATCGTCTGATACTATCGCTCCCTTTGACTTGATATGGTCGGTCTCAGATGCAGTGGCCTTCTTACCCTTGAGAAGGCCGGCGTCCGCCAGGATCCAGGGGCCCAGACAGATGGCTCCCACGATTTTCTTTTGTGCGTTGGCCGATTTGGCGATCTTCTGGTAGTCCGGGTCACGGTTCAGCTCCTGGGAGTAGATCCCTTCCCCGCCCACGAAGACCACGGCGATGTAATCGGAGAGCTTTACCTCATCAAGGTCCAGATCCACCTCCGTCCTCTCGCCGCTCATTCCGGTGGCTGTCTTCACCCCTTTGCTGGCCAGATGAACCTGGTAGCCCATGCTCTGGAAGTAGTCGCGAGGCACATTCAGCTCCTCTTCTTGATACTGATCTGGCGGGAGAACCATCAGGATCTTCTCTTTGCTTGAGCCTGTATCCAGAGCAGGCGCAAGGCCATTGCCCGATCTATCCTCTGAGTCTTTGTTATCTCCGAAATCCTGCGAGTTCATTTCATCTTCTTGCCAATACGGCTGCTCATTATCCTGATACGGGTCGTCGGATTGATCGTCCTTGGGAACATAGCCTGAGCAGTAGACTTGAATGAAGTTGCCGGCATATGCGGAATAGCAGTTCGGGCAGAGGGTGTAGGGATCAATGCTCTCAGCCTCGGCCGGCGTCAGGATGACGGTATATCCGCAGACGGGACACTGCCAGCAGGTGTAGTCTGTATCTGAAGCAGTCTGTGCAGATGCTGGAGACATCGCAGCCAGCAATATGAGAATGAGTGGTGTGAGGAATGGGCTTTTCATGTTGAATGAAGTGATGGATTAGGATAAATAGATTAGCGAAACTGAATTACTGTGGTTGATGATACGGAATATCACGATGCAATCCCCCCTTTCAGGCAAATCAACTCTCAGAATCGATCTTACAATCGAATGCACAAATCACCTCCTGCTGCGCGGGGCGGAGATGAGCAACAAAGCATCTTGCTATGGAGGCAGAGGTGGCAGCATTGGGCGAAATTTTAATGTTAGCAGGATCGGGAGCCTAAGACGATATATGAGAGATTATTAATGTCTCTTTGATCTCTATTTCGAAATTAGAGGACTGGAATGATTTTATTATATTTTTAGATCGAACTACGAGCAATTAATCAATATAAAAATGCTAAAGTGATATAATATTAGAAATAAAACCATTAGGAACCTATAATCTGATTTTAAAACGCTAATTGGTCTGCTATTAGGGTCAGCGTTCGATGTGTCTTGCGGTTCGTCCGGCTCTTCTTTTTTAAATCGTTCAGATTTCCCTTTGCCTGCAAGACAACTCAAGCCTGAGGGCTGACGTTGATCTTGAGTGGAGGTATAGTGAATGAGATATGTTAGACTATTTGCGGCATTGTTGGTCGCATGTATTTCCATCGTCCCAGCCCTTTCAATGCAGGATAATGGAATTGCTCTAAAGGAATGTGCAAAGCAGATGGAATCCCCCTGTCAGAAGTCCCTGATGAGCGAAAAGGCACCGGATCTCCAGCAGCAGGGTCGAACGAACGCCATGGCAGATAATTATGAGGGTAACTTTGCCCCCAAGCCGATGATGGATGGCAGGCAAGATTCGTGCGGGGAAGATCCATGCCAGGATTGCCGGATGAATCGGAATAAAGGAGGCGCACCCAAGTCCATGATGGACGGCAAGCAGCCCAATCAGTTCTGCAAGAATCCACAGGCAGGCCAGGATGATAAGATCGGTCCTGAGGTCATGACGGATTGTAGGGAAGGTCCTCGCGGCCAGAACTCGGAGAATCCACAGAGCGATAAGATCGTTCCCAAGTCGATGATGGATGGCAAGCGGAATCCGTTCGATCAGAATCCCCGCATGGGCCAGAATATGGGTCCTATGAATGATATTGCAGCTCCGAGGTAGAGCAGGAAAACCATCATTCAAAGGGATCATGGCGAGGTGAATTTCAAAAAGCGAGTATCAGATCGGCCAGGAGTCAGAATTCCTGGCCCGCTTTTTGGAGTTAAATGACAAAAGGTGAACGGAGCAAAGATAAACTGAATTCCAATGATTTCGGAGTTTGATTAAAGCGGTGGGGGTTTCACAATGGTTATTGGTTTCGCGATGGTAAAGGTAGTTCGCGGGCATGAGGACGAGGCTTATCTGGACCTCAGGAAGGTCAGCGGGGTAAAAGAAGCCTATCGCATCTTGGGCGAGTACCAGTTCTTCGTAGTAATGCAGGCAAAAAGCGTTGCTGCTCTGCAGGGATTGATTGGCGGGGTAAGGAGTATACCTGACGCGACCAATATCTGCCATGTTCTCATCACAGATAGGGATGCATCAAAGCAGTTAGCTCCGATCGACGAATCATCTCTTGATTTCGAGGTCCCAGTACGGGGATGCTCGTAAAGATCCTCCGAACTCGGATCAGCTTTGCTCACCTGATGGTGGATACCAATTCATAAAATTTGCAGATCGAAAATTGAAAGGAGAAATCGATATGAAGATAGCATATTATCTGACAGCATTATTGATATTGAGCAGCATGGCCCTGTCGGCTTCATGCCAGGAACAGATAAGTCTCACCATAAACGTTCATGAGGAGGCCCTTGATGGTCCTCTTCTTTCCGAAGTTCTCATTACCGGATCGGATGGGACTGGAAATGAGTTTGCTGGAGTGACGGACAGCGACGGCGCAGCGGTTATCAGCGGGACTCCAGGTACCTGGCAGTTTTCCTTCCAGAAGGATGGCTATGACGACCTTAACCTGCAATATGATGCCACCGAGAATGAGGAGACTGCCGCATACCTTGAAAAGAGCTCTGGGGCTGAACAGGTTGCCCTTGCAGTATATGTCCTTGAAGGAAGTCTGGATGGCCCAATTCTCTCTGATGTTCAGATCACGGGGCAGGACGGAGATGGAAATGAATTTTCAGGGACAACGAACTCCACCGGGGTCGCCATCATCAGCGGCATACCCGGTACCTGGCAGTTTGCCTTCCAGAAAGCTGGCTATGATTCCCTTTACCTGCAATATAATGCCACACAAAGCGAGGAAGCAGCGGCATATCTGGAGAAGGCTGACTGAATATTTTGGCAAAACAAGTGCAATGGGCGGCACAAAGCCTCCCTTTCTCAATTCTCTCATATTTCATTTTTCCTGCTGGATCAGCAGATCCGGGTTCAGCTCCGACAAAACCTCATCCCACTGCTTCCGGTTCATGCTTATGTACTCCTCCATCAGCATCCTGCACTCAGCCCAGTCTAGGTCCACCACCTCTATCCCATGAGCCTGCATGAAGTCCCTGGCTGCGGGAGCGCTCCTGGCCTCGCCAACCACTACCTTCTTGATCCCGAAGTAGACCACTGCCCCGGCGCACATGTAGCAGGGCATGAGGGTTGTATATAGCACTGCATTGTGATAGCCGCCGGTCAGCCGGGCATTGCGCAGGCAGTCGATCTCAGCATGCATCATCTGATCTCTTTGCTGCACTCGTCTGTTCCTTCCTCTTCCTATGATCCGTCCCTCCTCAACTAGGACCGCTCCTATGGGAATCCCACCTTCTCTGGAGCCCTTGCGGGCCTCATCCAGCGCCGCCTGCATGAAGATATCCATGTTGAATATCAAATTGGATGGCAAGATTGATCAAGCTTTGCTCATCTCATAGAATTTTTATTAAATATATGTAATGAATTTATCTTAGCAAGCATCGATATCCAAAAACAGTCAATTTCGATAATTTTAAATATAGTGAACTAAAATTATTAACATAGATGGGATTGGGGGTATCATGATCACAGGATGTAACTGGGCAGGGGAGGAGATCGTCAGGGACACGATCGTTTATGATAAGAGAGTGGTAATCGGCAGCTCGGGCATACTGATTCCCACTGACGTCCGGGACTGGCTATCTCACACCCATAGCAAGGTAATAGCCAGAGCCCTGGAGGAGATGGCCCTTCCTGCCTCCCGCGAGGCAGGGACATTCGACATGAGAGCCTGGCGGAGCTGGGACTACGTGACCAGGTCAATAGACTACGTCACCGACAAGAGCAGCTTTGGACTGGAAGACCTCTGGCTCTTTCCCGAGGAGACGCTGATGCTCGGAAAAGGGGACTGCGAGGATACCTCTTTTCTCTTAGCTTCTCTTCTCCTGGCTAGCGGGATCTCAGAGCAGTGCGTGCGGGTGGTTTTGGGCCGGGTGGCCTCTCCAGCTGGTTCCTACGGGCATGCCTGGGTGGTCTACCAGTGCGAGTCTGGACAATGGTGCCTCTTGGAGACGACGTTGGAATCAGCGCCTCCCAGCTTCACGCCTGCTGATCCATTCACCCTGCCTGGAAATCAGTATCAATACCAGCCACAGTTCTGCCTGAACTCCTCTCATCTCTGGTCGATGACCCGGATGAAAAACGAATTCACGGATTATCTGAAGATTCGAGTCAAACCTCAGCAACCAGTGCCATCAGAGTGATAATGATAATAACATATGCCGCACATCCAGTTTGCCCTATAATGTCTATTTTCCGCATCTGGTAAATATATGCATATAATTTTTGTATTATGATTTATGTTCTCCCTTGCATTCTTCTTTATCGACTTCTCTTTCATGCTTCCGAAGTCGAAGAGCTTCTAGCATCTTTTCCATATTCTTCCAGTGGCTACCCCTCCAGTATAGCCTCTGGCAATTGGGACAGATCCAGATCTCCCCATCACGCCCTTCAGCTTCCTTAAGGGAGCTGTTGCACAGGGTGCACCTTTGGGGATCTATCCTCAGAGCGATCCCCTTTTCGGCCATCTCCAGGATCTGTTCACAGATCCGGGACGAGCGGATGAGAATGCCCTCCACCCCGGCAGCTGAGCAGGATGAAAAGAGCCTCTTATCTCTGGTGACGAGGATCCTATTCTCCCTTTTTGCCTGGCCAAGGAGTGCCTTATCGCTGTCGCTCTCGGGATTGGCCACATCCTGGCCCAAAAGGCGCAGCCACCTTGCCAGGCGGAGGAGCATGAGGTCGACCAGAAAGCTTCTCTCTTGAGGCCTCTCTGCCGGCGGCTCGTCTTCACCCAGCATCACTTCCGGTCCTCTCTCTTCAGACGGCGTCTCATCCGGCGGTCTCTCTTCCACGATCCACCCATCTCGATCCGCAACTATTTATCGATTGATCTAGATCCTCCCATTCATGAAGAAGGCGATGAGCAATGTGGACGTGGCGGCGATGGTCAAGGAGCTTCAGGATCGGATCCTGGGGGGGTTCATGGGCAAGGCCTATCAGCAATCCTCAGACCGGATCTGGCTCTCGGTTCAGTCCCCGGCGGAGGGCCGGCTCGACCTCCTCCTGGAAACGGGAAGGAGGGTCCATATCACCAAGGCTGAGCGCCCGGCCAGCAAAACCCCTCCTCAGTTTCCCACCATGCTCCGAAGCCACCTCTCCGGAGGCCGGATAGTCGATATCAGGCAGCACCAGTTCGATAGGGTGCTGGAGATCAAGGTGGAGCGAAGCGGAACTGCTCGTTACCTCATCGTTGAGCTCTTTCCCAAGGGGAGCATGATCCTGCTCGATGAATCCAGAAACATCCTCAGCATGCTCAGAAAGATGCTCTACCGGGGAACGAAGATGGCCGCCGGGGAGCCCTATCTCTACCACCCCGGCCAGCTCGATCCAAGGACCATAACCCGGGATGATCTGGCCCTCTGGCTTGCCTCCAGCGGCCAGGACCTGGTGAGATCTTTAGTGCGCGGTCTGAATATGGGCGGGACATACGGCGAGGAGGTCTGCCTGGTGGCCGGAGTGGACAAGAACAAGGAGGCCATCGACCTGGACCCTGGAGAGATCGACCGGGTCCATCAGGCATTAAGCGAAGTGTTCCTGGATGAAACCCTCGATCCCCATATCGTCATCGAGGATGATGCTCCCATAGATGTCCTGCCCCGCCCTCTGAAGCTCTATTCCGGTCTGGAGATGAAGCGTTTTGCCACCCTAAGCGAAGCCCTGGATGCCTTCTTTGTGGAGAGGGAGAAGGAGACGGCCCGGCAGAATCCTCTGGAGCACAGGATAGAGCTGCAGCGCAGAGCCATTGAAGATTTTCGGGCCCAGGAGGCGGAACTGGTTCGGAAGGGCGAGCTGATCTACCAGCTCTATGGCAGCGTCGAGCAGATACTCACTCTTATGAACGATGCCCGGACGCGGGGCTTCTCCTATAACCAGATCTGGGAGAGGATCAGCGGCTCGGGCCTTCCCCAGGCGAAGACGATCCTCTCTTTGGACGGCAGGGGAGAGATGAGGGTCTTTCTGGATGGGGAGGAGCTGGAGCTTAATGCCGAACTGGCCGTCCCCCAGAATGCCCAGAGGTACTACGATAAGGCCAAGGATATGGTCCGCAAGGCCAGAGGGGCACAGAGCGCTCTGGCCATAACCGAGGAGCTGAAAGCGGGAAAGGTCGCTCCCAAGAAGACCCGCGCCGTTTCTTCATACTACAGACGGAGAAAGCCCAAGTGGTATGAGAGGTTCCGCTGGTTTTACTCCTCCGACGGCTTCCTGGTCTTAGGGGGAAGGGATGCGGATAGCAATGAGGAGATTTATGCCAAATACCTGGAGAGGAGGGACCTGGCCATGCATACCGATGCTCCCGGCGCTCCCCTGACGGCGATTAAGACCGAGGGCAAAGAGGTACCGGAGAGCACTCTCCAGGAGGCGGCCGGGTTTGCGGTAAGCTATTCCTCCCTCTGGAAGAGCGGGCTTGCTGCTGCAGACTGCTATCTGGTGAAGGGTGACCAGGTGAGCAAGACCCCGGAATCGGGGGAGTTTTTGAAGAAGGGCGGCTTTGTCATCCGGGGCGAGCGCAGGTACTTCCGGGATGTTCCACTGGGAATAGCCCTGGGCATAAGAGATGGAGTTCTTATAGGCGGTCCCGTATCGGCGGCCAAGCCTGGATCTGACCCGGTGGTGGAGATCGAGCCGGGAGAGCTCAATCCTGACGACCTGGCAAAGAGGATCTACCGGCAGTTCTCTTTAAAGGTGGAGGACAGAGCCTTCTTGAAGTCCGTGGCGTCGGTGGATCAGATCGCGCAGTTCCTGCCTCCGGGAAATTCGAGGATAAAGGAGTGATGCATAATGAATTGAGGTCGCATCGGTCATATTTTTAACAGAGACTTTATACCTGCGGAACTATTGATCTTGCATTAGTGGCAAGAGATTCTCTGGCTGAGGGCTTGAATTCTGTCTAAATAGGTGGATATAAGAAGCTGCAGAGAAATCTCTACGCGCAGCCATCGGATTAGAGAGCATAAGACTCTGGACAAATAACAGCCGTATTGGAAGCAATTGGGAAACTTCCAGAGAGAGTCCGATTATATTAATCAATCTATTGCTGAGAAATGAGCTATTGATTATCTAACAATGGAAAAAGAATGGCATAAAAAGCTATTTGAAGCGTATAATTAACATAGTATAATATATGGGTAGCAGAGCATTGAGTGCGAGGAGGGGAACAGCAATTGGTATGCACCATTTTTTTAAGAGCACTACAAAATAAAATAATAAAATAAGTTTTTGCCATTAATTCTTTCAAAAAAATCAAATCATTTCTTTATAATTTTGCTTCTAACGGAATCTTCTTAACCTTTTAAGCTAATTGGACTATAGGTGCAAGTATACATGCTAAAAAGGCAATTAACAGATAAAGAAAAAGAGGAACTGATTAAGGAATACATGAGAGATGGTAGCTTGCGCTGCTTTGTAGATAATCACCCAATTGAAGACATATCCCAGGTAGATTTCCATCATATATCACCTCGTTGTGAGCGAGGACCAACCACTATAGATAATATGGCCCCTGTCTGCAAAGATCATCATAAGCTAATCCGCACTCTTTCGCTTCAAGAATTTAGAGATAAGCTAATGCTGGAAAAGTTCTTCACGGAATTTAAAAAGGCAGATGGAATTAGGCTTGATGAAGTGCTATATTTTAAATTAGACGGTTTAAATTATGGCAATCCCTTAAATTTTGAAAAGACAGATAAATCAATAAAAATTTATTGGAATACTGGTCCAGAGTTACACTCTTTATATACATGCTCTTCAGGATTCCAATATTTTTATGCACTAATTCCAATAGAATACATTAAAAATGATTTTGAACTCCAACCGCGCCCATTAGAATCTAAACGAATGTGGGAGCTATATCGTCACTTCCTTAGATATACTCAACTTGCTCCCGCAATTTGCCGCCTTGTAGACCGGCAAGTCTTACTTTTTGATGGGCAGCACAAAACTGCAGCACAGATATGGGCCGGGAGAAAATACGTAGATTGCAAGATTTACATCGATCCGGATATTCAGTCTATTAAGGAAACCGTACTAGCGGCCCATGATAAACTTCGCCAAATGCCCTTTTATACATCCAAGCTCATTTCAATATACAGCGACTTATTTAAAGATGATTGGGAAGATTACCTGGAATTGGCTGGTCAAAAATCTGAAGCAGGTTTTGTTGAATATCTTATTAAGGTAAAGGGAAAAACTAAAACCGAAGGCTTAAAAATGCTCAGATCTGCGATTCAAGATGATATTCTTGATGATCCGGAAAATCTACTTAAAGATTACATCTCCGAAAAGAATAAGACTCGTAAGAACCCTCTAACTATGCATGCCGTTCAAAGAACTTTTATTGCCGAATTCATTGCCCAGCAGCCAATGTCTGCCGAATTTGAGAGTCAACAGGATTTCAGGAAAGATGAAAAGAAAAATATGATTAAATTGATGAATTCAATTGTCAATTTATCTCTTTTAGGCAGGTGGAATCCCGAAGCAAAAAATTCTAATCATTTAACTGCAGAAAGAATATATGCCTCAGGCTCTCTTAGAGCATGGGTTCCTATCCTTAGATCAGTGATTGCTGCAAAACTAGGTTTAATAGAGGATGAAGATAGGCATATGGTTTTCTATCGAGAGATAGATGATAAAACATTTAAAAATATTGTAGAACCTACTGTGAAAAGACTCTTCTCTCATAAATTATGGATTGATCCAGATCCTGAAATCGATACTAATCTTCGAGTAAATAATACCGAGCATGTTAAACAATTTTTGAATTCAAAAGGCTTTAGCTCTTCATGGCTCATGGGAATAGAATCCTAGTTTAATATAAACAAACATTTAAATAATGTTTATTAAAAATTAATTTTTAATCGAATAAAAGAGGCCCACTTTCTCGGATCATAGCCATACTCAGATGGATGACGCCCCACCCCTCATCACACCCCATCAAGACTTTATTTAGATTCACAGCTACTGTCCACCTAGCCATGGCTCTTCCTGACATCAGCTTCCATCCTCTCCCTCTTAACCATTCCAGCCATGGTATATTTCACTGTGACATCATATCCACTAAGGGCTTGACGCTAAATAATATATTCAATTTCTCGCTATTTTGATGTAGTTAGACGTGGTTCTATTGAATAGTTCCACATGGGATATAATTCATGTACACTAATTTTCAATCGCGCCATATCCT
>Ga0228536_1000807_pt1 | contig 44980 bp, 45 predicted proteins | sample SJ1Smetagenome_FD_168611 | JGI IMG/M metagenome (GOLD analysis project Ga0228536, IMG submission 168611) | Enriched culture of PCE-dechlorinating microbial communities from Ithaca, New York, USA - SJ1.S | ecosystem: Engineered > Modeled > Simulated communities (microbial... > Unclassified...
AATGTCCTTAAAATCGCGTTTTATCTCTATAAGAACAAGATTCCCATTTTCATCAATTGCTGTAAGGTCACTTCTCCCTTTTTCGCTATTGGTAACTTGGCTACCAACTATTAAGAGAGATTCATCAATTAGAAGAAGTTCGATATTTGTCCTTATGAACTCTTCAATATGCGATTCTTTAAGATTTAAAGATTTGAAACTGGTCTCCGTGATGTCTAGTTCATCTACAGTTATATTGTTATCTATCTTTATTGGTATAATCATTGTTGGCGACACCTCCTTTTCGTAGAGATTACTTCCGATACTTATCCTCAATCACTTTGTAATGCTCGTGCTTAATCTTGTCCCACTCGGTTTTCTTATAATCAATACCCTTAAGTCTATCATTGATCCAATCAGGATTGTACTCCTTGAAATTCCAATCCTCGACCCAAGCCTTCATATCAGCATGCTCTGGATACTTTGGATCCCGGTATGCTTTTAGAAATTCATAAAATCCATGCATACCACCTACATCTTCCGGTGGTGCAGTCTCTGCTCCATCAAGAAGTGTTGGAAATCCGAAGTAATAATCATCAACGATATCTTCAAGTTTAACAGTAAACCACCAGTCATCTCCAAAATCATAGTTATATCTGATTTCTTTATACTTCTCAAGATAATCGTCTATCTTAAGTCCTGTCGGTTTGCGTACCTCAATCTTTAATCGCTCCTGGTGATTCTGTTCAAACTGAAGCATATTTGAAGGTATACTTTTAAGTCGGTCCTCATAGTACTTTTTGTTCTTCACATAATGTTGATGCTCCATATACGCTTCTTCATTATCTGTGACGATCATCTTTTCTTTTTTCAGGTCAAATTCATACAGGTGATATCCACCTAAAGGATATCCACTCTGAAATTTTGTCACGTTCTGAATGACATCATGTAGCCTTTTGTATGTAGCTCCTGCAGGCATGATAACTCTTCTCCAAATTAATGGATTTGATTCTTCAAGTTCGATTCTTATTATATATGATTTCATTTTGGTTCATCGGCTCCATTCGTACTCGCGCATTTTAGTAAAAAGGATTATTATATCGTTTGTACATGCTTTCTAATTCTGATTTGCTGAAGTTTTCAATCAACTCTGGATGCTTATCAATGTAATCTTGGGCAATTGGCGTAATTGTAAAAGGCATAACTAATTCATCACCGTAAGCTAGATTATTTGATGAAGTAAATTGAATTACTTTCTTGCTAATAAGACGAACTGAAACCCCATCGGCATATGGTAATCTTGAAGTGTAATTTGGTGACCTATATAGCAGTGCTACAACAACAAGTTCTGCACCTCTCAATTCCATCATTACTTTTGGAAATTTCTTCTTAAATCGCAGCCAATAATATTTTGATATAATGGACTTCACGACTTTAACAATAAAATAAACAACAAGTAAAGAAGAAGATATAATTAATGCTAGGCCAAGAATAGTTTTCCATTGTTCGGGGATCTTATCAAGGCCCAACCTCTGAAAAATACTTGTTGGAAGGAATAATATTAGCCCTGAACCCATAGCAACCGCTGCGAGTATCGTTGGTGGTAGTTTTAATAATTGAATAAAATCTTTCATCTTTCACTTCCTTTCAAGTAAAGATAGTTATCCTTTTAAGCATCTAAATCGCAAATCAATGATTCTTTTAAGAACCACTTCAGAATTCCATACATTATATCCCAGTTGATATCTATATTATATTTTTCAACAAATCTAGGTATATTTCCGAGCAACAAGTTCCAATTACCAATATATTCTCTATCTGATACTCTTGCAAAAATTGCATGGTGAATGATCTTTAGGTAGTTTTGCTTGATTTCATTCATATCATAAATTGAATATATATCGACAAAAGGAAGACATGAATACCAACCATCTGGGTATCTTGAAACTTCCAGATATCCAATTTTGTTATCCTTGATATAATTTATATCCGACTCATGAATACAACCATGTTCAAAAGGAATATACTCAGTGTTTGCTTCTTGCTCTTTTTTAATTAATTCTATTCCTCTTTCAATGATCATTTCTTCGATTTCTTCATCTTTAATCAACCCGAATATTTTATAATCATAATATGCTATAGCATCAAGAATCCGACTACAATACTTGCTCCTTAATGGTTTAATAATATCTCCGTATTCAATTGTTTTCCCATAGCGGTGATATGATAAAAGGTCATATACTCTTCGATCAATATGTTTAACATCTATGCAATTAATTTTCTCAGGCATCAAATTAAATATATCGACCGGAAAATCACTATCATAGAATGCACCAACTTGCTCTAATTTATATATTAAGGATTCATCTCCCATATCTATATAACTCGCAAGCAGATGTCTAATTCCCTTTTCGCTTTGGTTCATAACTTTTCTAATTATATCAATTGACTTAAATTCATCCAAATAGCCTAATTTCTCGAACACTCTCAACGCAGCATCTAGCGTATACACGCTGTAATCTTTTCGGTTATAGTACATAGCCCATACTCTATTAACTGAATAAATATCAATCTGCATGTTTTCATGATTTGCTAACCTTATAAATGATTTTGCATGCTCTGCCGCATCAAAAGAACCGTTTATAGAGCTTTCCCTTATTAATTCTTCTAGAGTTTTCCCATAAAATATATTCTTCTCTTTTATTCTGCCTAATTCAAAGAGTTGGTAATTAACTGACGACAATATCCTGGTCGACCATCTACCCTCAATGTCATATTTTTCAACAATACTCCTTAATTGATTTATTGCCAGTTCCTTATCGTTATTGAAGTACTCATCTAAGATTCTAAAATAAAAATCTTTTTGGTCTTGATTTACCCAGACTCTAACCATATGTCTGATTAAAATATCCTGTTTATCAAATTGATATAAGTCATTATCTTCCAACTTTTGTAATGTTTCCTTATAATTCGGTATCATTTCTCGCTTTTCAAAGAAAAATTTTTCATCATACAACGTCTCATATAAATTATCTAATTTGTTAGAACCATACATACTATCCGCTAAATACTTCTGATAGGATGCTTCGTCTTCCAGTTTCAAAAGGGTATAAGTTCTCCACATAATACCAGAGCTAAACAGTTCATTCTCAATAATGAAGTGATCATTCATATATACAAGTATCTGGTATACTAATCCATCATATCCAATTAAATCATTGCGGTTAGCCATTTGATAAATCGACGCAAACGAATAATAATGATATAGATCTAATACTCCTTCTCGTTGTTCTAGTAACTTTTGAAGTTGACCATAAAACGAGGTTATTGAATTGAAATCTAATGTTCTTTTGAGCAATGCTGAAAAATTATCAATTTGACTATAAATCAGAAGTATTTCTCTATAGAAATCTTCGCTTAGTTCAAATGAAGATAGTCTAGACATGAAATTGATATTTCCACTCAATAAGCTGTTCTGTACGAACTTATTGACTTTGCTTTCTACTTCTGGATAACTAATGATTTGATGTCTAAGGTATGTGTTAAAACTATCATGAATTAAAGAAATCCTATTCAATGTTCTTTTGAACAAGTATGGATATGCTTTAATAAAATCCATTATCGCATCTATCATAAAGGATTCTTCAAGGATAGTGGTAAGTTCGGATTCTGTATAGAAACTATTATTTGTTGCAAAGATTGTTAATAATGATTTTGTGTGAATGTTTTCAAGTAATATGTCATAATAACGGAATAGGTTGTCAACTCCTGGAGTGATGTTGATTTCCTTATATATGAGAAAGTGTTCAGCAATAAAATATGTTATTATCGGATAACCATCTGTTACTTCAAATATTTGCTTAGTAACCTTATAATCACAGATGTTGTGAGCCATTGCCAAATATAATGCTGTTTCATCAAAGTTCCAATTTATTAATTCCACAGACTTCCACTGAACATTAGCTTTAAGTGGTCTAGACAAAACAACGGTACGAGTTTCTTTCAATAGATCAATAAATTCTATGAACAATTGAAGTTCTTTTTGATTATAATTTTCAACATGATCTAATCCATCGATAATCATTATCTTTTCTTGAGAGATAATCTCTTCAATTAACTCTTCTTGAGTATAGCTCTTTGGAGAATTAAAAACTGCAAGAGCCACATCATCTAAAAAAGCATCAAATTGCAGTCGTTTCATAAGCCTTTCATCTTGAGGGCCAGTCCAAAATCTATACACTATAGCATCGTTATACTTTTGAATCAGTTCTTCAACATAGTGACTTTTTCCTACGCCGGGTTTACCATATATCCATAGAATTCCCTTTTTAACTCTATCTATAGGTTTTCTAATTAAGACTGTTTTTTCGCTTAAGTCCAATGACATTCTAATGACTTTAGGAAGCTCTTCTTCATTAATCTCAAAACGAGAGGAACTTATAAGAGAAAAAGCGAATTGAATTATCTGAATCTCTCTGCTTTCAGTACTAAACATCTCATCAAGTAGTTCTTGTACTTTGTTTGGGGTAAGAGGAATAATCACAATTCCATCTATTATTGTTGACGGAAAGCCCATGAACTCTGATTCCGTATGAATTTGATCTGTATTGATTATTAAAACATTATTCTCTTTTTGACTATAGTTATTTGAGTTTCCTTTGATTCGTACACTATCACCGTTTATTACAATATCATCTAATTTAGTATTATGGTAGTTTTTAACTTGAATTCTGTAACTCTCATTTGCTTCTATATATAAATCATCAAAATTTCCATCCGTAATCGCTTCTGATTCAATCTTCTTAATGACTCTATCAGAATCCATTTTTGCTAGAAATAGCGTAAATATGTAGTGTTGAAATGTATAGCCTTTTAATGCGTTCCGTGCAACTTTTCCCATGGCTTCCCTCCTCCCTTATCAACAAATATTCTAACACTTCTATCTAGTAATAAAACGGACACCACTTCTTAAAATGCCCGTTTGGATTCAATACTCGTTTTGTCGATGGTACATATATAGTCTATCACAGCACATGTGAATTATCATAGTCGGTCTCATCTGGAATCAATCACATCAGCTCTGGCTTCATTCATCACATCAGCTCTCATATGATTCATCACTTCCAACGCCAACACCTCAGCTAATTTTATAACCATACCAGTCTACCCCACCCAGCTTGCCTTGGTTACAGTCCATTATCAAATGTTAGAATGTTAGTACCAGGTGCTGATGTGAATGATAAACTAAAGTAGTCCAACGGCCTATTTTACTTGACCGATTGCAATCGATGATCCTAAAATGTAAGATCGTCCAGACTCATTAGGTCTACTATGGCTTACTTGAACAGATTGTGGTTGAAGCCTATTCACTAAAATCCTCAGCAAGTTTATCACCTTAATCACGATCCCAACCAGCTAACCTTTATACTTATATGAGGCTCTTCTCTTTAGATGTTAATGGGTGGAGAAACCAATAGCTTAATGTACGGTACTGGAATCTAATGGATTTTATTCATCATATGCTGCTACTCACTGATTCCTATTGTTTCTCCATATAAGACTTTATAATATTTTTCTTTATGCACAGCATACTTTGGATCTTTTTCAATCTTTTCTTCAAAGTACTTCCCTGATGAATATAGTAGATCTTCTAACTCAGGTATACCCATAATTCTATTTTTAATTTCCTTGTACTGATCTATATCCGACTTACACAAACCAAAAAGATCTTTCTTAAATTTGAAGCAAATTTCATATAGTTCATTACGAATGTCTACTCCACGTTGCTCTCTATCAAACTTACCATTCATTAAATATCTACCAAGAGTTTGATTCATCTTGATTGACGATTTCTCTTTAAGAATAGCAATTTTATCTTCAATATTTTTATCTGCCAATTCATCAGAGTTTATTGTACCTGTTGTTAAAGTGAGGTTAGACAACAAGGAATTTTCTGTGTAACCATTATCTCCATATAGATGTTCGATTGTTAGTTGTTTAGGATCTAAAACAGAATCGCTTTGTGTCATCTTATAATATTCAACTAAAATATACTTCACAAGTCTTGAATTTCTTTTTAGACGGCTATCTTTAGTTGAATATCTAAATGATTGATTGGTAAAAAATATCGAATCAAAATTATCTTTATTTATAAATTCTGAAATTCTCAGGAAAAATTCATTCATTATAAACTTAAAATCGATTTCTGATTTTGAATGATACAACTCATATGCTGCATCACTCATCATTTTATCAATTCTATTACTAGTTTGTTGAGTAGCATTGAAAATAAAAAAGAAATTTCTTAGATTCAGGAAAGTATCATAATATACTTTTTCAGAAATAATTCTTCTGTAAAATAGTACACGTATTGCAGCAAGCATTGATCTAACTTGCTGATTTCTTTTAATATTAAAATATTCTATAGTTGGGTCAGTAGAATTAGTATCTGTAATTGATGAATATGCTTCAGAATACTCAGACAAGTCTTCTAAGAATTCTGCTAGGTCTACTATTTCTACTTCCTCTTTAATGAGTTTGTATACTGAATTAGCATTTTCTGCATTCTTTTTTATGTAGCATTTCGTAAAATGGTTAATCAAATTATCAATATCACTTAAATGATTATTATCTTCAATTATTTTAGCCCATTTTTCTTTTGCTTCATCAATAAAATCTTCTTCTCTAGGCTGGATATATTTCATTATATGATTCTTCAATAATTCTATCTGCTTCAATTTTTGGCCACGAGCATTTAAAACTTCGAAAACATTGTATATTTCCTCTTCTTGATCAGAGATGATCTCAACAACATTGATTTCAAGTAGACGATTCAGAAAAGTGTCCAAAGCATTAAAATCATAAGATTCAAACTCATCAGAAAAATACTTAAAAGGGCTGTACATCTTATTGCTTTTGCTTAACAGTTTTGCTTTTCTTGATGTATCAACAATCTCTTTAATATCAATATCTAATTCTGGATTATCAATCATTATTATTTGCTCAGAATCTGCAGATAATGACACTACAAATGTACTGTATATATATTCTGCTCTTTTCTTTGAAACTTCAGAATCTATCTTCTTGAATTGCTTATACAATGCTATAAGCATCAAATAAACTGTTGTAATCCTTTGCTGTCCATCAATAATTTCGTAATCTACGATTCCTTCAATTTTTTCGCTTTTTTTCTTTGCAGAGAAGTCATTTAAAACAATTGTACCTAAGAAGTGAGACCATTTCATTTTATCTTTTGCTTGCATTGTGAATTTAACATCAGTTAATAATTCGTGCCAATTCGATTCTTTCCAAACATAATCCCTTTGATATCTAGGTATGACGTATCTACAAGGTCTTTGATATAAATCTGCAATTTTTCTGTTTTCAGTATTGAATGCCATAGTCTCCACTTCCTTAATATGAATATTATAAAAATTATTTTTTATTCCCCTAAAGAATTCTTTATTAAAATTTAGAAGAATTTTCGCTTGACAAATACATCGTAAAATTTGCGAATGTTTTTTGGTCTGTTTACCCCTACTTGATGTTAGACAAAATCATAGTTTTTAGTATACACGTCTAAATTTTTTATGTTGTGTTTCTAGTGCAAAGATTAAAATCATTAAATCTACTGTTTTAATTCGTATACAAGATTTTTCCCATAAATCCATTTTCTCAGTTATTAGCATATTCATTTAGCCCAACCTTTCAATTCTTTTTGTTGTAGGGTCATTTTAGCTGATCACATCACACAGTAAACAATTCAATCTGTTTAGGCTGAATGCCTATAGCATATGGAAAGGCATCAATCCGCTTGAACACGTCATCACTGTACTAAATAATATACGATTTTCTGTTTTCTTTGTTTAAATTATTATTGATAATTTCTTTCAAATAAGGATAATCAACTGATGAAAGAATATGTGTAATTAAAGTTTATAAATGTAGCTTGCTTGTTTATAATTACTTCAAGTGGTTTTCCAAATATAGTTGATTTTAAAGTGCATACCCATTTCCTGAATCGCTTTGCCAATTTTCTAATGATTGTCAGTGCAGGTGCAGTTGCTGTTTCTGAATCAAGAAAAAATCTGATAGTTTTTTCCTCTTGCATAATTACATCTCATTCTTACCTAAACAGCACTTCTTATATTTCTTCCCACTTCCACAAGGGCATGGATCATTCCTACTGACCTTTTCTTTCTTAACACTCTCACCAAACTTAAATGGTTTATCAGCCAATGCCCTTATATGTGGTTTCTCATACTTTTCAAATATCTCATTTGGTGTATGCCCGTTATTCTCCCAAATTCTTGTGTTGTTTGCAAGTTCTATAACAAGTTGCAGTACCTCGTTGACCTGCTTCTCATCTTTAAAGGAAACATTTCTAACATTAAATAAGTCAAATATATCTCTTGGAGAGAAATCGTGTGCACAATAACCTTGTATATCTTCAACAAGGTTTTCAGCCTTTGATTTATTCCCATCAAACAAGTGTTCAGTTACATACTTAAGTAGATTCTCATACTCCTTATTAATCTCGAAGTAATTATCATCTTTATATTTTAGAAGCTCATCTTGACTTGGTATATAAAATGGTTTACCTGAACGCTTTCTCAACTCCTCATCAAATTCACAAAACTCCATGATAGTTTCATGGACGAAGTAATCATTAAAAACCACAACAAAATTTTCTTCAAGTTCTACAAAGTCAATACCAATGTCATCTGCTCTTAATCTTACTGTGTCAATCTCTTCTATCTTATCTTCATTTTGCATATTATAAATCTCTACAACCTTATCTTTATGTACCAAACCATACAGATGAGTAAGAGAAATAATATAGTCAGTTATTTTATTCATTGGATCGCTCCCTTTAAAAGTTAATACACATAAATCCCAATTTGCTATGTAATTGAGTAATTGTATAAATATATAATTGACTCGGGATAGTGTTTATATTTGTATACTAATGGAAAGACAACACATATTTAGACAATTTTTTAAGACCATGTTACTTATACTGTCTAGTGCTTAAATATCCTAATGTCTATGTATCCAAATATTATTAAATCAGTTTACATGGAATTAATTAAGTTTTCCAGTTAATTGTAACCTATCCATAGTTTATTAAATTATATAGTTTTGTACTTCCTATAGAAGTATTATATCAAATTATTTTTATAATATCCATCTTGGGATTATGCCTAATAGTGTCAATTAATTATTGAAAAAATCCATAAATTGATTTTTAAATAAGATCTATTCAATATGTTCTAACTACACTTTGAGCAAATAAAATCAAGCTAAAAACATCCAAGTGATTTATTTGGATGCTTTTTATTAAATATCAATCGAAATAATCTGCAGCTTTTATCGCTTCTATCATACTTGATTCATTTGCTGTTCCTTTTCCTGCTTTGCCAAATGCTGTCCCATGGTCTACAGATGTCCTTACAATAGGTAATCCTACTGTTATATTTACCCCTTCGTCAAATGCTAATAGTTTCATAGGTATATGACCTTGATCGTGATACATGGCAACCACTATATCAAACTCGCCTTTATAGGCTTTTAAAAATACTGTGTCCGGAGCAACTGGTCCTTTTACATCTAATCCTTCTTCTCTTGCTTTTAAAATAGCTGGTGAAATTTCTTCTATCTCTTCATTTCCAAATATTCCAGATTCTCCTGCATGAGGATTGAGCCCTGCAACTGCTATACTTGGGTTTTCGATACCCATTCTTTTTAATGTGTCATTTGCCAATACTATAGTGTCATATACTCTATCTTTTTTCACTCTGTTACATGCTTCTCTCAGCGATACATGCGTAGAAACATGAATCACTTTAAGTTTTTCACTCCAAAGCATCATAGCGTACTTTTTAGTATTGGTAAGTTGCGCAAATATTTCTGTATGTCCATCGTAATTATATCCTGCTAAATGGAGTGCTTCTTTGTTAAGAGGAGCCGTGACTACAGCTTTAATTTTCCCATCTAATGCCCATTTGATTGCAGTTTCTACGTATTTATATGCTGCATCACCACACAACTTTGATACTTTCCCAAACTCAAAATCATTTAAATCAATATCGACTACATTTACCACATTGATTTTTTCTTCATCAAAATCAAGAGTATCTTTAATCAAATTGACCTCTTTATTTATCCCTAATAATTTGATGAAGTGGTTAACAATTTTTTCACTTCCAAATATGATAGATTTTTTTCGATAATCATCATTTTTTAGTGCTTTAAGTGTTATTTCACACCCAATTCCTGCGGGATCTCCCATCGTTATCCCAATAAATTTCATTCTCTCACTTCCTTGATTTTTTCTAATGAATAAACTATAGCCTTTTCATCTCCAAATGCACCAGCTTTTGTAATAACTTTCATCTTATCATACACTCCACCGTCTAATCTCATCAATGGTATGCCGGTAATCACTTCTTCTTCAATGATTGACCCTCTAACATTTAAAGCTTTAATAAATTCTATAGCTGTATCCCCACCTGTTATAAATAATCCACTGATGTCTAAACCCTTTATGCCTGAGATAACTATCTTACTCAATATCTTTTGAGTGAAGTTACTTATCTCTTCTTTTGTCATAGAAAGCTCTTCTCCCTTTTTTAAAGCATTTATATAGTATTCCTCTGAATATGATGTTGTCACTATTAGATCTTTATTTAGAGATATCAATTCCCTTATTTTTTCTACATAAGTATTTATATCTTCATTTTCTAATAGTTTACTTACATCTATTTTTACGATATCTATTCCTTTTTTAAGAGCATAGTTTACTTGTGCTTTACTAACATCACTTAAACTTCCTACGACTGCGATGGCACTTTTCTGAGGATATAATTTCTTAAATAACTCGTTTGCTAAACCTGCTGAGCCTACCCATAAAACTTTTCTTTGGCTTTTAAAAACTTCATCAATTAAAAATTGAAAATCGTCATTTTCTTCAATATCAAATATTTGAATGCGTTTTTCACTCAAATTCAAGTTATGTGCTCTAAGTTTATCTAAACTATTTACCTGTATATCTCCTTTATCAAAATCAGTAAATAAATCCTCTAAGTTATCTACTAAAACAGGTTTTTTAGGATCTTTTGCAAACTCCGTCTGGGTGATTCTCTTTCCATTGACTAAATGTATCCCCCCTATAGTTGTCCTCCCAATGTCTGGAAAACTCGGTGCAAATACTATTATATCTGGAGAATAGATCTCATCTATAGCTTTTATTTCACTAGATATATTGCCCCTTAAAGTAGAATCAACTTTTTTGTAAATCAAATCATAGCCATCTAAATTTACATTCTTTAACTCATAAAAAACATCATCCTTAGCTTCTCCTGCTGTTAATGGTCTAGATTCAGTATCTAAAACATACGAATAACCATCGTTTTTGATGTGTGCACCATTTAATACGACTTTAGTATTTATACCTCTTTTTTTTAGCTGCACTCCTGTGTCATTAGCACCAGTAAAATCATCTGCAATTATCAGTATTTCGCCCATCATACACCACCTTTAGTTATTAACAAGAGCCTCTTGTTTTTTTACCTTTCTCTTATCAAGATAAGACACTAACAGTGGACATAAAATCGCAGTGACTATGACAGCGGCAGCTATCTGAGCTGTTGATGTAGCCACATATGCTTCAAGACTTGGGTCAGCTAATGCTAATGCCGCAGGCGTACCAACTGCATTTCCAGCTGTAGTACCTATAGCTGCTCCGACTGCTTTTCTTTCTCCAAATAATCCTGATGCAAAATACCCTGCAAGTCCTGTCAATACTGTAACCATAACACCTAATACAAGTCCTGGCAATCCTGCTTCAATTATAGTTCTAAAGTCTAATGCAGCACCTAATGGAAAAGCAAAAAACGGTATCAATAATGTTGTGCCTTTCCCTAAAAATTCTCTTAAATCTTCATCTAAATTTCCCAATATAAATCCTATGACTATTGGAACTAATACAGCTATAAATGCCATAAAAGGTATCTGTGCAAGTCCAGTTATGCCAAAAGCAAGCATCGTAAAGAAAGGTCCGTCATTTAATGACAATATAGATATTGCACCTACATCTGTCGAATCGCCATATTGCCCTGCTAATGCAGCATAAAGCCCTCCATTTGAATTTGTGATAGCTCCAACTAATGCTAACGGAGTAAGTCCCAATACTCCGGCATTGCCATAAGTCTTACCTACAAACCATCCTATGATAGCGCCTACTATAAATTTGACTGCTGTTAAAACTACACCTTTATACAAAGGTTTTCCTGCTTGCTTTACATTTATCTGAGCCCCATTGCACAATACAAATAGAGCAATCAACGCAGTTGCACTATTTTTAAATAAAGCTGTAGTAAAACCTCCTATTTCTAATGCTTGTGGTGTGAGAGTATTGATAGTAGCGCCTAATAGCAGTGGAACAACCATCAATCCACCAGGTATTTTTTGAATGTTTTTTAAAATTTTCATCCCTTACCCTCCTAAAATGTAGATATCATCTTATATATGCCAAACTCTCTGTGATTAAGTGATTCTGCTTTAGTGAATTTTCCGTTAATTACTTCTAGCATTTGAGAATATATTTCTTCTCCTACATCTGAAATTGTCTTTGTGCCGTCAATGATTGTTCCAGCATTTACATCTATATTATCTTTCATTCTTTCATAAGACTCTGGGTTTCCGCACACTTTTATAACTGGTGCAATAGCTGAGCCTGTAGGAGTTCCTCTGCCTGTGGTAAATATTATAAGAACGGCTCCACCTGCAAGCATTCCTGTGATTGATTCAATATCTTGTCCGGGAGTATCCATTATATACAATCCTTTGCCACTTGGCATATCTCCATATGCTAATACATCTTCAATTGTTCTCGTACCACCTTTATAAATGCAGCCCAATGATTTTTCTTCGATAGTAGTTAACCCGCCCTCAATATTTCCTGGTGTAGGTTGACCACTCCTTAAATCAACTCCCATGGTATTTGCTTTTTTCTCACAATCCAGCACTATCTTCATGATTTTTTGAGCTACTTCTTCATTTCTAGCCCTCTTTGCTAATATATGTTCTGCTCCAATAAATTCAGTTGTTTCAGAAAATATAGAAGTCCCGTTTAAATCCACTAATTTATCTGACACATACCCTACAGCTGGATTTGATGCAAGGCCAGAAGTAGTGTCAGATCCACCGCATTCTATGCCAATGGTAATCTCTGATATATCAATCTCTTCTTTTTTCATCAAACTCAATTTTTCAGCCATCTCTCTCGCTTTTTTTACACCAACTGCTATAGTATTTACAGTCCCCTTATTTTCTTGTATGACAACATAATCAACCATTTTCCCAGTCTTAGCTATTTCTTCACTTACCTTTTTTGTAGGTACCCCTTCACAGCCCAATCCAACAACCAATGCAGCGCCTACATTTGGATTTTTCCCAAAATTTACGAGTACTTTTGTAGTTAACTCTAAGTCAGGACCAATTTGACAACACCCGTGTTGATTTGGTATGTACACCGCTCCATTTACTCTCTCTGATATTGCCTTAGCAACTTCACTTGCACAAACTGATGCCGGTATGATGAGTAAATGATTTCTTATACCTACTTTTCCATCTTCTCTTCTATATCCTTCTAATTTCATTTTGCATCAACCTCCAAATCTCCTCTTCCTCTTTCACTGACTACATTGTGTACATGAACATATTCTCCTTCTTTTATGTCTTGTGTCGCTTGCCCTATTTCTTCGCCGTATTTGAAAATCTCCTCACCCTTTTTTATGTCCTTTATAGCGAACTTATGCCCAAATGGAATGTCTTCTTTTAGCATGATATTCTTTTCAGTTCCAAAAATATCCACTAAAACGTTTTCTCCTTTCGACAAATCTTTTACTGTAGTAGCTACATTGTCATCTTTATGAGCAACTACTGCCAACTTCAACATATTAACACCACCCTTTTTGTTTTATGATATATTATTGCAAATTTCATGCCAACAATATATGTTGAAAAATAGAAGGGATTTAGAGGATAAAAAAACACATAAGTTGCATTATACAACCTATGTGTTTTAAAATACTACTATTCTTTTAATTTTCTCCATATCGTTGTTCTATCTATGCCAAGTAGATTAGATGCTTCTTTCATGCTCCCATTTGTTTTATTCAATATGTATTTAATATATTCTTTATTTAATTCATCCAAAGTTAAATGGTCATCGACTAAAAATTTTTCTAAATCCTCTTTCTCATATATATTCGTACTTTGTGTCTCAATTAATATGTCATTTTTTTCTATCTTATCAGTATTTGTAAGGATAGACGCCCTTTCAATCATTGCTTCAAGTTCTCTGACATTTCCATCGTAATCATAATTAGTCAAATAATCTAAAGAATCCTCTGAAATATATTTAATTGATTTATTGTATTTTACTGAGTACTTCTTTAAAAAATACTTTGCAAGTATAGGAATATCTTCTTTTCTTTCTTTAAGATTTGGGATGTATAAAGGTAAGATGTTTATCCTGTAGTATAGATCTTTTCTAAATTTACCTTCGCTGATTAGTTTTCTCAAGTCCTTGTTTGTTCCGCAGACAATCCTTACATCAACTGGCAGCACCTTATCATCGCCAATCCTCATGACTTCTTTTTCTTGAAGTACTCTTAAAAGCCTTCCTTGAAGTTCTATAGGTATCTCACTTATCTCATCTAGAAAAATAGTCCCCTTGTGAGCTAATTCAAATAACCCAGGCTTGCCTTTTTTCTTTGCCCCAGTAAATGCCCCTTCGGTGTAGCCGAATAATTCACTCTCAATCAGGTTGCTAGGTAATGCAGCACAGTTTATAGCCACAAAAGGCCCTTTAGCTCGTAAACTATAATTATGGATGCTTTGAGAAAAAAGCTCTTTCCCTACACCAGTAGAGCCAGTTATGAGTATGGGTGAGTCGTATTTTGCATATCTTTTAGCCATTTCTATTGTGTTCTTCATGATTTCACTTTGATGTACTATATCAGAAAAATTGTACTTAGCTACAAAGCCTTTGTTTGAGAGCATTATCCTTAAATTATTCTCAAGCTCTTGAAGCTCTGTTATATCATTAAATGTAGCGACAACTCCCTTTACTTTGTCATCAACTACTATAGGCACTCTATTTGTCGCTATTTTTAAGCCATTTACATCTTGAAGTTTCCCTAATTCAGCCTCTCTGTTTTTTAAGACTTTATCTAATCTAGTAGTAGGGATCACTTCTTTAATATTTTTGCCAAGTGAAGTTTCATTTAATTTAAACATCTCTTTTGCTTTGTTATTTATCAATGTGATCTTTTCATTTTCATCAATGGAGATTATTCCATCGTGAACAAAGTCTACGATTGCCTTAAATTTTTCGCTTTCTTCTCGTTCTTTTTTAGATAGCAATAGAGCTCTTTGTGCATCTTTTATAGCGCTTATCAAAGAATCAGCACCAGATTTTATGACATAGCTTTTGCAGTTAAATTTGTTGCTTATCCTGCTGCCTATGGTATCTCCTACAAATACTTTTATCCCTTGATCTATGTATGGTTTGATGACTTCTTCTGCCTTATCTTCTCTATTTATCTCGATCTTAACTATATCTAAATCAAGTAATTCACCTATTAAATCACTACCCCATATGACATTTTGATATCCGACAAGCCCAATCTTATCTTTGTATCCTTTAAGCTCGACAAAGCCCCTTAAAAGATCAAATGAAGTCACTGCAATCTCAACAACAGGAACATTTACTTCTCTTTTTATCATGCTGTATGTTCCGCCTCTAGAAATGATTATCTTCGCACCAGATGAAACAGCTTTTTTAGCTTCAATTACTCCTTGACTCAAATCCCCAAATATGACATCGATATTTTCATAATCATTTTCATTAACAACCTTTTTTGCCAATTCAAATAACTCTATGAATGGAGTTATGATTACTATATCTTTCATAAAATCACCGCTTTCAAATACTATATGTATTATATCAAATAATAGGTGAAAAAAACAAAACCCTATTTATTATAGGGATTTTGTTGGTAATTATTACTATTTAAAATTAAATGAAAATATTAAAGGCCCATTGCTTTTCTAGTTATTGGTCCAGCTATACCATCAACTTCTAAGCCATAATCTTCTTGAAATTGTCGTATAGCTTTTTTAGTCTTGGGGCCTATTAGACCATCTACTTTACCGCAATTGTAGCCAAGTTCATTTAACCTCTTCTGTATTTTCTTATTCAATTGAATCTTAGACGATTTATTTGTATTAGATTTTACACTTGTTGTCTTCTTAGATGAGTATGGACATATACCATTACTGTGTAAGTGTGGTGGATTTCCACCACAGTGGTAATGATAATATCCCAAACCACTCTTGTTATTATTGTCCCTGTGTCCTCCATATACATCTGTTCTCCCACTATGTGCGATCGATACATTTGGTGTTATTGAAATTGTTAAGCTCAATATTATAGATATTAGTTTCCCTTTTTTCATACCTTTAAACTTCCTTCTTAAATAATTAATATGGTGAATAAAATATATTATAATACTATTGTATTTGTATTAATTGAACTGTGTCAATATAATTGACACTATCTTACATAGTAATTTTAATTAACTTTAATTTCAATAGAAATAATAATTCCATCTTTGACAGTTGAGAGACATAAAAACTCTGGAATGCATTGTAATTAGTGTACTTCAGAGTTTTCGCTTTGTTTAAAAGCTGCGTAATGTTTACTTCTTTTTTGTTTCCTTAAAATAATTTTTCATCTTTTTTATGCTTACTATCTCATAATCTGTTCTGAATCCAAATGTCTAATGAAAGCATCAGTAAAAAATGATGACGAAGAATCAGATGATTTGGGGACCTGCTCTGATGTTGGTCCGAAGCGTTCTTATCAGAAAAAACTAGAAAACGACTTGTCTTTGAAATTCTATTATAGAGCCTATAAGACCCATTATGCAAGGAATAAATCTGGGAAAATGACTAAACAAGAATTTTTTATATGGCAACCAAAATCTAAATCTAAACTAGAAGAAGTAAGAGCTGAAAATTATGATTTTGAAAAATTTAAAAAATGGTTCAAAAAATAGAACACCCTCCAAGCCGTGATACTCAACGGGTATGTATAAACTAGGGACAAGTCGGCCTTGTCTATGGTAACAACAAATGCCGACTTTATCCTATTGCTACTATCCCCTCTGAATTGTTCTTGGAACTGCTAAAAGATACCTTCTATATACCTCACTGATACTAATACCATCCAGGTACTAACGATATTGATTCTCGACAGCTATCCTAACACACAAGGAAAGTGAGCTTGCTTGATTACAATTGCAGTGCTCTTTCTCTAATAACAAAATGGTTGTCAACTATGGCTTTTTCTTTAATAAAAGCAAATGACTCCTCGTCAATAGCTTTTAATTTTTCTGAATAATTCATTATTTGGCTTTTAATATAGACACTGTCATAGTCCATCATACTTAAAAGCTTTTTCATAATTGGTTCTTTGTTATTCGAAGAAAGAAAATGAAGCAGAGCCTTAGTTGCATAATATCTAACATCATGATTAGAGTCATTAGTAGATCCTAATGTGAAATGTAAGATGAGCAACAATACTTTGTCATCAACAAACTCACTCTTCCCACTTTCAAATATTGATATTATTGTCTTTAAAGCTTCCAACTTTTCAAATATCTCTAAGTCGGTATATGAACTTAATAGGGATAACACTTCTTCTACTTCAATCTTATTTAACACTAACTTCATCATTGAGAAATTAAAATACAAGGTGGTTTTTGAAGTTTTATCCAAGAACATATTTTCTGCACCACTAAATATATATTCCTCATCTCTAATTAATTTATTTATAAGATTTTCGTAATCAAATGTAGTATCATCTGAAACTAAACTCAAAAATGTTATCAAATTGATAGCATTTACTTTTGCACCAAGAGTTTGATTTTTGGCATATAAAGTATCTACACTAGCCTGTATTATTTTGTTAACCATTTCTCTTTCTAATTTAACATTGTTAGCAATAATAATGTTTTTTATTGTTTTATATGGATTATACATATAACCTGAATAACGCCCTTTTTCCCCTTGAGTATCATTTCTATCATTAATCTGATCAATAAATTTATAAATATGGGTTTTGCTTTCCTCTTGAGTGCCCTTCCGGGTCTCTAATGAATATTGATTTTCAAAGAATAGAGGCATCATTTCCATAACAACATCATCTAGATCAGAACACAAATCAGGTTCTTGTTTTCTTAAAGAGATCACTGCATTACCTAGTTTATGTAATTTTTCTCTAATGCTATCATTCTTTATCAACTCGGTTAAAATGCTAATTACTCTTATAGCATTTTCTTTACTTATCTGACTAAAATCTAAGTTTGATAGAACTTCAAGTGCCTTGTCATAAAAACGTTTTATTCCATTATCAAATACTTTTGTTAGGATGCTACTTACTACATAATCATTATCAAGTCGTAGTGTGTTTTCAACAATGGCATCAAATATATAATCGCCCAAGGCTACAAGTTTTTCGTCCGAATCAATCCAACGATGGATTATAGAGGAAATTTCTTGCCATACCTCTTTAAAAAAATCGTCATCAAAATAATAACCTAAATATTGGAAAGCTAATAATTGTGCAATATTACATTGATATTTTATCGGATTACCCTTCACAAACTCATATATATTTTTGGCATCTTTTCCATTCATCTTCCCATATACATCATTGAATAAATCAGTAATGCCTTTTATTTCTTTCTTATTTCCTTTAATTAAAGCCATTCTTATCAACAGGACTCTAAATTCCCAATCACTATATTGATGGCACAGATGAAAGGCTACAACTTTAATACGATCTAGCGTTCTTACCAATTGAGTAAGTGAACCATTGAACACAGACATAATATAAGTATTCGAAATATAGTCGCCATATCGATTAATACTATTTCCAAAAGTTACTGAATATGGCGATCTCATTGATGCTTTTTTCGACTGGTCAATTATTTCTTCATACAAAGATTTTTCATATCTATCTAACAGTGGATAAAAAAGAGCAGACTTTTCGGAATCTAATTCTTTTTGTGCTGCGCTATCAATCAAATACTGGTTTTTTGATTGCGCATCGTATGCATATAAATTCCTTAGATCAATTAATATATCTTGTATTATCCAATTAGGTAGTTGAAGTTCGCGAGCGAAATTCAAAGCATGATTTTCATATTCAATAGCTTTCTCAATATCATCCATATAATAAAATTGTATAGCATTCCATCTTTCAATAACTACTTTATGAAGATTTTCACTCTGCATTTCTTTAAGTGAAGAAAACAACAAATTGATGTTATACTCTTTAATATTCTTCTTATTGAATAACACTTTCAGAAACTCAGAACTATATACATCTAGACTACAAGTTTTTTCAACTTTAAAATCTGATCGGGTGAAAATTTCATTTGAAATTATCATCTTTGTATTATCGATATTTTTGAAGATCTGTTTATCTAGTGATTCGGATGCTACTGTATCAATTTCTCCAATACTACCAGTTGCATTTAAGAATTCAGGATCAATAAGCCTACCCTTACAATAGCTAATGTAAATTTCCCCTATGTCATTAATCAAACTTTGATACCCAATATCAACAAATTCATCGAAACTTTGAGTTATGTAATACTTTGCTCCTCCAGCCCCAGTGATTTCTTTCTGTATATGCGTGGGATCTTCTTTGTTTTCATTACAAAATATAAAGAGTGATTTCTTTGGATGCGCTTTTGCTCGTTGATACTCCTTCAACACTCCTTCAGGAACACCATCCGCATTATCAATCAAAAATAAACATACATCACTATCGTCAAGCCCATATAGATAATCTTGCTGGGCTGATAATGTCGATGCTCGTCTGCTTTCGAATAAATATACTTTAGCAAATCCAGTATTTTCTATTAGTAATTTTAATTTCATCCTGACATTATCATATTTTTCTTCTCCACATCTTGAGCTGATAAAGACTCTTATTTTCTCATCAAATTCAATTTTTTCCTCCAAGAAACTCGCCTCTCTTTATTTCTTCCATTAACAACTCCATATATTACTTGTAGGAATTCTCACTCAATTTTACACATCATGACTTCTGTTAATTGTCAAGTAAAATTGACCACCTGGGATAATTATTTACATTTAAAAATGACCACTTATAGCTTAGATCAATTTAAAATTATAGCCATCTGCATTAAGTGCAGAATTATCTATACTGATGGTTTTTGAATAGTGGTTAATTCTTACATATTTCATTAACTCCAGAAGCTTCTCCTGCATCAATTCAATATACAGTGTCTCAAACCAGAATCATTGCTTAGAGACGAATCTTTACCCTTAGAATCAGTATTATTGCACAACTCATCCAAACCCATGAATATCTTTTCTTCTGTAAAATTGACCTTTATTATCTTCTTATTTACTTCATCATATTTAAATCCTGGAGCTTTTTTAATTCTAGATATTACTCCTCTAGGAGCTTTATTACCGTATATAGTTGCAATATACTCCTGTGCCGCTTTGTCCCCTGATTCATTAAAGATATTTACTATGTATTCATAGTCTTGTTTTTTTACATTTGCCATTGTTACACCTCCTTAGTATTTATGGTTTATCAATTTCTGATGGGTATTTTTCACCTTTGAATCGAATCCCGCTCTTAAGGTTAATCTCACTGCTAATCTTCTTTTCTTACCTTCTTCTTCAATTTCTATTAGCTTGATTAAAAATTCCTTGTAACCAAGTTTCTCTTTTATTGCTTGGTCAATTATTTCCTGATAGCTTTCTTTTATATCTACTAATTTAAATGATTTCAGCTGATTTTTTATATATTCATCATCGTATTTTACCTTGTCTCGTATCATATTTGTACTACCCCTTGGGTTTCTTCGTAGTAGTCACAACTTCTTGTTATTCCATCTATATCTGTTGCTTTAAGTATATCTGTATTACTACTATTAATGATTCTAAAAAAGTCATTTTTTATTAGCTGCTTTATAGATTTGATATCCAATTTATTATTTTCAATGGCATATTCTATTATTTTATCTAAAATGTCTACTTCGTAAAGATCTTGTAATTCTAATATTTTCCTTGCATGATAGCTCGGCTGCTGAAATACTTTGGAAGCTATATTTAGGTAGGTTTCTCCATTTTTTAAATGTACTTGTGAAGTCTCTTTTAATTTAAGGTGTTGATTTATTGGCTTTAACAGCTATATCTTTGTAATGGTCTTGGTTAGTGTATGTCCCATATTTGCTCTCTTCCATTTCAAGAGACATAATGTATTCTGCTTCCATGGTGTAAAGCTCAATTCTAAATACATAGACAATGATATACTGCAATTGTTTAGTTGCATACTTTATAAGTCCTCCATTGATTGGAAAGTACTGCCCTTAATGAACTATTCTTCTATGTATTGAAATAGTTTTTCAATCTTTCCTTTGGTTCTAGGCCAATAACAGTTGCAAGCATTCAATTCTGTACCAATATGAGCAGCTAGGAGTAGTGCCTGTTAGTTGTACTTAATTTCATCTTCTCCTCTTGGATTGTTTTCAAATACTAGTGCCTTAGGATTATCTATTATCAGTTCAAGGGTAATGCCACCAAGATTATCAAAGAGTTCTTGTATTGCTTCATATATTGAATCTGCATTGCAAGATAGTGAAAAGCAAATTGCCTTTTTTCTACACGCAGCTAGAATCATACTAAAACAATACACAGCCTAATTCTTCCGGCTACCATTACTTCATAGTGAGCCCAATCAAACTGAGCCTGATCCCCAGGAGGAGTTTCTATTCTAACAGTAGCTGCTGGTGATATTTCTATTTTGGATTCATCAATCTTTTGTAATACTCTGTAGATTGGATTAATGGTACCTGTATAACCTCTAGCTTTTAACTCCCTAAATATCCTAGTGCCATTAAAATCATACTCTGGTGAAGTATGCCACAATACTATTAAATCCATGTATGGATCAACTTTAGTTGCATAATGTTCTCAAGTATATTTTGGTTCTTCTTTTAGCAGAATCAATCTTTTTACAGTATTTATTGAGATTCCTAATTGATTTGCAATCTGCAATTTAGGAACTTTTCTTTTGTGCAACTCTTGTACTGCTGCCCATTCTTTCAAATTTTTCACTTCCTTCTGACCACCTTTCGTAATGTCTACAAAAGTATGGTATATTATTGGTATTCAGTGGTCAATTTTAAATGTAAAAAATTTATGAAAGTTAAAATTAATTAAAATTATTTTGTTTATCAAGTGGTCAGTTTTACTCGTAAATTGGTGGTCAACTTTCATTGTAAATCAATAGTTTATGTTATGCTGGTTAATTTGGAGGAAGGCAAAGTCATAAAAGAAGAAAAGCTGTGTGAATATTAATGAATACCTGCCAAACCCATAAATGGTCTGACGGGTATTATTAACTTGTCCTGTAACAATTTATATAATAATGACGAATGAGACAACCTTTCACTTAATAAGATGTACAAGTGGGAGGTGTTTTATTATGATGACAACACAAGAGTTCAGACCGATTGACGCTAAAGAAAAATCTGGAGTTCAAAACTTACAGAGTTGTAACGAAGAGATAACAAAGGTAATAACACAAGTTAATCCCAAAGATTATCAATGCATCTCAATGGGTGAATATATTATTTTTCAAGGCGATTATCATCCTGACGGTATAGTAACATATAAGGTGCCTCGTAAAGGTACTGATTATGAATTTGATAAATTTCCTGAAGAATATCAAGAAGAAGTTCAAAAATTACAAAAGAATCTCAATCTCACTAAAAAACAAGTTAATGGTTTATACAAAACAGTAAAACCCCTCGATAATCAAGTCAACAGTTTAGAAAAAAGACTTGAAATAATAAGAAACAAAGCATCCCAATTAAAAAACGATGAAAACAAGAAAAAACAAATTGATAACTTCTTTAAATCTCTTGGTAAATTCTCTGAATGCCTAACTAGAGAATTGGACTCTTATGACCCTAAACTAAAAATAAAATAAAAAAAGAACTAATAAAATTAATTCATATTATAGAAGATGTGATAGAAAAATATCTTACTTAATTTTATGAACTAGGGCAGTCGGAACACTTTCTTAGCCGACTTCGCCCTCTGTTCACCTTATAGCCTTAATGGCTACTGTATTATATGCTAGTACTATAAAGGTGTTACAAACTGTTTGGTTGTGACTCTTACTTTATATCTAAATTTTCTTTAATGCGTTCCCATTCTTCAGTATATGTATCATTTATTTCAAAGAAGATTTTAGATGATTGTTTAATTCCTGAGTATGCTTTTGCCGCTTCGTACGAAACAAAACAATCTAAAAATTTTGCTGAAAGCTTTGATACATTACCTTCCTTATGAAGTAAAAACAAGTCATATAGGCATTGATATATTTGCTCATTCTTAGATCTCAAATACTCCAACTTTAACCATTTGGTGAGCAATGTACTAGCGAATAAAGTCTGAGATATTATAGATATAAATTCTAAATCAATAGTACGAAGTAATAAAGCAGAGAACCATATCAAAACATAAATTAGTATCTTTCTCCTCTCTTTAATGCACATTCTAGATGTAACTTCTTTGGCAAATAAAGAATTTTCAAATATATGTGCTCCTAACTTCAAAATTGATGGTTCTAAATCGTTATTATAATACTTATTAGTTATTTCATTATCTAACGGTACATCTAGCGATTTTGATATAAGATGAACTCGTCTTTTCCCCTCCACAGAAGGTATTAAATAAATGCTGATAAAATTGTCAGCTATAAAGAACATCACAGTAGTACCTATAAAAAAGTAGGTAAGGGCTTCTCTAACTGCTGGGTACTCATTTAGAAAAAACACCAGTATAGACACCCATGCATTTAGCCAAAACAATATAGTGCAAACCCAATCGACAATATTCAATTGTTTATAATACTTATCTAAAGAATCAATACGTTCACTCATAAGGCCACCACTATATTTCTGGGAAAAGCTTTTTTATTTCGCTTAAAGCAGAGTACGGCATATCTTTTGACTCATATTCTTTGCATTTTTTTATAATCTCTTTTGATGAGTTTAGATTGTTTTTAAATGTTTCAGAGTCAGACAAATTGTATGAAAGAGATTCTATAATTTCATAGACATAATCCCTTATTAAAGTTTTAGGAGAATATGTGTACTTATTTACAATCCATTCTTCAAGAGAATATGATGAGTAATGTCCTTTTAATTTTCCTCGATTCCAATATTTCATGAGGCGAATCACTGGCTTTAATTTTGAGCTGTTTCTTGTATTTGCATCAGTTAACTTCGAATTAAATCCTGTTGGATCTGTGCTCATCCATTCGGTAAGTAGATTTGATTTAGACGGAATTGATAAATTTCCAAAATAATCCTGTTTAGCAGGTACTAATTCAAATTTAATATGATTGAGTTCTAGTACCATTGTAGGGCTATCTCTATAAATCTCCGAAGTTGAATAATATTTCTTCATAAATTTTTTGATATACCCTAACAAAGTATCAGGTTTATAATTATTTGGATTCTTAAATACAACCATATAATCAATATCCGAGCCTGAGTCTGCTTTTCTAGGTAAAATTGTTCCTCTTGTACTTGAACCAAATTGAAAATGTTTATGTAATTCTCCATTATCAAAATACAGATTTAACCTTCTTGATAATGTGTCAATAGAAGTACCTATACTTGATTTCTCATCAGCTGATAAAACTAGGTCACTTGCTAAGTCTGTTAAATATGAATTGATTGACATGATTGTCTCCCCCTTTTACCTATAAGTTTTTTCAGTAACATCACAGTCCAATATTTCGCTCATTACTAGCCCTCAAGTCTTGTCTATTTTAATAATTTTCTTTCAATATCATTTCTATTAAAACGGGCAATCTCATGCAACTTCTGCTGTTTTCTCTTTATGTCTGATTATATATTTCCCATCTCAACCCACTTCACTATGCTGCCATGCTCAAAACAAGCTGGTTGAAACTACACTCAGCTCAACTTTGCAATATTTTATATGGTTGAGACAGGCTTATCTTATTAGGTAGGTATGTTGTCAAATCAAATAACTTAAGTCAACTTACCTGTCATCGTCGCTACTATTATTAACTACCCATTAATATTTTCATTGCTACACTTCCAAGAAGACCAACTATTTCAGCATAAAACCAACCATGCTTATCCAAATGAGCTGAGATCCGATTTATAAATCCTTTATTTTTAGGAATATGATGAGAATCCTCTATATTATCAAGGACCTCTTTAAATTCTTCCAATAACGCAGTAAGCTCTTCTTTATCATCTCCACCCTTCTCATCTATCATTTTTTTAATATTATCAATTGAATTATCAACACTTAAAGACGAATTAATCACATCCCCTATTACAACATTTCCATAAGGTGCGTTAATTGTTCCAATGGATACAGAACTTTGTTTTTGTTTTTCCTCCAAAACTGCCCTCTCCTTATCCTCAACATATGTTAATAAGCATGGTAAAATACAAATCTCCCAAAAACCTGATGTGTATACCACATAATTTGATACTAACCCGTACTGCTTCAATTTTTCAAACTCTAATTCCAAATTATTTTGAATATACACTGGGATTTCTACATTATGATTCGTAATTCTATATTCTTCATTTCCATGAAATCCATCACATAATATTTTAATTAATTCTTCTGCTGTTTTATCAACTATTTTCATACCGCTATAAGTTGGTTGCCCATTGACAATTGATGCCGCCCTCATTCTTCTAGCTTCAAGCCTTAAATGCTTATTTGTTTCTCTCTGCTGTTTGTCTGCTATTTTCTTATCTGCCTGTATTTTTTTCTGAATATTCTTAGTTGCTTCTTTTTGCTGTTTTTCAATAGCCTTTTCTAATGCGCTTTTTGCCATCTACACATACTCCTCCACATTATCATCACATCCTGGAATATATAATAAACATTCACCCATCATACACACAAATCCCAGGTTGCTATGTAATTAAGTAATTATACTATCCTGGGATTCTGTCAATTTTATTTAATTTTACTCTCTGTAATTTTGTTCAAACCTCCACGCGCTTCAGCATACATCTTCTAAGCTCCTCCGACTCTTTCCAATTTAGTAAGTTCTCTGGTTTACTGGCATTATGGGAAGCGATAGAAATGTATATATGTGGGTATACAGTTTACATCTTTTTACTTATACAAATGTTCAAATCCTGAATATAGCCATTCTATTGCTATAGCACTTAAGTAAACCAAACCATTTTTATGAACATCATATTTTCTTTCAACATCACCCATACTGAAGCCTACATTTTCATACAAATAATTTATTATAGATGAATCCACATTAATTAAACCATCAATGTGCTTAAGTGTATAATTTTGACCAATGTATTCAAATATTTTACCATCATAACATACTTTAATTATTTCTTCTAAATCAGCCTTCTTACCATCATCAATTAATCTTTGAATCAGCCATAAAAACCAATAAATATTTTTTCTTACTTCAATTTCTTGAGTTCTTTCCATACTACAACCTCCTTAATGTAATTTACGTTTTGTAAACTTAAATGAAAATTGAGGACTCCAAGCTCTCTATGGTACAATGTTTTTGCAACAAACAAATACCTCCCAGAAAGGATGAAGTCCTCATGCAAAAAATTGCATCAATAAAATGTCCAAAATGCAACAATAATCATTCATTTTATCGTTATGGCAAAGATAAATATGGTCATCAGAAATATCTCTGCCGTAACTGCAATCATCAATTCGCACCCGATAGTCCAGTTTCTAAACAGATGCTAAATTACCCTCGTTGCCCTGTTTGTGGTAAGGCAACTTTTCTTCACCACGATTATGATTATTACTCTAATTTTAGATGCTGTGACAAAAAGTGTAATCATTCATTGTTCGTATCTAAACCAAATTCTATCCTACCTGCATCTATGTCTAAACTTATTGGTAAAACTAACTTTAAACGTATGCGTTATCCTTTGCATGTTATCATTACTGCTCTTTCTATGTTTTATCTTGGCAAGAATTCTTTTAGAAATATTGCCTTAATCCTTAGAGTTGTTAATAATATTAAAGTTTCTCATACTACTATAAGCAATTGGTGTAAAAAGTTTGCACCTTTGTTTAATAACCTTGCTTTAGAGCTTATGCCAATGATGAATTTCAATTCTGATGAATGGCATGCTGATGAAACAGTTGAGCAGGCTTTCACCATCTTTAATTCTGTTAAAAATTTAGGTACTGTAAATTCTATTGTTAGTGATCGTTATAGTGCTTACAAAATGCCTATTAAGTCTGTATTAGGTGAAAATATTAAGCATGTTTATAGCATGTTCATTTTCCTCTTGGCAATTTCAAGGTGAAGATTTATCATCTCAAATATCATCATGAAGATGAAATTAAATCCAGTTTAATACAATTTTATAAAACATTGTCCTATTTTTTCATGTTTAGTTTACAAAGTCAAAAAATTAAGATATTTTTGCATTGTTTAATATTTCTTCGCTTAGCTTCTTTATTATCGGATATTTTTGTCAAAAGCACTCTATAATTCAATTATAATAATTGATGTTGTTTTTCCATACTTATTGCTAAAATCTAATAATAGCTAGTTCATAAAAGTTAAATGAATGACAAATTGTTGCTTAAATTCATCGTACAATGGATAATTATCGGGTATGTTTTAAGCAGTTTTTCATAATCATTTTATATTTTTTGTATTCATGTTTATGTGAAAGAATTATCGAAAGTTGTTCTAATATGTCTGTTTATACTTCAATATGGCATTTATTTGCTAATCAATACAATCTCATAATATCTGACTTTGTCCTATTTAATCCAATTGTTACAATAAACCATTGTAGAATTGCCGCAGCCATATTATTTTGAATCAAAGTTACTTCAAATAAGTTTATGAATAATATACCACAAAATAAGCTAGACACTATTCTAGACAGCTTATTATTAATTTTTGAATAAAGAAAATTCCAGATAATAAGTAGAAATCCAAAAAAAGTGAATAATCCAATTATCCCGTTTTGAAACAATATCTGTAAAAATAGATTATGAGCAGATAAATTTAGGCCAGTATAACTTGATATAAGAGCACCAGTCCCATAACCTAAAAAAGGTCTATTATTAACCAAAGAAAGTAATTGGGACCAAATGATTTGTCTTCCTGATAATAATGTTTTCCCTGTATATTTGTATATAAGTAAATATAATTCTGGGTAGAAACTATAATTTTCCAAATTAATATAAACAATAGGCAATACCATGAAAGAAAATATTAGTAATATGAAAAATAAATTCCATCTCTTTTTACTTTTAGAAATTTTACCGTAGATAAAATATACAATTGCAAAAATAAAGATACCACCTATTGAACTTCTAGATTTTGAAAGTATTGTCTGTAATACAAAAATATATGAATAAAATCTAAATTTTTTATCTCTGGTCATTTCATAAAGTATTAACGATATCCCAAATAATGCCATCGCTATTATGCCTAATGTGTTAGAATTTGCAAATATAGAACTTTGTATTGTATTTTTATCCCTAAAATAAAAAACAAAAGACATTAAAAAAAACATTATAATGCTAGCACTAAAAAATTTATCAATTTTATTAATATTATCATAATTTAAGTTTGAAAAAGTCAAAATGAATGTTACTAAAAAAGCAAATTCCACTGTATTTATTAATGATCTATAAGTAGGATATTTAATACTATTAATAATTAATATCATAAAATATAAGCTTGCATAAATAATAATTGTTAAATCAATCCTATAAATTTTATAGTTCTTTAATGTTTGAGTATAATAATAAAAAAAACAAAACAGCAACCAGCTTATTATCGATATAAATCCAATAGAATTAACGATGCCGTTTTTTGTTAGATTCAATGTAAACAATATCATAAATAAGCTAAAAAGTATTAATGTAGTATCGTTAATATTTTGTTTGTAATTACGAGTCTCTCTCATGTAAAACTTCCTCATATAGTTTCTCCATTATAGATACATTATCTTTCCAATTAAAATACTTTAAAACTCTTTCTCTTCCATTTTCCCCATATATTTTTCTCAGCTCACTATTTAAAACTAATTTTTCTAACGCTTTAGCTATTTCATATGTATTCTTTCTTTCCACAATTATACCATTATAATTATTAACTACTACTTCTTTAAATCCATCTACATCAGTGACTACAACAGGTAATGCTTTAGCCATTGCTTCCACAACTGCTACCCCAAAACTCTCATTATGACTCGTTGTACAAAAAATGTCAAATTCATCTAAAGCATTGGGTACCTCCGAATGTGGGATTTTCCCTTTGAACTTAATTTTATCAGTAATTCCAAGCTCACAAGATAATTCTATAAGTTCAGCTTTCTTAGATCCATCTCCATATATATAAACCTCTAATTTATTCCAAATATCTTTGAATCCAGAATCAATCAAATTATCTTTTAATATCTTTATAGCTCTTATCAAATCATCTATGCCGTATTTGTCCTCAAGAGTTTTAATATTACCAATTAGTATTTTTTCTCTGTTTACATTAACTTTTGGTCTAAATATATTAGAATCTACTCCAAATGGTGTTACATCTATACTTTTATCATAGTTACCGAGTATTTTCAAAACTTGTTTTGCCATACAATGGCTTGTAGAAGCTATTTTATCAGCATAAATCAAATTCTTTTTTACTAAATTGAATTTGATTTTACTTTGATATGGAAAATCATAAACATCGCTTCCCCAAACAGATAATACCAATGGTCTTAATTTTGATAATCTTGCTAATGTTCCATAACCGCTCGCATAGTGAGCATTAATTATATCTGGATTTATTTTTTTATATAATGAATTTAACTCATGAGCTGCTAAAAAATAAGCTTTAGTACCAGACTTATGTAAAGAATGAAGTATGACATTACTATTTATTGTGTTAGGTTTTGGTGCATCATCTTGCTTAAATACTAAATGTATCTCATGCTCTCTCTCCGATAAGCTATTTACCCATTTTACAGTATGGGTACTTGCAGCATTAGCTAGAAACAGTATTCTCATTATTCTTCCCACCCATATGCTTTTAAAATTATTTCTAATGCCTTTTTACCTTCTTCTCCATTTATCAAAGGTTCTCTATTATCATTTATAGATTCTATAAAGTCTTTATATAATGGTGTATGTCCATTTCCATAAACGCTGTCAACTTTAGTATTATTATAAATAATATCATAATCTCTTTGATCCTCAAAGATCCATGTTTTTATTTCATTCACTGCTAAGCCGCCTATGACAACCGTTCCTTTTTCTCCAAAGATACTTAATGTTTCTTCTAAATTTTTAGGATATACACAAGCACTACCCTCTACTAAACCAATGGTACCATTTTTAAATCTTATAAGGATCGCACCAAAATCTTCCATTTCAATGTTCCTCAAATAAGTATCTCTTTCACAGTGAATTCTTTCTATTTCAGATCCGACCATCCATTGTAATAGATCAATATTGTGTATACATTGATTCATCAATGTTCCACCGTCGAGTTCTTTTGTGCCTCTCCATGGTGCTTGTTTGTAGTAGGAGTCGTCTCTAGTCCAAAGTATTCGAGCAGTTGCATTTATGATTTTACCAAATCTTTCCTCTTCTATTGCTCTCCTTAGTTTTTGAATTGGAGGATTAAATCTATTTTGATGGCATACTCCAAGCTTCAAGTTTTTCTCTTTTGAAATCTTTATCATTTCATTTGCATCTCTTGATGACAAAGCCATAGGTTTTTCTACTAAAACATGTTTTCCATGATTTAATGAATCAATTGCAATCTTAGCATGGTATCCACTCTCCGTGCATATTGCAACAGCATCTATTTTTTCATTGTCAAACATATCCTTGTAATCTGTATATACTTTTGGTGTGAGATGATTTTTATTTGAATTAGCATATTCATTTTTTATTAGCTCTGCTTTATCTGGAATAATATCGCATACTGCAACTAAATTAGCTATATCTAAATTATTAACAAGAGCTTCTACATGTTTATGAGATATTCTTCCACATCCTATCATTGCAAATTTAAGTTTTGACATTTTACAATCTCCTTACTATTTAAATGATTTTTTTATTATATCCAAACATTCTTCACCATAATTAAACAATAAATCTAACATAGATAAGTAGGGAATGAACTTCCCCCATAATTGTTCGTAAACTGGATGCTTAAAATCTGTATATATCAAGTCTATATTATTCTCTCTAAACTTATTTTCATCTTGATATTTCTCTCCACCTTTGCCTGAAAAATACACTGTTCCTTCACATCTCTTTATTATTTCTATTAATCTTTCTGTTCCTTCAACATTTATATTAAAATCTCTAGAATAAATTATTTTTGTTTTTATACCTATCTTTTCAACTATATATTCAATAATTGATGAATTAAACTCACTAAGAATAGTTATTTCTTTATTATTATATATTTTAAATAAATCTTCAAAAATTTCATTGAAATATTTAGATCTTTTATAATTCATTTCAATTGTCTTTAAATGCTTTTCTCGCCATTTTAATTCGTCCTTAAGTCTAACTTCATTATACTTTGATATAGTATTTTTAGCTTCTACAGGAATTTTTAAGTAACAATCGCCTTGTGGCGTCTTTATTTTATTTCTATCAGCAAAACTATTTTTTACATATTGAACATCATCTAACATTACAAAAATATCACTTTTATAAATTTTATAGAAAAAACCAATCCATGGAATGTAGTTAGGTTGATGTATTCCTACTATCATTGTTTCCACCTCACTTCATTTTTTCATCTATGATTTTTCATTATATCACTTTCGTCAACAATTTCATCTAAATCACTGATATTATCTTTTAAAGAAAAATACCTTTCTATTTTAGCTTTATTAGTAAACTCCAATAATTTTTTATCTATTGTTTCTTTTTCATATGAATACCAAAATGAATGTGTTAGAATGTGGAGTTTATCATATTCTTCACTCTCTATTATTCCTAAAACATCTTCTCTCCAATACATACGGGAATCTGATAAATATTTATATTCTGATAGAAATTTCTTAGAATATGAATTTATTATTCTATTAAATTGAATATCATTTTCTAATATCCATTTAGATGGTCGATGCATTGAAACCACCTTTATTTCTTTATCAATTGCATTTCCTAATATATCGCTTTCTATTTCAACCCAATGTTCTAGCTCTTCAGCATTAGTTATTTCATATCTTTTCTCATCAAAATGCAATCCTATCTGATGACCTAATTTAATTATCTCTTTCAATATTTCATTAGATTCCTTGGAAAATACATTATAAAAATTAGTAGATAATAGAACAAAAAATGTAGACGTAATATTTTTTTCATATTCTAATCTTGCAATTTCAAGAGCCTTATCTAAAGAATTGTCTATATCATGTCTAAATATCACAGGTTTATCATACTCATCACAATTCAAATAATCACAAAATTTATATTTTTTTTCTTTTAACAAATTAATTAATTCTAAATATCCATCATAAGTAAACTCCATTTAAAATCCTCCAACACTATAACAATTCTATATTTTCTCTGTTTTTTACATTCTTTAAGGCATTCTTTGTATCAAAAATATAATTTGCGTTTCTTTGAATAAATTCATAGTCTATATTTGTATGAGCCGTCGTAACAACAACTAGATCTGCTTGTTGTATTAATTCTGCTGTTAGCATTTCTAAACTTTTTTTATATTTATCCTCAAATTTATATTCTTTAACAAATGGATCAAAATATTCAACTATGGCACCTTCATCTTCAAAATTTCTAATCACTTTTAAAGCTGGGCTTTCTCGATAATCATCTATATCTTGTTTATACGCTACTCCTAAGACTAAGATTTTTGAGCCATTAATTGATTTTTTAAATTTATTTAATATTCTAGATGCTCTTTCAACAACATAATACGGCATATTATCATTAATTATACCTGATGTTTCAATTAATTTAGCATGATAATCAAATTCTCTTGCTTTCCATGCTAGATAATATGGATCTAATGGTATACAATGCCCTCCAACTCCTGGTCCAGGATAGAAAGCTTGGTATCCATATGGTTTTGTGCTCGCAGCTTCTATTACCTCCCATACACTTATGCCTATCTTTTCACATATCATAGTCATCTCATTTGCAAGAGCGATATTAATATTTCTGTATGTGTTTTCAAGTATTTTTTCTAGTTCTGCAACTTTTGGAGATGACACTTCATGAACTTCCCCATCTAATATTGCCCTATACATTGCAGCAGCCACTTCTGTAGAATCTTTACCTACTCCTCCGACAACTTTTGGCGTATTTTTTGTCTTGTATAACTTATTGCCTGGATCCACTCTTTCTGGAGAATATGCTAGGAAAAAGTCCTCTCCACATTTAAGATTTGAACCTTCTTCTAAAATTGGCAATAACAGTTCCTCAGTTGTCCCAGGATATGTGGTGCTTTCTAAGACTACTGCACACCCTCTTTTTAAATATTTTGATATAGACTCAGCAGATGATTTTACATAACTTATATCTGGCTGTTGGTATTTGTCTAAAGGAGTTGGTACACAAATAGTTATAAAATCAGCATCTTTAACAAAAGAGATATCCTCTGTTGCAGATAAAAAACCTTTGTTTACTATTTCTGATAATTCATTATCTAATATATCCCCAATATAGTTTTTCCCCATATTTACCATATCTACTTTTGACTTTTGAACATCAAATCCTATGGTTTTAAATCCTGCTTTAGCTTTTTCTACTGCTAACGGGAGCCCAACATACCCCAAACCTATAACAGCTACTATAGCTGATCTATTATTTATTTTTTCTAGTAAATTAGTTTTATACATGTCTATTTTACTCATTTGCTATTCCCCTTTGTATTAGTTTGCCATTATCTTCAAAATATTCTTTTCTACATTCGTTACAAATATAACTATTATCATTTGATTTAAGTGTACTTCCACATTCACAAACATATCCAATCAATTTAGCAGGATTACCTACTACCAATCCATAATCTGGAACATCCTTTGTTACTACGGCTCCAGCACCTACAAATGCGTATTTGCCAATTGTATTCCCACATACTATTGTTGAATTTGCTCCAATTGATGCACCTTTTTTTATTAATGTAACTTTAAATTCATCTTTCCTATTAATGAAACTTCTTGGATTTACTACATTTGTAAATACACATGATGGGCCAAGAAATACGTCATCTTCACAAATTACACCAGTATATATTGAAACATTATTTTGTACTTTAACATTGTTCCCAAGTTTGACATTAGAAGATATAACTACATTCTGTCCGATGTTGCAATTATCACCAATTTCAGAGTTAGCCATTATATGTGAAAAATGCCATATTTTTGTGCCATCTCCTATTTTTACGGGTTCATCTACATAGGAAGACTCATGAATGAAAATACCTTTATTCATTATGTTCACCAAACCTTTTTATAGCATTTATTATATAATCTATTTCATCATTATTTAATTCTGGAAACATTGGTATAGCAAATGTTCTTTCAGATAAATACTCTGCGTTTGGAAGATCGCCTTTTTGATATTTTAAATACTTAAAAGCTTCTTGCAAGTGCAATGGTACTGGATAATATGTACCAGTTGATATGCCTTTATTATTTAAATAATTTATCATTTCATCCCTGTTATCTGATTGAATAATGTACATATGATAAACATGTTTGACATTAGGAAGAACATATGGAACTTTAATCCTGCTTTCTATTAGTTCATTAGAATAATTTTTTGCTATATTAATTCTTTTTTCGTTCCATTCGTCTAATTTTCTAAGTTTAATTCTTAAAATACTGGCTTGAATTTCATCAAGTCTAGAGTTATGACCTATTAAATAATTATAATATTTGCTTGGATTATAAACAGTGTTATCTATACTATTTTCTTCATTAATTTCTTTAATTTCTTCATTATTAATTATCCTTTGAGCATTCTTTCCATTTTCTCCACTACCATGTGCCCTTAGTGCTCTGCATATAGTTGCTAAATTGTCATCATTGGTTACTATCATACCTCCATCTCCAGCACACCCAAGGTTTTTTGTTGGGAAAAATGAAAAACATGCAATATCAGAAAGAGTCCCCACCTTTTCTTTATTGAATTCAGCTCCAACTGCTTGGCAAGTATCTTCTATAACTTTCAGATCATGTTTTTCTGCTATTTGATTTATTAAATCCATTTCACAAGGTTGCCCAAAAATATGCACTGGAAGAATTGCTTTCGTTTTATTCGTGATTTTTTCTTCAATTTTTGAAGGATCGATATTAAAAGTATCCCTATTTACATCTACAAATACTGGTCTTGCACCAACTGATGCAATACTTTCAGCTGTTGCGAAGAATGTAAAAGGAGTTGTAATTACTTCATCTCCCTCACCAATTCCTAAAGCTTTTAAAGCTATTACCAATGCGTCTGTCCCATTTCCAACAGATATGCTGTGTTTTACTCCTAAATATGCTGAAAATTCTTCTTCGAATTTTTTAACATTTTCTCCCATAATATATTTAGCTGATTTCAATACTTCTAGTACAGCTCGATTTGATTCATAGAATATTGACATGTATTGCCTTTCAAGATCTATTAATGGTATTTTCATATTAGTTACCACCTTTATTTTCTATAATTTCTTCTAATTTCTTAGAAAGATTTTTAAAATCATAATCTTTTGCAGCTATTAAGGCATTTTGAGAATATAAGTCATATTTTTCTTTAGGCATATTATAAAATTCAATTATTTTTTCAGCAAACACTTCTTCATCAGTACTGTTTAAAACTTCTCCACAGTTATATCTTTTTATTAAATCATATCCACATTCTTTGTCAGATAGAGTAGGTTTACCACTGGCAAAATAATCAAATAATTTATTTAAACTTGCTCCATATTTTGCTAATTTTGCAGAAACGAAATCTAATACATTTAAATTAGATTTAGAAAGAATATAAGGGATATATTTTTTATCAACTTTTCCTTTAAATTTAACATTACTTATATTATTGTCGCTACAATATTGTATTATGTTTTCTTTTTCATCACCTTCACCATATATTAAAAATATTATTTCTTTATAGCCCTTATCTTGAATTATTTTAGCAATTTTTACTAATTTACCAACATCATTTGCTTTCCTAATCGATCCAGTATAAATGACTTTAAACAAAGAATCATTTTCTAAGTCTGTATCTTTAAGTTTATAATTTTCTTTATTATAATTAAAAAGCTCTAAATCAACCCCATTGTTAATGTGATAAACTTTATTTAAGTCGATTGGTCCTCCATTTTGTTTATCCCAGCCCTTGTCTATTATGTAATCTTTACCACCTTCCATCGTAAAAATTATTTTATCAGCCTTTTTATATATCCATTTTTCTCCTTGATATAGTAATTTCATAATCGGATTTTTCTCACTCATTATTCCATATGCACTGAAACTAGCTGGCCATAAATCTCGGACTTCACAAATACAAGGTATGTTGATCTTTTTTGCTATCTTAATTCCTGCTACTAATGTTAGTGGATGCACAGATGAAGCAATTATTAAATTAGGCTTTCCAAATTGTTCTATTATCTTATTTGAAACAGGATATAGATTTTTATAAAAATTATACATATTTTTAAGCCTAGCTATTCCATTTCCTTTATAATCACTCGTCTTAACGAAAACATAGGGAATAGTTTCAGTTGTATCAGCTTTATAATTACTATTTCCAATTTCTATTTTATTATTTGAATTATGTACTGTTGATGCACAAATAACTATAGGCGAATAACCAAATTCTCTTAGATATTTCGCTAAACTATAATGCCTACCACCTTTTTCGAAAAAGCTATTAGTTGCATAATGATTTATCAGCCAGATGTTTTTTTTCAAATATTTGCACCTCTTTTATAATAATGATTTAAATTTGATTAATTGGTATTATCAGATCTATATCAAATAGTACATTCTCTTTGTATTTAATTGTGAAAGTGAAAAATGAATTATCTTTTTTGTTTCCATAGATTTCATCATTTTTCCATTCGTTTACTGAATGATTAAATTATAGCACTGTATTTGGTAACATACAATACATACACATAAAATAATCCTGGAAATTTCCAGGATTATTTAGCTATAGTAATAAAAACGCTACACTCGCTATTGCACCACTTAGTAACAAGGTTATGATACAGTATCCCATTATATCTCTAGCCCCCAGCCCAGCTATCCCGAGTGCTGGAAGTGCCCAGAAAGGTTGTATCATATTAGTCCAAGCATCTCCCCATGCAATTGCCATTGCTGTTTTAGCTGCTGGTACTCCAAGTTCTGCACCTGCTGGCATCATAATTGGACCTTGAACAGCCCATTGTCCACCACCAGAAGGAACAAATATGTTAACTATACCAGCACTTAAAAAAGTGAACAGAGGAAAAGTATGTTCATTGGATATATTTACGAAAGCTGTCGAAATCACTCCAGCCAGTGAAGTTGTGCCTTCTACAGCTCCTGTCATCATGCCCATTATACCAGCATAAAATGGAAACTGAAGTATTATACCAGAAGCACCAGCTGTTGCTTCAGATATTGCATCGATATATCTTCTTAAATCACCATGAAGTAATATACCTACAAATAAAAATATCATATTGACTATGTCTAGACTTAAGTTAAAACCATTTTCTGAAAAATAATAAAAGATATAAATAAATCCAAATGCTAATAATATCAGCCACAATATTTTACTGTGTTCTAATTTATCTGCTGGTGTCTTTATTTCATATTTTTTTAGTGGTTCATCATGTAATAGACTGGGATCTATTGTAACAGTTTTGTCAGGAGTAGGATGCATAGCTCTAGTTACTATTGGCATAAGTATGAGTATGGATATGACTATTGTCAAATTTAATGGTGAAAAAATAGTTTCACTTGTTGGTTTAGGGGCTGATAATGCTCCCCCAGTTGCTACTAGTCCTGTTTCACTAGCTATAGTTAGTGGTATAGAACCAGATAATCCTCCATGCCAAACTAAAAATCCTGAATAAGCTGAAGCGATTAACAATCTATAGTCTACGCCTTCTACTTGCTTAGCCATTTCTCTTGCTAACAAAGCTCCAATAATTAATCCAAATCCCCAATTAATCCAACATGCTAGTGTTGCTATAAAGGTGGTGATCAATATTGCTGAGCCTGGTGTTTTTGCAAATGAGGCTATCTTTTTTAGTAGATTTTTAAAAAGTGGAGCTTGAGCCATTGCACTCCCAAATACTAATACCAAAACCATTTGCATGGAGAACAATAGCAAACTCCAAAATCCATTGCCCCAATGTTTTACCATAGTTAGTGGACCTTGCCCAGTAAATATGATTGCAGCTATAAAGACTATTGCATTTAATATGATTGCAAATAAAAATGGGTCGGGTAAGTACTTGTTCACTAATGCAACACAGCCATTTGTAAATTTTTTAAACATATCTAGTCCCCTTTAAATATATTATCTATAAATTGTTAATTTATAGTCAATTATTTAGAAAATAACTCAATTTACATTAATGCTTTCTATCCTAATATACCCATTAAAGATTAACTTGCAATACATACAATATAAATCTTGGAAATTTTCTAGATGAGTCAAACATATCTTAAAGTTTCTGATAAATAGATTTTTCAGAGACCTCTCTTGTTTTTAATCACAAATTATTATCTTTCTTCTGAAAATAATAATTTTCCATTTGCATTATAAATAACTATTATTTAGTATTTCTAGTTTTTTCATTTATTCAGATCTATGTAGTGGGAAAAAATTGCTTTCTTCATCAAAAGTACTTTCTTTCATTCTTATATTCACTAATTTTTCATAAATACTTTAAGGTGATAAGTGCATAAAGGAAAAATCTTAAACTGAAAGGAATCTCTAATTTTATTATATTTTTTAATTAATAAAAAGAACCTAGATAAATTTCTTTTAGTAAGATAGTCTTCTAATATTTTTTCTTAATTAAAGCTTTCTTCTAAACATAATTATATTCCTCTATTGTAATATGTCTATATGATATAACAATTTGCTTTTAGATTTCTTGCTGATGCTGATTAATTCTCTCACTCTATTTTTTAAAAACCCTCTTATCTATATTAGTTCTAATAAGTTTTGCAGGATTTCCAGCCATTACAGAGTTTGCTTCAACATCTTCGAGAACAACAGCACCCATACCAATAATTGAATCTTTACCTATATTTATACCATTCTTTATAATAGAGCCACTTCCTAAAAAACAGTTTGATTCAATATTAGTATTACCACCAATTGTAACATTTGGAGAAATTACTGTGAAGTCTCCAATTATTACGTCATGCCCAATAACAACATGCTTGTTAATCAAACATCCTTTCCCAACATGCACATTTACAGTAATTATAGTACCTGAATGAACAATCGTCCCGATGTCGATAGAAGATAATCTTGACAAATTGAAACCTGGATATGTAACATTAACAATATTTAAATCGTAATTTTCAATTCTTTTATGAATAAATTCCCTTGAACTTGGTTCTCCAGTTGCTACAATGAAATCTAAATCTGATTTATTAAATTGATTTAATGTTTCTACTAACGTTAAAACGGGAAATCCATCAACTAATCTCTTTTTGATGTTATCATCAATAAATATAATTTTCTCCCATTTGTCCATGCTAGATGTAAGATCAGCTATTTCTCTTCCCATTCCACCACAGCCATAAATACAAAGTATTTTCATATATATTAAACCTCCATATTAATTTGGACTTCCTTTAAACTTTTCCATTGTTATATTTTCACTTTTATTAATTCCGTCACGTTCTATAACTTTTACAAATGTCTCAATAATAATTTTTAAATCCGATGAAAGAGTAATATTTTTTATATATTTAACATCATAATCAAACTTGTCTTCCCATGTTATTGCATTTCTTCCATTTACTTGTGCTAATCCTGTTAATCCAGGTCTTACACAATGTCTAAGTTTTTGTTTTTCATTGTATAATGGAAGATATTCAACCAAAAGTGGTCTAGGTCCGACTATGCTCATATCTCCCTTTAAAATATTGACTAGCTCTGGGAGTTCATCTATTGAGGTGGATCTTAAAAACCTACCAAATGAAGTTAATCTTTCACTATCAGGAAGAAGATTCCCATTTTCATCTTTTGCATCTGTCATTGTCCTAAATTTATATATTGTGAAAATCTTTTCATTTAAACCTGGCCTTTGCTGTTTGAAGATGATAGGTGAGCCTAATTTTATCCTGACTAATATGGCAGTTATTAACAATATTGGACTAAGTATAATCAAAGCCATGAGAGATAATAAAAAATCTAGAGGTCTTTTAAAAAATCTTTTATATATGCTATTTGATATGATCAGTTGGTCAGTTGGGCAGTTGGAAATGATAGCATCCTTTTTGGTTTCAGTTTGCATCTTAACTCCACAACCCCTTTATAATCCTACATACTCTATCAAGATCTTCATCTGTCATCTTTGTATCTGATGGTAAACAAACTCCTGATGTAAATAAGTTTTCACTTACATTTCCACCTACATAATCATATTTACTGAAAAATGGCTGCATATGCATAGGTTTCCATATAGGTCTTGACTCGATATTTTCTTTTTCTAAAGCTAGCATAATATCTATAGGTTTTATTTTGCCACTTAATGTTATACAGCTTAGCCAGCAATTTGGTTCGTTCCATTCATTCATTGGCATAAAATCAATTCCATCAAGGTCTGATAAATTGTTTTTATAATAGTTAAAAATATATCTCTTCTTTGCTATTCTTTCATTTAATACCTTTAGCTGTCCTCTCCCAATGCCTGCTACTATGTTGCTCATTCTGTAGTTATATCCTAATTCTTTGTGTTCATAATGTCTTTCTTTTTCTCTGCTTTGAGTTGCCCAAAACCTTACTTTTTCTATGCGCTCTTTATCTTCAGAGACAAGCATTCCTCCACCTGATGTAGTAATTATCTTGTTTCCATTAAAGCTAAACACTCCAAATTTGCCAAACGTGCCAGTGTATTTCCCCTTGTATTTAGTCCCTAAAGCTTCTGCAGAATCCTCTATTAATGTTATGTCATGTTTATTGCATAGTTCTACTATGGGATCTAAATCGGCAGACAAACCGTATAAATGAACTAATACTAAGTACTTAGCATCTGGATGTGTTTTTATAGCTTTTTCTAAGACATTTGGATCTATATTCCAAGTTTTTTTATCACTATCTATAAATACTGGCATAGCATTTTCATATATGATAGGATTTGCTGAAGCAGAAAAAGTCAAACTTTGACAAAAAACTTTATCGTTTGGTTTTACACCTGCTGCCTTTAGTGCCATGTGTATCGCAGCAGTCCCTGATGATAATGCTGCAGCATGATTGGAACCTATTTTATTTGCAAATTCAGTTTCAAAGTTATCTACATTTGGTCCTAAAGGTGCTACCCAATTTGTTTCAAATGCTTCATTGATATATTGTTTTTCATATTCTTCATCGCTCATGTGAGGACTTGAGAGAAAGATTTTTTTCTTATTAATGTTATTTGTATTACTATTGTTTGTAGTCATAGTAGATGTTTCCTTTCATTGAGATATATTTAAAAGTTGAAAGTGGAAAGCGAAAAGTGGAAATTGGTAAGTGTAAAAATTCACTTATCCAGTGATACCATCAAGCCATTTAAAAGTCTTCCTACTTCTTTAGCGATATTTTGTAATTCATTGTTTTTATCTTCATCTATGTAATTTAAATCTTTAGATAGTAAAATCTGGTACTTCAACTCTTCCAAAGAGCCTCTTGCGATTAATAAAAACCGCTTAAAATCTTTACTTGAACCTCGTGCTTTACCTTCAACAATATTACTTGGAACTGATGTTGCTGCTCTTCTAATCTGAGAAGTTAATCCAAACAATTCTTCTTTTGGAAAGTTCTTTGTTATCTCATATATCTTCAAAGTGAGTTCATGAGACTTCTGCCATACAACTAACTTATTCGTATCATCGAACATAGTCTTCTCCTTTCCAACTTACCAACATACCAACTTTCTACTTGCTATCCTTTCACCATACTCACGTCGCATTTAGTATGCTGAAAGGATAAAATCTATGCAACATATGGCATGACTGACTTACAGCTTATGCTATATCTTGTGTTTTTTGCTTCAACATGAGTATGGGGAAGGGATAAACACGTTCTCATATCGAACCTCATTATGAGTTTTTTAAAACTTCTCTCCAACCAATAGAGTTGTTCCTATCAATAATCTTAATCATTTCAATTAAAGTACTCACCTTAAGAATTATTCTTGCTGTTACATTATGAATATTATCATCTTGCATAATCATCATACGCTGATCAATTGAGTTTTCTACTACTAAATATTTACCATGAGCCAAACAATTTCTAATATGTCGTAACAATTTCAATAGCTTATTTGATTCTGGAGTTTTTCCGATGACACATCTTTCAGTAACTATATCTTCTAGCATATTGTCAGGTAACTGGTTTTCTTTAAATCTTTCAGATAAATCATCTTTATCCGTGAAAATATATCTATTTGAAGTTAAATCGATTGTAGGTAAAAGTTTCTGTTGCAAACCATTCGGTGAGTTGAAATTTTCTTTCCAACCGTATTTTTTTAAAGAAATAGATTTTCTAGATGTTGTCTCACAAGGTGTATACACAACGAAAAATTTTAAGAATAAATATTCGACTTCCTTAGCCAACTTAACTTCTTGCCGACTATCATTTAAAATTGATTTCTCAACTTTATATTGATAAGTTTGTTTAGGTTTATTTTTTTCCATAAAACACCATCTCCTAATCCGAACAAGCATAATTTGTTATCAAATTTATTTACAAATTCTTTATTTATCATCTTTCGTCCCTATAGCTAGATACTCATCCCCATCATCAATAAGAATCTTCAATTGACTTATAGCAATTTTATTTAACTTTTCTAGCCTCTGACTCTGCTCTAACCCATCATTAATCAAAACTGCATTTAGACTCTCAAGATTTGACAAACATACTAATTGAGACACGTTCGCATAATCTCTAATATTTCCAGTCTTATCTGGATTGTTTTCTCTCCATGTCTTTGCTGTCATTCCGAACAAAGCTGTTAAGACCTGCTTGATTTTTAAACCCCTAGAATTCGATGGGTTTAAAATCTGGGTTATTGAGTTTTCCCAAATACCTAAAAATTCTATAATGTTCCTGCTTCTTAACAAGTTTTTAATAATGTAATCTGTTCTTTTCTCATCCTAATACTTCGCGATATCAGTAATTGAAATGTAGTCTTCGTTATTTACTGTGTTAAGACAACTTCTCTTCCTTGAACATCTATTTTATTGTTTTTTGTTTTCATGGTTGTCTCCTTTCACAGCAATCGTTGACATTATTTCTTTATTCATATGAACTTGCTAGAATTTCTTCCAGGTTCATAAATAGTATACCATCTCAGTTTGAACTATTTAGAAATTCTTAATAGTTGCTCCAATCCATATCTTGCATAACAAACTTAATTCTTGACATCTTTTATGCAACATCTTGTGGTTTGTATCCTTTCACCATACTCACGTCGATATGTACATTCAATCTAAAAGTTTGATAATTCTAAATTACATAATTATAAAATAGCTATATCTATTAGTATCACGAGTTTTAAGCCGGTAATTATCTTTTTAGCTTAATTACAAAATCATAACCAAGGCACTTCATCTTCTGGCAGTTCTTTATGCACACAGATTTTTTATTCATTATTTTCATCTTGATAATTAATGTGCGTTTTAAATTGTCAAAGAATCCTTGACAATTTAATTAATCAACCTTCCACTTTCCATCTTTCAACTTTCCACTCCCCTACTTTCTCCCATCAAAAAACTTAATTATCCTGTCTTCTTCGTATCCTATATTTTTAAGTTCTTTTGCTATCTGCTCTTCGAATGTATAGCTAGATATAAAAATCGCATCGTGGGGATATTTATCTAAGTCTTTTTTTGAGATGATTGGGATATTTTCTATAGTCTTTCCTCTTTTTTCTAAGTCATCGTCTATTATCGCAGGGATGGAGATGTCAAGTCTTGATGAGTTTTTAAGTGTGGTTAATATTATTTCACATACTTCTCCTGCACCATATAGTATTATATTATGGTGTCCTTTTTTAGTTGCATTTAATAGAAAGTCTTCGAGTTCTTTTTTGGCGAGCTTATAGTGGTTTATGAGCTCTTGCATGTATGAAATATTTAAATAGTTTTTTCTCTTTTTCCCTTTTTGTGTTATATGATATTTTACAGTTTTTGAGCTTAAATACTCTCTTTTTAAATATCCTTTAGCTTCTTCTTCATCTAAATAGAGATTTATCATGGATGCTGCCGATCCAATTATTTTCCCCAACTCTTTTTGAGTTGTGTCTGGGTTTTGTTCTATGTACTCTAAAAGTATCATCTCTTTGTATTTTAATGTTGGAGTGAAAAAGGTAGTTCCGTTTTTATTATCCATTAGTTTCACCATTTCTTTATTCGTTTGTTGAATGATTAAATTATAGCATTTTATTTGGTAACATACAATACATACTCACAAAAAAACCCTGGAAATTTCCAGGGTTAAATATATCTCTTTAAAAGTATACTTGCGTTGTGTCCTCCAAAACCTAAAGAGTTTGAGAGCGCATACCTTATTTCTCTATTCACTTTTACATTTGGCGTGTAGTTTAAGTCACATTCTTCGTCTTTTGTCTCATAGTTTATAGTAGGGG
>Ga0228536_1000808_pt1 | contig 44900 bp, 36 predicted proteins | sample SJ1Smetagenome_FD_168611 | JGI IMG/M metagenome (GOLD analysis project Ga0228536, IMG submission 168611) | Enriched culture of PCE-dechlorinating microbial communities from Ithaca, New York, USA - SJ1.S | ecosystem: Engineered > Modeled > Simulated communities (microbial... > Unclassified...
AAATTTATCAATGACTTTGATTACGACCCTGCCTGGACCAATATCAACATCATTACTCCCGAACCGACCACAATGCTTCTGCTTGGTTTAGGCGGGTTGATGCTTCGCCGTAAGAGATAAAGCTGCGGCGCTAAAAATCAAAAGGCTTCTGCTGTAAAAAGCAGGCGCCTTTTTTATTTTAGAGACGATTAAAGAAATGCTGATGATTTCGACGTTAACGGCGGCGGTGCTGGTCGATGACGGGTCGCCGAGCGTCAATGAGATCAAGCTGTATGTGGATGGAATCCGGCAAACGGCTACGTTCAGTTCCACGCAGGCCATCGATACCATCGCCGGACAGAATGTGCAGATGGGGTCGGTTTACAATGGTACGGCCCAGGCGAGTTTCTTTGGCGGTCTGCTGGATGAGGTTCGGATTTATGATGTGCCGCTGACGGGGGAGCATATTTTGCGGGTGGCGATGGAGTGAGGGAATTTCGAAAAGTTCGGAGTTCGTAGTTCATAGTTCATAGTTCGTAGTTCGTAGTTCGTAGTTCGGAGTCGGTTGTGAAGATATACAAGGATGCAGGGGGCAGGAATGCGAGGATACAAGACTGAATAAGCCCGAAATGCGAAGTACGAAATCCGACACAAAATCGAAATTCATCAAAGAGAAGATCCAAGACTATCCTATGTGAGGGGCTTCCGGTCACCCTCAAAAAACGACCCCGAACGGTATTTTTATTGCAGATAGCCGTCTTTCAGGGTATGATTTTACCTTAAAGATAAAAAGGAATTGGACAAGGACTATCTTTTACCCTGAAGGGGTTGTCATGGTGGAGCTAATTGAGTTTGTTGGGATTAAGGTCGGGGCAAGTGGGGCATTTGCCGCGATGAATCCGGAGTCGCTGTTATTCAGTCCGATAAAAATTATCTGCCTTGTCGGATGGTTCTACTTATGCCTGTATTCTATCCGCCGCTCGGACAACAGTCCGCTGGTTAGTAATCGCTATCGAACTATCTCCAATCTTGGGGCGCTGATTGTGGGGCCGTTGGCCCTATTTGTTCTGTTTGTCGCTGATGTGGTTAAACGCATCCATCGACGGGAGATGGCGCTGACGGAAGTTCCGCAATTCTGCCTGGATACCATTTTAAGCAAACCCGTTCGCATCAAACCGACCGGCCCGTCCAGGCAGCCCGAGATAGAACTGATGGATACCTCCGGCCGGCGATTTGCCGATGTGTATAGTCGGGAAAGTCGCCAGCGTACGGAAGCCCAGGAAGTCGTCAGCTACACCGAAAATATGGTCCTGACGGCGATTAAAAGCCGTACCACGGATATTTTGATTGACCCGCAGGGGGAAATTAATTACAGCATCCGGTTTCGTGTCGATGGCTTCCTGCGGCTCCATGAGCAGCTCGATACCAAAAAATGCAACGCCGTCATCAACAGCCTCAAGGCCATTTCCGGCATGGACATTGCCGAAAAGCGCCGCCCGCAGGATGGTTCGTTTATGGCTCAGACCCCTGCAGGCCAGATTTACTTCCGTGTCGCCAGTTCCGGCGTCATCGGCGGCGAGAAACTGGCCATTCGCGTCCTGGACCAGACCCGCGGAGTAATGACCCTGTCGGAAATCGGTTTTGAGAAAGACCAGGTCAAAACCCTGACCTCACTGGTCGAACAGCCGCAGGGCATGATTCTGATTTGCGGCCCGACCGGCAGCGGCAAAACCACCACGCTTTATTCGATGCTCAATCTCATCAATTTCAATGAACGCAATGTCGTATCCATTGAAGATCCCATCGAACATGTATTCCCCAGCATCAGCCAGATCGAAGTCAATAACAAGGCCGGCGTAACCTTTGCCAATTCCTTGCGCAATATTCTGCGTCAGGACCCGGATGTGATTTGCGTCGGTGAAATCCGCGACGCCGAAACGGCTCAGATGGCGGTGCAGGCCGCCCAGACCGGCCATCTGGTTCTGGCAACCCTGCACGCCAGCAGCAATATGGCGGCGCTGGTGCGGCTGATTGATCTGGGGATTCGTCCGTTGCTGATTGCCTCGGCGCTGAGTGTGATTATCTCGCAGCGGCTGGTGCGAAAATTGTGCAACCACTGCAAAGGGCCGGCCGAACTCTCTCAGAGCCAGATGGACTTCTGCACCCAGAACCAGGTTGATCCCCATCGCATTCTGCATGCCCAGGGCTGCGGAAGCTGCGGCGGCACCGGCTATTACGGCCGCACGGCCATCATGGACGTGATGTATATGAACGAGCACATCCGGACGGTCTTGTGTAATAATACCCTGGCCCCCGGCGACCTGAAGCAAAAGGGCGACAAGCAGTTCCATGCAACGCTGCGGCACATGGGCATGAAAAAGGTAATTGACGGCATGACCACCCTCAATGAACTCAAGCGGGTGACTTCGACATTGGAGTAAGCTATGATATTCTGGTTAACATTCATTCTTGGCAGTTTGTTCGCCGCGCTGGGCCTCAAAAAAGGCCTGTACTGGATGGCAGCGGCGTTGTTCAACCTGATGGTCGGCATCTATGTCAGTGTTCTGGCCGCACCGGTTATTTTGTCGATGAGCCCCGAGTACAGCAATTCGGGGTATTATGCCGCAATCACAATTTTTGTATTAACCCTATTTATTTTCGCAGGATTACAGGTCTTTGCGTGGTTTTATTTCCTGCGGGATGCTGAGGATTATTTCCCCAAGCTTATCGATCAACTGGCCGGGATTGCCGGCGGGTTTTTCTTTGGTTATTGTGTCGTTGGATTGATTTTTCTGCTGATTGCCATCATGCCGTTTTCCCGAGGCAGCATTCCTTCGTATCTGCCGCAGCGGGAGAAAATGCTGTCGGTTTCATCCCTGGCGGTCCAGCGGGTATGCAATTTCATCGGCTGGTATTCACTGGAGTGTTTTGACGGCCAGCCGGAAGCTGCGGTCAATTATCTGGTGAATCTCCAGGACGCTCCAAAACCCTCTGTGTCGCAGGACAAACCCTTATGATGCTCAGTCAGGCTATACCCTTTCCGCCGCATTTACCCTACAGCCCGGTGAAGCTGGCACTGCTGGTTGCCTGGTTCTGCCTGTGTCTGTACAGTATCCGTCGGACTTATCGCAGCCCGCTGATTTCCGACCGCTTCACCGATGCGGCCTGTCTGGCGGCTCTGGTTGCAGGGCCGCTGCTGCTGATTGTGCTGTTCATAGTTGATACGGTGTGTCAGATTGCCGATGGCCGGATGCCGCCGCGTCGGGTCGTGCCTTATGTATTTCATACGATATTCCGTGTCGAACATCCTGAAAGTCCCTGCGTCCAGTTGATGACCGAAGACGGCCAGAGCCTCGATCAGGTGCTTGGCCATACAGCACCCGCCGATGCAGAACCGCAGGACCACCCAACGCCATCGACTGCGGACGAGACCCCGATTCAACAGCGGCCGGTGGTGGTGGACCTGCTCGGTGATGCCGGCCTGCCCGGAAAAGAACAGCCCGCCTTGCCCGAAAAGGCATCGCGGCCGGTTCTTGAGCATCCGGCAGAATCTGTCATTGAGATGCAGTTCCGTACTATCGTGGAGGCCTTCTGTGCCGAAGCGATGAAGCGCAAAGCCCAGTGGATTATCATCGAGCCGGATATCGCCGGCGGCTATCAGGTCGGCCTTGAAATCGGGGGACGATATCATCGCTGGCAGCAGCTTATGTCCCGCGAGGCCGCCGGTGTGTTGTCCCTGATACGAACCATGGCAGGCATGCCGCAGCATCCCAAAGAAGGCCGCCCCGGAACCTTCACCGGCAGATCGGGTGGCGTAACGGCCTATTTTCGTGTGCTTGAGGTCTCTGCTCTGGCAGGGCAGCGGATGACGATTCGCGTCTTCAATTCCGCATTGACCCCGCCCAAACTCGACCAGCTTGGCTACACCGCCGCCCAGCTTGCACAGATTCAAAACGCCCTGAACAAAGACAGCGGCCTGATTCTGTTTTGCGGCCCGGCTCGCAGCGGCAAAAAGACAGCCCTTTACTCCGCCCTCGATTCGGTGCGCAGCCTGTCGCGTCATATCGCCACGGTCCAGGAACAAATCGAATTCGCCATGCTGGGAATCAATCAGACCCAGGCGCCCGACCAGCGGTCGGTCGCGCAGATGCTGCATACCCTCGAACAAACCGATGCCGAAGTCGTTATGATTGATTGTCTTGCCGAAGCGGATACGGCACAAATGGCGGTTCGGCTGGCGCAGAACGGACGGCTTGTTTTGGCCGGCCTGGACGCCTCATCCGTCGAAGCCGCCTTAGTCAAATTGACCGACTGGGGTGTCCCCGCCCCCGAACTGGCTCAGACAGTGGTGCTGGTCTGTGCCCAGCGGCTCGTGTCGTACTTGTGTCCGATATGCAAAGTCAAGGCCCAGCTCAGCGATTTCCAGCAGGATTATCTCGGAAATAAAAAGGTTGGCACCGGCAGTATCTATGCCCCCGGCGGCTGCTCGGATTGTTTCCAGACCGGCTATATGGACCGGGCGATTCTGGCCGAGATCGTTGAGATGAATGAAACGCTGGCTCAGCAGCTTCGCGATCCGCAGTTCAACGCCGCCCGCCTGGCCGCCGAGGGAAATGACCGGATGTTCCATTATCTCCGCCGTGAAGGGATGAAATGGGTGCTGGCCGGCAAAACCTCCATGCAGGAAATCAAACGCATTATCCAGGGACTGGAGGGCAAATCATGATACTGATAGTTTTCTTGCTTGTGTGGATTGTTCTGGGCATCAAAGCTGGCGCCTATCGTATGGCGATTCACCTGTTCAGTCTGGTCGTTGCGGTGTATGCCGCCGTGATGTCCGCGTCGTTTCTGCTGCAGTCCGGGCCGAAATTCTTTCTGCCGGATTGGATTGTCGCCCTGATCTGTCTGAGTGTCGTCGGCGGGCTGATATTTGCCGGCCTTGATTATTTCCTGTTCCGTTTTTTCGTGCGGGGTGCGGATAGCTATTTCCGCCCGCTGGTGAAAATGGCAGGCGGTGCCGCTTTCGGTCTGCTATTTGGCCATATCCTGTGGGGCTGTCTGCTGATGCTCTATTGCATGACACCCTTGTCTCGCTGGGAGTCGGCGGAAAAATTCATGCCGCGTCAGAGTGCCCGCGCCTTTGCTTCCGTATCCGTTGCCAGGGTCTGCCAGACCGTTGCCTCAATCAGCCTGGATTATCCCGAAGTCGATCCAAAGGATATCACCCTGACCCTGATGGAACTGCAATAAGCCTCTGCTGGTTACGGCTTCGAATCAAAGACGCTCAAATCCCACTCGTCCCGCCACCGCAGAATCGGTCTGTTGTTTTCAAACTCAATCGGCAGCCACACATACCGCCCGTCGATGGCATTTTGCGGTCGCCAGCGGTCCGCCATAAAAATAAAACACCCCGGCTTATTGGGAAGCGGCAAAACATAAGTGCTCTGGCTGTCAAAAGTCGTCTCGGTTTTCTCGCCCTGACAGGGATTGCCCAGTTCCTTCCACGGCCCCCAGATGGACTTGGCCACTGCCGAATGCGCCGGATTGGGATTCCAGCCCGTACATTCCGAGCCGATAAAATAATACAGCCCATTGTGCTTGAAAATCGTCGGAGCTTCCATGTGGCCCCGCGGGAAGACCCGCACATATTTGCCCGCAGGCTTCAAATAATCATCCGTCAGCAGCGAGATATTGAGCGTGTAGTTTTCCTCTGCCGAGTAAATGTGATACGCCTTGCCGTCGTCATCGACAAACAGCGTCATATCCCGCGACATCTGCCCGCCTTCAAAATCCCGTGCAAGGAAATTGTCTTTTCCCGGCTGCTTGTCCTCGTCGGTCACATTCTCCGGCCAGACGCCCGCATTCGGACGCAGCGAATACAAATACTGATATGGCCCCGTGACTTTGTCGGCCACCGCCACTCCCGCCCGAGCCGCGGTGTAGCCTTTGCCCCGCAGTTCCAGGTGAAACCACATCACAAACTTGCCGGTCTTGGCGTTGTAAATCACCTTGGGCCGCTCGATGATGCACCCGGCGGCAATATCATGACTCGGATCATCCCTGACCACCGACAGGGCAACCCCTTCATTTTTCCAGTTGTACAGGTCTTTGGATGAATAACAGCGTACCCCGACCCAGGCATTATTGCCGCGACGCCCTTCGGTCTTGTGCTCACCGAACCAGTAATAGGTGTTCTCATGCACCAGGATTCCGCCGCCGTGGGCGTTGATGTGAACCCCATCCGTGTCGGGCCAAATCTCGCCCGGCCGGAAGCTTTTCAGCGGCGCGGCAGGGGACTCGGCCGCAAAGGCGTTAAATGTGAAAAAACAGACAAAAACGAGGATTCCGCTCAGCATTCTTCGCATAAGGCATTCTTTCCGATAAGATTATTGCCAACCCCCCATGTCAGGGAGTTTTTCTTTCAGATGCCCGCGGAAGAGATGCCGTTACAGTAATTACTTTGTCAGGGTTTTTTCTGCCGACTGCACGGTGTTGAACAGCAGCATCGTAATCGTCATCGGCCCGACACCGCCGGGCACCGGGGTAATCTGTGAGGCCTTTTCCTTAACGCCTTCAAAATCCACATCGCCGACCAGCCGGAAGCCGCTCTTTTTGCTGGCATCGTCAATCCGGTTGACGCCCACGTCAATGACCACCGCCCCGGGTTTGACCATCTCGGCGGTAACGGTGTTGGGTCTGCCTGCCGCGGCGATGATAATATCCGCCCGCCGGACATGCTCGGCCAGATTCTTCGTCCGCGTATGGCAAATCGTTACCGTGGCGTTGCCGGTAGGGGCTTTCTGGATGAGCATATTGGCTACCGGTTTTCCGACGATATTGCTGCGTCCGACCACCACGACCTCGGCCCCGTCCAGCTTCACACCCGACCGCATCAGAAGCTGAATCACCCCATGCGGCGTGCAGGGCAGATAGGCCTCCTGTCCGACAACCATTCTGCCGACATTGACCGGATGAAAACCGTCCACGTCCTTTTTCGGGTCAATCGCCAGCAGGACCGCGTTCTCGTTGATGTGTTTGGGCAGGGGGAGCTGAACCAGAATGCCGTGAATCTTCGGGTCTTTGTTGAACTTGTCGATGATGGCCAGCAGTTCGGCTTGTGTGGTCGTGGCCGGAAGGCGGTTGTCGCTCGAATAAATGCCGATTTCCTCACAGGCTTTCTCTTTTGCGGTCACATAGGATTTCGACGCGGGGTCATCACCCACCAGTACCACCGCCAGCCCCGGCGTGACGCCTTTGGCTTTCAGCGCAGCCACTTTCTGCTTCAATTCCTCGCACATCTGTGCGGCGATCTGTTTTCCGTCGATAATCCGAGCGGTCATAAACAACTCCGATAAAAATCTGATTTCAAGTTTGAATTACTGCCCGGCATTATAGGGCTAAATGCCCTGTTTTACAAGGGCGAGCCGCCAACTTTGGCTATATCATCGTCTGGATGATTGGCGTCACGCAATAGATGTAAACCAGCGGTTCGGTGCCGGTATTTTTGATGTTATGCAGCGTGTGCGGCGGCACATACAGAATTTTCCCATAACCGACAGAAATAGCCTGACTCTGGTCCTGCCCCAGATACGACGTTCCCTGCCCGGCCAGGAAAACCAGTTGCTCCTCGTGGGCATTGGTTGAATGCTGGCCGCATTCCTGCCCCGGCAGCAAATACACTCGCCCTGACCGCATTCCGCAGGTTTGGGGAGCACCTCGCAGCAGGGGTTGATACTCCTGGGTCTGGTTCAAATCGATGGTAAATGCCTTGCTGTCCATGCCAAAGTCCTCTAAGTCTTTGTTTTTAATGGTATTATAAAATTCTTTGCGAGGCGTTATTATAGCGGATTTATGCTTGACCGCGTAGCAAATTCCTGATATTTTTATGCGCAGTAGCAAAAAAAGCAAAATCGTATGCGCCTGAAAACCAAAATTTCATATCGGAGGACGGTTCGATGAGAGCGGCAATGATTTTTTCTTTATTGGCGTGTCTGTTTTCAACCCTCGGTTATGCCGCGGATGCAACGATAGCGGAGGTTACTCATCGCCAATTGCAGGCTGTCAATGCCAATGGAGTGGGAACCTACTCAGCCACGGATAAGGTCATGTTCGAGGGCATCGTTCTGAATTCCCCGGAAGAGATGCTCAATCCCGCCCCCGGTGCAGGCTACATGGGCGGTCAGTGGCAGGTCTATATCCAGGGCGAAGGGGACGACCATGCCGGGACTGCCGTCTGGCTGGGTCAGTATTACAGCAAAGTTACCAGTTCCGATGATTATACCGATGCCGAATTGCAGGATGAACTAAGGCGCATCAATACCGATCCCAATACCGGTTATGTCTTTACCCCCGGCGATCGCGTTCGTGTGACCGGCTGGTATAAGTTCTACAAGGGCAAGATCAATTGCAATGAACAGCATGACAAAAATCCCTTCAAGGATTTCACAATCGAGTTGGTCAAGCCCGCTGTTGGACTTCCTGTTGCACAGGCCGTTACGCTGGACCAGTTGAAAGACCAGGGCAACCAGTTTATTTTTGATGCAGCTCGTCTGACCGGCCCCGAATATCATCAGGGCTGTCTTGTCCGGCTTGAGAACGTGACCATCGCTGACCCCGAAAACTGGGGCCCGAATAAAACCGTAACCGTCGCCGATGGTCAGGGCAGAACCTTTCCGGTTCTGCTGGGTATCGGGGATGGCTTCTCGCGTTATGCCTGCCCCACAGGCCTTATCGATGTCATCGGTATTATGGATCAGGAAAGCACAAGCTATAACGTGTGCAAAGATGGCTACCGTGTCTGGGTGACCAATTACGACGGCAACGGTCTGGTGCTGACCCATCGCGGATACAAGCGAGGTAACTTGCCGGGCGACATCAACGGCGACTTCAAAGTGGACATCATGGACTTTGCCGAACTGGCCGGCAATTGGATGAAGTGCACGCCGGGTTTGTGCAATTAGCTGAATAGAATTGTCAGGATATGCGGCAAAGGAAACGCCGCCGGGAGTCGTAAGGATGACCGCAAAAAAAGGATTTACGTTAATCGAGCTGCTGGTGGTAACAGCCATTGTCGGCCTGCTGATTGCGATTGTTATGCCGTCGCTGAATCGTGCCCGCCTGCAGGCTAAAATCCTGAGTACCAATTCGGATTTGCGGCAGATTGCTGTGGCGCTGGAGTGTTATCAGGCCGAGCACCGCAAGTATCCGCCCACACGTGAAGACTGCGGCTCCGGCTCCCTGAAAGACCATTTGTTCCAGCTTCCCCCGGAACTGACCCGCGGCGATTATCTGCCCGCCAAAAGCCCCGAGGAGGCGATGAGTGTTGCCATGGAAGACCGCTTTCACCCGGGACGCTCCTATAAATACCGCAGTGTCGGCGAGTGCGTCCGCGACCGGGACATCATTGATAAATGGACCAAGGCCCGGCTATGGGTCCCGACTGGATTTCCCGCCGCCAGCAGCCTCGAAACAGACAAAGGGCAATGGCATGGCGACATCGAGTCTTCTCCCATCAAATGGGTGGTGTTCAGTGTCGGCCCGAATTTCGATGAAGACTGGCTTTTGCGGACTGCCGCCAATCGCTATCCGGTGCCCAGAGAACTGTGGTTTGGCCAGACTCAGCGCAAGGGCTTTCTGGTTCGGATGCGGCTCAAAAACGGCAGCGAAATCGGCTCTTTCGAGGGCAATCCATGAAGACGTCCAGGGCTTCGGCAGCGGGGGTGATGATCGTTGCGATGCTGGCGTGCCTGGTGGGATGTAAAAAGACCACGCCGACCGCGGCAGGGCAGGCCGAGATTGCCGTGGCCAATTCCTACCTTGGGGCTATTGTGCGGGATCTTTGCGGCGACACTATGCCTGTCTTTGATTTGGCTCCGCCGGGAATGTGCCCGGGGCATTTCGATATGACCCCCTCGCAGGCCTCGCGATTATATCAGGCCCGCGTGCTGCTGGTCTTTGATTTTCAAAGCAATGTGGCCGGCGTGTTCGACCGAAAGGCCGCCAGTGCCCCGGCGGTGATTACTCTCAAACCCGGCCCCGGAATGTGCATCCCGCAGACCTATCTGACGATGCTTGACGAAACAGCCGAGGCTCTCGGTAAACTCTATCCGGACAAACAGGAACAGTTCCAGCGGCGGCAGGCTGAAATTAAGGAGCGTCTGGCGCAGCTTGAGCAGGGTGTTAAAGCCCGCATCGAGCAGGCGGAATTGACCGGCCTTAACGTGCTGACCTCACGCCATCAGGCCGAGTTTGTTCACTGGCTGGGATTGAATCCCGTCGATACCTTTGCCGGCAGCGACACCGAAACCGCCGCTCAAGTCAACCAGAACCTGATTAACACAGGCCGTAAACCCATTGCCCTGATTATCGCCAATCAGCAGGAAGGAACGCAGCTTGCCCAAGCCATGGCGGGGCATCTGGCAATCAAAATGGCCGTCTTGAGCAATTTCCCGCAGGGCGATGCAAGCCCGGCGTTTGATACCCTTGTGACCCGCAATGTCAATGCCCTTATCGAGGCGGTCCGCTGATGGCCGGGGTTAGTCTGGATGTCAGCGGAGTCAAAGTCGTCCGCTCGTCCCGCACGATTCTCGATATCCACCGGCTGCAAATCCCCGCCGGCCAGTTCGTGCATATCATCGGCACCAACGGCGCCGGCAAGACTACCCTGATGAAAATCCTCTGCGGCCTGCTGGCCCCCGACGCCGGACAGGTGTATTTTGGCCCGACCTCTATGACAGCCCTGAATCCCTGGAGCAAAAGCAATCTCCGCCGGCACATCGGCTATATTCCGCAATCCGCCGAATACAACAGCCACCTGCCGTTTACCGTCCGCGAAGTCGCCGCGATGGGCCGCAGCAGTGTCAAGCCGCTGCTGACCTGCCTGAACCGCAGTGATTATGCAATTGTGGACCAATGGCTGGACGCCGTCGGTCTGGGGGACCGCAGCCGGCAAACCTTCAACAGCCTGTCCGGCGGCGAACAGCAGAAGGTCTTGATTGCCCGCGCCATGGCTCAGCAGCCCTCGGTCCTGATGCTCGACGAGCCGACCTCCAATCTCGATATCAACTGGAAGCTGCAGATCATTGCCCTCATCCGCCGTCTGACCGCCGAGCTGAACCTGACGACGGTGATGATATCGCATGATATCCAGTCGCTGCTGCGAAAAGAGGACCGTACCGTCCTGCTCCATGCCGGCCGGGTGGCTATCGATGGCCTGGCTCAGACGGTGTTCGAGTCCAGTCTGGTGCGGGATATCTACCCCGGCCTGACGCCCCAGTGGAACAACGGCCCCGACTCATCCCCCGGAGGCGATTAACCGATGGATTCCTTCTTCTATACGATTATTCTGGCCGGTGCGGTGGCCGGAGCCTCGACTGGCTTCCTCGGGGTTTATCTGGTCGGGATGCGTATCCCCTTTATCGGCATCTGCATCTCTCATGCCGCGATGGCCGGGACCATCCTTGCGGTGCTGTTTGGCCTTAACCCGGTTCTGGGGGCGATGGCGCTGTCGGTGCTGACGGCGACATCCATGGCCGCAATCCCTCCCGAGAAATCCCGCCTCGATACCAATGCGGGTCTTGCGATTCTGTTTTCCCTGATGCTGGGCCTGACCTTTCTGGGCATGGGCCTGGTCAAAGACAGCCGCAATGAAATCCTCGGCCTGCTGTGGGGCAACATCCTGTTTGTCGGCGGCGAGTCGGTTGTGGTGATTGTCGCAACCGCCATTGTGCTGGCGGTTTTTGCGATGCTGTTTAATAAGGAATTGAAAGTCATCCTGTTCAGCCGCCAGATTGCCGCCGCCACCGGTGTACACAGCGGGCTGGTGTATGGCCTGTTTCTGGCCCTGTGCGGCCTGATTATCTCCATCAACATCAAGCTCATCGGCGGCATGATGATTTTCAGCCTCATCACCAATCCCGCCGCCGCAGCCTATCAGCTTTGCCGCGGGCATCGCTCGCTTGTCCTGACGGCGACGATCTTCGGGATGCTGTCGGCGGTCGTCGGTTTCGGCATTTCCTTCTATCTGGATTTGCCGACCGGTGCCTGCATCGTCCTGGTCAGCACGGCCATCTTTGGCTTGTCGCTGCTGGCCCGCCGATTGCGGCAGGGCGACTGAGTCGTCTTAGAACAGGCCCCGCACCTTGCCGGTCTTGACGTCCACATCGATACGGCGGAAGGCCGGGTCGGACGCCGTCCCGGGCATCAGCTTGATATCCCCGGCAATCGGCACCACGTAGCCCGCCCCCTCATAGACCATGATATCCCGAATCGGCAGCTCCCAGCCGGTCGGCCGGCCTTTTAAATCCGGGTCGTGCGACAGGCTCAGGTGGGTCTTGACCATACAGGTCCCCAGCGAATGGGTGTGCGGCTGGGCATCGAGCTTCCTGATTTTGGCCAGGGCCTTTTCGGAATAGGTTACGCCTTTGGCTCCGTATATCTCCGTGGCAATCAATTCGATACGCTGCTTGAGCGGCATATTCAGCGAGTACAGGTACTCAAACTCGTGTTCTTCCTGGGCAATCGCCGCGACCTTCTCGGCCAGTTCGATGGCCCCTTCACCGCCGCGCAGCCAGTGGTCGGATACCGCCGCTTCCGCACCGGCTCGTTCAGCGATAGTGCGAACCAGCTTCAGCTCTGCCTCGGTATCGGTGTAGAATTTGTTGATGCACACGACCGGGCGAATGCCGGACTTGCGAACGATCTCGATATGAGCAACGAGGTTCTCGCAGCCTTTTTCCAGCAGGGCGAGGTTTTCCTGCTTGTATTCCGGCGCCAGCGGGGCCCCGGGTTTGACGGCCGGGCCGCCGCCGTGCATCTTCAATGCCCGCACCGTGCAGACCAATACCACCGCGTGCGGTTTCAGTCCGGACATCCGGCACTTGAGGTTCCAGAATTTCTCAAAGCCGATATCCGCCGCAAAGCCGCTTTCGGTCACGACGTATTCGCATAGCCGTGTAGCCACCAGGTCGGCGATGATGCTGCTCTGGCCGATGGCGATATTGGCAAACGGGCCGGCGTGAACGAGAATCGGCTGGCCCTCGATGGTCTGCACAAGATTGGGATTGAGTGCATCGACCATCCAGGCCGTCATGGCGCCATCGACCTCCAGGTCGCGGGTGGTCACGGGATTGCCCTGTTTATCGTACGCGACGACAATCTTGGACATTCGGTGCCGCAGGTCGGCCAGGTCTTTGGACACCGCCAGGATTGCCATCACTTCGCTCGATACGGAAATCTGGGCGCCGGATTCCATCTCGACGCCGTCCATCTTCCCGCCCCGGCCAATGATAATATTCCGCATCGCCTGGGCACAGAAATCAATCGCCCATTTAATCTGGACATTATTGGGGTCGATGTCCAGCCGGCGAAGACCAATCTTGGCCAGCTTGGCATCGTCATAGTTCGCCTCGTGCTGCATCCGCGAGGTCAGCGCCACCATCGACAGGTTATGAGCATTGGTCACGCATTCAATATCGCCGGTCAGGCGAATCGAGAAGGGTACCATAGGGATACATTGCGACAGCCCGCCCCCGGCCGCGGAGCCTTTGATATTGAAGGTCGGGCCGCCGCTGGGCTGGCGAATCGTGCCGCAGACGCGCTTGCCCAGCTTGCCCAGACCCTGCACAAGGCCGATGGTGGTGGTGGTCTTACCCTCGCCCAGCGGGGTGGGGGTGATGGCCGTCACGTCGATGTACCGGCCGGTCGGGGCGTAACGCAGCCGCTCGAGGACCTTGGCGTAGTCAATCTTGGCCAGCTTCTCGCCCATCGGCAGCAGCTCCCCGTAGGCCAGCCCGAGGTCGCGGGCAAGCTGGTACAGGGGCTTCATATTCTCTTCGGCCAGCTCGGCGATTTCCCAATCTTTCAGCTTGGTTGGATCCAGTTTGCTCATTCTATGTCCTTATAAAAGACAGGAATACACTTGTATTTTCCGGCTACAGACTTCAACACCACTCTTTGTATCGTTTAAATCGCCTTCTGACTATCATAAGTCGATGTATTTTTGATACTTTTTTGCTGAAATTGGGTATCCACAAGCTGTTTTATGCCGCCAATGCCCCCCCAAATTCCGCCAGTGTCCCGCCCCCCATCCCTTTATCCCGTGGGGCCAGCCCCCAATTAATACAGTAGCCTGGAGCGCAAGCGACAGGATTTATTGATTCGCTTCACCCAAGGCGCAAACGCCGGAATTTCCCCGCTGAAATATGAAATTTCAAATCTCAAATCTGAAATCCATCCCCAATTACCCGTAGGGGCCCGCCCCCGTCCCTGCCCCTCGTCACCCCGTGCCATACATTGTCATTCCCGCGGAGGCGGGAATCCAGATTCGCCCCCGCACATAATTCCCCAACCCCGAAGGGGTTAAATTAAGTATTGGAAGCAGTTTCTGAAGCGTCAAACTTGAAGCTTTTTGTCTTGGGTAGCTTACCTGCAACGACCTCCCAATAAAATGTGATATCAACAGGGCAATTTCCTTTTGCCTTATCTACGTCTTTTTTGTCTAATTTATTTGCATCAACAGCTTGCTTTATTTCCTCGTCAGTCCAGGTCCTAATCTTCAATTCTCCATATTTTCTGGCTGTATCAGAAACAACCTCTTTCCTAACACGCAAACCTGTCCAGCCTCGAAGATCAACCCCGATTACTTTCTGATAGTCCAACTCACTCTTTTCTGTAATTTGTTTTTCTTCTTTTCCTTCCTCGCTATCCCGAAAATGCACAATTGGATATCCCCTATAAAATCCATCAAAACCAGTAGATTTCATCTCTTCTCTCCATGCAGGGATATAGTCTTTATCTTTATACAGCTTAGATTCAAACATTTGGTCGCTTTTAACGATAACAAATCCTCCACCTTTAGGACAGCCATTTTGCTCTAACCATCGGACTGCCTGACCAATTACTTCAGCTATGTTACCTTTAACTTCTGTTTCTTCTTTACTATCTTTATCAATCATTACAAGGATATTGTTTTCCATCTGGTGACCAATCGACGTTCCATATTCGTCACCATCTGCACCAATGATTGGATATTTCCAATCAAATAGAGCTATTTTGGGGACGAGATAACGCCATTGACTATTTATGTCTTTCTCTATTTTGTAATTTCCATTCTTCAAACATAGCGAAAGCACCGGCACAGACCTTGAATATCCCTCCCAAAATTTTACTTCATGTTCTTTCACCTTTGCCTTGTCAAGCAGTGCATCTGCAATTTCCTTTGCTTCCTTATCATTCTGTGCTGTATCACAACACTGAATCCATTTTTCTACCTTTCCAATGTCATTGAACTGCCCCTTGAAAACGTCTTTCACAATATTAATGTCTTCCTTTGTAACTCTCTCTGCCATATTGATATTGGGTCCAGGCAAAGAAATCTTTTTGAGGGCATGTGTAGCCAAAAACACGAATACTCTGGCCATTTCTCGGTATCCCATCATTCCCCATCCGGATGAGGAGTAACTATCGCTGAAAAAGTCACGGCGTGTTTCCGTGGTAGATGAAAATATTCTCTTGTAATTTTCCATGGTTTCTGGAGAAGAGGGTGTGCTGATATAAAAATTGACAAGTTCGTCAAAGTCAACATCTATCTGATGCGAATACTGTTTACAGAATAATCTCTCTATTGCCGTGTGATTGACCTGATTGGATTTTGCCAAACCAATCAGCCATCCGCCAAGCAGAAAATGCTGTCGGCCCACATCCACATGATTAAATTTGATTGTATCACCTTTAAAAACAATACCTCGCCCGGCATCACACAATTGCTCAACAAGTTCCGTATCTTTTTTCTGGATTGCCAATTTTAGCCATTTAGTCAACCCTTCATGTAAAACCAGTCTCATTTCGTCAGTGTTTACACCTTTTGATTCGGCATCTTCAAGCCATCCGCTTGCGAATTTGTAAAATCCCCCAAATTGTGCCCGCATTTTTCGCAAAATTTCTTTTTTTTCTCCTTCATCCCAAATCATAGTATACATTTCTTGCGCAAGCCACGTGTACATCTTCATTGCATGATGGTCCATGTTTTGCGAGATATCTTTGACTTCATCCCATAAAGAATTGCGGACTCTATGTGCGAGTTCATTGATTGCATCTGTGTCTTCTGTCTTTAATAGCTCATGCAGCGCTTTGAGGTATAATCTCAAAAATTGCCATTCTCTTCGAGGGCATTCACCGACGGCATCACGAATAACTCGATGCTTCTTCCTTATTTGCCGTGAATTAGATAGCGGGATATTTATAGCCTTCAGATATGAAAAGACTTGTATCGGATCCGCACTGCCCACCGCTCGTTTCATTGCTTCATTTAATTTGCTTTCTTGACTATCCCAAAAATCACTACTTTCTGCCGATAGTTCATATCTTTTCCATATCAGTGCCTTATTTGCCAGTGTTTGTGCTCCGGATAGTATTTGTTGATTCTGTTGTATGTTTTCGCAGATTAAATGGCCAAATGACTTGTATTCATTATTGTCGAGGGGTGAGTTTAAATATAATTCGGCGCCATTCTCTTTCAGGAAATTATTCAATTTCTCGAGGCATTTAAGGTTATAATCTTTGTACACATTTGGTTCAGAGGGCTGACTGTTCAATGTAACATCCATGATATCCTTGTTGGAATGCTGTTTAAAATACATAGAGTAGGATTGTGACGGGGGATGAATGGCGGCCTCTTTACACCACTCTTCTATGTAAGCGGTGTGTTTTTCAGATAGAAGGGCTGTATAGCTTTCTTTTAGATAACCGCATGTTAATTTCCTTGCTACATATTGCGACACAACCGTTATGGACTTACTTTCCGCGAAGCATCGTATGGCCTCACACATTACAAAAGCAAGCGTTATAAGGCTCTCAACTGCCACTCCTAAAGATGCTGCGCAGATTCCGGCCACTGCAAGTATTGGCATTTTTTCAATCGTCGATGTAAGATATCCGACAGTTCCACATAAAGTTGCTATCAACGCCATGTGGCAAAATGTAGCAGTTCGACAGGATTCATTCAAGTACTCTCCTATGAATTTGTTTCCCTCTCCGATAGATCTCGCAAGTGCCACTAACGATATGCCGATTGTAAATACAGGTATCGTTATTTTGAGCGCTAAATCAGCCCAATTATGGAATAATTCCATAGAACAACCCGACACAAATCGTGCAAAGACAGCACCTCCAATCCCACACCCTATCATGATAACAGAAAAAATTTTCCAGTTGGGCCTGAACCAGTCTAATCCATAATTCCATAACTTTGTTTTCTCCCCCCGACAAGCCGATGGTTTCGCCGCATCATTATATTCGCGGATAATATCTGTCAACTCTGACAGGGCATGCTTAACCTCTGGCTGTTTTTTTACACACGATGATAGCCACTTTGCCATAACCACTTAACCCCTTTTGCTTTAATCTTTGATTTTAGCTATTGAATCTCCATCTGGCCCTTAACATCTTATTCAGGCAGTGATAAACAAGTACCGCTTTTAAATGTTGAGCATATAGCTTATAAATTCCCTCCCCAATACGCAATAACAATTTCACAAAATCCAGGCATTATCTTCTATTTTACAATCTACAATATACAATTTAAAATTCTCCGAATCCAAGAATGCCCCACATCCCCCCCCAATGGAAAATCGAAAATAGAAAATTGAAAATAATTCTTCGGTTCTTGTGTTCTTAGGTCCTTTTTCTCCACATCGCACAAATTACGCTAACACTATCTTGCTATTCTGCAAAAAAATGAAAATTTTCTTCTCCTTGCCCGGCCAGGACTTACAGCAAATCACCCCGCGAAAAATTTCGATTTTTCGAACAAAAAACGCAATTCCGCCCCCTCTATGGAGGCATATAAAAATGAATAACACGCAAAGACAACTAAAAACAATCTGTCACACGCGCCGTAGGGGCTGGCCCCCGTGCCTGCCCTTTGTTTTATATGGCGGGAACCGTAGCAACGCCCACAGTCTGACTCCGTCAGACTGTGCCACCCCTTATCTAAGCACAGGGTTATGTAAGGATGGCATCGGTCAAGCGAAGCTTGGCCGTGGTGTATTTATAAAACAGCAACCGCCGCAGGCGGCTTCCAAAATTCTTAGGTTCTTGTGTTCTTAGGTTCTTATGTTCTTAATTCACGAAAGGAGCAAATCATGTCAACAATCAAACAAATCGAAGCCAACCGTCGCAACGCCCAGAAATCCACCGGCCCCAAAACCCCCGCAGGCAAGGCCCGTTCCTCCCGCAACGCCTTCATCCACGGCCTGTCCTCCCAGCGGCCCACCGTCACCATCGAAAACTCCGCCGAGTTCAACGCCTTCGCCAACAAATTCATGGACCAGTACGAACCCCTCGATCCCAGCGAAATCTTCCTCGTCCGCCGCATCGCCTGCATGGCCTGGCGCATCCAGCGTGCCCAGTGCTACGAGACATTAGTCCTCGACAACCTCTGCAACTCCATCCCCGAAGACGACACCCGCACCGACCAGGAAGTCTTCAGCCAGCTCCTCCTCGACGACTTCCGCAACCACCAGACCCTCGCCAAGCTCCAGCGTTACGAAACCCAGCTCGAGCGTTCCATCCTCCGCTGTATGAATGAATTGCGTGACAGCCGCAAGGCCAAAGACGCCAACTATACCGACGTGGCCTACTACCTCCGCGACGGCCAACCCCGCGAAGACTACAAAGACCTCGTCATCCCCTATGGCGAAGGAGAGGCCAATCCAGACAATCAACAATCGTCCATCGAAAATCAAGAATCAGAAAATAACCCCTCTTCTCCCTCTGTGCCCTCTGTGGCAAAAAATATTAAATTACGAAACGAACCCAATTATCCTGTTCATCCCGTCAAAAAAACCGACCCCACTCCCGCCTGCCTCGACGGCCTGACCAATCCCGACCTCCCCTGGGTTCCCGCCGAAAACAAGGTCTATAAAACCGAAAACCAGCGTATCCGCAACAACCCCAACCAGCAAAAGTGGAACTATGATTACACGCCCGACTGGTACATCCGCGTTCTCGACGCCGTGCATTTCTCGCCCAAAAAACGCAAAACAATGACCCACAGGGAGTTAGAAAAGCAGGCTGGCTGCATCGTGCATACCTTCCAGAACCCCGAACAGTTCCTCCTCGACATCCACGCCATCACCCTCAGACAAAAACCAAACGAACCCAATTATCCTGTTTATCCCGTAAATCCCGTCAAAAAAATCGAAGCCAATTCACAGGAATCCCACGTAAACGAATACGAACTCTGCGAGGTCTAACCCGATATGAACGCCAAATATCCCGTCGCTTGCGCTCCGGGCTGCGGCTTCATGCCGATTGTGAAAAAACGCTTTACGGGGGCGGGGTTTTCATCTATAGTGTATCGACTTTTATGACCCTGCGGGCATGGTGTGCATAAAGATGGCTGCGGACTCAGTCTTGTTGTGCCCAGGGTCAGAATTTCGTTACCATTATGGAAGATAAGAACTTAAGGATATTTGACTATGATTACCGTCAATGAGAACTTTCTGAAACTGAAGGCCGGATATTTATTCCCTGAAATCGGACGTCGTGTGGCCGCTTTTGCCAAGGCCAACCCGTCGGCCCGCATCATTCGCCTGGGGATTGGCGATGTGACCGAGCCGCTGCCGGAAGCGGTCATCAAGGCGATGCATGAAGCCGTGGACCAGATGGGCAAACGCGAGACGTTTCATGGCTATGGGCCGGAGCAGGGCTATGATTTCCTGCGGAAGACCATCGCCGACAATGATTATGCCTCCCGCGGGGTGAGCATCGACCCCGATGAAATCTTTGTCAGCGACGGGGCTAAGTGCGACACCGGCAATATTCAGGAAATCTTCGGTCTGGATAATGTCATTGCGGTAACAGACCCTGTATATCCGGTATATGTAGATACCAATGTGATGGCCGGGCGGACGGGTGACTGCGATGCCAGTGGGCGGTATGCCGGGATTGTCTATCTTCCCTGTACTGCCGAGAATAACTTTGTGCCGGCCTTGCCCAAGCAGAAGGTGGATATTATCTACCTGTGCTATCCGAATAATCCGACCGGGGCCGTGGCGACCAAAGAGCAATTGAAGGTCTGGGTGGATTACGCCCGGCAGAACAAGGCCCTGATTCTGTTCGATGCGGCATACGAGGCGTTCATTCGCGATGCGTCGATTCCGCACACGATTTATGAAATCGACGGGGCCAAGGACGTGGCTATCGAATTCCGCAGCTATTCCAAGACGGCTGGCTTCACCGGCGTTCGCTGTGCTTTTACCGTTGTGCCCAAGCAATTGAAGGCCTATACCAAAGACGGCAAGGCGGTTGACGTGGCGCCTATCTGGAACCGGCGGCACTGCACGAAATTCAACGGCGTCAGCTATGTGACGCAATTCGGGACGGCGGCTGTTTATTCGCCGCAGGGCAAGCAGCAGGTTCGCAAGATTATCGACCTGTATATGTCCAACGCCGCGATGATGGTGGATTCGCTGACGAAGATGGGCTATACCGTGTTTGGCGGTCGGAATGCGCCGTATGTCTGGGTCAGGACTCCGCAGGGCGTCGGCTCGTGGGAATTCTTTGACAGGCTGCTGAACAAGGCCAATGTGGTCGGCACGCCGGGGGCCGGGTTTGGTTCCGCGGGTGAAGGCTATCTGCGGCTGAGTGCCTTTAACCAGCCGGAGAAGGTCAAAGAGGCGATGGAGCGGATCGCCAATCTCTAAAACAAGCACCGGGTGCAAAAAAAGAAAACCACAGATTTCGCAGATTACACGGATTTATTCATGGTATAGAGTGTTCTGTGAAATCGGTGTAATCTGTGGTTCCTGAAAAACATGATGAATTCAACAATCGCATACATCGGGCTGGGTTCCAACGAAGGAGACCGTCGCTTGTTTATTCAGTCGGCGGCGGAGATGCTCGCTGGGGTGCCGGGCTGTCGGCTGTGCCGGCAGAGCCGGATGATTGAGACTCAGGCCTTGGGGGATGCGGGCGGTGGGAATTATCTGAATACGGTGGCTGAGATTGAGACTTCTTTGACGCCCGAGGGGCTGCTCAAGGCCATGCAGGACATTGAGCTGCGGCTTGGGCGGGTGCGGGCGGAAAAATGGGGGCCTCGGACGGTGGATCTGGATTTGCTGCTGTATGGGGAGCGGGTTGTTTGTGAACCATCCCTGACGGTGCCGCATCGACAGCTTCACTTTCGCAGCTTTGTGCTGGCGGGGCTGGCGGAGCTTTGCCCAGAGCGGGTGCATCCGGTTTTGAGGCGGGATATGCAAACGCTTGCGGGTCGGCTTAACGGGCAGAATTATTTTGTCAGGCCGGATATGCCGCGATTGATTTCCATCGCGGGACTGATTGGCGTGGGCAAGACGACATTGACTCGCGGGCTGGCCAATGCCCTGGCGGGGCAGGCGATTTATGAGGAATTTGATAAGAATCCTTATCTGGCGGAGGTCTATGCGGGCCATACGGAACTGGCGCTGGATTCGGAGTTGTATTTTCTGGGCAGCAGTGTCCGTCAGCTTTCTCCTGAGTCGCTTAATGGCGGAAAAATTTATGTCAATGATTATGTGTTTGAGAAGGCACTGATTTACGCCCGAAGCTGGCTGGCGCCCGAGATGCTGGCCGAGTATGAGATGATTTATCCGGAGCAGCATAAAAAGGCAGCGGTCCCGACGGCGGTGATTTATCTGGAAGATACGGTTGAACATTGTCTGCAGCGGATTCATCAGCGGCACCGGCCGTTCGAGCAGGGGATTCAGCCGGAGTTTCTGGCGAATCTGGAACGATGGTATAATGAACTGTTCGAGCGGTGGACGGCCTGTCCGGTGATTCGTATTCGTGCCGAAGAATGCCGACTGCCCGAGCAGGTCGAGACACTGGCCCGCGAGATAAGCTGGTATGTTACACATGAGGAAAAAGACAGATGCACGTGGTCCACACAATAAATGAGGTTCGAGCGGCGGTGGCTGCCGCACGCAAGGCCGGCAAGCCCATCGGATTTGTGCCGACGATGGGGGCGCTGCATGCCGGGCATGGTTCGCTGGTTCAAAAGGCCCGTTCCGAATGCGGGTATGTGGTGGTCAGCATCTTTGTGAATCCGACCCAGTTTGGGCCGACGGAGGATTTCAGCAAGTACCCCCGGACGCTGGAGGATGATATAAAGCTTTGTGCGGCGATGGGGGCCGATTGTATTTTTGCTCCGGCGGTTGAAGAGATGTACCCTGAGCGGAATTTGTCGTGGGTGGATGTGGAAAAACTGAGCGAAGGACTTTGCGGGGCCAGCCGTCCGGGGCATTTTCGCGGGGTGACGACGGTGTGCACGAAGCTGTTTCATATTGTGCTGCCGGATATTGCCTATTTCGGGCAGAAGGATGCCCAGCAGGCGGCGGTGCTGTGCCGGATGGTGGCGGACCTGAATTTCTCGATGCAGATTAAGGTTTGTCCCATCATTCGTGAGGCAGACGGCCTTGCGATGAGCAGCCGCAATCGGTATCTTTCGCCGGATGACCGCCGGCGGGCGGTGTGCCTGTATCAGGCCCTGTGCCTGTGCAAGCAGCAGGTCGAACAAGGGATTGTCTCGGTTTCGGACCTGGTCAGGCAGATGGATGAGGTTTTGACCGCGGCAGGGGGGACGCCGGATTATATTTCGATTGTCGATGCCAAAAGCCTGCAATCGCTGCAGGTGATTGACCGGGATGCCCTGGCTGCAATCGCCTGTCGCGTCGGTCCGGCCCGGCTGATTGATAATATGTTAATCTTCTTGAACCCTATTCGGTTTCAGTTATAATATGCCCAACGATTTTAGATAAATAAGACTTGAAATAAGGATTTAAGCCGATGTTTTTAAAGGCTCTGAAAGGCAAGATTCATCGCGGCCGGGTCACGGCGACCAAGGTTGACTACCCCGGTTCCATCGCGATTGACTCGGATATGCTCAAGGCGGCGAATATTGCCGTCTATGAGGAAGTGCTGGTTGCCAACGTAACCAACGGCCAGCGGGTCGAGACGTATGTGGTTCCCGCGCCGGCGGGCAGTCGGGAAATTACGGTGCTGGGTGCGGCGGCCAAGCTGTTTGACCCCGGCGATATCGTGATTATCATGAATTTCGCCTATATGACGCCGGAGGAACTCAAGGCTCACAAGCCCTGTGTCCTGGCGTGCGACGAAAACAATCACTTTAAACTGCTCAAGTAAACTGCCCCGATGCATCCCAAGCTGTTCGAAATTCCCTTTATCCACCTGACCATCCAGAGTTACGGTACGATGATGGTCATTGGTTTTTTGACTGCGTTGTGGGTGATGCGCCGGATGGCACGTCGGGCGGGGCTGGACGGCGAGGTCATCGGCAATGCGGGATTGTATGCCCTGATTTCCGGGCTGGTGGGTTCCAAGCTGTTTTATGTTGTTCATCATTACGACCAGTTCAGGGGTAATCTTGCTTCGATTTTTTCCGGGTCGGGGTTTGAATTTCTTGGGGGCGTGATTTTCGCCGGAGCGGTGTTGCTGATCTATCTGTGGAAGATGAAAATGCCGCTGAGGATGTGTCTGGATATTCTGGCGGTCGGCCTGATGATCGGGTCGGGATTTGGCCGGATTGGCTGCCTGCTGAACGGATGCTGCTACGGCAAAGTGACCGACAGCCCCATCGGAATTCGCTTTCCTTACGATTCGCTGGCCTATAACAGCCAGGTGCGTCCCGATCCGGCACGCAATCGCACGGAACCGCTGCTGAAAATTGATGATGATTTCTTCGGCTGGCTGAGTACGGATAAGCAATCGTGGATTCCCGCCCGACCCGATGAGAAATACGAGGCTGCATTGAAACCCTATAAGATGCTGACCGATTCGCAGAAAGAGCTGGTGGCCGGGCCGTATCGCTGTCTGAAGGTGTATCCGACACAACTGATTGAAAGCGGATATGCGTTTACGCTGGCCAGTCTGATGTTTGTATTCTGGCGGCTGTGGGCATCGCGTCGTCCGGGCCTGACGATGGCGACGGTGATGTGGATTTACGGCATCCTGCGGCTGTGGATTGAAAATCTGCGGGATGATAATCCCTTCGAATATGCCTGGTGGACGCTCTATAAAGGCGGCACGGTCTCGCAGAATATCAGCATTTATCTGATTCTGCTGGGCGTGGGCATTACGATGTTTGTCCTGCTGAAAGCCCCGCGGGTCGATACCAGCCCTAAAAAGAAATAATTGCCTTCTATGGTTTCCTGAAATCCACGAAGGTCTGAGCATCGCCTTTTTGAATGAGAATGCTTTGAGGCGGGCTTTGCAGTTGAACCGACCAGTTTCCATTGGAATCCGGTGCTGCCTGTACCTTGTCTGCGGCGGTTTGAATGATTAGATTGCTTTGCAGCGAAGCCTGCCCTCTGAGGCAGTATCCGTTTTCTTCAACATAATCCATGATCACAAGATAAGGCTTTTTTGCCGCCAAAGCCTGATGATAGGGGCCGAACGGTGATTCCTGAATCGGCCGGGGTAGGTGGGGCGCCGAGAGCAAGAGAACTGAATGCGACAAAAGTTATACATAAATACCTTATAAAGGTTACTGTGTATCGCATAAGAACCTTTTCATCTTGAAAATCCAAGGGACTCCTATATCTCAAAATAGCGAGCAATACAGCAAAAAAAGTTGTTTGACATGACAGTTTTGATGCAAAGCCAACAACCGACAATCTAAGGATATCATTGTGGATTCCATGAGGTTGGCCTTGACTTATGGTGTCCGGGCCTGTAAAAGGAGGGAAGTGTAAGAACATCATCTGGAACACAGTGAAAACAGGAGTACTTATGAGTTCGACTGAAGCGGTTTCCGGGCTGGGGCGTTATCGTGTTCTGCTGCTGACCATCGCAGGATTGGGGGGATTGCTTTATGGTATCGACGTCGGCATTATTGCGGGGGCATTGCCGTATCTGGAGGCCACGTCCGGGCTGGACGCACAACAGTTGTCATTCATTGTGGCTGCCGTACTGCTGGGCAGCGTTTTATCCTCTCTGTTTGCAGGGATGCTCTCCGATGTCTTTGGCCGCAAATGGATTATGTTCCTGTCGGGGCTGCTGTTTGTGATCAGTGTGCCGACGATTTGCCTGTCGCAGGGCTATGGCGTGCTGCTGTCGGGGCGTTTGCTTCAGGGTATCAGCGGCGGCCTGATTGGGGTGGTCATTCCGCTGTATCTGGCGGAGTGTCTTCCCGCCGGGCAGCGCGGCAAGGGCACCGGGATATTTCAGTGGATGCTGACACTGGGGCTGGTACTGGCGGCGCTGGTTGGATTATATTATGCCTACAAAGTCGATGGGGTGATTGCCGCGGCGAGCGCGCTTGCCGACAAGGCTCAGGCGGAGGAGATGATCAATACCGCCAAGGACAGTGCCTGGCGGAGTATTTTCTGGGTATCGCTGGTGCCGGGTATCTTGTTTTGCTTAGGCACACTGCTGCTGACCGAGTCGCCGCGCTGGCTGTTCCGGCGAGGCCAGGCGGAAGCAGCATTGACGGCTTTGAAACGGTCTCGTACCCCGGACCAGGCCCAGTTAGAATTGCAGGAAATGGCCGCAACATCCCAACCTGCCAAGGCAGGAGTTGTGGGTCAAAAAGATTCCCTGCTGAACCGCAAATATGTCATACCCTTTGTGATTGCCCTGATTATTCTGGCGTGCAACCAGGCCACGGGCGTCAATTCCATTCTTGCGTATGTGGTCAATATTCTCAATCAGGCCGGACTTCCCGGCTCGGTTGCCAATTACGGCGATGTCAGTATCAAGATTCTCAACTGTATTATGACGGTCGTTGCGGTGGTGCTGGTGGATCGCAAGGGACGGAAGTTTCTGCTGTCGGTGGGCAGCGGAGGGATTATTCTGTGCCTTGCGATGGCGGGGATCCTGTTTTATCAGGCCGAGAGAGGCCGTACGGATTATGTTGAGGTGGTCCGACCGATGGTTGCCCAAAATCAGGAAGGCGGGAGCCTGTCGTTTACGTTTGACGCTGCCGGCTGTCAATTGCTCACCGGCCGGCCCCCGACACGGCCCATGCAGGCGACGTTTGTCTATTCCTACGGCCCGTTTACCGGGGTGCAGACCCGTCGTACCGACGACCCGGTGGCCAAGCCGGTTGAAATTACACGCTCCAGTGTGGTTCAGGCCGACAGCGTCATCAGCAAGTTCTTCCGCTCGCTGCATCTGAATCCGTTTGCCAACCCGGCTGATGCGGCTTCGGCGCCGCTGGTGGTCAGCAAGGTTCTGGTCGGGCCGGTGCCGGATACGACGCACGGCTGGCTGGTGGCCTTGTGCCTGCTGGGATTCATTGCGTTCTTTGCCGTCGGGCCGGGGGTGTGCGTCTGGCTGGCGCTGTCGGAACTGATGCCGACGCGGATTCGTTCCAACGGCATGAGCATCGCGCTGCTGGTCAACCAGTTTGTCTCGACATCGATTGCCGCGGTCTTTCTGCCGACGGTCGGTAAATACGGCTATGCGGCGATGTTTATGTTCTGGGCAGGGTGTACGGTGGTTTACTTCATCACCGCCGCTTTCTTCCTGCCCGAGACCAAGGGCAAGACCCTCGAAGAGATTGAGCAGTATTTCAGCAAGAAAAAATAAGATGGATGTGTTGGTGTAAGATGCTGAGGATGCCAATGATGAGAAACCATAAAAGGGCCTGGATTTGGATTGCAGCCGTATGGGTTGTTTTGCCGTGGTGTTCTGCGGTGACTGCGGATACGGCCCAGGAGACAATCGAATCGCAAATCGGCACCCAAAAGCATGTTTTGCCGCATCCCCGACAGTTGCGATGGCAGCAGCGGGAATATGTTGCGTTTGTTCATTTTTCTGTGAATACTTTTACCGACCGGGAATGGGGCGACGGGACTGAAGACCCTGCCGTTTTTAATCCGACAGAATTGGATGTCCGTCAGTGGGTCAGGGTGTTTAAGGATGCCGGGATGAAGCTGGTGATTATCACGGCCAAGCATCATGATGGATTCTGTCTGTGGCCCAGCAAATACACCGACCATTCGGTCGAAAAAAGCCCCTGGAAGAACGGGCAGGGGGATGTGGTCAGGGAATTATCCGAAGCGTGCAAAGAGGCGGGGCTGGATTTTGGCGTTTATCTTTCACCCTGGGACCGGCACGAGCCAACCTACGGGGATTCGCCTCGATACAATGAATATTATATGAATCAGCTTGCCGAATTGCTGACCCAGTATGGCCCGATATCGGAAGTCTGGTTTGACGGGGCTCCGGGCGAAGACAGTCCTCTGCGAAAAAAACAGGTTTATACGTTTGAGGACTATCGGGCTCTGGTTCGCAGGCTGCAGCCGATGGCCTGCATGTTTGCGGATGATGGCCCGGATTGCCGATGGGTGGGCAATGAAAGCGGCTATGCCGGACTGACCTGCTGGTCGATGCTCCATCGCAGCCAGTTTGGCCCGGGCAAGGCCGATCAGAAGCTGCTTAACAGCGGCCAGATGGAGGGGGCCGACTGGGTGCCTGCCGAGTGCGATGTATCCATCCGGCCCGGCTGGTTTTATCATGCCTCCGAAGACGATAAGGTCAAATCGCTGGAGCAGTTGGTGGATATCTATTATGGTTCGGTGGGGCGAAATGGACTGCTATTGCTGAATGTGCCGCCGGATCGGCGAGGATTGATTCACGACAATGACAGCCGGCGGCTGATGGAATTTCGTAAAGTACTGGATCAGACTTTTGCGACGAATCTTGCGGCAGGGGCGAGGGCAACGGCTTCCAATACACGCAAACAGTGGTCTGTTTACAGCCCGGCTAATCTGGTGGATTCGGATGTCCAGACGTTCTGGGCGACGGATGACAATGTGCTCAGTGCGTCCGTCGAAATCGACCTGGGGCAGACAAAGTCGTTTAATGTGATTTTACTGCAGGAATATATCAAACAGGGGCAGCGGGTGAAATCCTTTGATGTTGAGGTCTGGGCGGATGGCCAGTGGAAAAAGGCCGCCGAAGGGACGACGATAGGCTACAAACGCCTGCTGCGGATTGAGCCGGTCAGCACGCAGAAGATCAAGGTGAATATCCGGGACGCCACGGATTGTCCGGTTTTGTGCAATATGGGGCTGTATCAGGCCCCCACGGTCAAAGGAAATGCCATCGTTGAGGACTCCAGTGCCAAAGACATATAACATTGTTCGGCATTCCGGCCTCTTTACGGTCGATGGAAGCTGGGATAAGGCTGACTGGCAAAAGGCGCCGGTGGGGGAAATTGCCTGTGTTCAGGGGGGCGGCACCCATCATCCAAAGACGCAATTCCGGGTGATGTACGATGAGCAGTGTATTTATGTCATCTTTCGCGTTTTTGATCAATATGTCCGTGCCGTCGCAACAACATTACACGGCGAGGTCTGGAAAGACAGTTGCGTGGAGTTCTTTTTCACGCCGTATCCCCAGCCGGATACTGCATATTTTAATCTGGAGACCAACTGCTGCGGGGTGATGCTGTTTCGGGCGCAGTCGGCCCCCAAAGAAAATCAGGTGTATCTGAGCGAGCCGGACAGCCGTCGGATTCCGATTGTCGGTTCTGTGCCCGGGCCGGTGTACCAGGAAATGCCCCGGCCGCTGATCTGGACGCTGGAATATGCGATTCCCTATTCGGTTCTGGAACGATACAGCAGGGTCGAGCGTCCGGCCCCCGGCGTGCGGTGGCATGGCAATTTTTACAAATGTGCCGATGAATGCTCGCATCCGCACTGGCTGACCTGGTCGCCGATTATGACCGAGGTGCCGAATTTTCACCGGCCGGATGCCTTTGGTGTCCTGCAGTTTTGCTGATTCACTCGCAACGATAAATTCAATTTGTCATACCCGCGAAGACAGAGGTGAATTTCCCGCGTTACAATTCAAGCTCTGGATTTCCGCTTTCGCGGAAATGATGATTTGTGTAATCGGGCTTAAAGTCTGAATTTCTTGCGGTATTCCAGCGGGCTGATTCCCATTTCCCGGCGGAATATCCGGGATACGTGGTTGATGTCGTGGAAATCCAGTTCCATGGCGATGACCGAGATGGGCTGGTTGGAATGGATGATCTGGTGGGCCAGTTGCTGAATTCGAATCATCCGGATATGCTGACTGATGCCGCGTCCGACGATTTTTTTAAACCGCAATTGCAGACTTCGGACGGAAATGGCGGTTGCGTTGACCACATCCTCGACGCGAATATCGCGTTTGGCGTTGTTGTGAATAAAACGAATGGCCTCCGCGACATCCTCATCGTGAATCGCCCGGATATCCGTGGACTGGCGCGTCACCATGCCCATCGGCATAAACACCAAATCGTCGTATTTATCTTTTTTGCGGTATATCATCAGGTCCAGTGTCTCGGCGGCTTTGTACCCGACCTGCTGGAAGTTCAGTTCGATGCTGGACAGCGGCGGATGGCTCAATCCGCAAATCATCTCATCATTATCCACGCCCAGAATAGCGATTTCATCGGGAATATGCAGGCCTGCTTCACGACACGCTTCGACCAGTTCCATGCTTTTTTCGTCGTTACAGGTCATGATGCCGATGGGCTTGGGAAGACTTTGCAGCCATTGGCACAGGCGTTGCTGACGGGTTTCAATGGACGTTCTGGACAGGGTATCGCAGAATAACAGCGGACGAATATGGTATGTTTTGAGATAGTCTGTAAATCCCTCCTGGCGGACCTGGGACCAGTAATTATCCTGCCCGCAAAAGGCGAAATGCTCAAAGCCCTGATCACGGAGATGCCTGGCTCCGAGGGCCCCGATGGCCGGGTCCTGCAGGACGTTGACAATGCCCGGGATGAGTTTTTTGAGCGGAATCGTCACGGCCGGGAAACGGTGCTGAATCAGGAGCTGCTGGAGCTTGCGGGATGAGGGCAGGTACCCGATAATTCCATCGGCATCAAGGCTTCGCAGACGTGCCAGCAGGTCGTCCTGTTTGCTGGGGCTGAAGGGGGCTTTTAAAAACAGGGGGGAGTGCCGGTAAAACGACCAGCTTCCGCGCTGGGTGGCGTAATCCATAATCCCCCGTATCATGCCGCGGTCGGCCGCTCGGGAGGAGTCGAGCATCAGGATAATTTTGTGTGTTTTTTGCATCTATCTTGCCTAAATTGACAAGAAAAGTTTACTCAACAGGGGGGCTTTATGCAAGTGAAAATTGCGCAAAATGGCGATAATATATGCAAATTATGGTGTCGTCTGCCGTGACAAAACAGTTATAGTAGTGCCGGTACGATAAGAACATATAAGGAGATTGTCATGAAAAAAGGTAACACGGCTCAGGATGGGGTAAATCCAAATCAGGTTCCATGCAAAAAACTGTCCTCAGGTGCATCTATTCCAGCCATCGGTTTAGGTACTTTTGGGTCGGATTCGGTTTCAGGCCCTCAGGTTGCCCAGGCGGTGCGAGGGGCGATTGCGGCGGGGTACCGGCATATTGATTGTGCATCGGTTTATGGTAATGAGAATTGTATCGGCGAAATATTCTCGCAAATCTTTCAGAGCGGAGCAGTCAAGCGGCAGGATTTGTGGATTACCTCCAAGGTCTGGAATGATATGCACGGCCGGGGTGATGTGCTGATTTCCTGTGCCAGAAGTCTCAAGGACCTGCAGTTGGACTATCTGGATTTATATCTGGTTCACTGGCCGTTCCCCAATTATCACGCGCCCAAATGCGATGTCACCTCCCGCAGCGCCGACGCCCGTCCCTATATTCACGACGATTACATGAAAACCTGGCGACAGATGGAACGGCTGGTCAAGGCCGGACTGGTTCGCCATATCGGCACGTCCAATATGACCATCCCCAAGCTTAAACTGCTGCTGCGGGATGCCGAAATCAAGCCGGCCTGCAATGAAATGGAACTGCACCCGCACTTCCAGCAGCCGGAATTGTTCCAGTTTTGCGTCGATAACGGTATCCTGCCGATCGGCTATTGCCCCCTCGGTTCGCCGGGACGCCCCGAACGCGACAGAACCCCCGAAGATACGGTGGATATGGAAGACCCGGTCATTCTGGATATCGCCCGTAAACACGGCGTTCATCCCGCGGCTGTCTGCATCCAGTGGGCCATTCAGCGCGGGCAGGTTCCCATCCCGTTTTCGGTTAATCATTATCTGGATAATCTCAAAGCCGCCGTGGGCGAGCCTCTGAGCGAATCCGAGATGCAGGCGATTTCCACAATCGATAAAAACTGCCGCCTCATCAAAGGGCAGGTGTTTCTGTGGAAGCCCAATCAAAGCTGGGAAGACCTCTGGGATATTCACGGCGAGATTACGCCGGCATAAAGTCCAAAATAAATCCAGTACTATTTAAGCAGGAGATAACATGAAGAACAAGAGTCTGATCTGGATGTTTTTTGTTCTGTTTCTGATGACTGCACCGCTGACGTTGTCCCAGAATGATGCAAAGGTTTATCAGGAAAGCTGGGAGTCCCTGTCCACGCATCCGGTGCCGGAATGGTTTGCCGATGCTAAATTTGGAATCTATGCTCATTTGGGGGTTTATTGTGTCCCTGCTTTTGGCACGGAATGGTATCCTCGCCTGATGTATCAGGACAACGACAGGGTCTATAAGCATCATCTTGCCACCTATGGCGATCCATCGACTTTTGGCTATAAAGATTTTATTCCGCAGTTCAAGCTGGAAAAATTTGACCCGGAGCAATGGGCTGAATTGTATAAGCAGGCCGGTGCAAAATTTGCCGGCCCGGTCGCCGAACATCACGATGGATTTTCGATGTGGGCGTCTAAAGTCAACCGCTGGAATGCCAAAGACATGGGGCCTCAAAGAGATGTCGTCGGGGAATTAGTCGCTGCCATCCGCAAACGGGACATGAAAATCATCACGTCGTTCCATCATGCCTTCAATGTGCAGGGGTATTATACCGCCCGGGCGGGCTGGGATACCGCCGACCCGAAATTCGAGGACCTCTACGGCCAGTTTAAAGACCCCAAAATCGCCTACGACCGCTGGTTTACCAAACTGCAGGAAGTGATTGACGCATATCAGCCGGACCAGATCTGGTTTGATTTCTGCCTTGGCAAGGTTCCTGATGCGTACAAGCGCAAATTTGCTGCCTATTATTACAACAAGCAGGCGGAGTGGGGCAAAGAGGTTATTATTACACGCAAAGGAGAGGATTTGCCTGCCGGCGTGGGCGTGCTGGATATTGAACGGGGCAGGATGAAAGACTCCGACCCCCAGCTTTGGCAAACCGATGACTCCACCGCCTATAACAGTTGGAGCTGGGTCCAGGATTTGAAAGTCAAGCCCCCGGTTGAAATGATTCATGAGCTGATCGATATCGTCAGCAAAAACGGCATTTTGCTGCTGAATGTTTGCCCCAAAGCCGACGGGACCATTACCGACGGTCAGCAGCAATTGCTTCGTGAAATGGGCCAATGGCTTAAAGTCAACGGTGAAGCGATTTATGCCACCCGCCCGTGGCAGATTTACGGACAAGGCCCCACCCGGATGACCCAGGGCGGCGGTTTTCTGGACACCATCCACTATACGCCCCGGGATGTCCGCTTTACCCGCAGCAAGGATGGCAAGACCCTGTATGCCATTTGCCTGGGCTGGCCCGAGGGTGATTTTACCCTGGATTCCGTGACAGTTCAGAATGCCTCCGGCGCCCGCGTAACGCTTCTGGGCAGCGATGCGAAGGTGTCCTATACGGTCAATCCCGATAAGAGCATGACCATTCATACGCCAAAACTGGACGAATCAAAGCGGCCGTGCCAATATGCTTACAGTTTCAAATTGGAAGGCTTTGACCTGACGGCCAATCCTTTTGCGACCTCGCAGGCGATTACACTGCACGCTGAACAGGCAACTCTGGAGGGCGAAAAGATCGCTCTTGAAAAAAGAAATAATCAGTCCAATATTGGTTTCTGGGATAATCCCAAAGACGCCGTGCACTGGCTGGTTCGTATTCCTGCGGCGGGGAACTATCTGGTTCGGGGTCGCTTTGCTGCGGCGGCAGGAGCTTCGCAACTGCTGCTGACCGCACAAGAAAATCAACTCAAAATAGCTATTCCTGCATCTGGAAGCTGGGACCAGCCCGTGACCGTTGACGCCGGCAGGTTGACCTTTGAGAAACCGGGTGTCTATCATCTAATTCTGGCTTCTGCTGACAATTCCGCCTGGAAAGCCGTGAATGTCTGGGATATCCAGTTGGCCCCGGCCAATCCATAGCATTGAGCACAATGAAATCTGAATTGAAATAAGAGATTTATGAAAAAAGGGAAAGCACAATGAGTCGAGTAAAATTATCGCTTTTAATCTCCATTTCAGTTGTAACAGTGCTGCTGCAGGGCTGTGCCTCAAAAGCGAAACAGTTTGACGCGACATGGGAATCGCTCCAGCAGTATCAGGCCCCGGAATGGTTCCGCGACGCCAAGTTCGGCATCTGGGCTCACTGGGGCCCGCAGGCCGTACCCGGACAGGGGGACTGGTACGCCCGGCGGATGTATCTCCAGGGCGATGGGGCGTATAATTATCACGTCAAAACCTACGGCCACCCCTCCGAGTTTGGCTATAAAGACATTATCCCGCTCTGGAAGGCCGAGAATTGGGACCCCGACTATCTGATGTCGCTGTATAAAAAGGCCGGGGCAAAATATTTCGTCAGCATGGCCGTTCACCATGATAATTTCGATCTGTGGGATTCGACGTATCATCGCTGGAATGCGGTCAAGATGGGCCCGCAGCGGGATATTGTGGGCCAGTGGCAGGCCGCCGCCGAAAAATACGGCCTGCGATTCGGCGTGTCTGAGCATCTGGCAGCCAGCTATACCTGGTTTACCTCCAGCCATGGCGCCGACAAAGACGGCCCCAAAGCCGGCGTTCCGTATGATGGCAGCGACCCCAAATACTGGGACCTTTACCATCCCAAACATGATGAACCGTTCGGCGGCGGTGAAAAGTGGTACGGCAAGAATCCGCAGTGGCACCAGACCTGGGATAAGCGAATACGCAATCTCGTGGACAAGTACCAGCCGGATTTGCTCTATTCCGACGGCGGTTTCCCCTTCGGCGAAATCGGCAGGGGGCTGGTGGCTCATTTCTATAATACCAACATGCAGCAGCACCGCGGCAAACTGCAGGCGGTCTATACCTGCAAGGAAATGGGCTCGGGCGAATTCAACCGTCAGGCCTGTGTGCAGGATGTCGAGCGCGGGGCGATGAAGGATATCAATCCGCTTCCGTGGCAGACCGACACCTCCAACGGCGACTGGTATTACCGGACACAGGACCGTTATAAAACGACCGGGCAGGTCATTCGCCTGCTGGCTGACATCGTCAGCAAAAACGGCAACATGCTGCTCAATATCGTCCTGAAACCCGACGGCAGCCTGCCGCCGGAGTCGGAAAAACTGCTGGCCGAACTGGGCCCCTGGATGGACATGAACGGCGAGGCCATTTATGGAACCCGTCCCTGGAAAGTCTATGGCGAAGGCCCGACGGTGGTCGGCGGCGGCCATTTCAAGGAAGATTACCCCTTCAAGGCCGACGATATTCGCTTCACCACCAAAGGCAATACGCTGTATGCCATTGCCCTCGGCGTGCCGACGGCGGACCTGAAGATCAAATCGCTGGCCGGTGTATCGATCAGCGACTGCAGCCTGGTTGGCAGCAAAGAAAAACTGCAATGGACCCAGGACGCCGAAGGCCTGACCATCAAGCCCGTCAGCCAGTGGCCCTGTGACTATGCCGTCGTTTTTAAAATGAAAATCAAGCAATAAAATATTGTAAGGAGTACCCATGAAAACCATGCGTGGCGCCATTCTGCCTGGCAATAGTACCGTCGAGCTCAAACAGTTTCCGATACCGTCCCCCGGGCACGGCGAAGTTCTCATCAAAATGAAATCGTCCACCATCTGCGGTTCGGACATCCGCTGCATCTATCACGAACATCTGGGCAAAGGCCCGGAAGGCTATCAGAAAGGCATGATCGCCGGCCACGAACCGGCCGGACAGATTGCCGAGTGCGGCCCGGGCTGCCGTCGATTCAAGACCGGCGACCGCGTGATTATCTACCACATCTCCGGCTGCGGGGTCTGCAATGACTGCCGGCGGGGCTATATGATTTCCTGTACCAGCGAAAAATACCGCCGGGCCTACGGCTGGCAGCGGGACGGCGGCATGGCCGAATACATGCTGGCCGAGGAAAAAGACCTCGTCTTTCTGCCCGAGCCGCTGACGTATTCCGACGGTGCCCAGGTGGCCTGCGGTTTTGGCACTGTCTATGAAGGGCTGGAAAAAATCGGCATCTGCGGCAATGACGCGGTGCTGGTCACCGGGCTTGGGCCGGTCGGTCTTGCGTCGGCGATGCTGGCCCGGGCGATGGGGGCGGCCAAAATTTATGGTATTGAAGTGATTGACGAACGTATCGCCATTGCACAAAAAATGAACCTGTTTGATGCGGTTCTCAAGGCCGGCCCGGACAATGTTGCCCGGATTCGCAGTCTGACCGGGGGGTATGGTGTCGAACGGTCCGTCGATTGTTCCGCTAATGACAAGGCCCGGCTGACCTGCATTCAGGCCACCCGCAAATGGGGGAAAATCGTATTCCTCGGCGAAGGCGGCACTTGCTCTTTCCAGCCCTCCCCGGATATAATCCACGACCAGAAGACCATCTACGGTTCCTGGGTGACTAATATCTGGCGGATGGAGGAACTGGTCGAACGGCTGGTCCGGTGGAATATCCACCCCGAAACGCTGATTACCCACCGTTTCCCGCTGGACCGGGTCGGTGAGGCGTATGCCCTGATGGCCAGCGGCAAATGCGGCAAAGTGGCGGTGGTCTTTGACGAGGAACTGAAATAGGCAGGTTTGATTTCCAAGGAAAGGTAAAAGTATGGCCCAAACAAGCTCAGGCAGCACGGCAGATTCCCTTTCACATAAAGCCGTTATCCCCAGGGACATGATTTTCTCGTTCATTTTGGTAACGACCTTGTTCTCGCTGTGGGGTTTTGCCAATGATATCACCAACCCCATGGTTGCGGCGTTCAAAAATATCCTGTTAATCAGCAACTTTGAAAGCTCGCTGGTTCAGTTTGCCTTTTATGGCGGCTATTGTGTGATGGCCTTTCCCGCGGCCCTGTTCATCAAGCGATTCAGCTATAAGGCCGGCATTCTGATTGGCCTTGCTCTTTATGCCGCCGGATGTCTGATGTTTATCCCTTCCGGGTGGATGATGGCGTTCTGGGCCTTTTTGCTGTCGTATTTCGTTATGACCTGCGGCCTGTCGTTTCTGGAAACCAGTGCCAATCCGTATATTCTGGCGATGGGGTCGGAAGAGACTTCCACCCAGCGCTTGAATTTCGCCCAATCCTTCAATCCTATGGGTTCACTGCTGGGTATGCTGGTCGCCCGAAATTTCATTCTCGCCAGGCTGGACAGTACCGATGAAGCAGGTCGCCGGGCGTTGCGAGATACCGCCCCGGAACAGTTCAATACAATATGTCAGCACGATTTGTCTGTGATCATTAAACCGTACCTCATGCTGGGGCTGGTTGTGCTGGTGGCGCTGGTTATTTTTGCAATCGCCCGCTTGCCGCGCAGCAAAGGGGAGGAGGATACATCCCTGCACCTTGGAGCGACGCTGATGCGGCTGTTTTCGAACAAAAAATATATCGAAGGCGTGATTGCCCAGGCCTTTTATGTGGGCGTTCAGATTATGTGCTGGACCTTTATCATTCAGTATGCTGAAAATGAACTGGGCATGAGCAAGACCAATGGCCAGATGTTTAACATGATAGCTATGGTCATTTTTGTCAGCAGCCGCTTTATCTGCACCTTCCTGCTCAAATTTTTCAGCCCCGGGGGATTACTGCTGAGTCTGTCTATCGGCGGACTGCTGCTGATTATCGGTACCATTTTCATCCCCGGCAGTACCCAAACCGGTGCCCAGTTCCAGCAGTATATTGACCAGTATCGTCAGACAGAGGGTATCACCGCTCAACTGGCCGGCTATATCAGGGGATTCTATTATGGAATCCTCAATGTCAAGGGACTTGGCGGGCTGCTTTCGCTGGTCGGCGTTTCGGCCTGTATGTCACTGATGTTCCCGACGATTTACGGCATCGCCCTCAAGGGTCTTGGTGATGATGCCAAGCTGGGGGCTGCCGGTCTGATTATGGCCATCGGCGGCGGCTGTCTGATGCCCCCGATGCAGGGTTGGATTATGGACCAGAGTGCGGTGAACATCGGCTTTATGGTCTTGTCCAGTACACGAGCCTCTTTTGTTCTGCCGCTGATTTGTTTTGTGGTGATTGCAATTTATGGTTTTAGAACGTCCAATGTGCATGGACATAAATATTAATATACCCAAAACCGATTTGAAAATAGTTATCTCAGTTTGTCATTCCCGCAAAAGCGGGAATCCAGCGCCTGGAGTTGAAGCTGAAACAAATAGGATAAACCTGACTTCTCAGTTTGAAGATTAAACGTATTTAAATACAATAAGGAGATTCTTATGCTTAAATATATCCCCGACATCCTGAGTCCGGAGTTGTTAAAAGTGTTGATGGAAATGGGGCATGGCGACGAAATCGTTATCGCCGACGGCAATTTTCCCGCCGCGTCCATCGCGCAGCGGCTGGTTCGTGCCGACGGCCACGGTGTGCCGCCGGTGCTGGAAGCGATCTTGAAGCTGTTCCCGCTGGATATCTATGTCCCCCATCCGGTGGCCCTGATGCAGGTGGTGCCCGGCGATACCGTCAAGACCCCGATATGGGACCAGTACCGCAAAATCCTCAAAGACAGCGGCGAAAAATTCACGGATTTTGAACATGTCGAGCGATTTGCGTTCTATGAACGGGCCAAAAAAGCCTTTGCGGTGGTCGCCACGGGGGAATCGGCGCTGTACGCCAATATCATTCTGAAAAAGGGAGTCGTCACAAAATAAGAAAGGACGCGTATGATGCGGTACAGTGTGTTGTGGGTCGTTTTATGCGGGTGGACGGGGATGATTTGGGCAGCCCGGGACTCTGACGCAAATACACCGCCGTCTCCGGCCTGGGGAAATTTCGCCAATCTGGCCAAAGAAGTCGAACGCATTCCCAATATACAATATGCCGAGATCAACGGCATCAAGCTGTCTCTGGATTTATACCGGCCCCGGCAGGGAGTTCAGGGTAAACTGCCGGTGGTCGTCTGGATTCATGGCGGGGCGTGGATGGCCGGGTCGAAGGAGCATTGTATGCCCCTGTGGCTTGGCTTTGTGCAGAAAGGCTACGCCATTGCCAGTGTCCAGTATCGGCTGACCGACAAGGCCCCGTATCCGGCCCAGATTGAAGACTGCAAGGCCGCCGTCCGCTGGCTGCGAGCCCATGCCGACCAGTATAATCTGGATGTCAATCGGTTTGCCGCCTGGGGTGAATCCGCCGGCGGGCACCTGGTGGCCCTACTGGCAACTACTGGCGACACCAGAGAATTTGACAAAGGCGACCACCTGGACCAGTCCAGCGCCGTTCAGGCTGTCTGTGATTATTACGGCCCGACCAGCTTTGTCGGTGCCGCCTCCATGGCTAACGATGAAAATGCCTCCAGGCCCGATTCGGTTCTGTATAAGCTGTTCGGCGGACCGCTGTCCGAAAAACAGGATATCGCCGCCAGGGCAAGCCCCGTGACATTCGTCTCCAAAGGCGACGCCCCGGTTCTGATTGTTCATGGAACCAGGGACGGGCTGGTGCCGCTTCGCCAGAGTATCGTATTCCATGAACTGCTGCAAAAGGCCGGCGTGGTTTCAGTGTATCATCCGATTGAAGGGGCCAGCCACGGCGGCGCCGAATTTACGACCCCCGAAGTCATTACGATGATTGATGAATTTTTCAGAAAGCATCTGTCAAAATCGGATGTCTCTCAGACGCTGCCGCCCAATGCTGCGGTTCTGAAAGATATTCCCTACCGGACCGTTGGCGATAAGACCCTCTGTCTGGATTTGTATCGGCCCGAGCAGGCTTCGGGGAAATTGCCGGTCATTGTCTGGATTCACGGCGGAGCCTGGCTGGCCGGGTCGAAAAGCCAATGTCTGCCGGAACGGATGGGCTTTGTAAGGAAAGGTTTCGCAGTTGCCAGCGTGGATTATCGTCTTTCGGATGCGGCGACATTCCCAGCCCAGATTGAAGACTGCAAAGCCGCGATTCGCTGGCTGCGTGCGCATGCCGAAGACTATAACCTGGATACCAAACGATTTGCCGCATGGGGGGATTCGGCCGGCGGCCATCTGGTGGGTCTGCTGGGAACTACCGGCGATATCCGAGATTTTGATTCCGGCGAAAATCTCGACCAGTCCAGCGCCGTGCAGGTCGTGTGCAATTATTATGGGCCATCGGATTTTGCCGCCTTTGTGACGACCCCCGGCTATGAGGATCATGCCGGGCCTCAGTCGCCGGAGTCCCTGCTGATTGGCGGACGGGTGCAGGACAAACCCGAAGAGGCTAAAAGAGCAAGCCCGACCACATACGCATCAAAAGGGGATGCTCCCATGCTGCTGGTGCATGGGGATCAGGATCCCGTCGTGCCGGTTGGACAAAGCAAGCTGCTGTATGAGGCGTTAAAAAATGCAGGTGTACCGACGGAATTTGTAACACTCAATGACGCCGGCCATGGCGGAACGCAGTTTCAATCGCCGGAACTGATATCGCAGATTGAGGCGTTTTTGAAAAGCCATCTCGACAAAACAAAGGCTGTGATGCAGTAAGAAAAAGAGGAATAATCTGTATCATGCATAAAAAAAGCCCGGCATTAAACCGGGCTTTTTGATTTTCAAAAACAAATCAGCAGCGACTTAGGCTTCGATGCTGTCGATGGTGACCTGCAGATATTTCTGCCGGTGGCCAATCTTCTTGGCGCTGTTTTTACGTCTGCGGAATGTCATCGCAATGACCTTGGGGCCTTTGACGACCGCGTCGGCAGCAGAGACCTTGAAGCTGGCTATGACCTTGGCGCCTTCCAGGTAAGGGGTGCCGATCTTGACCTGCTCACCGTCGCTGACGAACAGAACTTTGTTCAGTTCAATGGTCTTGGCATCCGGGGCAACCTCGGTCAGTTCAATATTAATAACGTCTCCCTGAGAGACCTTAAACTGTTTTCCGCCTTGTTCGATAATCGCGTACATGATGACTCCTCGATCTATACTGATAGAGTTCCAATATTTACTTTAGCATACGACAAAGACCCGTTATTGTAGTGTTCAGTCGGGAATTGTAAAGAAAAAAGTTATAAACCCGTGATATTTTTCTGAAAACTTTGTTTATATATCAATAAGTAAACAATATATATCTGTATATAGAAATAAATAATATATTTTGTGTTTATAATAGCAGGCAGGGGATCGTTAATTTGATTACTCTTTTTTACCTGTTTTGACGAAGTATAATAAAGTTATTATTGTAATATATGATATTAGTAGGTCTATATAATCTTTTAATTTAGGAGAACACCGCAGATGGAACTTGCGATGATCAATGATGATGTGTTTCCAATATCAAAAATAGATCCGGCGTATCTGGATCGTGGTATATATTTTGGCGATGGTGTCTATGAGGTCCTTCGCACCTACGACGGCCAAATCTTCGCCCTCGATGAACATCTGGAACGATTTGAACGCAGTTTGCGTGAAATATGGATTGATAACATCGACATCAAGGAAGTTCGCCGGAAAGTCCTGGAAACCTACCAGAAATCCGGATTTGGCAATGCCCGGATGTATTTTCACATTACCCGTGGCTCTGAGCCTCGTAACCATTTGCCTGGCAAGAACTTAAATCCCAATTTCTTTTTGACGGTCAATGCATTGATCGACAAGCCCGGCGAAAAGGAACATGGCATTAAAGTCTGTACCTATCCGGACTTGCGCTGGAAGCGCTGCGACATTAAATCACTGAATCTGCTGCCCAACGTCATGGCCAAAATGGTTGCCGAAAAGAAAGGGTGCTACGAAGCCATCCTCGTCAACGATGCCGGCGAGATTACCGAAGGCTCAGGCAGTGCGTTTTTTGCCGTCGATGCCAAACAGAAAGCTCTTATAACAAGACCTCTTGGGTCGGATATACTGCCATCAATCACCCGCAGCGTGGTTGTTAAGATTGCCAAAAACTGCGGCTTGGGCATTATCGAAAAGAATCTGACACCCGCCCAGGCGGCTCAGTGCGAAGAACTGATTATGGCTGTGACGACCAAGGATATCGTCCCCATTGTCCAGTTTGACGGCCAGACCATCGGCACCGGCACCTGCGGCAAACACACCAGGGCGTTGATTGAAGAATTTGCCAAACTAGCTCGTCATCGCTAAAGCAGTCATCGTGGAATACGCAGGCAGGGACAATCTGCCATATTGGCATAGCGGCCATTCTGTATCCATATCTCTAAATTGTTTTATTAAATAGAGATACGAATAATTGCTCCGACGGCACATCGTTTGCAATTACCCAATTAGCTCGTGGGATAAATCACGAGGAAAGGAAAGTAAACGATGAAATTTGATAAATTTACAGTCAAAGTTCAGGAAGCACTCGCAACCAGCCAGCAGACGGCCATGGCACGCAGTCACACCATGATGACCCCGCTGCACTTGCTCTATGTTCTGCTGGATGACCAGGAAGGTCTTGGTGTCCAGATATTAAAGAAAATCGGAGCCAATGTCTCTCGAATCCAGTCCATGACCGACAGCGAACTGAACCGCCTGCCCAAAGGCTCGGTGGGGACTCAGCTTATGCCGGACCCCGCCTATACCCAGGTCATTCTCGACGCCCAGAATCGGGCGGATCAGATGGGGGACGACTATCTCAGCATTGAGCATCTCCTGTTGTCGCTGGCTGACATCAAAAGTGACGCCAAGGAAATCCTCAGCGTCAACTCCGTGACAGTCAAACAGATCGAACAGGCCGTGGAGGAACTTCGCGGCGGCCAGAAAGTCACCGACGACAGCCCGGAAAGCAAATACAAAGCCCTCGAACGGTTCGGTATCGACTTGCTGGAACAGGCCCGCAAAGGTAAACTCGATCCGGTCATCGGAAGGGATGATGAGATACGCCGGTGTATGCAGGTGCTGAATCGGCGGACGAAAAATAACCCGGTTCTGATTGGCGAACCCGGCGTCGGTAAAACTGCGATTGTCGAGGGACTTGCTCAGCGTATTGTGGCCGGCGATGTCCCCGCGGGATTAAAAGACAAGAAGCTCATTGCCCTGGATATGGGTGCGTTGATTGCCGGGACGAAATTCCGCGGCGAGTTCGAGGAACGCTTCAAAGCGGTATTAAAAGAAGTAACCGGGTCCAATGGACAGATTATTCTGTTTATTGATGAATTACATACTATCGTTGGGGCAGGCAAGGCCGAAGGGGCGGTTGATGCCGGCAATCTGCTTAAGCCCGCGCTGGCTCGCGGTGAGCTGCGATGTATCGGGGCGACGACACTCGATGAATATCGCAAATACATCGAAAAAGATGCGGCCCTCGAGCGGCGATTCCAGCCGATTACGGTGGATCCGCCATCGGTAGAGGAAACCATTGCGATTCTTCGCGGACTCAAAGACCGCTATGATGCTCACCACGGCGTGCGGATTGCGGATGCGGCGCTGGTGGCGGCGGCGACTTTGTCCAACCGTTATATTTCGGACCGGTTTTTGCCGGATAAGGCGATTGATCTGGTGGATGAGGCGGCATCGCGGCTGCGCATCGAAAATGATTCGCTGCCTGCTGAACTGGACGATATCCGGCGTAAAATCATGCAGCTTGAAATTGAATGTCAGGCCCTGAAAAAAGAAACCGACGCGGCCAGTGCAAAGCAACTCCAGAAATCCCAGAAGCAACTGGCGGCACTGAAGGCCCAGGATCAGGACTTGACCGCCCGCTGGGAAGGTGACAAAAAAGCCATCGGACAGGTCAAGGAAATCAAAGAGAAAATCACGTCCGCCCAGATGGAGTTTGAAGATGCCCAGCGCAGAGGCGATCTGGAGCGTGCGGCCCGTCTCAAATATGAAACCCTCATCGGCCTGCAAAAACAGCTCAAGGCGGCTGAGGAAGCCCTTGCCCGAGCCAATGGCAGCACGATGGTGCATAACGAAGTGACCGAAGAGCATATCGCCCAGGTGGTCAGCAAATGGACGGGGATTCCCGTCGCCCGGCTGATGAGCGGCCAGCGGGAGCGTCTGCTGAAGATGGAAGATGAAATTCGCAATCGCGTGGTTGGTCAGGATGAAGCGGTCGCGGCAATCTGCAATGCCGTGCGTCGCAACCGGGCAGGGCTGGGGGATCCGAATCGGCCGATTGGTGTGTTCCTGTTCCTTGGGCCGACGGGGGTGGGCAAAACCGAGCTGGCCAAGGCCCTTGCGGAGTTTTTGTTTAACGACCCGGCGGGGATGGTTCGTATCGACATGAGCGAATTTATGGAGCAGCACTCGGTCGCACGACTGATTGGTGCACCTCCGGGCTATGTTGGATATGAAGAAGGCGGCCGGCTGACCGAGGCGGTACGCAGGAAGCCGTATTCGGTGATTCTTCTGGACGAAATCGAGAAAGCTCATCGGGATGTGTTTAACGTTCTGCTGCAGGTATTTGACGATGGCCGGCTGACGGATGGCAAGGGCCGGACGGTGGATTTCAAGAACACGGTGATTATCATGACCAGCAACTTTGCCGGCCAGCAGATACTTCAAATGAGTCAGCAGCAGGGGGCCGACTGGGAGATTGAGGCCCATGTCAAAGAGGCGCTCAAGCAGTCGTTCAAGCCGGAGTTTCTCAACCGGATTGATGAGACGATTATTTTCCATACCCTGACGCAGGACAATCTGAGCAGGATTGTGGATATTCAGTTGCGAAATCTGGTCGCACGGCTCAAAGAGCGGCACCTGGCAGTGGATTTTACCGACCGGGCACGTAAACAATTGATGGATGAAGGTTATGATCCGTCCTTCGGCGCCCGCCCGCTCAAACGGGTGATTCAGCAGCGGCTTGAGAATCCGCTGGCCAATGAATTGCTGGCCGGGAAGTTTACCGAAGGGGATAAGATTCGGATTGATGCCGACGGCAATGTTTTTCGGTTTGACAAAATCTAAATAACCCGCGATACTTAGGCAAAACCAGGAACCTTGTTTAGTGGAGAAAAGCGATGATTATTAAAACCATCAGCGATGTTGCGGCGTCTCCGGTCCAGATGGAAGGGGCGAAAAATGTTTCTGTTCGGGTGGTCTTCGGGCCGGCGGACAAGGCTCCGACCTTTGCCATGCGGGTTTTTGAACTGGACGCCGGGGGGCATACGCCGTTTCATACACACGCGTTTGAGCATGAGGTGATGATTCTGTCCGGCGAGATTGCGGCGGTGACTGAACAGGGGCCGATTCCGCTCAAGGCCGGCCAGTGTATTCTGGTCCAGCCGGATGAAAAGCATCAGTTCAAGAATCTTTCCGCATCCAATAAGGCCAGCTTTATGTGCCTGGTGCCGATTGCGTATCAGAAATAAGCCGGGTATTCGTAAGCTGGAGAAGGTGTTGAATAAATGCGTTCGCGACTGCCCCAAAAAGAACGAAAAGGATGGTGCCATATGCTCATAATAGGTAACTGTGGGGCTGTTGAAAAACTATGAAAATAAAAACTTCAGCCTTATTTCTGGTTAAAATCAGCACGTTGTCTTTTTGATGCCGACTTTTTCAACAGTACCACTGTCCCTAATATTCTAATATTCCAGGAATGTAGTGCAAGCCTCTGAGCTTGCCAGTATTTGGGCTTTGCCGAAGGAATTTCAATTAATTGGAGATTGGATTCGCCTGCGGCGAGGCGGAATGACCCCAAGCGCGGAGGCTTGGGCTGATATGGAACGACCTTTGTCAACAGGTTTTTTTCATTTTATTTTCATATTTATTTCCGGATTTCTATGATGCAGGCTGCTTCGACGATGAATCAGTCTGATATGCGTGGATTAGTTCGTATCAG
>Ga0228536_1000809_pt1 | contig 44799 bp, 47 predicted proteins | sample SJ1Smetagenome_FD_168611 | JGI IMG/M metagenome (GOLD analysis project Ga0228536, IMG submission 168611) | Enriched culture of PCE-dechlorinating microbial communities from Ithaca, New York, USA - SJ1.S | ecosystem: Engineered > Modeled > Simulated communities (microbial... > Unclassified...
AGCTTGTTTTTTTATATCGTTAGTGATACAAATATAGTGAATATCAGTGAATTGTGTAAGCATTTTTAAAATTTGTTTATAACTTTTCCCCGTTAACTCTTTAGGAAGAATTACGGATAATCATTTATTATATATATTGAAATCAACGTCCTTAAACACATTGAAAATTACTGTTTTTATTACTGTGTCCGGTTGTTTTTGAAAATAGCTGATAACTATATCGACGGCTATTTCTGCTGCTTGTCGGTTTGGGAATTTAAACTCTCCTGTTGAAATACAACAAAATGCAATACTTTCTAACTTAGTGCGATCTGCCAGTTCAAGACAAGAACGATAGCAATCTGCCAGTTCTTCTTTATCTTTAGTTGAAAGTTTTCGATCGCCGATTATCGGGCCGACTGTGTGAATGACATACTTTGAAGGAAGATTATATGCAAGTGTGATTTTTGCAGTTCCGGTTTGTTCAGTATGATCCTGTTGTTGCATGATTTCGTGACATCTAAGACGTAACTGAATACCTGCAGCGGAATGAATTGCATTATCAATGCAGCCGTGCATCGGTATAAAACAACCAAGTAATTGATTATTTGCTGCATTAACAATAGCATCTACTTTCAATCGTGTAATATCGCCTTGCCATAGCCTTATTCGATTATCGATTGTACAAATGGGAATTTCATTAATTTCTATTATTCCTTTTTCGTTCAGTTGGTTTTGCAATTCTGAATTTTGTGCATTAATAAACTCGTCATTAACAGGCAAAGGAGGTCTTATATTCAACAAAGAGCGCATTAAACGACGTTTGCCATCAACATCCGATGGAACTGGAATACTGTTGTTTTCTTCCGTTAAAAGGATTTTAAGGATATAATCTAAATCTGTCATGTGATTCGAGAATAAACGGCTACCAATAAATATTAGTAGCCGTTAGTGTTCTGGTTTCTATTTCTTATTTGTGAAAATTTGCAGCTACAGCAGCGAGATTTTTTTCTGCTAATATTCAGAGATGTTTTTTGCATAGCTGTAACAAAAGATGTACTTGATTTTTCTTTTATCATCAGTTCTTTTACCTTTTTCAGATAGCTGATTTGAAAATCAACAGCACTCATTATTCAAGCATCCAAGCAATGAGCTCCTGCATGAACTGTTTATCGTCTTTACCACTCCAGGTTATAGTTTCACCATTTGACCTTTTCATCTCTACACCACCCAATAAATAAGTCAACCATTGTTTCAGCAAATGCAGCTATCTTTCCACCGTTATCAAGTTTGGTATATGCTCCATGTACGTACGCTCCCGGAGAGTTTCTGACGCTAAGCGGTATCCCTCCCGTTAATTCACGACTCCCGCTATAAGGCAATTCATATTTGCCTTTAATAACTTCACCAATAAAACTAATAGCCATCACATCGCGCATATTATCCAAATCTCCGCCGAACTTCATGCCGAAAGGTTCTACTACATCATTGGCTCCAAAGGCATCAATATCCATACGGTGATCTTCATCTGTAAAGAAGATTAGTTTGCCGCCATTTTTTACATAAGCCACCAACGATGTACGTTCAATCGGCGTAAGATTCTTCAATGTCTGTTTCGACAAGGGAGAAAGAACGATTACTACATCGGATTTGGCCAATAAGGCAGCATCAAGTTCTTTATCTTCGTTTACTACAAGCGATACACCCAGTTTCTCTTCCACCAATTCATAGTACTGATCAAACATCTGCGGATTTACTTTGGTATATTGAGCCTTCTCATCATGAGATACATCCAATAATACTGTTTTATTTTGCGCTTGTACAGGTATTATAAACAGTCCCGATGCACAAACAATAAATAGTTTTAAGAAATAGTTTTTCATATCACATTTTTATTAGTCGTTTATTATTACAATCTTCCCATTCGCCTCGTTGCTCTCGGCAAAACGATGTGCTTCGGCTATCTCATCCAATGAGAATACCTTGGCAATAATCGGGTGCAAGTCGTATGTTTTTATCAAATTGAATATGGAGTCAATGGCTTTCTGCGTTGGGTAATTGCTGAAAAAGCCTGTGAGATAAACCCCATTCGGAATATCTTTTATTGGATCGAAACCGTCGAGCGACCCTTTTTTACCCAATATGCCTGTATGGCATACAATACCGTGATAAGTTGTCAGTTGCAGCGATTCGCGCAGGGTAGCTGCTCCAATCAATTCAAGGATTTTATTTACTCCTTGCGGATATATTCCCCTTACTTGTTCGGGCAATGTGCCATCGTCAATCAAAACGTAATCAGCTCCTTGCTTCCCGAGAAAACTCCGTTTGATTTCTTTTCTCGTAGATGCTAAAACAGTTGCTCCAATAGCTTTTGCCAACTGAATGGCTGCCAATCCTACTGCACTGGTTCCTCCTCTGACAAGCAAGCTATCGCCTTGCTTTATTTGCAGACAATCGAATAGCGAGCCATAGGCGGTAAAATAGGTTTCGGGGATTGCTCCGAGTTCTGCCCAACTTAAATCGGTATCAACCGGAAAAACATTTCGTACGGGCAACAGAGCATATTCGGCATAGCTTCCATCGAAAGTCCGCCCCATACCACCCATCAGAGCGATAACTTTTTGTCCTGCCTGCCAACCACTGTCCGACGGATCGGCTATTTCGCCCGCACATTCAATCCCGATAACTCTGGGCAGTTGAATGTAAGGAGCATCGCCCTCAAATTGTCGCATCATCAGCTCCGATCGGTTTATTCCAAACGCTTTGACTTTCACAAGTACCCAACCCGCTTTGACTTCGGGCATCGGCACATCATTTATCGCCAGCACTTCTGGAGTTCCTGTTTTATGTAGTACGACTGCTTTCATACCTGTTTCCAGCATTGAGGGTCGGGAGCGTAAAAGTTGCCTGTATAACCGAATGTTACCGCAGGGCATCCACGACAAAAGCGTTTTAATTCGCATTTGGAACATTTCTCGAACTTGTCGTAATCGCGGTAATACTCCATTTTGTCTCCTGTGAAAATGTCGAACAGCTTTTCATCGAACACATTACCGACATTGCTTTCCATGCGACGACAAGCGTACACCTCTCCTTTAGGAAGTATTGTTAAATGGCAGTTGGCGCAATTACAACCTTCGTATATCACATCATCGTCCAGCCCTTCGGGGATTTGGAAGATTCCTTTTTCATAGAGAAAGAGCGTCCAAAGATGGTCTTTCAAATTAAAGTTTGTTCCGCTATCCTTGTACTGCTTGAACTTCTGCCAGCAGGTTTCAAGAACTTCTTTGTATTGTTCGGGTGTAAGATGGGTGCTTTTCTCACTGCTTGTCGGGCAGTAGCGGCCGAAAGCGAAAATATCGGCTTTATGTTCCACCACGGTATCAATAATCCCTGCCATTTCGTGCGCATTCGTGCCTGAAACAGTCGTCATGACAGCGCAACGGATTCCAGCTTTTTTAAGAACAGGAATCTTTTCGAGAGTAGTGTCGAAAGAGCCTTTTTTGCGCATGGCATCGTGTGTATCACGTAATCCGTCAATCGAGAGTTGGTAGCGTTCGCATCCACACTCTTTTAATCTGTGACAGACTTCATCGGTCAGGTGAAATGGATTGCCAAGTATTGTAAAACTTATTTTGTTGGCTTTGAAGAGTTCCATCAAATCCCAAAACCGGCTATGGAGTATGGGATCGCCTCCGGTTATGTAGAAATAGGGAATGCGATTCGCCTTTTCGCACATATCCAGACAGTTGTTGAAAACCGATTCAATTTCAGTCCAGGACATTTCTTTAACCTTGAAATGAATATTCTCGGAGAATATATAGCAGTGCTGACAGCGTTGGTCGCAACTATCGGTAATATGCCATTGAAAAGCGAAATATTCCATAATATGTTTTTTTTAATACTTTAATTAAAATACTGTCCCGGAGTAAGAACACTACCACTACCGGGACAGTCTCTTTTTTACTTATCGTCTCCTGCTCCGCAGCTTGAACCGCAAGAAGATGGTTTTTGATCTTTGTCATCGTCTCCTGCTCCGCAAGCCGAAGCCGGTTTGCCATCATCACTTGCACCACATGCTGCTGCGGGCTTTGCGTCATCACCTGCTCCGCAACCCGAAGCGGCAAATGCCATTTGATTAGTACCCATAAAACTTTGGGCGCTACGACGAGTAAAGTAATTGCTTACCTTTCCCCATCCATTAAGAAAATTTAATTTGTTCATAGCTGTTATAATTTTATTAATAAAAAAATACAAAAGCAAAAGTATAAGCAGAAAAAACGTCATGCAAACAGGTTTCCTACTCACCATTAAGGTTAGTATTATTGATTATAAATAAGTTATAGAATGTGGTTTAATGTTTTTTATGAAATATTTTTTCGCAAGGGTATAATGACCTCATTGGATCATTACTCTCTTTTGGTTATTATTTGTATATTTGCAATCAGAACATTTAGATATAATAATCATGAGAGAGTTAGACTTACAATACCCTACATGCCCTATAAGGAACGTTTTAGAGCGTATAAGCGATAAATGGTCTTTATTGGTTTTGTGCTCTTTAGGAGTAAAGGACGATATGCGATACAAAGAATTAATGGCAACTATTCCCGATATTTCACACAAAATGCTAACAAATACACTAAAGCGTTTAGAAGAAGACCATCTAGTAATACGAAAAGCGTATGCAGAAATCCCGCCCCGGGTAGAATATTCTCTGACTGAAACAGGAAAGTCGCTCATGCCAATTATTCAACAAATGATTAACTGGGCGCAAGAACATTTTGAGGAAGTAACAAAGTAGAAATGCGCCATCTCTCAAATAAAGCGCATTTCTATCCATAATCAATAACTTTCCGATTGATTTGGGAAGCTATTCTCTTTTACGTCTTTTATGTAATTTCGGGTTGCTTCTGTCATTACAGAATATAGATCAGCATAACGACGTGAGAACTTTGGAGAAAAGTCTTTATTAATTCCCATCATATCATGAATAACAAGAACTTGTCCATCAACTTCGCCCCCTGCTCCAATACCGATAATAAGTACTTTTACTTTTTGACTTATTTCAGCAGCAAGTATGGCAGGTATTTTTTCTAAAACAATGCTAAAACAACCTAACTCTTCCATTAATAGGCAATCGTCTATCAGTTTTTTTGCCTCTTTTTCCTCTTTAGCCCTTACTGTATAAGTTCCATATTTGTTAATGGACTGGGGCATTAATCCCAAATGAGACATGACAGGTATTCCTGCATCGACAATCTTTTTTACATCTTCTTGTATTTCTTTCCCTCCTTCAATTTTCAAGGCATCAGCTCCGGTTTCTTGCATAATTCTGATTGCTGATTCAAGCGATTTGATAGGATTTCCGGAACAAGTACCAAAAGGCATATCAACGACAACTAAAGCTCCCTTAGTAGCATTAACAACAGATTTAGCATGATATATCATTTGGTTTAGTACATGACAAAAATTATATAGTGATATAATTATTTGATAATCAATAAAATAATTATTATTTTATTTGGTAAAGACCTTGAAATTTTGTATCTTTATAGCTGACTAACAATCGGTTATAATGAAAACAAAAGATTCCAAGGTCTCGTACAAAAGTAGTGATTTAACCTCAGTTTTGGTTGAACACTTCGGTAAAAGTTTAAACTTAGCCCGAATAAAGTTTATTAGCCTGTTTATTTGCGCCCTTTGTAAGGTTCAAGTCGTTTGTTTTGAAAAGCTCGCCTGTGGCTTCGAAAATAGCTGCGACAGCAACTCTTCATTGCGACGAATACAGCGTTTTATGGCGGATTACAAGCTTGACAAAGACTTGATTGCCAAATTGATATTTGCACTTCTACCGCATGATCCACCGTACTCGATTGCTATGGACAGAACGAACCGGAAGTTTGGAGAAACAAATATCAATATTTTGCTCTTGGCCATTGTATATAAAGGGGTTGCCTTTCCCATTATATTCAAACTAATGCCTAAACGAGGTAACTCTCATACAAAAGAGAGAATTGAAATCGTGAATCATTATATTCGATTGTTTGGGAAACAAACCATTCAATACTTAGTGGCAGACCGTGAATTCGTTGGTGAACATTGGATTGACTATCTGAATTTTAACCGCATTGAATATCACATTCGTATTCGGGATAACTTCCGGGTTACGAATCCAAAAACCGGAAAACGGTTTAAGGCAACATGGCTCTTTAGTGATTTAAAATTGAATGAAACAAGATTCTTACATTCGATTTATAACATTCATAATCAGTTATGTTACTTGTCTGCTTCAAAAATAAAAAACAAAGAAGGTAAACCGGAATTTCAGATAATCGTTTCATTTTGTAAACCTGAAATTGCGCAAAAAATATATAAAGAACGCCGGCAAATTGAAACTGCATTTAGGGCAAAGAAAACAAGTGGATTCAATTTAGAAGACACTCATTTAACCGATATTGAAAGAATTGAAAATTGAAAAACGCGTCGCTATAATAACAATTGCTTTTTGCCGGGCTTATTTAGTCGGGATTTATTTACATGAAAATCATAAGCTTGTCAGAATTCTAAACAGCGGTAGAATGGCAAAAAGTCATTTCAAATATGGTCTTAACTTTATCGCAACAGTGCTTTTAAATGCTGTTTTTCATCAAATATCGATATTTTTAAATTTTTGTCATGTACTTAGGCCATTTACTATAAAATATTAATACTTCCCAAGACCACTGACAATCTCAGATTTGAAATTGGCATTCATGAAAATATGACGCCCCTTTACTTTATATATCATGTCAATAAGACTAAAATCTTTCTTACTACTGAAAACATGTCGTTTGGCATAGAAGTACCTTAACATGTTCTGGCGCCTGATTTCTTTGTCATCTGCAATTGAGAATGTACAGTCATACTCCTCCTTTTCCTTAAAATACACCCTATCAAAAACTACTAGCATTAAGCTTGGTGATAAAGGATACGTCAACTCTCCTCCATATTGTGCAAGTCCCATATACATCGGACGTACATTCTTTACATGAGGTTCAACAACAATGGGAAAATCGCTTGTATAGAAATCACCATTCATGCTCACCAGGAACATCCATATGTTACTGGCTATCGCATTAGCAAAATCCATAAGCATCTCATCATTCAGATATGTCAATTTAGCATGAAGAACGGGCGCTTCACACTTCACGTCTATTTTTAGATCATTAATGGATTCATCACCTTTTTCTTTGGCTAAAACACATTTTACCATGTCTATTCCAGCCTTCTCTATTCTGAGATAGTCATCAACTGTTGAATCTTTCAACTGAGGATGGCGAAAGAATTGAGTAACAAGATGTAATGCCAACTCTCTTTTCTCTTTAAACTGCAAACAGTATTGTTCCTTACCCAAAATCCATTCATCCTTTATGACATCTATGGATTGTAATAGTTTGGAGAACATCGGCTCTACTAAATTGGCAAAGTGATTATGCTCTAGCGATAACCTATTGAACTGGCTACCGGTTTCCTTGTTGTTCTTTTCGACATATGAGTCTGAAATAGAGTATATATCATCCTCACAACATACTGACATCATACTGGCAGGATATGCCTTTGATTGCTGTTTGTCGTATGTAAAGATGCTCTTATCATTATCAGAGAATCTCTTTAGATAGCATCTGGGGATATAATGTTGCTTCATTAAAATTTTTTGCAATTGTAATAAAGAAGGCCCTATTTATGTTTATTTCACTCTAAAAGTGTACCGGTATTTCAATCCAAAAGTATACCATTTTAAAATAAATTCCAAGTTAGTTTCCTACTTTTTGGAGGTACCTCCAAAAAGTAGGAAACGGGCGCTCTTATTTTCACTACTGTTTTCATTTTCCGCCCATCATTTCTCTGGTTTGTTTCATTCTGTACGATTCCCCGTTCATATCTATCAGATAAGCCTTGTGGGTTAATCTGTCAACAAGGGCGGCCGTCAGTACGGGATCACCGAAGATTTCTTCCCAGCGGTCGAAGCCCAGATTTGTGGTAATGATGGTCGATTTTCTGCCCGTCCTCAAAGAGAGGTGATTAAAGAGCAGCTCCGCTCCCTGTTTATCGAAGGAAACATAACCGAATTCATCGCAAATGACCAGGTCATATTTTTCAAATTGTGCTTCTACCTGTCTTAAGGTTCGCCCGGCGTGTGATTCACGCAGTTGGGTCAATAATCGGTGAACGGTGGTGAAGAGTACTTTATATCCCTGTATGCAGGCTTTCAGTCCCAGTCCTATTGCGATATGGGTTTTACCCGTACCGGGATTGCCGGCAAGGATTACGTTTTGGGCGGAGGCTATAAAATCCAATCTCTCCAGTATCGGCAGTTTCTCTTGGGCGGCCGGCGGTAACTGGCTGCGCTCCAGGTCGGAAAGATACATCTTGGAAGGGAATTGGGCATTTCTTATCTGCGCCTTTTTCCGATTTTCCAGCCGTAATTCATATTCCCGCTCCATAAGCTTTACCGGATAGTCTTCATAGTTAAGTCTCTCCCTGGCCGCTTCTATGGCCGGTTCTTTGTAGTCTCGCCGGAAAGCAGGCAAGCGAAGCTCCTTACTGTATGTGGTGATTTGTTGGTTGATGGTGTCCATTGTAATTGGTTTGATGCATTAACCGTGTGATGTCGGCAAGTTGTTCTTTGGCTTTCATACTGATTTTATCTTCTGATTCCCTGCTCGGGGTTACCGTAGGGGTGTTCCCCACGAGGGCTCGAAGCTTCTCAACACTTACCCCATCGGGTGAGGTGCCCGGCAATCGCCTGAGGGATTCCTCCAGCTTTTCTTCACTTACCTTCTGTTCTCGACAGTAAGAAAGCAGTTCGATAAATTCGCGGGGTTCATCCCGGAAAAAGTTCCGATACAACGCTCCAAGATAATGGTTGTCGGCAAGAGCCTGACTCCCGGCCAGTGCTCCCAGTTTTTTCTTAAAGGTTGCCAGGTAATGTTCGATATCGATATTCCAGCTATGCTTTTCGTAACTTCGCACATGAGTGGCTACCCGTTGGTTTTCAAAATAGATCTGCAACTCTCGGCTATACACGCTGACTTCTACAAATTCTCCCACCAGATGATCCGGCACCGAGTAGCGGTTGGTTCGATAGGAGATGGTGGCATATTTATCTACCCGCGATTGCACCTGTTCACTGCAGATCATCCCTACTGCGGGATGCTTGAGTAAGAGGGCTTTTTCTTCCGAAAACAGCTCCTCGGCACTCTTCCCCGTTCCTTGCTGTCGGATACCGTTCAACCGCTTTAAAGTTGTTTCAAGCCACTGCTGTGCTTCAGGGATATCTGCAAAGGAATCTCTATTGGAAAAGGCTTTGCGTCGGACATATTCTACGCTGCGCTCTACATGCCCTTTTTCATTCCCTCGATACAGGTTGCAAAACCGATGGCTGAACTGATAATGTCCCCGTAAACGTAGCAATGCTTCGGTGGGCTCTTTTTCGTGACGTCCCACAAACCGGGCTACCGCTACACGCATGTTGTCATAAACCATCTCCCGGTAAACGCCTCCGATGGTTTGAAAAAACCGCACATGGGATTCCAGAAAAGCAAGTGTATCTTGCCGTTCGTAGATAAAAGCATACCGGTAGTTGCTGAAGGCGGGGGTAAATACGGCAAGCTGTAACGATCTCCGTTTTCCCGATATCTCGAGTTTTATCTCGCCCCAGTCAAACTCGCAGGTTTCTCCCGGCCGGTATACTTGGCGGATATAGGCTTCCTCCCTGTTTTGATGGTTTTCCTTTTGACTAATATAATTACACACTGTGGTGTAACCTATTTCATAGCCCTGACCTTGAAGTGCTTCGAGTATGTCTTTCTTTCCTGAGCTGCTGTTTTCCCTGCCCTTGCTGCTTCTTTTGTTTGTTCTTTTCAAGCAACCGGTCTATTGCAGACTCTACCTCACGGGTTAGTTTTATTTTTGTGCGTGGTTGTGCCTTCTTACAGATTGGTGCTCTCGATAAATTGATTGTCCGACCTGCTGCTTCACTCACGGCCGTTTGCAGTGCCTCTTCATGTTCTCTGAGATACTTTCTTACCGTCTTGCGACTTATTTGTAGTTCTCGCGATATTTGTCTCTGACTTTTTCCCTCACGATAACTCCTGATGATTATTTCCTGTTTTGTATACATGCTTATCATTTTTATGAACGGATGCTATCCATTCTTGTTGCTGACCGGTATACTTTTCCATTGAAATGTGTGGTTGTGGTACTTTTTGAGTAATATATACAGACGTTTTCTTGCTAACACGATTTATTAGAGTAAAAAATTACCGAATAATTTCATTTTGGCTATCTTTGTGCAATGATAGTCTCTAAAGATATTCAAAAGATTCTATATTTGATACGATATGAAAAAGTTAACTTTAGCCTCAGATTTCAAATCAACCGTTAATCTCACTTAAATTCTATTTCAAAACAGCTCATTAAGATGACACCACGCGAAAAATATTCATGGATTTATTGGCTTTCCGCTTTACTGGTATTTATGGGATTGCAATGGATATTCTTCCCCAATACCCAAGGGACAAAGGAATTGACTTACAGTCAATTTCTCGATTCCATTCGTGCAGGTAAAGTCCAAAGGATTGTTTTCCTCGATAGAAAAATAATCGGGTATCTTAATACTGAGGACAGCATTTCGAAGAATATTACAGAAGCACCCACCGCACCTTGGCGGATACGTATTCCGAGTGTTGAACAGCAAGTGCGGAAACAATTTGTTGTCAACCGCATACCTCATATGAATGAAGAATACCTCTTAACGGAACTCAGGGAATGCGGCGTCGACTTTAAAGGCCATTTCGAAGATAAAACGTTGGAAAACTTTTTTCTGAACTGGATTCTGCCTTTCATTTTTCTCATAGCTGTCTGGGGATACATTTTCAGAAAGATGGGAACAAAAAATCCCATGTTGGAAATCGGGAAAAACAAAGCCCGTATTATGGCCGAAAAGCCCGAAAATCCGATTACCTTTAAAGACGTAGCGGGAATAGATGAAGCGGTGGAAGAAGTAAAAGAACTGGTCGATTTTCTGAAGAATCCTTCAAAATACACCCGCTTAGGAGGTAAACTGCCGAAGGGGGTTTTACTTGTCGGTCCTCCGGGTACCGGAAAAACGTTGTTGGCAAAGGCCGTTGCAGGCGAAGCGGATGTCCCGTTTTTCAGCATAAGCGGTTCCGATTTTGTGGAAATGTTTGTAGGGGTGGGAGCGGCAAGAGTACGTGATCTTTTTACGGAAGCCAAGGCTCATGCTCCCTGCATCATTTTTATCGATGAAATCGATGCCATAGGCAAAAGCCGGGCTGCAGCCGTTTACGGAGGAGGATATGATGAACGGGAAAACACCCTGAATCAACTGCTTGTGGAGATGGATGGTTTCGATTCGAGCGTGGGTGTAATCATTATAGGAGCGACCAATCGCCCTGAGGTTCTCGATCCTGCTCTTTTAAGACCGGGTCGTTTCGATCGGCAGATCGTTGTTGATAAACCCGACATGAAAGGACGCGAAGCGATTTTTAAAGTACATACCGCCAATATTAAATTAGCATCCGACGTCGATCTGAAACGGTTAGCTGCACAAACTCCCGGTTTTGCGGGCGCAGAAATTGCCAACGTATGCAACGAAGCTGCTATTCTGGCCGTCAGGAAAAACAGAGATGCGGTTACCATGGGAGATTTTGAAGCAGCCATCGAAAGGGTAATTGCAGGATTGGAGAAAAAGAACAAATTGATTAACGAGAAAGAACGGAAAATAGTTGCTTATCATGAAAGTGGCCATGCCATAGTTGGCTACTTTACACCGGGAGCCGATGAAGTGCAAAAGGTTTCCATCGTTCCCAGAGGAATCGGAGCATTAGGCTATACCATGCAAATGCCTCTGGAAGATCGTTATCTGATGACCGAAAGCGAACTGAGGGGCAAAATAAAAGGGTTGCTTGGGGGTCGTGCAAGTGAAGAAATCACCTTCGGAGAAATATCCACAGGAGCTTCCAACGATTTGGAACGAGCCACACAACTGGCACGAAGCATGATCGTGGTGTACGGGATGAGTAAAAAATTACCGAATATTTCCCTGGTAAGCAAGTCTGAGTCCGGTTTTTTGGGTCATGCACCCGGCATCGAACGCCGATCGGAATACGTCGAAAAAATAATCGATGAGGAAACGACTGAACTAATCAATTCATGCTACGAAGAAGCAAAGAAACTGCTGAACGAGAAAAAACTTCTGTTAGAAAAAATGGCTACACTTCTTTTAGAGAAAGAAGTAATCAACTACGAGGAAATTAAACAAATCTTAGGGAATAAATATAAAACCGGGGAATAGTGTATAAATAATGGTCAAGATTCATAAGATTGTTGATGAAAACCGGGATTTTTCGTTGGCTTCGTTTAAAGTTTTGGAAAGGTTTAAACTTTGAGATCGCCGTTTTCCTTTTTTATCCATTCCTGCGTGTAGTTTTTTGTTCTTCGTAGGCTTTTGTTATCTCGTCTTTTAATTCACTGTACTTTTTGGGGTTGGTCAGTTTTTCCAGCGAATTTATTGTAATCGAACTTTGACTCCTTTGGTAATTATCAAGACGATAAGTGGGCAAAACATAAAAATCCCATTGTTCCAATTTTAACGGGTCAATGGTATTTTTGTCCTTATGCTTCAAGAGACAGAATACATAAACGTCAGCATGTCGTTTTGGTTCGTCACGGTAAATATTCGTTTCAGCATCCCAATATTTGGTCGGTTTGATTGAAAACGAAATAGTCGAAAACCTTTTTTGATCCCAGCTTTGGATGTATGCGGCAGATTTGACTTCTATTTTTATTCCGTCATCTGTAATCAAGTCGTAAGCATCCCATTCATCTCTCAAATTTTCAGAGTTTATTCCAATGGCCGTTCCTACAATAAATTCGGCAAGTCTTCCACGTGTGGCATTACTCAAAAGGTCAGATACGCTCCAGCGCCAAAAGTCTAGCAGATTGTAATTTGTATTCAGTTCATTGTCTGTCAAACATTCGTTACCGTTTTTCAGACTTGCTTTTCTTCGTTTAAGTTCATTCATGTTAAATTGGACCAACGTCCACCATTAGGTGCTGTTACATCTTCAAGGAGCTTTATGGTTTCATTAGCAGTGTTAACTTAACGGATTAAACCTAATCATATTCGACCTTTCAGAAGTTTTCAGCCTACTTTTTGACCCATAAGTTTAATTTTATCTTCGTGTAAGATTTACTTTGTTTTTTATCAACGCTATGCTTCTTTAAATTTAAAACTGAATTGCCGAATTAAGGTAATTGATAAATATCAAATTAAAAGTGCCAATTCTCTTCATTTCTTCATGCGTTTTTCCAGAAAGTTTTTCTTCAGTGCACTTTGATATAGCTTATCGAGCGATTTTTGCAGGTCTTTGCCTTCTTTGAAATCGGTGGAGAGTAACATGACTCCAATCGTTTCTTCGTCTATTTTTCTAAGTCTGAAGACTACGGTTTTGTTTTCGACACTTTTCTGATCCGACATTTTAACATGATAGTCTTCGTTGGGTTGAATGTCAAATTCAATATCGTCGAATCCCATTTCGAAAATGCGAAATTTTTTCATTTTGCCGTTTGGCAGGAAAAGTAATCGTCCGTCGTTTCGGGTAGTTGCACTCATGATGAGTTTTCCCGACTCAGTAAGCGATTCCACCAACACACCGGATAAAGGATTGTTGTGATAATCTGCTACGGTGACAGATATGGTATCTTTTTTCGATTGAGGCAATCTTTCTACAGCGGTTTTTTCGCCATTGTATTCGTCGGTATCGACGATGATATAATTGTTTATTTGTCGGTATGTTCCATTTCCTGTTTGATTGGATAACCCTCCGACTTCTTCCATATCGAATAGTAGTCGGTTGCCTTCGAACTTTAACAGATCGTTTCCATTACGATAAGAGCCTTCCATGTTTTGAGCAAAAATAGTGAGTGTAGTTGAAAGCATTAAGTAGATCAGATATATCTTTTTCATCGACAGAGTATTATGGGTTTGTATTTGTCATTTTCCACAAATGTAACACAAAATATTTTTTTCGACGAATTTTTGTTCCAATTTAACCAACAGATGCGAAGTATTTCTCGTCGGTTAATTTATTGCGCGATTAAATAAATGAGAGCTGCCGGAGGCAGCTCTCGCAAAAAATAAAAATGGTTTTGTGTATGGATAAAAGGGCGTAATGATTACTCTTCTTTTTCTTGAGCCTCGTATTCTTTGAGCAATTTTTCTTGCACATCCGAAGGAACAAGTTCGTAGCTTGCAAACTTCATCGTGAATGATGCTCTACCGCCTGTCAGTGAGCTAAGTGTGGTAGAGTAGGAACTCATTTCTTTCAAGGGAACTTTTGCTTTAAGTTTCTCAAATCCTTTTTCGCTTTCCATTCCCATGATTAGAGCCCTGCGACCCTGCAAATCGCTCATCACATCTCCCAAATATTCGGATGGCACGGAGACTGTAACATCATAAATGGGTTCAAGAATTTTGGGACCTGCATTTTTGAAGGCGATACTAAAAGCATTACGACCTGCCAGCATAAAGGATATTTCGTTGGAATCTACAGGGTGCATTTTACCATCGTACACGATAACGCGCACATCACGGGCATACGATCCGGTGAGGGGGCCTTGTTCCATGCGTCCCATGATGCCTTTGAGGATAGCAGGAAGAAATCGTGCATCGATAGCTCCGCCGACAATGCTGTTGACGAAAACCAGTTTTCCGCCCCAGTCGAGATCGATTTCCTGAACATCCCGGGCCTGAACTTTATATTCTTGTCCGTTGAATCTATATATATCGGGCATTGGCATTCCTTCGGAGTAGGGTTCGACAATAAGATGCACTTCGCCAAACTGACCTGCGCCTCCCGATTGTTTTTTGTGTCGATAGTCGGCACGTGCAGCTTTTGTGATGGTTTCGCGATAAGGAATTCTTGGCTCGATAAATTCGATCTCGATTTTGTCGTTGTTTTCGATACGCCATTTGAGCGTTTTGAGGTGAAATTCGCCCTGTCCCGAAACAATGGTTTGTTTGAGTTCTTTCGAATTTTCCACGATCCAGGTCGGATCTTCTTCGCGCATGCGCGTAAGAACTTCGCTTAGTTTTTCGGCATTTGCTTCGTTCACCGGCCGTATTGCGCGGCGATAGCGTGGTTCCGGATATTTTATAAAATCGAAAATATGATCGCCGCCTTTTGCATTAAGAGTATTTCCTGTCCTAACGTCCTTAAGTTTTACCGCAGCGCCGATGTTGCCAGCCTGTAATTCTTCCGCTCTATTTCGAATTTGTCCTGCAACGGTTTGTATTTGAGCAAGTCGCTCCTTGGATCCTCGATTGGCGTTGGTGAGATCATCTCCCTCTTTCACAGTGCCGCTCATGACCTTAAAATAAGAAACTTCGCCAATGTGTGGTTCTACTGTAGTTTTAAAGAAAAATAAGCTGGTAGGTGCTGTAGGGTCGGGTTTCACTTCGTTGCCGGCGCTATCTACGGGTGCAGGCATCTGATCGGGTGAAGGTGCAACCATACTTAAGAAATTCATCAGGCGGTGTACTGCCATGTTTTTGGCCGACGAAGCACAAAAAACCGGGAAAATGCTCCTGCTTATGAGCCCTTTCTGAATTCCGTCGCGCATTTCCTCTTCGCTCAAGGTGCCCTGATCGAAATATTTTTCCATTAAGGTTTCGTCGTTTTCGGCAGCAGCTTCAAGCAATTGACGATACAACTCGTCGGCTTTTTGTTTTTCCTCCGATGGTATGTCGAGCACGGCGGGAGCAGTATCTCCGGGATTCCATTTATACATTTTTTGTTTTAATACATCTACTATGGCTGCGAAATGGCTTCCGCTTCCGATAGGATATTGAATGGGTATTACTTTGTTCCCATACATTTCCTTCAGGCTGTTGAGGGTGTTGTCGTAGTCTGCTTTTTCGTTGTCCATTTGGTTAATAAGGAACACGAGAGGTTTGTGCAACGAATCGGTATAACGAAATTGGTTGATTGTACCAACTTCCACGCCATTACCTGCATGAATCACCATTAGAGCAGTATCTGTTACGTGCAATGCAGAAATAACTCCCCCCACGAAATCGTCCGATCCCGGGCAGTCGATGAAATTCATCATCTTATCTTTCCATTCGATACTGAATAGAGTGGAAAACACCGAATAACCGTACTCCTTTTCAACCGGGAAATAATCGCATACTGTATTGCCGGCCTCAACCGATCCCCTGCGTTTTATAACTCCACTCTCGAAGAGGATAGCCTCAGCGAGGGTGGTTTTACCTGATCCCGAACTGCCAATAATGGCAATGTTTTTAATGTCTTTTGTTTTATAAACTTTCATGATGAGAAGAATGATTTAATATTTCAAGAATTATGCAAAATTAAAACGACTTTGCTTTGTGATTTGCCGCAAAGTCGAACACGATTATATCGGCCGAAAGTTAGCAAAAACAGGCTTAATTGTGAAAATTGCATCGATGTTAAATAATTATGTTGTAGAACATATTGTTCGAAAATTTATCCACTCCTCAGCTAATAATATCGAATAGAGTGACGAGGGAAGTGATCGCATGATAGATTGAAACAGTATTTGTTGTTTGATGATGATAATGCTGTTGTCTCAAATATACTTTACCTTCAAAAACATTTCGAAATTTCGTTTGTTAAACTATGAATAAAAAAAATAGGTGTTTTGTCTTAGAGCATAAACGTTTGAAAAATGACGAGTTTTTACAATCAATCCATCGAAGAAATACTCAAGAACTTTTCTGTTGCGCCGGAAGTTGGGCTTTCGGAAGAAGAAGTAGAAAAACGGAAAGAAAAATTTGGTCCGAATATATTGAAGGCTACCCAACAAAAATCGCTTTGGAACATTTTTTTGGAGCAGTTTAAGAGTAGTATGGTGGTTATCTTACTGGTTGCAGCCATTATTTCAGGTATTGTCGGAATGACCAATGGCGAGGGTCTTATCGATACATGGGTAATTCTTGCTATCCTGATCGTCAATGCGATTATCGGTGTGGTTGAGGAAAGAAAAGCTCAATCGTCGCTCGAAGCTTTGAGTAAAATGAGCGCGCCGCATACGAAGGTGCTGAGAAATGGTGAAGTGACCGAAATTCCATCGACTGAAGTTGTGCCGGGAGACATCGTGGTTTTGGATACGGGAGATATTGTTCCTGCAGACATGAGGCTGATTGAAGCAGTGAATTTGAAGATTCAAGAGTCGGCCCTCACGGGGGAATCCGTTGCGGTAGAGAAGGATACAATTACACTCGAAGGAGGAGATATTCCACTCGGTGATCGGAAGAATATGGCTTATTCGACAAGTATTGTAACCTACGGAAGAGGAAAAGGGGTTGTAGTGAGCACAGCAATGGAAACCGAAGTGGGAAAGATTGCTCAAATGCTGCAAAATGCAGGAGAAACCGAAACTCCAATGGCAAAACGATTGCAGCAGCTTGGCCGAATTTTGGGTTATGTTGCGATTGGAATCTGTGTGGTGATTTTTGCCGTAGGCGTTATTTATGGACACGACTGGCTCGAGATGTTCATGATGGCTGTCAGTTTAGCAGTTGCAGCCATTCCCGAAGGTTTACAAATTGTTTCCACCATTGTGCTTGCCATCGGTGTTCAGCGCATGGTAAAACTCAATGCAATCGTTCGTACACTTCCTTCAGTAGAAACATTGGGGAGCGCAACCGTTATTTGCTCGGATAAAACGGGGACGCTGACACAAAACAAAATGACCGTAGTAGAAGGATGGGCTGGAGGCAATCGAATTGATTTCAGAAATCTCCACTCACCCGAAGATATCGACGATGATACACAAACATTGCTAATTTCTTCTCTTTTATGCACTGATGCCCATCTGAAGATGTTGCCTGACGGTACTCATCAAAATTCGGGTGATCCTACCGAAACCGCTATTGTGGATGTGGCGCTGCAACTGCAAATGAATAAAAACGAAAAAGAGAAGCAATTTCCTCGTGTGGGAGAAGTGCCTTTTGACTCTGGTCGCAAGCGTATGACAACGATTAACAAACTGAACGATCATACCCTTCGTGTGAATGTTAAAGGAGGAACGGACGAAGTTCTAGAGGTGTGTACGCGGATTCTTATTCAAGGTGAGGTACGTCCTATCTCAGAAGAAGATAAAGAAAATATTCGCGAAAAGAATATCGGCATGGCCAAATCGGCTCTGAGGGTATTGGGTGTGGCTTACAAAGATATTGATGCTCTTCCGGAAGAGGTTGACGTGGCCACAGTGGAGAACGATTTGATCTTTGTTGGCTTGCTGGGTATGATTGATCCGGCTCGTCCCGAAGTAGTTGAAGCCGTGAAGAGGTGCAAAACGGCCGGCATACGCCCGGTGATGATCACAGGCGACCACAAGGTGACGGCTATGGCAATTGCGGAAGAAATCGGAATTTATTCGGCGGGCGATAAAGCTGTGACGGGAAATGATCTGGATGCGATGAGTGATGAAGAACTGACTCAAAACGTGTATAACCTTTCGGTATATGCAAGAGTTGCACCCGAACATAAGGTGCGAATAGTGAAAGCATGGCAGGCCAATGGTGAAATAGTGGCCATGACAGGCGATGGAGTAAACGATGCGCCTGCGTTGAAACAAGCCGATATCGGGGTTGCAATGGGAATTGTAGGGACAGAAGTAGCCAAAGATGCTTCAGATGTTGTCCTAACCGACGATAATTTTGCCACCATCGTGGGCGCCGTGGAAGAAGGACGTCGCATTTATGACAATATCCTGAAAGCAATACAGTATCTGCTTTCATCGAATGTCGGCGAAGTGCTGGCTATCTTTATTGCTTCGATTTTGAATTTGGGTAATCCGCTCACACCTATTCTTATTCTGTGGATCAATTTGGTTACCGACAGTCTTCCTGCTTTGGCGTTGAGCATGGATCCGGCCGAAAAAGATATTATGACACGACGTCCGCGAGATCCGAAAAAAGGATTTTTCACCAAAGGAATGTCGTGGCGAATTATTTATCAAGGAATAACTATTGGCATCATTACCCTTTTTGCCTACTTAATCGGATTTCGCGATGGAGGACAGCAATTGGGACAAACGATGGCATTTGCAGTTCTGGGCTTCGCTCAACTTTTTCATGTGCGCAATTTGCATTCAAACAAACGATCAACATTTACTTCCAATCCACTGCACAACCCGGTACTCATTGGAGCAAGTGCCATTGCGGCGGCTCTCATGTTTGCAATTCTATTGATTCCGGGAATGATGAAGATTTTCGGTATTGTTCCTATGGACGATATCCACTGGCTTTATATTTTCGGATTGTCTCTTGTCCCGATTGTGGTTGTCGAGATAGTGAAGCTGTTGGGTATCAATCATTCGAAGGATGAATATTGATATTTTGTGTTTTCAATTAAAAAACCTTCATGTGTTTGATTACAATTTGTTTTGGATGAATATGAGAGAAAATGTTGGAACGCGCATAAATGCTTATCTCATATTGCATTCACAACCGGAAGAACAGCTCAATTGATATCGGATTTTATATTTTTGGTTCGAAAACCGTCGGTTTTAGATTTTTTTGCTCATTCTCTTCCCGATATATTCATTGAAAAGAAGTCCTCCTACGATGAGAGCGAGGCCGATATATGTTGTGGAATAAATGCTTTCGCCTAAAATCAAATGTATTATAAAAAGCGACAGAAACGGAGAAAGATAGCATAGATGATTGATGAGGGCCGGATTGTCGGTTTTCTTCAATGCTATTCCGAAAAAAATGAAAGGGATAGTCATCTCAAAAAGCCCCGAATACACAGCGGCTAAAACACCCTGCAACGAAGAAATTTCGATTTTCATAAACGGCGCAATCATCAACAAATAGATAGTTCCGAAAAAGAAATTGAGAAATAAACTCATGATCTGATCGGTTTCGGCATTCATCCTGTTTATAAGCCAGTAGGTTGCCCACACAAAAGCACTCCCAATGCCTAACGTAAGACCGAGCACCGAAAGGCCGACTCCCGTTAATTGTCCCGGACCTACGGAAATTACCGCAACTCCGGCTAATGAAATCGCCATACCGGCAAATTTGAAAGTGGAGATGCGCTGTCGCGCGAAAATGGCCAGCATTACCGAAAGCACCACCGGCCACATATAATTGATGGGTTGTGCAATCTGAGCCGGAAGCAATTCGTATGATTTGAACAAAACCAGATAATACATTGTAGGATTGAGCATTCCTGCAATGGCAAACATTCTCCATTGTCCTCTATTGACCGAGCGAAGCAAAAACCATCTCTTTCGAAAGGTGAGAATGATTGCGAATGCGATCAACGCCGTGAAGGAGGCAATCAGAAGCAATTCGTAATAAGTAAGGCTCGATAGAGCCAGTTTAAACGCCGATGCTACGGTGGCCCAACTCAGAACGGGTATGGAAACGTAAAGAATAGCCTTGTTATTGTCTTTCACGTGGGAAATTGAAACGTTTTATTTCGTAAAATTCCACGAAAGTAATAAAAATAAACATTCAGAAGGTGTTTTGATTTTCAATTTTCCTTACCCTTACTTCAAAAGCTCTTGCAGGGTTTTCCACCAGAAGAAGGTTTATTTTTTCTTCCGAAAACCCTTGTTCACGCATCAGGGGAACAAGTTTTGTGAATAGCGTGGTGAATCCTCTGAAATCACCGCCATCGGGTTTTGCGGGATCGAACCACCCTGCATCGTGCGAAAGCAGTATCCGATGAAGATAACCACGTTCATCCAAATACCGAATGGTGGATAAAACTTCATCGATATTGTCCGTAGATATATTATCCAAACTGATCCATGCACCTTTCGAGGCTGCTTCAGCCAATTTCGACCTGTCCGTCTCGCTTTGTGCATGCACCCAGATAAATGCATCGGGCGATACGCCTATGTTTTCGAGAATTTCTATCTGCTGAAAAGCCGGGATATACGGTCCCGTATGAGAAGCAATCACCAAACCGGTTTTCAGATGTGTCAGGCCGGCAGCTTTGATGAGCGTTTGATGAAACGACGAAAGCGAATCGCCATCGACTCCGATCTTTATAAAACCCGGTTTAATGCCACTTTCGTCAATGCCGTTCTGCCATTCGGCAAACCAAATATCGGACAATTCCTCTGCAGATTTTTTCTGAAGAGACGAGGGAACGAACTTATTATTTCCGGCTCCGTAATATCCCGTGTTCGTGATAATATTCAGTCCGCTTTTATCCGACAATGTTTTAAGAAGCAGTGGATCCCGTCCTAAAAATTCGGGCGTGCATTCCATAAAGGTCGTGCATCCCAAATCTTTAATTTCTTGCAGATAAGGAAGGGCTTTGGCGATGACTTCGCTGCGTTCATACCCGGAAAAGCTGAAGCTGTCGGCGCCGACGAAATCGACCAACACATGCTCGTGTGTAAGCGTTTTACCTATTTCGGCGGGAGAAATCGGGCCGTTGACTGTCATGATAATTCCGTTTTTCTTGCTTTCGCAACTTTGAAATAGCAGGAAAATTGCGGGAATGATAAAAATAAATCGATTCATGGATATGAATTTGTTGATACATTCTGTATTTTCAGCCCTAAAAATAATGAAAAAGCTGCTTCTTTGGATGGTTTTATCGGAAAAATATGACCGAATTAACCTTAATCGCCAATTCTGCGAATCTTAATCCGGCAATTAATTTTGTACTTTTGTCGTTCGGAATGCAACATGCAGAGACCATTCAAAAGTCAATGACAGATACTTATCTCACCATCGATCAGCCGGGCGAAGCCATCGTAACCGAAAAGAAAAGCAAATTTTTGTCGTTTGCCTATCATGTGGAATCGGCAGATGAAGCAAAGCAAATGATCGAATCGATTCGAAAAAAATATTACGATGCTCGTCACGTCTGTTGGGCATATATGCTGGGCCGGGAGCGTACCGATTATCGATCGAACGATGACGGAGAGCCATCCGGAACGGCAGGCCGACCCATTCTGGGTCAAATCAATTCGGCAGAATTAACGGATGTTCTGATTATTGTGGTTCGATATTTTGGCGGTACGCTTCTTGGAACTTCCGGACTCATCAAGGCATATCGTGAGGCAGCCGCTTCGGCTATAGCCAATGCACAGATTGTGCAGAAAACGGTGGACGACGTGCTGCACATCCGTTTCGGCTACGACTTGCTGAACGAGGTGATGCGTGTTCTCAAACAATTTGACGAAGTGCAGTGGGAACAGCAATTTGCCGAAGATTGCCGCATGCAATTGCGCATTCGCAGATCCCTTTCACTGAAGCTTTTGTCGGATTTGTCGGCCATTTATGGCGTGGAAGTGCTGAACGCGACAAATGAATAGCTTTGGAAGCGAATATTTTACTTAATTATCGAAAAATTAGGTGCGAATAATCCAAAATTACTACTTTTGCACCCGAAAGCAGCATAAACTACTTGTAAAAAAGAAAAAAGAAATCGAATGGCAAAAAATTTGGTAATCGTAGAATCCCCCGCAAAAGCAAAGACTATCGAAAAATTTTTAGGAAAAGATTTTCACGTCATGTCGAGTTACGGACACATTCGCGATTTGAAGAAAAAAGATTTCAGCATTGACATCGAACATCAATTCACACCAATATACGAAATTCCCGCCGATAAAAAAAAGGTGGTTTCCGAACTGAAAGAAGCGGCCAAAAATGCCGACACTGTATGGCTCGCATCCGATGAAGACCGTGAAGGAGAAGCCATTTCGTGGCACTTGTACGAAGTGTTGGGATTGAAAAATAAGGATACGAAGCGCATTGTTTTCCACGAAATTACCAAACCGGCCATTCTTGCCGCAATCGAAAATCCACGTCAAATCGATCAGAATTTGGTGGATGCCCAACAAGCACGCCGTGTGCTCGACCGTATCGTTGGGTTCGAATTGTCGCCAGTGCTATGGCGCAAGATCAAACCGGCGCTGTCGGCAGGCAGGGTGCAATCGGTTGCCGTGAGGCTGATAGTGGAGCGTGAGCGCGAAATACAGAATTTCAAATCGGAAGCTACCTATCGCATTGTCGCCGTTTTCACCAAGGAAGAAAACGGACAAACCTACGAAATAAAAGCCGAATACAATAAACGCCTCAAAACAAAGGAAGAGGCGCTGGCGTTGCTCGAGAAATTGAAATCGTCAATCTTCACCGTTGGCGACATCGTTACCAAACCGGTCAAACGTTCACCTGCACCACCTTTCACAACATCTACCCTGCAACAGGAGGCTTCTCGCAAACTCGGTTTTTCGGTTGCCCAAACCATGATGGTGGCACAACGACTTTACGAATCGGGGAAAATAACCTATATGCGTACCGATTCGGTTAATCTTTCGACATTGGCACTCAATTCGGCAAAATCCGAAATCAAAGAATTATATGGCGACCGTTATGTAAAAACGCGGCAGTTCACAACCAAGTCCAAAGGTGCACAAGAGGCGCACGAGGCCATTCGCCCAACTTATCTCAACCAACAGGATATCGAAGGAACGGCGCAGGAGAAACGTCTTTACGATCTTATCCGGAAACGTACGATTGCTTCACAAATGGCTGATGCCGAACTTGAAAAGACGACGGCCAACATCGATATTTCGAATGCCGACGGTAAATTTGTAGCAACCGGTGAAGTAGTGAAATTCGACGGTTTTCTGCGTGTTTATACCGAAGGCACCGACGACGAGGAGGCTGACAATGAGAGTGGCTTGCTTGCACCGATGAAAAAAGGGGAGGCACTTGCCATGAACGAAACCAATGCCACTGAGCGTTTCACACAGCATCCGCCACGATACACGGAAGCTTCGCTTGTGCGCAAGATGGAAGAATTGGGAATAGGACGCCCATCCACCTATGCGCCTACCATATCCACCATTCTCAATCGCGGGTATGTGGAAAAAAGGAACGTGGAAGAAGAGCCTCGAACATATAATATATTGACACTCAAAAACGGGAAAATTCAGGATGTCGTTAAAAAGGAGAAAACGGCAATCGATAAGGGAAAACTTGTGCCGACAGATATCGGCATGGTAGTGAATGATTTTCTGGTGGAATATTTTCCCTCGATAGTTGATTACAATTTTACCGCTGATGTCGAAAAGGATTTCGATAAAATTGCCGAAGGCAAAGCAAAGTGGAACAAATCGATAGCTGAGTTTTACAAAGAATTTCATCCGATTGTTGAGGATACATTGAATAAGCGTTCCGAGCACAAGGTGGGTGAACGCATTTTGGGCACTGATCCCAAATCGGGACGACAGGTTTCTGTTAAAATCGGTCGCTTCGGTCCTCTTGCACAAATTGGGACATCCGACGAGGAGGAAAAGCCGATTTTTGCTTCTTTGCAAAACGGACAATCCATCGAGACTATCACACTTGAAGAGGCTTTGAAACTTTTCGAATTGCCTCGTCATTTGGGCGAATTTAGAGGGAAGGAAATGACGGTAGGTGTGGGACGTTTCGGCCCGTATGTGAAGCACGACGGCAAGTATGTGTCCCTTCCGAAGGAAATGGATCCGCTCAAAATTACAGCCGAAGAGGCGATTGCTCTTATCGAAGCCAAAGAACAGAAAGATCGAGAAAAAATTATCAAAACATTTCCCGAAGAACCCGAATTGCAGGTATTAAACGGTCGTTATGGCCCTTACATTTCGTTCCAAAAAGAGAATTACAAGATTCCCAAGAAAATGAATCCGTCAGAATTGACGCTCGATGATTGTCGTGCGATTATTGCCGAAGCCGGAAACGATAAGGATAAGAAGGATAAGACAACGGGAAAATCTACCAAAAAACAAACCGGAACGAAAAAAACAACCCCGAAAAAGTCGGGCAAATAAAGTTTTTAGTTCCGATATTTCATGAAATAGCAATATAACTGCAAGCTATGATTACAAACATACGTTGCACAACGATTCAAGATCTCGATCGGGTAATGCGGCTTTATGATATTGCGCGCAATTTCATGCGTTCGCAGGGTAATCATCAGCAGTGGGTCAACGGATATCCGAATGAAGCTTTTATTCGTGACGAAATAGCAGCAGGGCACAGTTTTGTTTGTGAAAACGAAAATGGACTTATTGTGGCGACGTTTTGTTTCATTATCGGTGAAGATCCTACTTATCGGAAAATATATGACGGCAAGTGGCTTAACGAAGCGCCTTATGGCACTGTTCATCGCATGGCTTCCGGCGGTGAAGAAAAAGGCGTTGCACGTTGTGTTTTTGACTGGTGTTTCAATCGGATTTCGAATGTAAGAGTAGATACGCATCGCGACAATCATATTATGCAGCATATCCTGCAATCGTATGGATTCACTTATTGCGGCATCATTTATTTAGCCGACGGATCGGAACGATTGGCCTACCAGAAAGTGCAATCCTAAAATCGCATATCGACCATTGCATCAGTAAAGCACAAGTCCCGCAATTCCCGAAAAGACAATAAGCAAAATTGGATCGATTTTTTTGAGGGAAGCTATAAAAACTGCTGCGAAAATAATCCAGCTTTTATAATCGATGAAATTGTAGTTGTTAATCAGCATTAGCGCTGCAGCAGCAATCAATCCGATGACCCCCGGTTTCAAAACCGAGAGCGAAGCGCGCATCCATTCGTTGTTGCTAAGTCGGGCAAAAAAAGCACAGACGATGGTCATGATGATAATCGATGGAAGACTGACGGCCAATGTACCAATGGCCGACCCGATAATTCCCTGAAAATTCGAAAATCCGAGATTTGTAACACTCGCGTAACCGATATAGGTGGCCGAGTTGAAAGCAATAGGTCCCGGAGTGGTTTGCGAAATGGCTACGATATCCGTAAAATCGGCTACCGAAATCCAATGATGGGCATCCACTATTTCGTGTTGGATCAAAGGCAACATGGCATAGCCTCCTCCAAAACCGAACAATCCGATTTTGAAAAATGAAATAAACAGGCTCAGATACAATTCAATCAGTTGCATATTATCGGAGAGTGCGTTTGATTCGAGCAAAATGCAGTAAGCCCAACGCGATGCATGCCATTACGATATATATGGGCGATATATGTAAAAGCCAAACACAGATGGCTACCGCGGCCGGAATCCAGATGTTCTTTCGAGTTACGCCGGCCGATTTTCCGAGTCCAAGTAGCGGTGCGGCTATGAGAGCAACAACGGCGGGTCGAATGCCTTTGAAAATACGTTCGATGTAAGGATTTTCTTTAAATTGGGTAAAAACGATTGCAAGAAACAATATAACGATGAACGAAGGCAATATAATACCGGCAGCGGAAAACAAACTTCCTTTAAATCCGAGCCGTTTATTTCCTACGAACAACGCCGTGTTTAGAGAGATTGGGCCCGGCATGGATTGAGCAATAGCCAACATGTCCATAAACTCATTGTCGTCAAGCCAAGTTTTCTTTGAAACCACCTCGTTGCGAATGAGGGGTATCATGGCATAGCCACCTCCAAATGTGAAAGCGCCAATTTTAAAAAAAACCACAAACAATTCCCAGTATCGTTTCATAAGTTTTTTTGCTTTAATAAATAATGGAAAAGCAGACGGTGAAAGAATCAATCTCTTCTCCATCTGCTTTTTATAGGGAGCCGCACTGGTGGAATAAGACGAAACTCCTTATTACAGGATTTGAGTGTCTCGCTATCTTTGTAATCCGCCGTTCCGATCAATCGGAATACCCGAAGGCGCGGCCCGCCATTGATAACGAAAACTTGTCTCGGTCTTTAGAATATTATTGATGAGTTTCCCAATCGACCAATGCGGCAATAACTCATTCAACGCTTTTGGTACTCCAAAGATAAAACCTTAAATCGGGAAAAACAAATTTTATCGGCATTTTTTCAAAATAAAAAACGACAGATTTCTTCGTCCTATTATTTGACACGAAGTTATGCCAACATTTCCAGGTTTTTAGCAATCTCTTCGTCACTTACTTCGTGATTGATCAAGTCGCCGGCCAAATACTGGTCGTAAGCACTCATATCGATCAACCCGTGTCCTGAGAGGTTGAAAAGGATTACTTTCTTCGAACCTTCTTCTTTGGCTTTCAATGCTTCGTTGATAGCAGCGGAAATAGCATGTGTAGATTCGGGAGCAGGGATGATCCCTTCGGTGCGGGCAAAAAGAATTCCGGCCTCGAATGTGTCGAGCTGTTCGATATCCACTGCTTCGATAAGATTATCGATGAGCAGTTGGCTTACGATGCTTCCGGCTCCATGATAACGCAATCCGCCGGCGTGGATGTTTGCCGGAGCGAAATTGTGCCCAAGCGTGAACATCGGGATAAGCGGCGTATAACCAATTTCGTCGCCGAAATCGTATTGAAAGCTTCCACGTGTGAGTTTTGGACAGGATGTTGGTTCGGCCGCAACAAAACGCGTGTTTTTTTCACCCTTCAGTTTATGGCGGAGAAATGGAAACGAGATTCCGGAAAAATTGGATCCGCCGCCAAAACATCCGATGATTACGTCAGGATATTCGCCCGCCATTTCCATTTGCTTTTCGGCTTCCAATCCGATGATGGTTTGATGAAGCGATACGTGATTAAGCACGCTTCCCAGTGCATATTTGCAATGCGGTGTTTGCATAGCCAGTTCGATGGCTTCCGAGATGGCAGTTCCCAAACTTCCCTGATAGGTAGGATTATCCGTTATGATTTTGCGACCGGCTTTGGTGGACATGCTCGGCGATGCTATCACTTGTGCACCCCAGGTTTGCATGAGTGAGCGGCGATAAGGCTTTTGCTCATAGCTGATTTTCACCATATAAACGGCGAGTTCCAAACCGAACATCTTGCAGGCAAGCGCAAGAGCCGTACCCCATTGTCCGGCGCCGGTTTCGGTGGTGAGATTGGTTGTGCCGTCCAATTTGTTATAATAAGCCTGAGGCAATGCCGAATTGAGTTTATGTGAACCTACCGGACTCACACTTTCGTTTTTGAAATAGATATGAGCCGGTGTATCGAGGGCTTTTTCCAATCCATAGGCGCGAACGAGTGGAGTAGGGCGATAAATCTTGTATTTGTCGCGCACCTCGTCGGGAATATCAATCCATGCATCGGTCGTATTCACTTCCTGACGCGAAAGTTCTTCTGCAAAAAGCGGAAACAAATCTTCGGCCTTGATCGGCTCCTTGGTTTGCGGATTGATCATGGGTTTCGGTTTGTTTTGCATTTCGGCTACAATATTGTACCACTGCGTAGGAATTTCCGATTCGGGAAGAATGAATTTTTTAGTCTTTTCCATATTATTTTTTTGAGTATTACTGTTTTTACACGACTTGTTGTGTTACCCTAATTGTTCGGAAAAATAGGTGATTATAGTTTTTTATTTCAAATATAAATAGTCATCACGTAAATCTTCGAATAGTTTAAGATGAACTTTTGGTAAGAATTTTTTCATTTTTTCTTGCAAAAATAAAGCGATTTTTGGTATATCCAAAACAAGTGAGGCAAATATTTCTTTACGGATAAGACAAATGCGTCTCAAATTTTTCAGAACGAGTGATCTTCAGAAAAAATAATGATGCTCTTTTGTCGGGATTTTTTTAAAGCATATTCTTTCAGAAATGAAAACTTTATGCTAATTTTGCACACATAATCATAAATTGTGCATTTTTTGTGGCACCTACATCGAAAACAAAACGAAGTCTGATTGAGGTAGCTCGACAATTGTTCGCTAAAAAGGGGGTCGAAAACACCACCATGAACGATATTGCCGAGGCATCCAAGCGTGGTCGTCGCACACTTTACACCTATTTTAGCAGTAAAAACGAGATTTATAAAGCTGTAGTAGAATCCGAATTCCAGGAGCTGTATAAAAAGCTGGATGAAGTAATAAAGCAAAAACTCCCGGCAGACGAAAAAATTATTTTGTTTGCTTTCACACGATTGGGTGCCGTGAAGGAGGTAGTACGCAGAAATGGCAATTTGCGGGCAGGTTTTTTCCGCGACATTTGGCGTGTAGAAAATGTACGCAAAGAGTTTGATCTGAAAGATATCGAATACCTTGAATCTATTTTGAACGACGGATGCAATGAAGAAATTTTCCAGGTAAACGATATTCCGCGAACGGCTGCATTACTTCACTTTTCGTTTAAGGGATTGGAAGTGCCCGTTATTCGCGGTGTACTGAATCTCGATTACCGGAAAGAGGAAGACAAAGCCCTTATTTCGGATCTTATTTTTCGGGGACTTTACAAAAAATAATTCTATATTTTAAATTTATCAGAAAAAAGAAAATGAAATTATTGGAAGGAAAAACAGCGTTGATTACCGGAGCAGCACGAGGAATCGGAAAAGCCATTGCTCTGAAATATGCTTCGGAGGGAGCGAATGTAGCATTTACCGATTTGGCAATCGACGACATTGCAAAAGCTACCGAAAGCGAGATAGCAGCCTTCGGTGTAAAGGTGAAGGGATATGCATCGAATGCGGCCAATTTTGCAGATACCGAAAAAGTGGTAGCCGAAGTATTGAATGATTTCGGCAGAATCGATATTCTGGTGAATAATGCAGGAATCACCCGCGACGGACTGATGATGCGTATGACCGAACAGCAATGGGATATGGTGATTAACGTGAACTTGAAATCGGCCTTCAATTTCATTCATGCGATAACCCCTATCATGATGCGCCAAAAATCGGGCAGCATCATCAATATGAGTTCGGTCGTAGGCGTTTCGGGTAATGCAGGTCAGGCCAACTATTCAGCCTCGAAAGCCGGAATGATCGGATTGGCAAAATCTATTGCCAAAGAACTTGGTTCACGCGGTATCCGTGCCAACTGTATTGCTCCCGGATTTATCATCACCGACATGACCGGCCAGCTTTCGGAAGAAGTTCGCAACGAATGGGCAAAACAAATTCCGCTGAAACGTGGAGGCACGCCCGAAGATGTGGCGAATGTTGCCCTTTTCCTTGCATCCGAGTTATCTTCGTATGTGAGTGGACAAGTTATTCACGTATGTGGCGGAATGAATATGTAATTCAATAATCTCGATAAATAATTCGTTCGCGTGAGGCACATCGATTATCTTTGTGCCTCATTTTATTTGTTATTTGCAAATTATGGATGTTCTCTACGAAGACAATCATCTGATTATCGTCAATAAAGCACCTTCTGAAATTGTGCAGGGCGACAAAACCGGCGATAAACCGCTTTCGGAATTGATTAAAGAATATCTGAAAGAAAAATACCACAAACCGGGTAATGTTTTTTGCGGCGTTACCCACCGCCTCGATCGACCGACAAGCGGGGTGGTGGTTTTTGCCAAAACGAGCAAAGCCCTTTCGCGTCTGAATGAGATGTTTCGCAACGGCGAAGTGGATAAAACCTATTGGGCTATTGTCAAAAATCGGCCGCCCAAGGACGAAGACACATTGATTCATTACCTGATAAAAAACGAAAAAACCAACAAATCGACAGCCTATGATTCGGAAAAGCCGAATACCAAAAAAGCGATTCTTCATTACAAGTTGATAGCAGCTTCGCAAAAATATTTTCTGCTTGAAGTTGATCTCGAGACCGGCCGTCATCATCAAATTCGTTGCCAATTGGCAAAAATTGGTTGCCCCATCAAAGGCGATTTGAAATATGGAGCCGAACGTTCCAATCCCGATGGCAGCATCAGTCTGCATGCCCGCACCATTTCGTTCGTGCATCCTGTTTCGAAGCAGCAAATCCATGTCGTAGCACCTGTCCCCAACGACACGCAATGGAAAACACTGGAATCGTCGGTGGAAACAAATGTTTCGTCAATCAGACCGGAAGACGTGAAATGATGATTTATACCCAAATATTATTTTGTCTATGAATTTTCCGGGGAGCAATGTTGGAGGAGAGTGGGAGGAACGTGGGAGTTGCCTCGGAGCTATAGCGTAGGAAGGCTATGGATGGGAGGAATAGAAATGAGTTGTAAGATGAATTAAGTTTTGAATAGGTCAAAATGGCCCCAATATTATTCGTAACTTGCCGAAATAAAAGTAGATATGATATTTAGAATATCTAATCGAGATCAAATACGGCATTTTCCGATAAAATCTTTTGAAAAAAATTTTCAGGATGATGCGTTGAAAAAGTCCGGAAAGATTCGATAAATTTTTAGTAATTTCACCGATTAATCATAAAACTGATGAAAACCCTTCTCATTCTTCGACACGGGAAAGCCGAACCGCGAAATTTTGATGAAAGCGATTTCGACCGAAAACTTGCCACTAGCGGACGATTGCAAGCCGCAATGACCGGAAACGTAATTGCAGCTCGAGAAGGAACACCGGATCTGATTTACGCTTCGCCGGCTCCCCGTGCTTGGGAAACGGCAAGTATTGTTGCGAAAAAAATTTCTTATCCTCCCGAAAACATTCGAACAGATAGCGAATTATATATGGCTTCATCACTTTGGCTGCGCCATTTGTTGGGAAATATCGGTGATGAAATAAAAAGTTGCATACTCGTTGGACATAATCCGGGATTGACGGAGTTAATCAATCATTTTGGCGTTCGCCTCGATCATTTGCCAACGGCTTCGGTTGCAGCATTCCAATTCAAGGTCGATTCGTGGAAAGAAATTGCGGCTGAAAATGCCCATTTTCTCTGGATGTATGTTCCCGAAAAATAACGTGTTTTCTTTTTTATATCAGTTTTACAAATCCCTTTAAATCAATGAAATATTTCCAAAAACTACTGCTCTTATTTCTATTATCTGTAGCAAGCATAACTTTTGCACAAAACAATGTTTCCCGCAAAATCATGGAACTGGGCAGAACAGACAATCGCACGATGCAACATCTCGACATACTGACAAACCGCATTGGTGGCAGGCTAATCGGTTCGGACGCTTATATTAATGCAGAAAACTGGGTAGCAGGACTTTTGAAAAGTTGGGGATTGGAAGTAGAACTGGAAGAAGTGGGAGAGGTGCCGGTGGGTTTTAATCGAGGACCCTGGTTTGGCAGAATGTATGGCGATGAAAGCATGACGCTCAATTTCGTTACGCCGAGTTATACTTCAGGCACAAAAGGCTTGCAACGTGGGCCGGTGCTCATCGAACCGAAGTCGCGAAAAGAATTCGAACGAATGAAGGGAAAACTTAAGGGTGCTTGGGTGCTGATTGAAGGCAAAAGCAAAGGTTGGCCAATTGACTACAGCGCCGGTGGCGATTCGTTGAGGGCAGAAGTAATCAAACACAATGAGAACGCCAAAAACGATTCGGACAAAATTGCGGAGCCGGCGCTTTTTTACAGAGAAATGAAAGAAGCCGGCATTTTAGGTATTATTCAAGCTGCTCCGGTACCACTCACGGCACTTTACGACCAGAAAAATCTGTCGAAAATGTCATTCGACCATTTACCCGATTTACCCGACATTAAACTGGATGAAGAACAATACCAAAAAATTCGCGACAAAGTGGAACGACGCGAATTTGTGATGCTCGAATTCGATATCAGAAACCACTTCAAGCCGGGCCCGGTGAAGTACCATAATGTGATCGGTTATATACGTGGTGTAAAACATCCCGACGAGTATGTGGTGTCGGGTTGTCATCTCGATGCTTATGATGCCGGTAGCGGTGCAGTGGACTGCGGGACCGGCGTAGCGCCCAATCTCGAAATGGCACGCCTGATTATGGCGGCAGGTGGCAACAAACCCGACAGAACCATCGTGTTCTGTTTTTGGGCAGGCGAGGAATTCGGACTTTGGGGATCGAAATTTTGGGTGGAACATCATAAGGATCGATTGCCTCATATTTCGAACTACTTTAATCGGGATGGCGGTCCGCTTGCCGCATCCGGACTGGTTGTGCCGGAAAATTGGTACGAAGATGTCAAAAAATGTACCGAAGGGTTGGAAAATTATGATCCCCAAATCCCTTTTACGGTGGAAAAAGATTTACGCCCTGCTCGAGAAATCCCATTGAAGGAAGGTGGAAGCGACCATGCCTATTTTGCTATGAACGGAGTGCCGACCGTAACTTTTAAAAATACCGATCCTCTTGGCACAAACTTCAGTTATTTTGAGATTTGGCATACCAATCGCGATCTTTACAATATGAGCATACCCCAATATATGGAATATACCTCTGTAACGCAGGCCGTAACACTCTATAACATAGCAAATCTGAAACGATTGTTGCCTCGTGATCAGATTTATATTCAGAAAAAGGAATAGATGAATAGGAGTGAACCGAGCTATGTTTTTTCTTCAGCCGGTTGATCAACCTTGTCTTCCCTAATTTTATTCGGTGGCATTCCCGTCATTTTGATGCAGAAATTCCACAAATGAGAAACGTTGGCAAATCCCAACAGAGCGGCAATTTTGGTTAACGAATAATTTGTGTTTTTCAAGTAATGGAGCACTTCATTTTTTTTCATTTCCATCATCCACTGTTTGGGGGACATATCGAAATTTTTTTGGAAATGACGGGTAAAGGTCTTGGTCGATCGATATCCACAGCGAACCGATAAATCATCAACGGTTTTTGAATTACGGTAATTTTTTAATACTAATTCCACGAAATTCAATTCGTCAGGTTTATATTCCATGACATACACAATCAAAAAATCTCCGGATTCCTGAGCAGAAACGATCTTTTGCTTGCCATAAGCAAAACATAAAATACATTCTTTAACATCAATATAAATAATTTCTTTCACTTATAAATATTTGAAAAGATGAAAGGTATTATAAGCAAGAAATGCTAAAAACTGATTTTAAAGAAGAGGAGATTTGACTCCTCTTCCATTGTTTTATTCTTTTCTCATCTATTATCCTGAATTACGGAAATTACATTCAAATTTCCTGTAACCGCGGTTGAACAAATATTGCCGATACCGAATTGACTAACACCAATCATGTTTCCATCACCCAGAATCGTGTTAAGACTTTGGTTTGCCGTTCCATCTTGAGAAATATTGACGGTATTACTGCTTCCTGTAATAGAAACTCCATCAAGAGTATACCAACTCGTTCCTACTTTATTCAAATCCCCATTCTGATCTATCGTTACGATATTCAAGTCCCCCTCAAGTTTACCGGATACATAATTTTTATTGCCAGTTTTGGTAATACTCAATTTATTTCCATCCGAAAATGTTCCCCACCCGGCGGGTACATCAAAACGTGTACGGTTTTCATTTCCTGTCGTTGTTTCGGAGATTTCATTTAAATTTCCATATTTTACTCCAATTTCAAAGTAATTATTATCCCCATTCTGCAAAATTACATCCTTGTTTTGATCTCCCCATGTTAAACCGGACTTAACCGTATTTGAGTTGCCAATTTGCGATATGGTAGCGATATTATCATTGGAGGGATAGGTGGGATTGGTTTGAAATCCTACTTTAAGATCCACTGAATTACCGTTGCCCTGTTGAGAAACAGCGGAGGAGTTTCTATCGCCATTTAATTTGACAGTTACGTCATTTTCGTTTCCTACCGATGAAATCGTTGAGTTGTTTAAGTTCCCTAATTGGATTACAGTGGCTTCGTTGTTATCGCCTGTTTGAGATGTCGTTGCCGTATTTTGGCCCATAATAGTACTACAGGCAAATATTGCCGCAAAAAGAAATCCTGTCTTTCTCATAATTTTTTGTTTTTTAAATGTTTGAAAAATTGAATGAATTAAAATTTAACAAATTAACTTCTATAGAAAGAAGTTAAATATCCTTGATTCTACAACCCACCGCAGCATGGGGAAAATCGAGGGAATCCTTAAATCGTCTTCTGCGCCATCATAGTGGATACGATTATTTTTTTTTATTCTGACTTTCGAGTTTTAAAAGACCATGTAGGGCTGTTTGCCACGATGTTGCCTTCATATTTGGCGACTACATGCCAATAATATATTGTGGAATAATTTAAATTGTCAATCGGTACTTCTTTCAAAGTGAGATTTTCGCCGGCAACTTTCTGAACAATTGAACCTGATTCGAAATAATAAACGGTATATTCCAATTGTTTGTCTTTATTTTGTTGTTCTACACTCCACTTAAGAGTGAAGGCCGTTTGTTGATCGACAGCACCATTACCAGGAACCGGGTCGTAGATGGTAACACTTCCCACATTTTTTTCATCTTTCAATAGATATAATGTAATTGGCGTATTTTCCCCTTCATAGACCGCAACATTGACACTACTACTTAAGAAATCTTTTTTGCGCGCTGTAAGTGCAACCTCACCTTCTAATACTTTTTCAAGATTGAATTTGCCTTCTTCGTCGGTAAGTACTGCAGAGCTTGATGGACTCGTGGAAATTAAAACACCAGACAAAGGTGAATAATCTGCTCCATTTAAAATGATTCCTGATAAAGAACCATATTTTCCGATATCGACTTTATCATCTTCACAACTTGTGAATATCGTTACTATGAAGAGAATTAAAATTTGATTTAATAATTTTATTGCTTTCATTTGTTTAATTTTTAAAAATAAATACGCATACCAAAATCGAACCCAAAGAAGCTATCATTATAGCTACCAACTTTAGAATTATCGAAAGTGTCATATAAAAACTGATTATAAACGATTCCTCCTGTTAGTGAGAATTTTTTACTCAGAAGACACTCTATTCCACCTTCAGCCATGATATAAGGCATTAATTTTTTATCAGACAGTCCAACTTTCTCTCCAAAGTTGTACAGTGTACCTACTCCAGTTTTTATGTAAGGAGAAAAATTCTCGTGAGTGTTGGCTATAAACCTCAGCCCAACATTACCAAAGAACTCAGTTCCTTGATAAATATCCTTAATATTCAATGTTTGGGTTCCGATTCCTGTTTCAAGATAAAGAGACGGTTTGAGTGCTATTCCAAAATTTATTTCTCCTCCACTACGTAAGTTGCTGCCTGAATAGTCGCCATTATACCTTAGTCCATTTCCCAGTAAAGAAAAAACTCCTTTAGCACGATATGGCTTATCATATTTTCTGCCCAACAAATCTTTCTCTCTATTCTCTTCTTTTTCTTTTATATATTGCTTAACGATGACTGAATTCTTATCTTCCGAATTTTTAACTTCCCACAAATTATCTATAATACCTTCGATGATTAGACTGTAAACGGCCTTTTCTATTGCTTCGGTAATTGCCATGTCGGTAGGTTCATTGTATGTATAGCCGGTCTCTGCTTCCAACAGTCTTTTATACTTTACATAGCGGAATACACCCATCGAAACTTCCTGCGAAAGTATTGAATTTGATGTATAAACGGTTTTCAATATCTTACCATTGCTGGTAGAAACCGCTCTCAAATAGATACTTACACGATCTTCGCGATATTGAGCCGATAGATCAGTACCAAAATATCTTGCTCCGGATCCTCCGGTTAAAATATTACTTTCATAAGATACGATTCCTCCTTCGATAAGCACACCTGCGAATAGCAATGGAGGCAGCAGAATATTTGTATTACCTTCGTATTGTTCCCTGCTCGAACGGATTATTTTACGTTCATTCAGCAGGTTACTGATGTTTTCCCTCTCAATAGGAACAAACCATCCTGATTCTTCCAAAGCTCGTATCAGTATATTTGTTGCTCCTTGAGTTACAGCTGTTGACCAGTTGGATACAGTTTCCGAAGATTTATATTGTCCGGTTTGGTCAGAAAATTTATAAACCGCAATAACAATTTTTTCTTTTGGTTCGGGCAATTTTAGCATTTCTTTTTTAAGTGGTGTTTCAGGTCCCAATTGAGCCCTACGATCTTCTGTAGGTTGGTAGAACCAAGGACTGCATGAAACCAGAAAACCCATTAACGCTATCATTGTTGTTTTTCTTATCAATTTTTGTTGCATGACTCCTCTTTTTTTATTCAGTTAAAAATATGGAACAGAAACTGTTGTGGTAGCCCCAGAGGCATTGTCCACAATAGTAATGTTTAATCCGTTAGTGGCATCTCCTATTTCAATTTGATAGTCTCCCACTATGTAAGTTCCTGCTTGTAAGGCATCTTCGCCAAATTGACGTTTAACAATTTCGCGCGAAAGATTGCTTAAAATCTGACGATTTAAACTTTCCGCAAAGTCTTTGACCGGATCAAGACCGTAAGAATAACTACTTGTTGTTTTTTGATCAGGAGATTTGTAAGTATCCTGTGCTTGAGCCGAACTCAGCAGCCACTGATAATTAAAAGTGTTTCCCCCAAATGCCGGATTTTTCGGGGTATATACAAAATCTTGGGCTTTCACTTGAAACACAACAAGTAGCAAGAATAAACCCGTCAAAATTTTCTTTGTCGTTTTTTTATTTGTTTGCATAATATATAATTTTAATGAATTAATAAATTCCACTTCCCGATTGATCTTCACCCTCAAGCTGCCGCATGATTTCCTCATAATTAGCCAGGTAAAAAGCTGTTTGTTCTACTGCTTGCCGGGCAATTTGCTCGATGTATGCGGTACGAGGTTGAAGCAATGCACGATAGACCGTTGTTTCGTTAATTTTTATCTCAATAAGAGTATTTATTAGTCGAAAAGGTTTTTCAATGATAAAAATTGAATAATTGCGTGCGTGCGATGGGGCAGACCATTGATTGTAAAATAGACTGTAAAATTCTTTACCGCTTTTTGTGCGTGTGGCATCTATCACCAACCCGTCAATTTCAAGCTCGACATCATTGTTCTTTTTCTCTTTTTGAGAGGCCATTTTCTCGACCATTTTTTGCAAACTTTCAGGAGCATCTTTAATCGTTTTGACCGTATCTTGCTTCTGAGCAACTGCCAAAAAGGTTGCCAACATCCACATTCCTATAAGGCACCAACTTTTCATACGACTATTTTTTTGTCGAGAAAACAGAAAATCCTCTTTCAGTACGAATTTGTACTTCCATCCCTCCGGCAAAACCATTGAATTGATGTATCGTTATTGGCATAACATCATAATTGATTAATGCAGATACTCTAAAATCATTTCCCTCCTGCATTATCGTAATCGGGAGCGATTCTGTTTTTTCACATTTACATAATTGATTCACCCATAAAATAATGTTGTTATTCATTCCCTCCTGATATAGATGAGCTTCACTTGAACTCGGAGTTGTATTTATCATCAAACTATTTATTGTGTTTCCACTTCCTGATTGGGCGACAATTTGTGTGATATTTTGGCCAAAAGACTTTATTATAGCAGTATTCCCTCCATTTTCTTGCTGAAGCATTGTTTTTAATCCTGTGCCGATCTGTTTGATATACGTGCTCTGATTTTCTATCTGTTGAGATTGATTGATGATATTTTTCGAAATTTGATCTTGCTGGTTAATAGAGGAAATATTATCGCCAAAGCCATTTGTATCGGAAAAAGAAGGGTTGAAATAGTTCATTTCATTTACCTGCGCTTTCCCAATGAAAACAATGCCGGAGATAATCAAGTAAGCAAAAAGAAATATCGTTTTTTTCATTTTTATGGATAAATCTGAATGACTGTTGCTTTATTTCCATAACCAATCTGTCTGATACTGGCAAAATTGGTAAAACCGTTCTCTAACATGATTCCATTAGGCGTTCCATCTTGTTTGATCGAGATGTCGTTCCCATTACCGTATTGACAAAAATCCACATGTTGCAATGAACCCCACTGATCAATCTCACCATAATTTTCGCTTCCTGCTTGTAATATGCCCCATTTTGCGGAAATCAGAGAATTCGAATAAAGGATATCATTACTTATTGTATTGTCACTGCCCTTTTGAATGACTTTTACCTTATTATTAGATCCTCGAGTTTGGTGTATGGAAACTTTATTTCTTTCTCCATTTTCTACCTGCTTAAGATAGTTGCCATCAGACAGTTGCCAGTTTGAAGTTTTTATTACTACTTGATTTATATTGTTTAGTTCTCGAATATCCGAGAGCAAGAAACAAATCATAACTAATTCGTTCTGAGTTTCTTTTCTTGAGGATTGACCTGACATTCGAAAACATGGAGTAATAAATATTATGATGAGCGAGATAACTTCTATTTTAATAGATACACTGCTACTCAGTTTCTCTTTTCTGTTCATTTTTTTATTAAGTTTTGTTCTTTAAAGCAGGATCTTGAGAAAGAGAGCTTCCGGAAATTTCTCCCCGGAAGCTCGACCATCACATTTCTCGAGCGAGGAGTCACCCAACGATTTGATGGTAATTTTTGTTATCTTACCTGAGTAACTGCTGCCATATTGCCATTTCCAAGTTGATTGATTGTTGCTACATTCAAATCGCCGGTTTGAGACATTGACGCTTGATTCAAATCTCCAGTTTGCAAAATAGTACCCAAAATTCCATTACCCGATGCAAATTGTGAAGCAAGGTTTTCTTCACCTGTTTGAGTTGTGGTAATCAAACCTACGCCCAAACTGTAGTTGTCGCCCGATGCATCTTGACTTGCCTGGTTGCTATTGCCTTCTTGACGAATTCTCAAATCCAATGAACGACCGTTTGCTAATTGAGCGGCTTCATTTAAATTGCCAATTTGATTAATTACGCCGTTATTTTTATGGTTAAATCCTGAACCGGTAAAATCCTGAGATGCAACATTTTCGTTTCCGGACTGATTGATCAAAATATCGGCAGCCATGTAACCATTGTTAGTCCCTCTCACAATTTGAAGTGCTTCATTCTTGTTACCTAGTTGATTAATATTACCGTAATTATACCCGCCTCCGTAAGCCTCTTGAGTTGCATCATTTTCATTACCTTCTTGATTTACGTTGAATAATTCCGTGTGACCGCTGAAGATTGATTGGCTTACATAATTGGAGTTACCTGTCTGATATGCTCTTACGGTTTGTCCTGAATTATATCCTGGGGCATTCTCATATTGAACACTTACGTTATTATCACCAACTTGTTGAACAAAAGTAACGTTAGCAGGCGTATTATTTCCTCCTCCTGTTTGACGCTGCTCAACTGTGGCGGCATTGCCATCGCCTTGTTGAATAACATCAGCTCTCTGCGGCCCAAAATTGTCAGTAAACTGAAGAACATTTGCTCCATTATTGTTTCCGCTTTGAAAAACGTTTGCATATTGATTGCCACCTTGCTGGTCAACACTTGCCGCATTTCCAATGCCTTCCTGTTCAATAATTCCTTGATTTTCGTTCCCTTCCTGATAAAGAGCGGCACCATTATTATCTCCCGACTGGAAGATTGTTCCCATATTGTTGTTTCCGGCTACATCAACAATAGCTCCATTTCCATCACCGTCTTGTGCTACATAATGATTATTGTCTTCACCTACTTGAGCGAAATTTACCGAGTTATTAGCTCCAACCTGGTTTACCCCTCTTTCACCATTCCAATAAGGTATGACCCCAGAGTTATTTCTATTTCCTTCTTGAATCATTTCCAGATTATTCCCGTTTCCGGTTTGAGAAGTAGTTGCAATATTATTATTACCTGTCTGCGTTATTCCTGCAGTACTGCCACCGCTTCCCTGTCCAGAAACAGCGTAATTTTCATTTCCTGTCTGAGTGTGTGATGCTACATTTCCGCTTTGGGCCTGAGAAAGGAGCGAATAATTGCGCTCTCCACTTTGCATTTGTCTTCCTTCATTTCCTCCATTCCAAGAATTGGCTACAGCTACGTTGTCTTTTCCACTTTGTATTTGGGAATTGTAGTTCCCATTGGTTGCCGATCCCCACGGATTACGCTGGAAAATGGTGGCCGTTTGATGTTCACCTGATTGTTCCTGATAAGCTACGTTACTCCCTTTTTCTTGCTGATTGATGGAAGCAGAATGATTTGTGCCGTTTTGTACCTGAGTTGCCAAATTATCGTAAGTTTTGGTATCGGTTGAACCTCCACCTGCTTGAAGAATGGCTGCTGTGTTATTCAGCCCTACTTGCGTTTGATTGGCTGCATTGCGATCGCCCACCTGATCAACGGTTGCGCCATTGATATCGCCGGATTGAGAAACAGTTGTGCCATTGCCATCTCCTGTTTGAGTTACTGTCGAGGTATTTTGTGCAAATGTTATACCTGCAGCAAAAACCATTGTTAAAACTAATACTACTTTTTTCATGATTGATGTTTTTTTGTTTAATAATTAAATAATTTTTTTAATAAATTAATCCAAATATGGATTAAGTGTCAATAGTTTTGACCCACCGCAGCATGGGTAAAACTAAAGTATTCCGTGTGTCGCCTTCTGCGCCAACATAGTGGTTGCGACATTCATTTTGAGTTAATTTTTACTTCATTATTTTTCCCGGTTTGTTTGATTTCGACTGTTTGTTTTTGTCGTTTGGTTATCTCTGATTTAATCTCAACATTATTATCCTCACCTTTCTGTCGGATTTCACCTTTTACCGCTTCTCCTTCTATGACGACGGCATTGAACTCTCCCTCAAAATAAAGTGAATCAATTTTCACGAGGTTGCCTTTCCCTTTGGCGGTAATCATCACTGTGTCGCAAATTTCATTGACTATATTATTAGTCATGCCATTTTTTTGAAAAGCAAAAAAAGAACAGAGGAACAAACAGGAAATGTTAAAAGCTATTTTTCCCATACTTCTAAATTATTTGTCCCAAAAATAGAGGTCGGCAGTCCGTGATGTTTGTCCAGAAAAAGCAATGATTTTTGTATAATCAGCATTAACACTGGTTAAATTGTTGTTCAAAAAGTAATTTCATTGGTTAATAATTAGATATTCAGATTTTTATGAAAACAAATAATGCTTCAATTTTAGTTGTAAAAAAACTGCCCTTTTTGTGTAAATTAGGGCAGTTTGCTTGGGAAAAAATCGGACAATCATTAAGTAAATAAGCGATCGTTCTTTAGGTGAAAAATACAAACTCAGTTGGTGCTATCGGGGAGTCGTTGATAGCAAGTTGGCGTCATTCCAAATTCTTTTTTGAAAGCATGGGAAAAATAGGCAAAATCGTTGAATCCGCATTCCACTGCAATTTCGCCAATAGGTTTCGACGATTTTGCAAGCATCATTTTAGCTTTATTTAGTCTAACTTTCAACACAAAGCAGCTTGTTGTAAATCCGGTAGCAGTTTTGATTCTCCGATTGAGTTGAGATTGGCTCAAACACATTTCGGACGAAAGAAGTGTCAAAAGATGCCGATTTGCCACATTCTCGATAAATAATACTGGTGATTTGCTCTATGAATTGTTTGTCAGTTTTTTTCGAGATATTATCGGAAAGTTTCGATGTATAGTTATCCCCTTCTTTAAAGTTAGTTTTATAGCTAATTTTTTTACGATTTTTGATTAGTTTTTCGATTAACATTACTAATTCCTCATTCGAAAAAGGCTGACTCATAAAGGCATCGACGCCACTCTTGAAAGCTTGTTGACGATCTTCTGACGAAGATTGAGTTGATATTAAAATTACCGGAATCATATACATAGATTTGGATTCTTTGATTTTCTTAGTAATAGTGATTCCGTCAATGTTTGATGTATGCATTTCGCTGATGATACAACTGGGCTGTCTCATGTCTATGAGTTTAAAGGCCTCTGTCTCATTATTTGCTAATACCAGGTTGAAATAATGGTTGAGTGTAGAAGTCAGATATCTGAATTTTTGAAGATTTTCGGCTATTACCAGCACTTGCGGTTTTCGAATTTCCTCAAAAATGGGAATTTTACGATAATCGTCCATATCAATCACATTGATTTTAGATAATTGCGTTTGATGAGTCATAGGCAAAGACAATTCGATAGTCGTACCTTCTTTCGGACAATTTTTTATTTGAAGGAAACCTCCCATTTTTTCAATCAGTTGTTTTGCCAGAAATAATTTGATGTTCGAGTTGTTCATGATCACAGAATCAGATTTTTCGGTAAACTCTCGTAATATCGTAATCGCCTTCTTATCTCCGGAAGCTGATTTAGCATTATGGGTGATCGTGATATGACAAAGATTTTCAGCATCATTTTTGCCTATTTTTATTTCGATTATATGGTGTGATTCGCATTTTTCGGCAGAATCCTGCATAATATTTTGCAAGATTATACGCATGTAGTCTGGCGAAAAGTCCATCCAAATATCATAATCAGGTGGTAAAAATCTGAGTTTAATATTTTTATACCATGAATTATGTTCGATAAGTGTATCAAAAAATTTAGCTATGAACGAAACGATGTCATCGTGAACTATTTTTACGTGATTATTTTCTTGTTTCAAGGATAGTGAAGAGAGAATTTCATCGCAATATAGTTGCAAATTTTCTGTTTCTCGCGAAATAATGTCGAGATTGATTTGGGCACGAATATTATTGTCTTTTTCAACGTTGTTTTTCAAGGAGTCGATGAGTTCGTTGATTATGGTGATTGATGTTTTTAATTCGTTCGAAAGGTTCATGCAGAAATCAAAAGAAGATTCATTGGTATGATTGTTCTGATCTTTTTTCTTTTTAAATCGGTATTTTTTTATAAATACAATTCGCGTCGATATTCCGGATATGATTGCTGCAAACAAAACCATCACATATTGTTGATATTTTTTCGTTTTTCCGTTCGAAAATTTGTTGAAAGTATCAGTAGAATTATTTGATTTTTGTTTATTATAATCGCTATGATTTACAGTGCTTTCAAAGAAAAATCCGATAGTTTCCTTTAAGTTGTGAAAATCATTTTTCCCTGCTTTTCCTGTTTCATTACCGTCTGATGAGAATAAAGCAAACGATAAAACGAAAATAAAAGTAAGGCATATTAATATTCGATTTATGGTATTCATCTTAATTATTCTACTTTCAAGACTTTCCTAATCTTTTTGGTCTTCACAAATTTCAATGGTAAACCTAAATATTATTAATCATTTATAGATTCTCAAATCGTAAAAAAAAATTCTCAAATCGTATAAATCATTTATTGTCAAAAACGAAATATTTCATGAAATGGACATTTATAATATTTCAATATAATAAAATCCGAAATAACTAAATTTTTATTTTTTATTTAATAAAAATTTTCATACATTTGAGAATCTAAGGGATGAATCTCACATATATGCTTTATAGTTTCTTTACCATAATGCCTGTTTTCGTTAACTTGTTCTGGTTCACTATTTTACTTCTTGAATCAAAACAAAATAACTCGAAGCGGTTTCTCACCGTTTTCTTCGGCGTAATGATCGTCAATTACACGGCGCATTGGCTTTTTTTCAACAAAGAATACGAACTTTATACGTTAGTGGACAGCATTTGGGTATTTACTTCTTTGGCTAGTTACCCATTATATTATTGGTACATCAGGACATTGACCACGGATGTAGAAATTAATTGGCGACGCAGCCGGGTGCTGATTCCTGCTTTTCTGACAGCATCGTATTCGGCAATTATTTACCTGTTGATGTCGCCACAAGAAATCGAAACTTTTATTCACGGCATCATGTACGATGAACCGGGATATCTTCCTCCTTATACTCTGCTTGTCAGACTGCAGATGTTCCGATTGAAATTGTTTCAGGTAATTTTTGTTTTGCAGGCAATTTTATCGGTGTATTTCGGACTGAAACTGATACGTGAATTTCATGCTGAAATCAAACGATACTATTCCGATATCGAAGGAAAGGATTTGACCCCGATAAAATGGATGATGATATTAATGTTATTTGCATCCTTTATCTCTTCGGCTTCAAGTATCATCGAAAAAGATTATTTTATTATTCATCCCATCTTATTGGCCATTCCTTCCATCACTCACTGGATATTCCGGAGCATACTGACCCCCCATTCCGGGCATACTGACCCCCTGGGAAACCAGGGTAAACAGATACATTTTAACTGTCATTCCGGCGGTTATTGACCCCTCTGAAAGAAAACAATATAAA
>Ga0228536_1000815_pt1 | contig 44552 bp, 39 predicted proteins | sample SJ1Smetagenome_FD_168611 | JGI IMG/M metagenome (GOLD analysis project Ga0228536, IMG submission 168611) | Enriched culture of PCE-dechlorinating microbial communities from Ithaca, New York, USA - SJ1.S | ecosystem: Engineered > Modeled > Simulated communities (microbial... > Unclassified...
AACGCCGGATCGCGCCTTCATTGGGGAAGGCGCTACATCCGGCGTCGCAATGGCTACATTTGGCGTAGCGGAAATTTTTTTTAGTTTTTTCTTCCTGGGTGGTCCCGGGTCATTCGTTGACTATCGGGCGGACCTCCCAAACGATCTCCTCTTCGGTCCGGTAGACCGGTTCGTTGCCGCACTTGATGGACTCCTTCAAGTGGGCGGCCAGCGGCTTGTCGTACTTTTCCAAGTACGTGATGGCCCTGTTCACGGCACTCCGGAAGGCGTCGCGGATGTTCTTCCGCTTGTCGTTGGATTTCCGGAGTTTGCCCCCCAGACCAACCGCCTCATTGATTGCGGCGGTGATCTTTGTCATTTCGTCTTCAAGTCGCTGAATCTCGGCATCGTTGTTTTCTGCCCGGGCTTCTTCAATCTCTCGGAGAAGCTCGTGAGCCGTCTCCCGGTATTGCTCGACGGCCTTGCGGTCTGCAACGAAGCCGGTATCACCCAACGGAACCCCCTGGGTGACCTGAAAACCTTCGTCGGTGTCATTGGAGTTCAGGACCGCGTTGCAGCTATCGATGGCAAACCCGCAGACGATCTCGTAGACCGAGGTTTCCTTGTTGGGCCTTGCCAGGAGGAAGTTGATGTACTCGGCTCCTTTGTCGACACCCGTCACGAGCACCTCGGCGTTACCGTTAAAGCGTGCGGCCCAGACACCCCCGCGCTTTCTGAAGTAGTTGTCCGGTTGCTTCAGATCGACCGGAATGGCTGGGACTGAGATCACCGATCCCGATTCATAGACCGTCCGAAGCAAGCAGTCTCCCGGCAATGTGCGCTGGCGGATGGCCGTGATGTTGCGGGCGACCATGGTGTCCATCGCTTCGCAGACCTCCTTGGCGTGCCGCTTGTAAAGGTCATAGACCTTCTGGGCCACGCTTCCGGGGTTCCCATTCAGGTAGCGGAAGACCCGACTTACCTCACTGAATCGAGCGATAAACTGGGTGATGTCATCCTGATCACGGACCTGGTTGGCACGTTCCAGGTACGCGGCCGCCATGATTTTGTCCTCGTCCTTGCTTCGGCTTTGGGTGAAGATGTCGGCCTTGTACGCATCGACAGGGTCATACTGATCGGCCTTGGCAGCGATCACGGCAAAGCGCCGGTCGATGCACTGCGAGCAGGTGCCGCAGTGGGTATGGTGATTGGTCATCTCCCAGGTGTGCGTGCAGGTGGTCGATGCCGCGATCATCTCCTGGCATCCGGCTTTGGTGATGACCCCGACGACGTCAGCCTTGGTTTTCCAGATGTAGGGATTTTCAATGGTGAATGGTTCGCCAGCCACCAGACTGATGATTTCCTGGAAGCCTCGGATTACCCTGGGATGGGTGGTACGCGTTGCTCGGCCGCCGACTACCTGAGCGCAGACCGGCAGATTCAAACTGATGACCCCGTTTTCGTAAAAACGGACGCTTTTCAGATTGAGCATTTTTGCGATGGTCGCCCCGATAGACACATAGAGGAAGGATCGGCTGCGCTGGGTGTACTCGTAGTTCAGCCCCTTGTTCTTGTTGACCCGGACGCCGATGTGTAGCGGGGCGTTTTCCCCAGCCTTGTCGGCAATCATCTTTTCCAGTCGCCGGTGGCGCGTGTTGAGCTTCGGTGTCGACTTGTGGGTAACAAGGACGACCTTGTGTTTTTCATTCAGAACTTCATCGATGGCTCCCGCCAGCGAGTCCAGCCCACCTGAAAACATCACTACCTGTTCCGGATAGCCGAAGAGCCGTCCGTCATCATCAAATTTCAGATATCCCTGGAATGCCTGAGCCTCTTTCAGTTTGACGAACTCGAAGTGATAGTTGTCATCAGACAAGAAACCAAGCGTGGAGCGCAGCGCCTGGTGGATATCGTCTCCGTTCCAAAAATCTGGCTTCCGCACCGGGATGATGAAGTGCAGATCCCTGCGCCAGCCATGGCCAAAAGAATCGACGTCGTCGGCCCCTCGTGGGATGGCCTGATCGGCACTGTAAACGTAGGTGGCGATTTCGAGCAGGTCCTGGAAAGAATCAGGCACGTCCTTGCTCATCTTTTTGTGGATGTCTTCAATGCGAAGGGTGATCTTGTCCGGCCCATCCTTGCCCCAAAGGCGCAGGCGCAGATCACGGTCAGGATTTTCTTCAATCCCATCGGTCGGTGCGTTCCCACAGATGATATATCGTTTATCTTGCATCGGCTCGCGCTCCTTCTTTTAGCTCGTCCTTCATCTTTTTCAGCGCGTAAGAGGCGAAGCCATTGGAAGACTCCCTGGAGATGTCACCACCTTCTTCGTACCTGTGCTTCGAAAACCAATCTGCTGAAAACTGCTCGACGATCAGGGACGCCTCTTTACAGTGCGTGTTCAGAGCCTTCTCGAATTGTCCCATTTCATTCATGGTGGCAAAGCGCTGGCCCTCGCCCAGATGGGTAGCCAGCGTTTTTGAGAGGAAGTAGTTCATGCTCTCGTTGGTCAGCTTGGCGAAGAAAGTCCGCGACAGCTCTCCGAACTCCCGCTTTTTCCCGAGCGCTGCCAGTGCGGCCCGAACATCATCTGGCCCGGGGGCGAAGAGAGACGGCAGTTTTGGTGAGATGTGCTCTACCAGGGCTCCGACCAATGCACGCTGAGACATTTCACCGAGGTCGGATCGGCCACCGTTGGACTCCAATTTGTTATCCAGGGCCTCGGAGACTGCGGCTGCAAGATCGGGAAGAGATGTATCCTGCGGCAGGTTGACGCCGAGGGATTGGAGATGCTCGCCGAGGTTCTCCTTTTTTGCGGCAATGGCGAGTTGCGTCATCAACCAGACCGCCTCGGTGAACCCCTTATCGTTGAGCACGAAGGTGAATGCTTTATCGGCTGCCCGGATTGTTGCGTTTGCGATTTGGGACACGTCGGCACCGGCCGTGATCAGGCCGACCACCTCTTTCCATGCCCTCGACCTCGGAAGGCTTCCAAGTCTGACGTGCCCCATGTCGATCTCCTTATTTTTCGCGACCCAGCATCGTTATTCGGGCCTCCTGATGACGACGATGCTTCGGGCCTTACGAGCTTCTTTCTTCAGATAGCCTTTCCGTACCAGTTGAGCGATCTGCTCGTGGGCGCTCGCGTGGCTGATACCAAGGACTTCCGACAATTCTTTCACCGTTGGCGGCAACCCCTTTTCATCGATGATTTGGCAAATGACCCTCAGCGTGTTTGCTTGTGGGTCGGTTATTTCCGATACCTTTTTCTTTCCCATGGCGATTGCTCCGTGTCGTAGCCACTGAGCGGATTAAGCCCAATTTATGACCACAAAATATACGACCTGATGAACATCAGGTCAATCAAAAAAACAGGACTTCTCGTCTGATTCCGTCATCTTGCACGTCCCTCCGGTAGGTAACGAACGCAAGTCCGGTTCAAGCCGGATGTAACCAGATAACCGACCAGAGGCGGAGCTGAGGCGGTTGTGGGTGCCATAGAACGCGCATCCCGACCGCCGCCGTTTTCTGGTATCCACGCCATCCAGCCCCCCGGTCCAACCGGAGGTGTTCGATGTTGGATGTACAGGAAATGAATGATGGGCCAGGGACGGATGACCTTGACAAAAACGGCAAACCCGGCCGCCTGTCGGGTGAGGCGAGGCTCCAGTCAGCCGCCTCCATTCTGGCCACGGCGATCCTGCGCCGAATGGCAAAAAACGCATGTGTGGGCAATGAGTTAGAGGTTTTCGAAGATTCTTCCCCTGTGCTCGGAGAAGGACTTGATTCATTGCCGGAACAGAGCATTCATTCATGACAACTCGTCCGGAAGCCAAAATAAGGAGTTGAAAATGAATGAGTTACAGAACGCCGCCACCGGCGGCAAGATCCAGGACCGAACCCGAAACTCAGTCCTTCGGCAGATGGCCCTGCTGCAATCCATGTCCCTGGAGCAGCTCCGGGAAAAATGGCTCGACCTCTACGGCGAAGAGCCGCCCCAGTACAAAAAGCAATTCCTCATCAAGCGGCTGGCCTATCGCATCCAGGAGCTTTTCTACGGCGGGCTGTCCGAGCAGGCCAAGGTCCATCTCCAGCAGGCCGCCAAGGAGGACCCGGTAGCCACTGTCAATCGACGCATCCCAGAAGAGCGGAAATCGAACGAGGCCATCCTGCCCGGGACCAGACTGGTGCGGGTCTGGAACGACCGGCGATATGAGGTGACCGTCCTTGCCGATGGCTACGAGTTCGAAGGCCGCACCTTCCGGTCGCTCAGCGCGGTGGCCAGGGAGATCACCGGGACGCGCTGGAACGGCAAGGTCTTTTTCGGGCTGAAGAAGGTTTACGGCAGAAAAGCCGAGGGAGGTTCAGATGCTTGATAACAGCAATGTCGCGCCGGGAAAGAACAAGACGCTGCGCTGTGCCATCTACACCCGCAAGAGCCACGAGGAAGGTCTCGAACAGGAGTTCAACTCGTTGGATGCGCAACGGGAATCGGCGGAACACTATATCGAAGCCCAGAGAATGCGTGGCTGGACGGCTCTGCCGGATCGCTACGACGATGGTGGTTTCTCGGGTGGGAACATGGAGCGTCCGGGGCTACGCCGCCTGCTGGCGGACATCGATGCCGGGAAGATTGACGTGATCGTGGTCTACAAGGTTGACCGCCTGTCCCGCTCGCTGCTGGACTTCATGAAGATGATCGACCTCTTCAACGAAAAGGGCGTCAGCTTCGTCTCGGTCACCCAGCACTTCAGCACCACCGACCCCACCGGCCGGATGTTTCTCGGCATCCTGATCACCTTCGCCCAGTACGAGCGGGAGGTCATCGCCGAGCGCATCCGGGACAAGGTGGCGGCCGCCAAGCGCCGGGGAAAATACTGCGGCGGCGTACCCATTCTCGGATACGACGTCGACCGGGATAACAAGAAGCTGCTGGTCAACCCGGATGAAGCCAGGACGGTGCAGTACATCTTCCGCCGCTTCATCCAGATCGGCTCGGCCAAGAAACTGGGCCAGGAATTGAACGAACAGGGATACCGCACCAAGGCCTGGACCACCAAGAAAGGTAAGGTGCGCGAGGGCTCAGAATGGAATACAGGCCACATCTACCGGCTGCTGAACAACCGGATCTATATCGGCGAGATTGCCCACAAGGATCGCAGCTACCCCGGTGAGCACGAAGGGATCATCGACCGGGCGTCCTGGGACAAGGTGCAGGCCATCCTGGAGGACAACAAACCGGTCAAGGTTTCCATGGCAAGAACCAAAATGGTCGCCCCGCTGAAAGGCGTCATCCGCTGCGGCCACTGCGGATGCGCGATGGGTCCGACCTACGCCCGCAAGAACGGCCGCCACTACACCTATTACATCTGCCAGAAGGACAGCAAGCGGACCGTGAGCCGGTGCCCCCTCAAACGGATTCCCGCCGGGGACATCGAGCAGGCCGTGGTCGAGCAGTTGAGCGCGGTGTTCCGCACGCCGACGCTGGTGGCCAAAACCTTCTTCGCGGCCCGGGACATCGAGCAGGCGGAGCGGGAGCGGCTGTTCAAGCAGAAAGCCCAACTCGAGATGGAGCTGTCGCAGGCGAGGGAGCAGGCACTCGAACTGATGAAACCCGGCAGCGATCAGCCGGGCAAGGCTGAGATGCTCACGACCGTCAACCGCCAGGCGGTCGAGCTCTCGAAACAACTGACGCACGTGAGCGAGCGATGCAGAGCCTACCGGGGGAACAGCATCACGGAGCAGGATGTCTCGGAGGCCTTCCAGAATGTCGAGGGCTTCTGGGAAGACCTTTTCCCTGTGGAGCGAAACCGGCTCATCCGCCTCCTGGTGGATAAGGTGGAGATCCGGGAGACCGGAATCGACATGGAGCTGCGCACCAACGGGCTGACAACACTCATCGCCGAGCTGGCTGGTCTGGCATGCGAAGTCACCGAACGGAGGGTAAGCCGATGAAAATGAAGCCGACCATTACCGTAGCCGACAACGGCAACCTGCAGATCCACATCCCGATGCTGATCCGGCGCATGCGCGGCCGCAAGACGGTCATCGCGCCCAAGGCCCTGGATGGAGATATCCCCGGGGCGCAGGAGCCGGTACAGTCCGCCGTCCTCCAGGCTCTGGCAAGGGCCTTTTCCTGGGCCGACATCCTCGAATCCGGCCAGATCAAGTCCATCAGCGAGCTTGCCCGTACCCTCGACGTCGATGGCTCGTATGTGGCCCGCATCCTCAAGCTGACGACCCTGGCCCCCGACATCGTCGAAGCCCTGATCAACGGCGAGGAACCCAACGGGCTCTCGCTGGCCAAGCTGACCCAGACCTTCCCCGAGGACTGGGCCGAGCAGCGCCGCCAGTTCGGCTTCGCCACCGACTGACGACCGGACCGGAGACCACCCCAGAGAGCCGACCATCAGCGTCAGCTTTTCTTCTTCGGGGGCAGGAAACCGGAGTTGACCACGTTTCTTTTCATGGACGAAGCGGGTGATTTCGAAAAAAACGTCCGGTTGTGGCATCGAGCGATGACCTAAGACAACCGCCAAAAACGGCAACCAGCCGCAAACCCATATCAATCAAGGATGTAGCTTTCCGGACGCGCTTCGGACTTCGTCCGGAGAAAACAGAGAATCAGGGGCCAAACAGAGAAAGAAAGGCGGGAGGATGGGGAGAATCGATGGTGCGGAGAGGTGCTTTGAAAAGATGTGAAACGGGCGCAAAGCCTTTAGAAACAAGGGGAAAAAGAAAACCCGTCACCCCGGAGAATGACCCCAGAGAGACGGGTTTGTCTTTTCTAAATGGTGGAGGCGGGGGGAATCGAACCCCCGTCCGAAGGCTTTTGGCGCAAGTTTCTACATGCTTAGCCTATGATTTGTTGTCGCCGCCGGATCTCCCACAGGCAGGATGCCCGGCAAGCCAGCCTCGCATTTAGTTTCGGTCGTGGGCCTGTAAGGCGGAACCCTTGACCTATCCCACTAGTCGGCGCCCAAGTCCGGCCCCGCGGGAGAGGGCCGGTTGGACGGCGGCATTAAGCAGCCGCGGCGTACGCGTAATCGTCTGCGATTACTTTTTTCCCACCGGGTTACGGGCCGATGAGACCCCGGCATGCTTCTTACGCCGCAACCACCCCCGTCGAAACCATGTCGCCCCCTGGGATGCATCGCCAGCGTACACCCTAACTATAACCACGCCGCGGCGGGCGCGCAACGCGCCGCCCCCAATATCCGGCCACCCTTGCCAACTAGTTCAAAGGTGTTGACAAACCTATCCAACTACGGCATATATGCCTAGCGGTGCACGGCGGGACCTTATTCGGCGCCGCCTGTTTTTTTGCATGCCTCATGATCCAGCAAAGGAGGGCTCCCGGGTGGCGCTGACCAAGGAGAAGATCATCAACGAGGTCTACGAGCAGACGCAACTGCCCAAAGCCCGCTCCCGGGAAGTGGTGGAAACCCTCCTGGAGATCATGAAGGGCACCCTGGCCGAGGGCGAGGACGTGCTCATCAGCGGCTTCGGCAAGTTCATGGTCAAGGACAAGCGCTCCCGCCGGGGCCGCAACCCCCAGACCCGGGCCGACCTCCAGCTGCGCGCCCGCCGGGTGGTGGTCTTCAAGACCTCCGGCGTCCTGCGCACCCGGATCAACGACGGCGAATAGTCCGTAGGCCGATCCCGCGCCCCTCCCGCCGCCCGAGCCACTCGGGCGGCTTTGCCTTGCGCGCCGCCGGGCGGCCGCACGTCCGCTAGCGGGCCACGGCCATGGCCTCGGGGAAGCCCGCCGCCCGCAGCCGGGCCTCCAGGGCCTTGGCCTCGCTCAACTCCCGGACCTGGCCCACCCGCACCCGGTGGAAGACCTGGTCGCCGCGATCATAACGCACCACCACCACCTGGCCCCATTCCGGCCGCAGCCGCGCGGCCAGGCGCTGGGCGTTGCCAGGATCGGTGAAGGCCCCCACCTGCACGCTGAAGTCGCCCTCGGTGTAGGAGGCCGGCGGCAGGTAGACCGCCGGACGGCCGGCCACGCCGGTGCCCAGTTGGCGGTAGCCCAGGGCCAGCACCTCCACGTTGGCGGTGCCCTTGGCCAGGGAGCCCAGCTCGCGGGCGGCGGCCTTGGACAGGTCGATGATGCGGCCGTCCACGAACGGCCCCCGGTCGTTGACCCGCACCTGGATGGTCTTGCCGTTGTCCAGGTTGCGCACCTCCACCCAGGTGTCCATGGGCAGGGTCTTGTGGGCGGCGGTCATGGACTCCATGTCGTAGACCTCGCCGTTGCTGGTGCGCTTGCCGTGGAAATTGGGGCCATACCAGGAGGCGATTCCGGTCTCCTGATAGCCCTCGGCCGTGGGCAGGGGGTGGTAGGTCTGGCCCAGCACGGTGTAGGGCCGCTGGGTGGCAGGGGTCTTGCCGGTGGTGGTTTTCTTGGGCGGGGCGGGGGAGGGCGCCCGGCGGCTGGCGCAGGCCGCCAGGGAGAACAGCAGCGCCAGGACCAGCAGTCCCGCCACCAGGCCCGCACCGGGACCGCGCCTAGGCGACATGCCCGGGGGCCGGCGACCGGCGCGAGGTTGACGAGGGGTGGGGGGAGGTGTTTTCCATGACTGCCAAAGCGCGATTTGTATGCTATATTTGGTGCCTGGTGATTCCGTGAGACCCATATATTGACCTAACACGGCTTAGGCCGGAGGGCAAGCGGTTTAATGCCGCGCGATGCTGATAGCCGCCCGGCGGGTCCCCGCCCCGACCGGGGTCGGGTCCTGGTGGTGGGCGGCGGGCATTTCGGCCAGAAGGCGGTGGCCGCCCTGGGCTCCCGGGTGCTGGCGGTGGTGGAGCCGCGACCCAGTCCGGAGCTTCGGGCCCTGGGCGCGCCGATCTGGAGCCTGGATGGACTGGTGGGCCTGCGCCAGGCCCTGGCCAGCCCCCGGCCGCCGGTCTGGGTGGCCCCCTGCCTGCCCCGACACCTGTTCGCCGACTGGCTGCGGGCCGAACTGAGCCACCTCCAGCCCCGGACCCTGCCCCTGGACCGCGCCGGCCTGACGGACCTGCCCCAGGTCATCGCCGGCGACCAGGGCCAACTCTATCTCAGCCTCACCGACACCCGCTGCCCGGACAACTGCCCCGAGCCGGCCCGGATCTGCCAGAAAACCGGCCTCCCCCGCGGGGTGCCGCTCCACCGGCGCCTGGCGGACCTGGCCCGCCCGGGTTTCGCCAACGCGGTGCTGGTCAGCCGCCAGATGGCCCCCGGCCTGGGCGCGGTGGCGGTGGGCGAAATGCTGGCCTGGCGCGGGCGTCTGGCCCAACGGGGCGGCCCATGGCTGGTGGCCACCGCCTGCCGTTGCCACGGGGTGCTGGAGGCCCTGGCCCTGACGCCGGGACCGGAAACGAGGGAGCCCTGATGTTGGCGCGCCAGTTCGCCGGGGTGCTCTTCGACCTGGACGGGGTGATCCTGGATTCCATGACCCACCACGCCCGCACCTGGCAGGAGGTCTTCCGGGGTCTGGGCCTGGAAGTGCCCCTGGACTTCATCCTGGAGAACGAAGGCGCCCTGGGGGCCGAGGTTTTGCAGGACTACCTGGCCGCCCACGCCCCCCATCTGGCGGCCCGGCCAACGGCCGAGGCCGAAAAGACCATGCGGGAGCTCCTGGACCAGCAGCTTGGCCTCTACCTGAGCCGCCACGCCCATCAGGTGCGGCCTTTCGCCGGCGCGGATCGGCTCCTGGCCGGCCTGAACCGGGCCGGGCTGCCGGTGGCCCTGGTCACCTCCAGCCGCCGGGTCCTGGTCCAGCGCAGCCTGGGGCCGGAGCTGAGCGCCCATTTCCAGGCCCTGGTTTGCGCCGAGGACGTCACCCGGCACAAACCCCATCCCGACCCCTACCAGGCCGGGGCCAAGGCCCTGGACCTGGCGGCCGAGCAATGCCTGGTGGTGGAGAACGCCCCGGCCGGCATCGCCAGCGCCCGGGCGGCCGGGGCCACCTGCTACGCCCTGACCACCACCCTGGCCGCGTCCAAACTGGCCCAGGCCCACGCCGTGTTCACCGGCCTGGACGACCTGGGCCAACACCTGGGTGTCTGGGAGTGAGGCCCATGCGCTTGCTGTTGCACGCCTGGTCCCTGCGCCGCCCCCTGCTGTCGGGCAAACTCCAGGCCGCCGACCTGCCCGGCCTGGCCCGGGAGCTGGGGTTGCAGGGGGTGGAATGGCTGGACCGTCTGCTGCCCAGCTATGATCCCCAGGAATGGAGCGAACTGGGGCGGCGCTCGCGGGAGGCCGGTCTGGACCCGGGCGCGCTGAGCCTGTCCCTGCCCCTGGAGGTGGGGCCGGTGCGCCTGGCCGAGCAGGTGGACCGCGCCAAGCGCCTGCTGGGCCAGGCCCCGCTTCTGGGGGCGCGGGTGGTGCGCGTCGGCCTGGGGGGCGGACCCCGGCGCTGGCCCAGCCAGGTGATGCGGCGGCTGGAGGGCCTGCGCTCGCGCGCGAATCGCGAGGCCCGGCCCCTGGGCGGCCTGACCCGTCTGGCCTGGCGGATGCACGGCCTGGCTGGCGGCGGGGTCCCGTCCGCGGCCAAGCTGCCACCCCGGGGCTCGGAACTGGACCTGCAAAGCGCGGCCTGGCTGCTGCTGCCCCTGGCCCGCCAGGCCGGGGACCTGGGCCTGGGGTTGTGCCTGGAAAACCATTGGGGTCTGACCAGCCATCCCCAGGACCTGGCCGCCCTGGTGGACCTGGTCTGGCGGGCGGGGCTGGAGAGCAGGGAAGGGCAGGGGGCGGCCCTGGGGGTGTGCCTGGACCTGGGCAACTGGCCGACCGAGGTCGCGCCAGCCGAGGCGGCCCGGCTCCTGGCCCCCAAGGTGACCCATGTCCACGTCAAGCTGCTCTCGCCCCGGCCCGAGCCCCAGGCCCAACCGCGCGATTTCGCCGCTCAACTGGAGGCCCTGCGCCAGGCGGGCTATGGTGGCGATTTCAGCCTGGAATACGAGGGGCCTGGTCCAGCGCGGGCCGGCCTGGAGGCCGGGGCGCGGCTGATGCGACAGCTCTGGGAGGAGGATCAACCCTAGACGCCAAGGCAGCCCACCAAGGCCCGGTCGCGGCTGCCGCGTCCGGTGGCGTCCAAAACGAGCGCCCCTTCCGGCGTCATGACCGGAAGGGGCGCTGGCGTGGCTTGGCGCCTCCCAGCCAGCCTGGCGCGCCGGCCGGGGTCGGGTCTCGCTTAACCCAGACGCTTCTTCAGGGCCTCCAACTGGGCGCTCAAGCGAGAGGGCAGCTTGTCGCCGAACTGGGCGAAGTGGGCCTCCATGTCCGGCACCTCGGCCCGGTAGGCCGCCGCGTCCACTCGCAGGAGTTCCTGGAGGTCCTCGGCCGGGAGGTCCAGGCCGGTCAGGTCCAGGTCGCCATCCTGGGGCAGGATGCCGATGGGGGTCTCGCGGCCGCCGACCTTGCCGTCCACCCGCTCGCACATCCACTTCAGCACCCGGCTGTTGTCGCCAAAGCCGGGCCAGAGCCACTTGCCCTCGGCGGTCTTGCGGAACCAGTTGACATAGAAGACCTTGGGGGCACTGGCTCCCAGGCGGTCGCCCATCTCGAACCAGTGCTGGAAATAGTCGCCCATGTTGTAGCCGCAGAAAGGCAGCATGGCGAAGGGATCGCGGCGCAGATTGCCCACCGCGCCGATGTTGGCCGCGGTGGTCTCGCTGGCGGCGGTGGAGCCCATGAAGACGCCATGGTCCCAATCGTAGGCCTGGGTCACCAGGGGCACCACCGAGGCCCGGCGGCCGCCGAAGATGATGATGTCGATGGGCACGCCCTCGGGCTTCTCCCAGTCGGGGCTGATGATGGGGCACTGGCGGGCCGGGGCGGTGAAGCGGGCGTTGGCGTGGGCGGCCAGTTCGGGCGAGGCGGGAGTCCAGTCGCGGCCCTTCCAGTCGATGGCGTGGTTGGGAGCGCCGTTCATGCCCTCCCACCAGACATCGCTGTCGTCGGTCAGGGCGCAGTTGGTGAAGATGGAGTTCTCCTTGATGCTGTCCATGGCCATGGGGTTGGAATCATAAGAGGTTCCCGGAGCCACCCCAAAGAAGCCCGCCTCGGGGTTGATGGCGTAGAGCCGGCCGTCGGGTCCGATCTTCATCCAGGCGATGTCGTCGCCGATGCACTCCACCTTCCAGCCCTTGATGGTGGGCAGCAGCATGGCCAGGTTGGTCTTGCCGCAGGCCGAGGGGAAGGCCCCGGTGACGTGGTACTGCCGGCCCTCGGGGCTGGTCAGACGCAGGATCAGCATGTGCTCGGCCATCCAGCCCTCGCGCCGGGCCACGGCCGAGGCGATGCGCAGGGCCAGGCACTTCTTGCCCAAAAGCGCGTTGCCGCCATAGCCCGAGCCATAGGACCAGATCAGGCTCTCTTGCGGGAAGTGACTGATGTACTTCTGCTCGATGGGGGCGCATGGCCAGGAGGAATCGGCCTGGCCGGGCTGGAGCGGGGCTCCGATGGAGTGCAGACAGGGGATGAACTCGCCGTCCGCGCCCAGCACCTCCAGCACCCGGTCGCCCACCCGGGTCATGATGTGCATGTTGCAGACCACGTAGGGGCTGTCGGTGATCTCCACCCCGATCTTGGCCAGGGGCGAGCCCACCGGTCCCATGGAGAAGGGGATGACGTACATGGTGCGGCCGGCCATGCAACCTTTATATAGGTCCAGCATGATGCCCTTGAGCTGGTCCGGGTCGATCCAGTTGTTGGTGGGACCGGCGTCGACCTGGTCGGGATAGCTGATGTAGGTGCGGTCCTCCACCCGAGCCACGTCGCTGGGGTCGGAGCGGAACAGGAAGCTGTTGGGGCGCTTGGCCAGGGGGGTGGCCATGCCGGCCTGGACCATCTGGGCCATCAGGGCGTCGTATTCGGCCTGGGAGCCGTCGCACCAGTGGATCGCCTCCGGGCGGCAGATATCGGCCGCCTCCTGGACCCACTGCTGAAGCTTGGCGTTCTGGCATGTGCTGGTCTGCATCTGGTTCTCCGTTGTCTCGCGGCGAGATGAAGTGGTTTTGCTCCGAACGGCGGGGCGTCCGGGGTCTCCTGCCGAGTTGGTTTTGCGTGCTGCCGAGAAGGCGGATGGGGCGCGAGACCGACCAGGGTGATGCGCCGGGGCTGGACTCTGCTCCCGTAACCGAAGGGTGGCTACGTGCTGGAGACGTGGGGGGACAGGGTCCTCGCTGGTGCTTTAATCCGGGTCGTGGCCTCTGAACTCCACCCCCAACAGCGCTCACCTTAGCGACAGGCGTAATACAGGCGTTACATCCGGGCTATTTTATGGCTTTGACGGCCGGTTCGTCAAGGCGGGGGCGCCAACATCCGGAAAGCAGGGATGCTTTTTAGGGTGGCGCAGTCGCCCCATGGGTGAAAAACCCAGCCCGGTGGAGGCGTGGGCGGCCAACCGGGGCGCGGCTCCGGCCTGACCGGCGACCAGGTCCAGAGGTCAGGCACGCAGCGCTGACATGGACCCTGACCGTCGGGCCCATTTGGTTTACATAATATACCTTATGCGAAGTCTAGCCCGAGCAGCGAGTAATTCCGGTAAAACATACCCGACATTTCACGAGACTATTGAATAAGTCAGTTTAGGTTATTTATTTAATTAATTCATGGCATAGTCGCGTTTTTGAATATATTACATTCAATATAAATCGCGAACCTGTGCAAAAAAAATTCAAGTTATCCTTTCCCGCGCCGATACAGGAAATAGGAGAACTGCGAATAACGTGCTGGCCGCCTGCCCCAAGGACAGCCAAACCACGATGGTGGAAATACCTCCGTACATGAGGCTTGTGGCCACCCAGGGCCAGCGGCGGACGGTTGGCGCCGCGCGGCCCAATCCTGGCAACCCCTCGGCGCAAGCCAACGAGCGCGCCCAGGCCGCCGTCCCCCGCTTGCCTCTGGCCGGGGACAGGGTGGCGTTGCGCACTGGCCGCGACCTGGGCGACAGCCAGGATACGGATGATTATGCAAACCCCTACCTGGCCCAAAAGGCCCTGGACGATCTTTCCTGGCAGTTGCCGGAATTGGGGCAAGGCGTGCACGACTTGCACGCGGACCTCAACCGTGGCCGAGTGTTGGCCCTCTTGGCCCCGCTGGTGGAAACCGACCCCATATCCTAGCGAATCACTTGGCTGGCCCGCGCCGGCGGTCTCTGTTGTCTTCCGCTAAAGTTTGCTAATATTATAAAGAGAAACCAGCAACCAATCCCTTTGGGGAATGGAAGATCGACATGGCCATCGAGGGCATAAGCGCCACGGTTTCCGCGCTGGGGGTGTTGCAGAAGCGCGGCGCCACCAGCGCCCACAACCTGGCCAACCTGAGCACCCGGGGCTTTGTCCCCCGTCGGGTGGAGCAGGCTGATTCAGCCTCCGGCGGGGTGCATGTCACCGGCACTTCCGCCCTGCCCGCCGGGCCGGTGGTGGCCAGCGAGCGCGGTCTGGATCTGGCCCTGGACGGCGGGGGGTGGTTTGTGCTGGCCGACGGCCAGGGCGGTCAAGTCTATTCCCGCAACGGCAATTTCTCGGTCGCGGCCAACGGCCTGCTGGTGGACTCCCAGGGCCGCGCCCTGCAACCGGCCATCAATATCCCCCAGCCAACCACCTCGATCTCGGTCAGCCCCCAGGGCGTGGTGCAGGCCCTGGGGGCCGACGGCCAGGTCCTGGCCCAGGGCCAGATCCAACTGGCCAGCTTCGCCAACCCCGGCGGGCTGACCGCCCTGGGCGGCGGGCTCTACGCCCCCAGCCCGGCCTCGGGTCCGCCGGTGGTGGCCGCGCCGGGCGTGGCCGGCCGGGGCGAGATCGTCTCCGGGGCCTACCAGGCCTCGGGAACCGACCTGGTGCGGGAGATGGTCGAACAGATCCTGGTGGAGCGGGAGTTCAGCGCCAACATCAAGACCTTGCAGACCCAGGACGAGATGGTGGGCACCATTCTGGATGTCGTGGGATGATCCCCCGCTTCCGCGGCGGCCGACGCAAGCAGCATGAAAAACCAAACTGATCGCTGGGTTGGACTGGAGTGGGACGCGCAAGGACGCCAGGACCTGGCCCGGGGCGGGTTCGTGGACCTCTCCCGCCGCCGGCTGCGCAATCTGTATGAGCAAGGCCGGCCCGGACCCTGGTACCAGTTGGAAACGGTCCACCCCCACTTCGTGGACGCGGTGGTGCTGGTGCTCCACCACGTCCCCCGCGTGGGCCAGCCCCGGGTGCTCCTTCGCCGTTGCCTGCGGCCCAGCGTGGTGACCCGCCAGGAGAATCGCCTGCAATTTCAGCTCGATCAGGGCAAGGCCTGGCCGTCCCGGCTGTGGGAGTTGCCGGCCGGGGGCATCGAGCCCGAGGACCTGGAGCCGGGTGGTTTGGGGGTCAAGGGCCGCGCCCAGCAGGAGGCCTGGGAGGAGACCGGGATCCGGGTGCGGCGCGGCGACCTGCGCCCCCTGGGGCGACCGGTCTTCGCCGCCCCGGCCTTCTGCACCGAGCGCCTGCACTTTTTCGCCTGCGCCGTGGACCCCCGCCAGGCCCAGGAGCCGGAGGGCGACGGCCACCCCCTGGAGGAAGGGGCCGAGCTGCGCTGGTTGCCCCTGCCCCAGGCCCTGGCCTGGTGCGGCCGGGGCGAGATCGTGGACAGCAAGACCGAACTTGGTTTGCGCCGTTTCGCGGCCTGGTGGCCCGCCGCCAGCGCCGGGACTCGCTAGGGGAACTCTGCCCAAGGACCTAATCCCAGGCAAGGAGCGATCATGAAAAGGACATTCGTGATGTTGGTGATGGCGGCGGCCCTGGTGGTCTGCCTGAGCGGGGTCGATCCCGCCTCGGCCAAGGAGCCGGCCGGCGGCATGGCCGGGGTCTACGCCTCGCCGCCGCGTTTCCAGATCTACGAGGCCCCCCGGCCCTACGGCGGCCTGATCATGCTGGACACCCAGACCGGGGACTCCTATCAGCGGGTGATCGTCACCACCCCCCAGGGCATCGAGATCCGCTGGATCAGACTGGACCGGAGCAAGGGCGTGCAGCCCAACGAGACCATTCTCTGGGAGTGAAACATATCCCTGAATTAATGGTGAGGGCGCGGCGGCTTTCCTGAGCCAAGCCAAGACGGGCGGGGAAAACCACGCCCCCGCACCAACACACTGCGATGATAGACATTTTTTGAGACAGGGGCGGGGTTTATCCCCGCCCCTGCATTTTCGCGCATGGAACCTGGCTGACCGGATTCGCATCCAGGCCCGTGGCCCATTTTTTCAGCCGCGGCAGGCCACGGCCTCGATCTCCACTCGGGCCCCGGGTTTGGGCAGAGCGACCACCTGGATGCAGGAGCGGGCGGGATACTCCGAGCAGCCCTGGAAATACTCGGCATACACCTGGTTCACCACGGTGAAGTCAGCGATATCAGTCAGGAAGATCACGGTCTTGACCACCTGGGGCCAGTCCAGGCCGGCGGCCTGCAGGCCGGCGTGCAGGTTGCGCATGGCCTGGGCGGTCTGGGTCGCGGTGTCGTCCCCGGCCAGCTCGCCGGTCTCGGGCCGCAGGCCCAGGCGGCCGGAGAGGAAACACAGGTCGCCGGCCCAGCGGAAGGAGCTGTAGGGACCGATGCTCTGGGGGGAATTGGGGTTGGCGCTCATGCTGGTTCTCCCGGTGTTGTTCACCCGGCAATCCATCAGCCGGGCCAGGTGTTGGGTGGGCGATGGCGGGCAATGCCCCCCGCATCGCTTGACATGCCAGGGATGGCCTGGTAACTCTAGCACTTTCTAGTCCTTGTTGTGAATTAACCGGAGGCCCTAGGCACAACCATGATCGCGCAACCCGCCCCGGCGCCCCGCTTGGTCTTCAACTCCCAGCAGGTGGCCCGCGCCATCCACCGTCTGGCCCAGGGCATCCTGGAGCGGCACCCCAACCCCGGCGGGCTGGGCCTGGTGGGGGTGCATTCCGGCGGCGACCGTTTGGTGCGCCGGGTGGAGAGCGCCCTGGCCGACCTCCTGGGCCGGCCCGGCCTGGACCTGGACAAGGGCCTGGTGGACATCAGCTTTTACCGCGACGACTACTCGCGCCTCAAGCAGACCCCCAGCGTGCGCAACACCGACATCCCCTTTGATGTCGAGGGCCGCGACTTGGTGCTGATCGACGACGTGCTCTTCACCGGCCGCACCGTGCGCGCCGCCCTGGACGCCATCTTCTCCCTGGGCCGGCCGTCCCGGGTGGAGCTGGCGGTCCTGGTGGACCGCGGCCACCGCGAGTTTCCCATCGCGCCCGATTATTGCGGCCAGGTGCTGCCCACCCAGCGCCACCAGTCGGTCAACGTCTACCTGTTCGACGATCCCGCCCTGGATCACGCCATCCTGGAAGACCACAAGTACCATACCGCCGCCTGATCCAGCCTAGGCAATCCTTGCCCTCCCCTGCCCTTTTCCGGGGTTTGGCGGCAATTGCTGCCCATTCCAGCGGACCAAGCTTGATTCATAACCGTTGGTAATTTAAATCAAACTATAGTTGTCACTGGTTTGGCATCCAATCTGCATGTCAAAGAGGCGACCTCCCAAGGAGGATGGACATGAAGATTGAAAACAGCCTCTTCGCTTCCGAGATCCAGCGCATGAACCGCGGGGCCGGCCAGTCCGGCGCGGAGGGTTCCAACTTCTCCGATCTGCTGGCCAAGGCGGTGGCGAACGAGGACCCCGGCGACGGTTATCAGTTGGGTTGCCAGCCCGTGGGCGAGGTCAGCCCGCCCCAGGCCCCGGAAAACCAGACCCCCGGTTCGGCCCCGCCCCTGTGGTCGGAGCTCAACGGCCTATTGGACAGCCTGGACTCCTACGCCCAGGCCCTGGGCAATCCCACCTGGAGCCTGAAGGAGCTGGAGCCCCTGGCCCTGGACCTGGAGGCCAAGGCCGACCAGTTGGAGCAGGGCTTGGCTTCCGGTCAGTTGGGCGGCGCGGACAACCTGGCCGGTCTGGTGCAGGATGTCCTGGCCCAGGCCCGGGTGGAGAGCATCAAGTTCCGGCGCGGCGACTACGTCTAGGCAGGGATGAGCCCCATGGAGCGCATCACCCTTAGCTCGCTGCAAAACCTGGCCAGCGACTACCTGGGGGCCAGCAGCCAGCGCAAACGCAACCCCAGCGCGGCCGAGAGCGAAGCCGCCAACCAGGCCCCGGCCCGGCCCACGGCCGAGAATCCGGTGCCGGCCGACAACCCCAGCCGGGTGTCGGCCTCGGCCCTGGCGGCGGATTTGGGTCAGACCTGGCCCCGGATGAAGCAGGAAGAGGCGGCCCAGGTCCTGGACCAGGCCCTGCCCCAGGTGGCGGCCAGCTCGCCCTGGAAACTGGCCGAGGTGCACGACCTCACCGAGCGCAGCCTGGTGCCGCAGCCTTACGTATAACGATTCGGGTTCCCCGGTCCGGGACGCTGGACCGACAACAAAAGGCGCAGGTCCCCTCCTACGCCGTATTTACGGCGGCCCGAACAGGCCGTCAGGCGGGCAAGGTTCTCCTTGCCCGCCGGCTTTTTGGGGGGTTGGGAAATCGAGCGTTTAAAAGTTGGCGGGTGCCTTTTCCGTCTCCGGCCGTCGCAGGGGGATGATACGGTCGATCTCTCCGCCCGCGTCCTGGGCGGCCAGGTCCAGTTCATAGGCCATTTGCAGATTGAGCCACAACTGCGGTCCGGTGCCGAACCACTTGCCCAGGCGCAGGGCGGTGTCGGCCGAGATGGCCCGCTTACCGGCCAGGATCTGGCTGATCCGGTTGGCCGGCACGTGGATGGCGTGGGCCAACCGGGCGGCGCTCAGGCCCAACTCGCTGAGCTCTTCGCCCAAAATTTCGCCGGGATGGATGGGAGTGCGCGCCATGTCCGCCTTCCTTAGTGATAGTCAACAATCTCGACCTGGTGGGGCCCGTCTTCGCGCCAAACAAAGCAGATCCGCCACTGGTCGTTGATCCGGATGCTGTATTGCCCCTGGCGGTCGCCGCCCAGGGCCTTGAACCGGTTGCCGGGAAGCATCATCAAGGCTTCCAGGGTGTCGGCCGAATCCAGAACCCGCAGGCGACGCTCCGCCTGGCGGTAGACCGCCCGCAACTCGCGCACGGGCTCGCCCGCGAAGACCTTCTGGGTGCGCTTGTCCTTGAAGCTCCGGATCATGAAGATAGATTAGCTTGTAATACGCGGTACGTCAAGCGTACGCATTAAATATGGCGGGCTGGTTTACCTGTCCATCGAAAAGTGACATAATGAATTTCATTGCACTGAATAATGATAAAACTCTGTCTACCAATAAATGCCATTTCAATAGTGGCATGATATGGAGGTGGAATGTGACGCCACGCCAATGTGAAATTGCGGCTGAATCGTATGCTGCTTGCCTATTAGCTCAAGCAGGTTATGACGTGTTAATACAATACGGTCCTAATCAACCTGATTATGATTTGGTAGCGGTGAAAGGAGATCGCATCCTACCTATTTCTGTCAAAGGTAGCCAGGATGGTGGATGGATGCTAGCGGTTAAATACATGAAGAGGGGAGTTACTTGTAGTGAAGCCATAGATAGTTGGTGCAGTAAGCAGAGAGACGATATCGTTTATATTTTCGTGCAATTTTTAAATGTACCTATAGGAAACGCTCCAAGAGTATATATTGCAACACCGACGCAAATTGCTGCGCAATTGAAAAAGCAACGAAGTGGGAATGGGCATGGTGCTTTGCAAGAAGATTATCAAAAATTACACCCAAGGTCTCACTATGATGACCGCGTGCCAGAAGAATGGAAGTTTAGCGTTGAATTGATTGATAATGTATGCTCGCCTGGTTAACGATTGGGGTTAGCCAGGCCATAATTACAATAGCAGTCTCCTCACCCTCTGATCCAACCCGGCGTAGCGCTGCACCGGCTGGGCGTTCCTGACCGCCTGGGCCAGGGCCGCCGGATGGCCCACCACCACCACCAGGCGCTTGCCCCGGGTCACGGCGGTGTAAAGAAGCGGCCGGTTGAGCATCACGAAGTGCTCCTGGCCCAGGGCCAGCACCACCACCGGATACTCGCTGCCCTGGCTCTTGTGCACCGTGACCGCATAGGCCAGGGTCAGGTCGTCGGCCTCGGCCGGGGTGTAGGTCAGCTCGCGGCCGCCCATCAGCACCCGGCAGCCCTCCTCTTCCAGGCCGGCCACCAGGCCCAGGTCGCCGTTGAAGGCGTCCAGCTCATAGTTGTTGCGCACCTGCATCACCTTGTCGCCCGGGACCAGGCCCTCGGCGTCCCGGGCCCGGGGATTCAAGGCCGCGCGCAGGAGTTGGTTGAGGTGGGCGCAGCCCAGGTTTCCCCGGTGCATGGGGGCCAGGACCTGGATATCCTGCACCGGGTCCACCGCGAACCGGGCCGGCAGCCGGTTCACCACCAGGTCGCGCACCAGCTCGGCGGCCTTGGCCGGGTCGGTCTCCTCCAGGAAGAAGAAGTCGGCCATCTGGCCGGGCGGGGGCAGGAGCGGCATCTCGCCCAACAGGATGCGGTGGGCGTTGGCCACCAGCAGCCCGCCCTGGGCCTGGCGATGGATCTCGGTCAGGCGGGCCACCCGGGCCGCGCCGGAGTCCATCACCTGGCGGAAGACCAGGCCCGGCCCCACCGAGGGCAACTGGTCGGCGTCGCCCACCAGGAGCAGGCGGGTCTCCGGCCCCAAGGCCTCCAGGAGATGGGCCGCCAGCCAGAGGTCCAGCATCGAGCTTTCATCCACCAGCACCAGGTCGGCGGCCAGGGGGTTTTCCGGCCCGCGCTGGAAGCGGTTCTCCTTGGGGCTGTATTCCAGCAGCCGATGCAGGGTCATGGCCTCCAGGCCGGAGACCTCGGCCAGGCGCTTGGCCGCCCGGCCGGTGGGCGCGGCCAGAAGCACATGCATTCCCATGCGTTGCACGATGGTGACCAGGGCCTTGACCAGGGTGGTCTTGCCGGTGCCCGGCCCTCCGGTCAAAACCCCCAGGCCGGTGGTCAACAGGCCCACCAGGGCCGCGCGCTGGCTGGGCGAGGGCGCGAAGCCCAGGGCCTGGGAGACCCAGGCCAGGGCTTTTTCGGCCCGGTGGGAGGGCAAGAGCCCCGGCCGACGGGACAGCGACGCCAGGGCCTGGGCCGCCCGCTCCTCCAGGACCTGGAAACCGGTGAGGTAGACCGGCTGGTCTGGGCGATCGGATTCCAGCACCAGGCGGCGGTCGTTGTGCAGGCGGGCGAAGGCCGGACCCAAAAGCCCCCGCTCCACCCGCAGTTGACGGGCGGCCGCCTCCATCAGCTCCTCGTAGGGCAGGTAGACGTGGCCTTCCTCGCTGGCCTGGCTCAGACTGTAGAGCAGACCGGCCTGGAGGCGGGTGGGATGGTCGGCGGCCAGGCCGATGCTCTGGGCGATGCGGTCGGCGGTGGCGAAGCCGATGCCGCGCACGTCCTGGGCCAGGCGGTGGGGCTCGGTTTGGAGCACCCCCAGGGTGCCGGCCCCGTACTGCCGCCAGATGCGCAGCGCCGTGGAGGCGGGCACGCCATGGCCCTGGAGAAAGACCATCGCCTCGCGCAGTTCACCGTGGGCGGCCACGGCCTGGGCGATGACCGCGGCCTTCTTGCGGCCGATGCCGGGCACTTGGCGCAGGCGCTCGGGATCATGCAGGATGATCTCCAGGGCCTCCACCCCCAGGGCCTCCACGATGGCCTCGGCCAGCTTGGGACCCACGCCCTTGACCAGGCCGCTGGCCAGGTAGCGCCGCACCCCCTCGGCATCGCTGGGGGCCTGGACCTGGACCTGGTCGGCCTCCACCTGGAGCCCGAACTTGGGGTGCAGGATCTCCCGGCCGCTGAAGCTGATCTCCATGCCCTCGCCGACGCCGGGCATCCGCCCCACCACCGTGACGGGTCCGGCGCGGCCGGGCGCCTGCACCTTGGCCACGGTGTAGCCGTTTTCGGGGTTGCTGAAGGTGATGCGCGTCACCCGGCCCCGCAGGCTGACTTGGCCGGTCTGCCCGGTCTGGCCGGCCGGGCTCATGCCGCCCCGCCCTTCGGCGGCGAGCAGGGGCCATGCCGGGCCAGGGGGCAGGCCCCGCCCGGGCAGTCCGGTCCGGGTGGCAGGTCGGCCGGGTCCATGTCGGCGGGAAGGCTGGCGATCCCACGTCCGGCCGCCATCAGCTCGGCCTGCCACCGGGCCAGGTCGGCGGGGCTGAACTTCAGCTCGCGCCAAGCGGTCTCTTGCCGGCCCAGGAAGCAGAGCGCGGCCCGGGGGGGCGGGTCGGGCCGGCCCAGGCCCAGCCAGATCGCCAGGGCGTAGAGGGCCATCTGGGGGCGGTATTTCTCCGGCTCGGGATGGTCGCTGACCTTGTAGTCCACCAAGAGCGGCGGCTCGTCGTCCGGCAGGAGCAACAGGTCGATCTCGCCTATCAGTTCCAGCTCCGGACCATCCGGCCCGCAGTCCAGGAGCAGGCTGAAGGGCTCCTCACGCCGGACCTGAAGGGGCTTGAGGCGGGAGATGATGTCCGGCAACGCGGTCTGCCACCAACCCTCCACCCGCTGCTGGACCCTCGCGCGCAGGTCCGGCGCCAAAAAATCCAGGGCCTCCAGGGCCGGGGGGATGGCCAGGGGGCCGGCCCAGAGGTCGACCCGCTCCAGCAGGCCATGGACCAGACTGCCCAATTCCGCCGCCCCGCCCTGCCCCGCCCCGGCCTGTTCCGGCGGAGCGGTCAGGCTGGCGGTGTCCAGGCCCCAGCGCCGGGTGAACCAGTAGCGCCGGGGGCAGGCCAACCAGTCCTCGATCCCGCTGACCGACTCCTGCACCCGGCCCAGGGGGCGGGGGGGATGCTCCAGGCAGCGGCGCAGCAACTCCCGGCCTTGCTCGGCCCGGGGGCCGGGCGCGGAGGGCATCAGGTCCGGTCCCAGGCCGGCGTCCGGGCCGGCGGCCGGGGAGCTGGCCCCGGCCCGGTCATCCGGCCCCAGGACGACCGCCGCCGGATCCCCGAACACCGCGGTTTCGATCCAGGGCCGCCAGCGGCCGGGGTAGTCCCTGGCCTGGCCGCCATGCCGGCAGAAGATCAGGCGCTCGCGGGCCCGGGTGCAGGCCACGTAGAACAGGCGGGCGCTCTCGGCCGCGGCCAGGGCCTTCTGGCGCTGGGTCTCGGCCCTGGTCAGGGGGGTGGGCTGCCATTTGCCCGAGAAATGGTCGAAAACCTTGACCGCCAGCACCCCTTCCGGCCCCAGGGCCAGCGGGACGCCGCCCCCGCCGGGCGGGCTGTCCAGGTCGGGCAGGGCCACGATGGGGAACTCCAGGCCCTTGGCCTGGTGGATGGTCATCAGGCGGATCACGTCCGCGCCCTCGCCCAACAGCGGGGCCTGGGCGTCGTCCGGGGGGGAGTCCACCAGGGCCTGGAGGTCGCGGACAAAGCCCTCCACCCCGCCCCGGCCGGCGGCGCGGGCGCTCTCCATCAGCTTGCGCAGGTTGGCGATCTTCTGCTCGCCCCCCACCCCGGCCGCCAGCAGCGGCACCAGGTCGCCGGCCGTCAGGAGCTCTTCCAGCAGCTCGGCCGGGGTCAGCCTCCGGGCCAGGCGGCGCAACCGACCCAGGGATCGCCGGGCCGCCCGCCAGGCCTCGGCCTGCTCCGGCCCCAGCCAGTCCGGCAAATCCAGGCCCTGGCCCAAGGCCCGGTTCAGGCCCTGGGTCTGACCAGGGGCGGGCTGGGCCAGCCAGACCAGGGCCTCGTCGCTGAGGCCCACCCCGGGCGAGCGCAGCCAGCCGGCCAGGGCCAGGTCGTCGGCCGGGTCCAGGGCCGCCCGCAGGCCCAGCAACAGGTCGCCGATCTCCGGGCAGGCGTAGAAGCCCCGGCCGCGCACGGTGTAAAAGTCCAGGCCGGCCTCGCGCAGGGCCTGCTCGTAGATGTCCACCTGGCTAAGCTTGCGGAACAAGAGCGCGATGTCGCCCGGTCGCGCGCCAGCGGCCAAGAGCCGGCCCAGGTGGGCGGCCAGGTTCCGGGCCTCCAGCCGCCGCCAGGCGGTGAGCGGCAGCTTGGTCCCCTCCGGGGCCAGACCGGCGATGTCCAACACCTCCAGCACCGGCTGGGAGGTGGGTTCGTAGCTGGCCTTGGCGGTCTGGGGGTCGTGGTCGGCCCAGTGGACAAAGGCCCCGGGCGCGTGCTCCTCCAGGTCGTCGCCGGAGAAAACCACCGGGAACAGACGGTTGAAGAACTCCACCAGCTCCGGCCGCGAGCGGTAGTTGTGGGGCAGGGCCGCCAGGCGGCCCGCGCCGTCGGCGAAGCTTTGCATCACTCGGCCGAACTCGGCCAGGTCCGCGCCCCGGAAGGCGTAGATGGACTGCTTGCGGTCCCCCACCAGCAGGCAGCGCACCCGCCCGTCGTCGGGCTGGTCCAGGCTGGTCAGGAGTTGGACCAGGCGGCCTTGCACCGGGTTCACGTCCTGGTACTCGTCCACCAGCAGGGCACGTTGGCGGGCGCGCAGGGCCTCGCGCACCCGGGGTTGGGTCTCCAGCAGCTCCCGGGCCAGGAGCAGGAGGTGGTCGAAGGACAGGGCCGCGCGCCGGTGCAGCTCCTGCTCCAGGTCGGCGGCCACGCCCTGGGCCAGGTCCAGGATATCGCCCGCCCGCTGGCGGGCCGTTGGCAACACCGCCAACTCGGCCAAGCCCTGGGCCGCCTCCAGGGCCGCGTCCTTGAGCGGCTTGGCCTTGCCCCAGTTGCCGCCCAAGAGCGCCAGCACCCGGGCCAGGCGCTGGGGGTCCGGCCCTTCCCCGGCCCAGAGGCCGCCGGGATTGGCCGTGATAACATCGTTTAGTTGCGGTATCTTGCAGGTAAACTGCGCAGTTTGATTTAAGTTTCCCGCCGCCAGCTCCCGGACCATGGCCGCCACCGCCAACTCCACCCGCCGGGCCAACTCCGGGCCGGTGGCCAGGGCGGCGTCGTGCGCGGCCAGGCTGGCGGCGCGGGCCTGGTCGATGCCCAGGCCCTGGGTGGCCAACTGGCCCAACAGCCCGGCCAAACGCTCGGAGAGCGCCCCCAGGGACCAGTCGCGCAACAGGCGCAGCAGACCGGGCCGGGCCTCGCGCAACAGGGGGCGCAGGTGGTCGGCGATGACCTGGGCCACCAGCTCGGCGTAGGCCTCCTGGTCCAGCACCGCGAACTCCGGGTCCAGACCCAAGAGCGCGCCGTGCTCGCGCAGGAGCTGGGCGCAGTAGCTGTGGATGGTGCTGATGGGGGCCCACTCCACCCGGGCCAGCAGCGCGCCCCAGTCCGGCCCCGGCGCGCCCTCTCGGGCCAGGGAGCCCACCGCCTGGGCCACCCTCTGGCGCATCTCCAGGGCCGCCTTTTCGGTGAAGGTGATGGCCACGATGGCCTCGGGCGGCAGGGGCTCCGCCCCGCCCTCCCCGGCCAACAGGCCCAGGTAGGTCCCCACCAGGTGATAGGTCTTGCCCGCCCCCGCCCCGGCGGTCAGGCAGAGGTTGCCGCGCAAGGCCTGCATTTCCGGCCGGTTATCAGGCATCATCGCCCTCCCCGACCCGGTCCAGGCCCTGGGTCAGCACCCGGGCGCGGCAAACCAAACCATAGGGGCAGAACCCACACTGCTCCTTCTCCGGCCGGGCCACGAAGTCCCCGCCCGCCAGGCGATTCCAGAGCTCGACCACCGCGTTGCGGAGGTTGGGCTCCCCGGCCTGGGCCAGCTCCGCCCGCCGAGCGGGGTCGCTTTCCAGGAAGGCGTCGCCGGGCAACATGACCCGGGTCGGGACCACCTTCTCTCCCGGCAGCAGGGTGTTGACCAGGCGGCCCTGAAGACCACCTTCGGGCCAGCCCTCGGCCTGGGCGGCGGCGGCCAGGTAGACGGGCAGTTGGAAGGCGCTGATCTCCATCTCCGGCGATTTGGGCGGTTTTTCGGGAGGATAAGCCCCACGGCGCAGCTTGGCCTGGTCGCGGGAGTGCTTGTAGTCGGTGACCCGCACCGCGTCGGCGCGGCGCTCCAAGCGGTCGATGCGGCCGCTGAAGCTCAGGGGCGGCCCCTGGTCCACGATCAGGTCCAGGCCAACCTGGTCCAGCTCGCGCTCCAGGCCCACCACCTGCCAGCCGGCCAGGGCCTCCTCCTCGCGCAAGAGCACCTCGGTCAGCCCCGCCAGGAGGACCTCGCGCCGGGCCTGGTTCACGCTGGGGTGCCCGGCCCGGCCGGCCTGGCGCAGGGCCGCCTCGGCCTGGTCCAGGCAGGCCGCCAGGCGCGGTCCGGGGTCCAGGGGATCGCGGGCCGGAGCCTGGGCGTCCTGGCTGAAATACAGGGCCAGGGCGCGGTGGACCCAATCGCCCTCCCCCACCCGCTCCAAATCCCAGGTGGGGGCCTCGGGCTCGGCCAGGCGCAACAGCCTCCCCAAACACCAGGACAGGGGGCAGGCGGCGTAAGCCTCCAGGGAACTTGGCGAAAGCCTGCGCCACTCCGGTTGGGCCAGCAGCGCGGCCAGATGGGCGGCGGCTTCCGGGCTGGCCAGGCGGCCGCTGAAGGCATCGGCCGCACCCACCCGCTCCGGGGCGGGCAGCAGGTCCAGGGCCAGGCGGCGCTCCTCCCGCCGCGCCCGCCGGGCCAGGCCTTGCCAGCGTTGGGCCGCCGCCGGGTCGCGGGTCAGTTCGGCCAGGATGGCCAGGGCCAACTGGCGCTCATCCGCCGCTGGGCCGGGCGAGAGCAGGGCCCGGGTCAGGCCGCCCCAGAGGGCCAGGGGCTCCCGGGCCTCACTCAGGGCCGGCAACCGGCCGAAGGCCCCGCCCCGGTCCTGTTCCTGAACGCCGTAACGGTCGGCCAGGTCCTGGAATACAAAGCTGGGGCGCAGCTCGCGGCCGGCCTCGTCCGCCGCCGCGCAACTGAGCCAGGCCCCTTGCCCCACCCCGGCCAGCAGCAGGCCCAGACGCAAGACCTGGCCGCCGTATTCCTCCTCCTCGGTGCGCCAGACCGGCAGTCCGGCCCGCCGGCCCAGGGCCAGGCGCTCCTCGGGGGCCAGGAGATGGGCCGCCGGCCGGGGCGGGAACTCGCCCTGGTTGAGGCCGCCAACCAGGAGGTGGGCCGGGCGCAGGCCCAGGGCGTCCTCCGGGCGCAGCACCGCCACCCCGCCCCGGGCCCCGCCGCCCTCGGCCAGGCTGACGCCCGCCAACCCCTCGCGCACCAGGGCCAGGCAGCGCCCCGGGGTCAGGGGTTGGCTGGCCCCCACCTGGCGGGCGGCCCGGGCCAGGCTGGGCAAGGCCCCGCCCAGGGCGCTGGCCGTGGCCTGGTCCCGCACCCAGATCGCCCCATCCCGGCCGGGCAGGGCTTTGCATGCCGGGGCGTGGCGGGCGATCTGTCGCCAAAGCTCTTGCAGAGCGCCCAGATAGCCGGCCAGATCCTGCCCCCGCTCCAGGCCCAGACCGGCCAGGGCTCGTTGCAGGCCCGCGCAGAGCCGGGCCAGGCGGGCGTCGCCATTCCCCCGCCGGCCCAGCAGCTCCGCCGCCGGGGTCTCGCGGCCGTCCACATAGCCCGCCCGGGCCAGGCGGCGGGTGGCCCCGGCGGGCGGGGCCTGGCCATCGCCCAACAGCCAGGCGGTCAGGGTCGGGGCCAGGTAGGGCGATTCCAGCACCTGGCCCAGCTCGGCCCGGGGATAGCCCTTGAGGGGCAGCTCGGCTAGGGTCAGGAAGGCCAGCACCAGGGGCGCGGAGCCCAGGGGCAGGCCCCGGCGGAAGTAGAGCGGCAGGCCCAGGCGGCGGGCCACGTCGGCCGCCATGGGGCCATGGAGGGCGAGGTCGGGGAATACCAGCGCGATTTCATGCGGTCGCGCGCCAGCATCCACCAGACTCGCGGCTTGGGAGACCAGGGCCTCCACCTCGGCGTAGCGTCCGCCCGCCCGCCAGAGATGCAACTCCGGCGCGGGCGGGGTCTCGCTGGCAAGCTCCAGCAGGCCCAGCCCGGCCCCGGCTAGGGGGCCGCCCTCCGCGGCCGGGTCGCGCCAGGTCACCTCCAGCTCGCCCAGGCGGCCGGACTCCAGGGCCTCGGCCGTGGCCCGCAGGAGTCGCCAGACCCCGGGCCGGCCGGTCCGGGGTTCGCTGAGGCCGAACTCCACCTCGATGGCCAGGAAAGCCGACAGGGCGCGCAGCAGGCGCAGGTCCAGGGGCCGCAACCACAAGGTCTGACAGACCTTCAAGGCCGTCACTCCGGCCAGGCAACCCGGCCGCCAGCCGGCCTTGAGACCCAGCTCGACCTGGGCCAGGAGGTCGGCCTCGTCGGCCAGACCCAGTTCCTCCAGGCGGGCCTGGTATTGGGCCAGCAAGCCGGCCAGGCCGGCCAGGCGTTCACCGCCCAGATCTCCGGCCAGGGCCGACACATCTTTCGGCCCCAGGCCGGCGGCCTTGACCTGCACCAACAGCCGCCACAGGCGGTGGGGCAGCTTGCGGCTGGCCGCTGGCCCCTGCAACCAGGCCTGGGGCCAGTCCCCGGCCCGCAGGATGTCGTGCAATAGCAGCGGCCCGGCCAGTTCGGCCAGGGGGATCAGGCCGTCGCCGGGCCGGTCGGAGAGCATCCGCCCCAAAAGGCCGAACTGGCCCTCGAAGGTGAACAGGGGCGGGGCCAGCAAAAGGCCGCCGGGGGCGGCGCGGCCCAGGGCCCGGCGGCGCTCCTCCAGGGCCAGGCGCGAGGGCCAGACCTCGGCCAAGAGCCCGGCCCGGCTCACCGTGCCCTCTTGGCCAGTTCCAGCACCGTGTTCACATAGGTCTGGCTGTGGTTGTACTCGTGCACCACCGCGTATTGGCCCGCGCGGTCCAGGCCCGGCCGCCAGCCGTGGGCCTGGAGATAGACCGCCACGCTGAGGATGGCGTCCTCCACCCGGTTGAGGTCCACCCGGCCGTCGCGGTCGCCGTCCGCGCCCCACTGGAGCAGGCTGGTGGGCACGAACTGGGCCATGCCCAGGGCCCCGGCCGGGGAGCCGCGATAGGCCTGGGCCGGGCGGCGGTCGCGGGCGGCCAAACGCAGGAGGCCCACCAGCTCATCCCGGGCCCAGGCCGCCCGCTTGGCGAAGCGGGTCCGGCACTCGGCGCTGTCCAAATAGGCCCGCTGCCGGGCGGGCCAGACCGGGGCCAGCCGGGCCAGGGCCGCCGGCTGGTCCAGGACCGCCTGGGAGGCCAGCACGTTGAGGGTCGACCAGCGGCCGGTGTAGTTGCCCAGGCCGGATTCCACGCTGAGAATGGCCACCACCAGCTCCGGGGGAACCCCGGTGCAGGCCTGGGCCGCCCGCAGGCTGGCGGCGTGGCGCTGCTTGAACTTGCGGGTGCGGGCCACGTTGCCGGGGGTGAGGAACTGGCCGTAGTCCAGGGTGCGCTCGTGGCGGGCCAAGAGCCCGGCCAGGAGCTTGGCCTCGAAACGCAGCTCGGGCTGGGTCAAGAGGGCGTCGGCCTGGGCCGGGGGGATGCCCTGGGCCAGGAGATGGGGCCGCAGGCCCGCGAAGATGGCGTCGCCGGCCTGGACCGCCGGGGCGTGCCCCAGGCCGGTCAGGAACCAGAGCAGGCCGGCCAGCGCCAGCACGCGGCGGCCGGGGTGGAGATGGGTCGAGCTGGCCCTGTCGCTGGAGCGCAATTTCTGCTAACCTTCGTTTGGTGGTGAATGCCTGGTGATGGGGGAGGATTCGCCCTTGTCGTTGTCGGACGACCATATCATAAGCCAAAAGCCGTATCGACTGCGTTGGGGCGACTGGCGGGTGGCCGCGCCGATCCAGGTCCATGTCGGCGCGGCGGCGGTCTACGAGGACCAGCGCCAGGAGGATCTGGCCGCCGGACGCACCCCGGGCGGGCAGATGCCCATGCACTTCCAGCTGGACGGCGGCCTGCACGAGACCGCCCAGGCCCTCTTGCGCCTGCGCGACGACGAAACCGCCCTGGTGGAGGCCACCTACCTGGCCTGCCTGATGGAGGCCCTGGTCAACACCCCCTGCGCCATCCTGCGCACCGATCTCATCCGCCGGGTCTACCAGGAGGTGGACCGCCTCTCCGAACGCCTGACCCTGCGCTGGCGGGGCCGGGCCGACCGCTTCATGCTGCCGCTCAACCGCGACGCCCTGGACCCCCAGGCCTTTATCCGCCGGGTGGCCCCCCTGGACAACCTCCAGGAGTTCTTCCAGGCCCTGCGCGAGATCGCCCAGGAGCGCCACCAGGACCTGGCCAAGAACTACGTGATCTACTATCCCCGCCGCCTGGCGCTGTAGCGCGCCACTTTCGCCAGATCAAGCTGTCAGCTTATATTTTCTTGACAGTTTGTCGTTGCGAGCGAAGCGAAGCAGTCTCTTGCCCTTTTCCCACACCGCCAGAACCACGATCGCCACTAGAAGCCGCGCCAGCGCGGTTCGGCCAATAGGAGCGGATTGGCGCGGGGATCGCCCGGCACCCCCAACAGCCAGGGCCGCGCGCCGGGCTTGATCTCGCCCAGTTCCTGGCCCAGGCCCAGGAGCCGGGCCGCGCGCTGGGTGGCGGCCCGGAAGACCGTGGCCGGCCTGAGCCCGGCTTCCAGCCAGAGGGCCATCTCGCGAAAAACCGCCCCGCCATGCTCCAGGCCATAGGACCCGGCGTCGGTGCCCAGCACCAGGTTGACCCCCAAAACCTCGGCCCGGCGCAGCGCCTCCAACTGGCCGGCCAGGATTTGACGCAGATTCTCCCGCACCCTGGGGCCATGGCGGCCCTCGGGGTCCAGGGCGTGGGCCGCCACCGCCGCGCAGGTGGGGATCCAGGCCGTCCCCTGGCGGGCCAGGCGCTCCAGCAAGTCCCGGCCCATGAAAAAACCGTGCTCGATGGAGTCCACCCCGGCCGCCAGACAGGCCGCCACCGCCGCGGGGCCGTTGGCGTGGGCGGCCACCGGCAGGCCGGCCTCCTGGGCGGCCCGGGTGGCGGCGGCGATCTCGGCCGGGTTGAGGGCCAGGGGGTGCAGCACCCCGCCCACCTGGTCGAAGTCCAGCAGACCACTGACGAAAAGCTTGACCACCCCCACCCCGGCCTGGGCCCGCTCCCAGGCGGCCGAGGCCAGGGCCTCCGCCCCGGCCAGGGGTTGGGCCAGCCAGCAGCCGCCCTCCCCCGCCGCCCCCAGGCCGGGACCGGAGCTCACCACCCAGGGCGGATCGTCCTTGCCGCCCCGGGGCGTGGGAAGGCTCGGACGGTGGCCCAGGTCGCGCACCGCCGCCACCCCGGCCGCCAGGACGGCGGCCAGGTTGGCCTCTGGCGCGCCGCCCAGGCGCAGGTGCGCGTGGGCGTCCAGGGGCGCGGGCGTCAGCCACAACCCCGGCAGGGGCAGGCGTTGGGCCTTGGCCTCCAGGGCGGCCTGGCCCAGGGCCTGGATCCGCCCCCGGGCCACCAGCACCGCCGGAGGCTCGCAAGGCTCCGGGGTCCCGGCCAGCCCCTCGGCCACCAGGCAGACCGGGGGTTGTCGCGGGGCGAAAAGCTCCCGTGGGGGCAGATCGCCCATGCTTCCGCCTAACTCGCCAGGCGCTGGACCAGGGCCGCGAACTGCTGGCCATAGCGCTGGCACTCCTCCAGCGCCCGCTCGTCCGGCGCGCCGATGGCCAGCGGGCCCAGGTGGCCGCCCTTGCGCAACCCCTGCACCACCATGCCGTGGATCAGCATCGCGGTGACCAGCATGTTCAGGGCCAGTTCGCCGCAGCCGCCGATGCCGCCGGCGCTGACAAAGGCCCCGCCGGGCTTGCCTTCCAGCTCACCCTTGCCGAACAACTGGACCGACTGGTCGATCAACTGCTTCAATGGGGCGGAGATATTGCCGAAATAGCAGGGCGAGCCCAGCAGGACCCCATCGGCGGCCCGCAGGTCGTCCAGGCTGGCTTCGGCCACCTTCTTGAGCACCACCGCGCAGCCGGCCTCCCGCACCGCCTGGGCCAGCGCCTCGGCCATCTGGCGGGTGTTGCCGCCATGGGAATGATAGACGATCAGCACCTGAGCCATGGTCAACCTCCCTGAAAGCGTGGGGACCCATCAACTCCGTCTATTATAAAACTTCGGCCCGTGGGGAAAAGCCCCCCGGGCCGGATTGACGACCTGGATCGCGGGAGCGGGGTCAGCCCTGGGGCTCCTCCTCGGTCTTCACCTCGATCAGGTTCTGGGCCAGACCCCCGGGCAGGCGCTCCCCCGCCTCTCCGGCGGTCATCACCGCCGACTCGTTGACCTTCATCGCCCCGTCCACCACTCCCCCGGGCTCGATGCACAGGCTGCGGGCCAGCAGGTTGCCGTGGACCCAGCCCTTGTTCTTGATGATCACCCGGTTGCCGACGATGTTGCCCTCGACGCCGCCCTCCACCACCAGCACGTCCTGGCTGTAGAGGTCGCCCCGGATGAAGGTTCCCGCCGAGAGCACGGTCAGTTTGTTACCCGCCAAGACTCACTCCTCGACCGCAAGGCGCACGTGGCCTATGGCCTGTTGGTCGCGCAGCACCACCAGCCGCAGGCCGTCCCGGCCCTGGCCCCGGGCGCGCGCTTGCTTGCAGGGCGCGGCGTCCATCGCGATCCGGCCGCCCTCCAGGGGCTCCAGCCGGCCCTGGCAATCCAGGGCCAGGCGCAACTCCTGGCCGGAGCGGACGTTGCTCTTGACGTCCATCAACTCCAGGCGGTCACCGGCTCGGGTCCGCACCGTTTCGCCGTTATGATACACCAGTTTATGTCCGTCCTGATGGCGCAGCACCAGGTAATCCAGCTGGGCCGGGGCCACCTCCACCCCGATGTCGGCCAGGTCCTTGCCTCCCCGCACGGCCAGCACCCGGTAGCACTCCACCCCCGGGGCCTTGCCCGCCGCGCAGGAGGAGTAGCGGTCCATCAGGTCCTTGGCGGTGTCGATGGAATGCCCCCGGTCCTCGCCCTGGTTGGGCCGGCCGGAGGGCACGTAACCCTTGAAGTTGACCTGTACGTCGGCCTGGTTGGGCAGGTTGGAGATCACGTCCAAAAGCACCAGGCGGTCGCCCCTGACCACCGACAGGCTCTCCCCGGCGGCCACCAGGTGGCGCTGGCCCTCCACCTCCACCAGGAAATAGAACAGCCGGCTGCGCAGGCCAGCCACGGCCGAGGCCTGGGGGCTGACCTCCAGGCGGATCTCGCCAATGCTGTGGTTGTCCTTGCGCACCACCACGCTGGTGGGCTGGCGGATCACGAACCATTGCCGCAGGTCGTTGACGCTACCCAGACCGCGCAGGTCGCAGGTCAGGCCGCGCTCGTAGTTGGCCTCGATGTGCTGCACCATGACCCGGTCGCCCGGGGCCACGGTGAGCTGGCCCGAGGCCGAGACCACCATGGGCGGCTGCTCGTTGACCTGGACCACCAGGTACTTGAGCCGGGGCTGGGGCAGGTTGCTGCCCGGGGTCTCGGGGATGATGCCCAATTCCTCCATGAAGGCGTTGATCACCAGGTTGTGATGGCGGATCTTCAGGGATTCGCTGGGCAGGGACTTGCTGGTCTCCACCCCGAAGGCCGGGATGTGCAGCCGGGTCAGGGCGTAGAAGGTGGCCGAGAGCCGCTGCTCCTTGTGGGGGCTGTCCTGGGAGGCGGTGCGGTGGTTGTTGAACAGCAGCTTGTGGTGGGGATCCTCGATCTGGGCGTTGACCCGCGCCAGCACCCGCCGCGCCATCTGCTCCAGGTCCAGGGTGCGGCCGTCGGGCAGGCGGTAGCGGTCGGTGTCGGCGATGACCGACTGGCCGTAGCGCTTGGGATTGGCCTGGGGGCCTTCCCAGCGCGGTCGGTAGAAGCCGCTGCCGTCGTGGAGGTTGAGCAGCATGTCGCTCTGGGCCATCAGCCCCTTGAGCACCTCCACGATCTGCTTGTGGCGCTTGGCGGTGACCGGGTCGCCGAACTGGCGGTTCATGTCCCCGTCCGGACCCCGGTGGTTGAGCATGATGGAATAGAAGTTGGCCCGGGGCACCACGATCAGGTTGCCCTGCTGCAATGAGATGTCGGCGTAGAGGTCGGCCGAGAGGAATCCGCCCGGCTCGTCGCCCTGGATGCCGCCGATCAGCATCAGGGTCTTGCCGTCCCGGGCCCCGAAGACCCGATAGACGTTGAGCTCGCTGGGGGTGTCGGCGAAATAGACCTGGTGCTCGTGCCCCGGCCGGGTGGCAGGGCCGGCGGCCAGGGCCGGGCTGGCGGCCCACCCGATCAGGACCAGGAGCGACGCCGCCAGGCGGCAAGCGGCGGCCAGCCAATGGCCCCGGCCGGGTCGCGCCCGCCCGGGGGGGAGCGTCGCGCGCCGGCCGCCCTGGGGGGGCAGAGCCATGCCTAGCTGCCGCCGCCGGTCCGGCCCAGGTTCACCGGCTGGTGGTGCACCATGACCAACTCACCCTGCCGGGAATAGACCACGAACTCCAATTGGTCGAATTGTTTGTCGTTGATGGCGGCCACCCGGGCGCGCACGTGACGGTAGCGCTGCACCGAGAAGGGGGTGCCGCGCCGGAAGTTCTGGGGGCGACCCTGGTTGTTGAGGCGCATGGGCGGCCAGGCCTCGAGCCAGGGCTTGCCGTTGCGCAGGCCCCGGGCCACCAGGGTGATGTAGCCGGCCACCGGCTCCTTGCCCTCGCGCTCGTTGACCATGTCGAAGTTGACCACCAGATCGCCGCCCTCCAGCTTTTGCTCGATGTTGCGCAGGGCGATGTAGTCGGTGGCGGTGGGCTCGGGCTGATCGCCCTGCTCCTTGGCGGCCTCGGCGGCGTTTTCCGGGGAAACGGAGGCGGCCTCGGCCGCGCCCTGGCTGGCGGTGGCGGCCAGGTGGCGACCCCGGCCCTTTTCGGGGGGGGAGGGTTTTTCCTCGGCCGCCTGCTGGGCCAGGATCTCGCGGGTCTCCTGCTCCTGGATCAAGGCCTCCAGGCGCTCGGCCCGCAACGAGAGCATGCGCACCTCGTCCACCATCACCATCACCAGGTCCTGCTGTTGGTAGACCACCCAGCCGCAGAGACCCAGGCCGAAGGCCAACACCACCAGCAGCACCGCCAGCAGATAGAAGAAGCCACCGCGCATGGAGAAGGAGCTGACCGGACCCGATCGCCGCACCATCACCACGTCGAAGCCGCGTTTAGCCAATCTGGAATCCTTTCCTGGCCCCGATCCCAGCGCCGGCCGGCGCTGGCCTGATCCGGTTCTAGGAGCGCCCCTGGCGGCGTCCGCCGGCCGAGCGGGACGGAAGTTCGTCCCAGGTCTCGGACATAATCTGCCATTGCCCGCCCTTGAGGGTCAGCTCCATCTGCTTGCGTCCCACGTCCTGATGCCAATCGGAGCGATAGTGCTGCACGAAGGTGACCTTGGCCCGGTTGCCGCTGACCTTGATCTGCAGGTCGCGGGCCTCCACCGCGATCACCTTGTAGACGTTGGCCAGATAGGCCTTGTGCTCGCGCCACTGCCGGCGGTCCATGCCGCCGCTGTGGAAGTTGGGGGCGTAGTGGGCGATGTAGGCGTTGATGTTCTTGCTGCGCCAGGCCTTCATCCAGGCCTGGAGCATCTGCTGCACCTGCTGTTCGGCCTGGTCCGGGGCCTTGGCCGCCGGCTCGCGCCGGACCGGAGCGGTCTTGGCCGGCTCCGGCTCCTCGGCCAGCACCGGGGGCTTGGTCTCGGTCGGGGCCGTCGGCCGGGCCGAGGCCACCTCCACCGGCTGGGGCGGAGCCGAGGATTGGGTCGGGGCCGCTGGCCGGGCCGAGGCCACCTCCACCGGCTGGGGCGGTGCCGCCGGCGCGGGCGGCGGCAAGGGCGGGGCCCACGAGGCCAGCAGGCGACCCTGGTCGGTGTTCTCCACCACCCACTGACCCAACACCAACTGGGCCTTGCGGGGGTCTTCGCCCTTGAGGTAGAAGCGCCGGCTCACCTCGAGCTGTTGGTTTCGGGGGCCGGTGAAACGCTGGCGGGCCACCAACACCCATTTGCCGGCCACGCCATACATGGCCAGCCCCAGGGTCTCGGTCCTGACCTCCCGCCCCTTGCCGGCCAGGCCGGCCAGGCGCAGGCCCATCTCCTCCAGCTCCTGCATCTCCTTGGGCTGGGGCAACCGACCGGGGGCGGGCTGGATGGCCAGCTTGTGGCCCAAAAGGGCCTCGGCCTGGTCCAGGCTCTCCAGGGAGATGGCGTCCAGGATCTGGCAGTACTGCTTGCGCTCCTCCAGGTTGGGCAGGCGCAACTGGTCCAAGACCACCACCGGGGTCAGCTGCTCCTGGATGGTGGAGGCGATCAGGGCCAATTCCTGGTTCTGCAGCACCACGCAGCCGTTGCTGGCCCGGGGGCGCAGCTTCTGGTTGGTGCCGTGGATGAAGATCCCATGACCCTGGCGCTGGTCCAGCTGGTCGAAGGGATTGGGATAGTTGAGGTGGATGGCGCGATCGCCGAAGATGGTGACCTTGCGGTCCTCGAAACGGTGGGTGGTGAAATAGATGCCTTCCGGAGTGCGCTCGTCGCCGGCGGCCTGTTTGTTGCCGTTCTGGCTGCCAGTGGAGCAGGTGTACTCGTATTCAAGCGTCATTTCACCAAGATAACGCAGGACCATCACCCGCTGGCGGGCCTTGTCCACCACCAGCAGGCGGGTGTCCGGGGCCTGGCCCTGGTAGCAGAAGACCAGGGGATGGCCACCCTCCCGGGGCAGGTCCCCGGGCGGGACCAGCGGGGAGCTGGTCGCGGGGGCCTTGGCCGGCGCGGGTTTGGTGTCTGGCGCGGGGGTCGGTTGAGCCGGGGGCTCCGGCCGCGCGGCCGGGGGTGCGGGCGGGGCTGGAGCCGGGGCCAGGGCCGCCGGGGGCTCGATCCTGGCCTGCACCTGGGGCGTGGCGGCCTTGGGCGGGGCCGGGGCGGGGGACGCGGGGGCGCGGAGATGCTCCTGGGTCTGGGCGATGGTCTGGGCGGTGGCGGTCTGGGGGTCGCGGGTCAGGTAGAGCATCCAGCCAGCGGCCAGCCCCGCGACCAACAGAAGGGAAACCACCAAGACGCTCAGCAGCCGCCAGCGGCGGCTCGATCTGGCTCTGCGGGGCTCGAACATGGTCTATCTACGTCCCTGGCCCGATGGTCGGTGTACGTAATCCGGATTACAGACCAAATAACACGGAGACGCTTGAATTTCAAGCCATTGAAAAATTCGCACCTTTTCATCGCCGGCCGCCGCGCCGGGGGCCGCGACGGCCTCGTGGTGGCCGCGCCCCGCTTTTTCCCAGGCCCCACGCCCGCTCTGGTGCGCGCCAGCCCCCCCTCCCAGCGAACCGCCGCCGTCTGCCAGGTCCAGGGCTCTTTTGGCCTTTCGCCTGACGGACCATAGTCCCGCCTGGCCAGACTTGGCCATCCCCGGACCTGGACCTACACCCGGGGGCGGGAACCACTTGGGCAATGGCGGAATCGCCATTCAGCCCGCCAGGGGCTCGCATCTTTTTGACGACACCCCCCAAAAAAATATTTGACACCGGCTTCAGCGACATGATAGCTTCATCATCACTGAATGAAAGTTCATTCATGGTCAAGCGCGGGGGACGCGACACCCCCGTCACGGCCATGCCCTGATCGTGAATGAGGAACCATTCATGGCTGTGGGCCGCGGGAAAGCTTGACGCCCTACCCCAAGGAGGTTGAAACATGTCCCCCCAGATCAAAAAAGTGGGCGTGATCGGCGCTGGAGTAATGGGCGCCACCATCGCCGCGCACATGGCCAACGTCGGCTTGGCCACGGTCCTCTTGGATATCGTTCCGCCCAAGATGCCGCCCGAGTTGGAGAAAAAGGGCGTCAAGCCCGAGAGCCCGGTCTATCGCAACTATTTCTCCCAAAAAGGCCTGGAAGGCGCGCTGAAGTCCAAGCCGGCCTCCTTCTATGTCTCCGATGACGCCCAGCTGGTCCAGGTGGGCAACCTCGAGGACAACCTCAACCTCCTGGCCGACTGCGACTGGATCGTGGAGGTGGTGGTCGAGCTGCTGAACATCAAGAAGGACCTGCTGTCGCGCATCGAGGCGGTGCGCAAGCCCGGCTCCATCATCACCACCAACACCAGCGGCATCTCGGTGGCCTCCATGAGCGGCCACCTGTCCGAGGACTTCCAGCAGCATTTCTTCGGCACCCACTTCTTCAACCCGCCCCGCTACATGAAGCTTTTCGAGATCATCCCCGGGCCCAAGACCAAGCCCGAGGTGATCGGCGCCATGGCCGAGTTCGCCGAGCGCAAGCTGGGCAAGGGCGTGGTCTTCGCCAAGGACACCCCCAACTTCATCGCCAACCGCATCGGCGTCTTCTCCATGAGCTACCTCAACCAGCTCATGGAAAAGATGGACCTGACCATCGAGGAGGTCGACGCCCTGACCGGCACCGTCATCGGCCACCCGCGCATGGCCTCCTACAAGCTGGCCGATCTGGTGGGCCTGGACACCCTGGGCCACGTGGCCGACAACGTCTACGATGGCTCGCCCAACGACGAGATGCGCTCGGTCTTCGCCCCCACCACCTGGCTCAAGTCCATGATCGACAAGGGCTGGCTGGGCAACAAGACCAAGGGCGGCTTCTACAAGAAAACCAAGGACGCCAACGGCAAGAAGGTCACCCTGGTCCTGGACTACAAGACCATGGAGTACCGCGAGGCGGCCAAGGTCAAGCTGGCCTCCCTGGAGGCGGCCAAGCAGCAGCCCGACCTCAAGGGCAAGCTGAAAAGCCTGTACTATGGCAAGGACAAGGCCTGCGAGTTCACCTTCAACCACCTCTCCGCCACCCTGATCTACTCCGCCAACCGCATCCCCGAGATCAGCGACGACATCGTCAACATCGACAACGGGATGAAGTGGGGCTTCAACTGGGAGGTCGGTCCCTTCGAGACCTGGGACCTGCTGGGCGTGGCCAAGAGCGCGGCCAAGATGAAGGCCGCCGGCCTGACCGTTCCGGCCTGGGTCGAGGAGATGCTGGCCGCGGGCAACGAGTCCTTCTACAAGGACGAGGCCGGCGTCCGCTACTACTACGACCTGGCCGCCAAGTCCTACAAGCCGGTGGAGATCAGCCCCAACATCATCCTGCTGCCCTCCCTGAAGGCCCGCCAGAAGCTGGTGGCCGGCAACGCGGGCGCCAGCCTGGTGGACCTGGGCGACGGCGTGGCCTGCCTGGAGTTCCACACCAAGATGAACTCCCTGGGCGAGGACGTCATCACCATGGTCGACAAGTCGGTGGACATCGTCCGCCAGCAGTTCGACGGCCTGGTGATCGCCAACCACGGCCAGAACTTCAGCGTCGGCGCCAACCTGATGCTGGTGCTGTTCACCGCCCAGGAAGAAGAATGGGACGACCTGGACTGGTCGATCAAGAAGTTCCAGGATTCCTTCATGCACCTGAAGTACCTGGAGAAGCCGGTGGTGGCCGCCCCGCACCAGATGGCCCTGGGCGGCGGCTGCGAGATCTGCCTGGCGGCGGACCGGGTGGTGGCCTCGGCCGAGACCTACATGGGTCTGGTGGAGGTCGGCGTGGGCGTGATCCCGGCCGGCGGCGGCACCAAGGAGCTGCTCTTGCGCAACACCATGGAGCGGGTCTTCGAGGTGGCCAAGGGCGGTCTGTATCCCAAGCAGATCAACCTGATGCCCTTCGTGGCCCGGGCCTTCGAGACCATCGCCATGGCCAAGGTGGCCACCAGCGCCAAGGAAGCCATCAAGATGGGCATCCTGCGCCCCAGCGACAAGGTCTGCGTCAACGCCGACTACCGCATCAAGATGGCCAAGGACAACGTGCTGGCCATGAACCTGGCCGGCTACGAGGCCCCGCGGCCCCAGAACAAGATCCGGGTCATGGGCCGCGACGTGATGGGCGTGTTCAAGTACGCCCTCTACAACATGGCCAAGGCGGGCTTCGTCACCCCCCACGACATCACCGTGGCCACCAAGGTGGCCTACGTGCTCACCGGCGGCGACGTGCTCCCCGACACCGAGGTCAGCGAGCAGTACATCCTGGACCTGGAGCGCGAGGCCTTCCTCAGCCTCTGCGGCACCAAGGAGACCCAGGCGCGCATGGCCCACATGCTCAAGACCGGCAAGCCCCTGCGCAACTAGGCTGCTGGTTTGAAAGATAAGCAAGACCGAGGTGTTGCAAACTGGAAAATGAACAGGAGAGGGGTTAAGGATGGTAAAACGTCGTGCGGGCGCCGTTAAGGTTACCCCTCTCCTGTTCAACTCATATCGCGTGTATTAGGAGGGTTCCGATGAGAGAAGCCGTCATCGTCGCGGCCTGCCGCACCGCCATCGGGCGCGCCCCGCGGGGCACCCTGCGCCTGACCCGGCCCGAGTACATGGGCACCACGGTGCTCAAAGAGGTGATCCGGCGCACTCCCGGCCTGGATCCTAAAGAGATCGACGACGTGGTGATCGGTTGCACCTTCCCCGAGGCCGAGCAGGGCCTGAACCTGGGCCGGGTGATCGTGCAGAAGGCCGGCCTGCCCGACGACGTGTCCGGCATCACCATCAACCGTTTCTGCTCCTCTGGCCTCAACGCCATCTCCATGGCCTGCGAGCGGGTGATGTGCGGCATGACCGAGGTCATGGTGGCCGGCGGCATCGAGTCCATGAGCCTGATCCCCATGGGCGGCAACATGATGATGGTCGACCCCGAGCTGGGCGCCAACACCCCCTGGGCCTACGAGGGCATGGGCGTGACCGCCGAGAACGTGGCCAAGGACTTCAACATCAGCCGCGAGGACATGGACGCCCTGGGCGTGCGCTCCAACGAACTGGCCTTGAAGGCCATCGCCGAGGGCAAGTTCAAGGACGAGATCGTGCCCCTGAGCGTGACCAAGCAGCGGCCGTCCAAGAAAAAGAAGGGCTTCTTCGAGCTCTACGAGGAAACCTTCGACACCGACGAGGGCCCCCGCCCCACCACCCTGGAGGCCCTGGCCAAACTGCGCCCGGCCTTCAGCAAGACCGGCACCGTCACCGCCGGCAACTCCAGCCAGATGAGCGACGGCGCGGCGGCGGTGATGATCATGAGCAAGGAGAAGGCCAAGTCCCTGGGCCTGAAGCCGCTGTTGACCTACCGCTCCTTCGCGGTGGCCGGCGTGGACCCCCGCTACATGGGCATCGGGCCGGTCAAGGCCATCCCCAAGGCCCTGAAGCTGGCCGGCATCGACAAGGACAAGCTGGACCTGATCGAGCTGAACGAGGCCTTCGCCTCCCAGGCCCTCTACTGCATGCGCGAGCTGGGCCTGAACCAGGAGGTGATCAACGTCAACGGTGGCGCCATCGCCCTGGGCCACCCCCTGGGCTGCACCGGCGCCAAGCTGACCACCCAGCTGGCCTACGAGATGGCCCGCCGCGGCTCCCGCTACGGCATGGTCTCCATGTGCATTGGTTTCGGCATGGGCGCCGCGGGAATCTTCGAGCGCGAAGATTACTAATAGCGGCTGGTTATAGAATTACTTGATGCTTTGGTTGAAGGAGATTGCAATGGCCGACAACAGCATCCCCAAAGGCGGCGCCTTCCTGCTCCAGCCTGGTAGCCTCGACGCTTGCTTCACCCCGGAGGACCTGAGCGAAGAGCATCGCATGATGCTCCAGACCACCAAGGACTTCGTGGCCAAGGAGGTCGACCCCAACATCGAGAAGATCGAGGCCAAGGACGCCGAGTTCGTCAAGGCTCTCTTGGCCAACGCCGGCGAGCTGGGCCTGCTGGGCACCGACGTGCCCGAGGAATTCGGCGGCATGGGCCTGGACAAGATGAGCACCTGCATCGTCACCGACGCCATGGGCAACGCCGCCAGCTTCGCGGTGGCCTTCGGCGCCCACACCGGCATCGGCACCCTGCCCATCGTCTACTTCGGCAACCAGGCCCAAAAAGAGAAATATCTGCCCGACCTGGCCAGCGGCCAGAAATTCGCCGCCTACGCTCTGACCGAGGCCGGCGCGGGCTCCGACGCGGTGGGCGGCTGCCGCACCAAGGCCGTGCTGAGCGAGGATGGCAAGCACTACATCCTCAACGGCGAGAAGATGTTCATCACCAACGGCGGTTGGGCCGAGACCTTCATCGTCTTCGCCAAGATCGACGGCGTGGACTTCTCCGCCTTCATCGTCGAGCGGGCCTTCCCCGGCGTCTCCACCGGCGCCGAGGAAAAGAAAATGGGCATCAAGGGCTCCAGCACCACCACGGTGATCCTCGAGGACGCCAAGGTGCCGGTGGAGAACATGCTCTACGAGCGCGGCAAGGGCCACATCATCGCGCTCAACGTGCTGAACATCGGCCGCTACAAGCTGGGCGCGGCCGCCATCGGCGGCTCCAAGGGCGCCATCAAGGCTGCCACCACCTTCGCCACCGGCCGCATCCAGTTCGGCAAGCCGATCTCCGAGTTCGGCGCCATCCAGGAGAAGCTGGCCCGCATGGCCACCCAGGTCTACATGGGTGAGTCGGCCATCTACCGCACCGTGGGCCTGATCGACGCCGCCCTGCACGGCGAGGACAGCTCCGCCGCCGACTACGGCGACAAGTCCGCCGCCGCCATCCGCCAGTACGCCATCGAGTGCTCCATCAACAAGGTCATCGGCTCCGAGGTCCTGGACTTCGTGGTCGACGAGACCGTGCAGATCCACGGCGGCTACGGCTACTGCGCCGAGTACCCGGCCGAGCGCTACTACCGCGACGCCCGCATCAACCGCATCTTCGAGGGCACCAACGAGGTCAACCGCCTGCTCATCCCCGGCGAGATCATGAAGCGGGCCATGACCGGCAAGCTGCCCCTGATGGCCGCCGGCCAGAAGCTCCTGGGCGAGATCATGGACTACTCCCCCCTGAGTGTGGAGCTGCCCGACGAGCCCCTGGCCCTGCAGACCCACCTGGTGGAGATGTGCAAGAAGGCCGTGATCTTCACCGCCGGCATCGCGGTGCAGAAGCTGATGCAGAAGCTGGCCAACGAGCAGGAGGTCCTGCTTAAGCTGGCCGACATGATCCTGCAGACCTTCACCATGGAGTCCGGCCTGCTGCGGGCCAAGAAGTTCATCGCCGCCCAGGGCGCGGACAAGGCCCAGCTCTACGTGGACATGGTCGAGGCCTACATCGACGAGACCCTGCCCCAGATCGACGCCTGGGCCAAGGCCGCCCTGGCCTACGTCGAGGAGGGCGACACCCTGCGCACCCAGTTGGTGGGCCTGCGCAAGCTGCTGCGCTACCAGCCCATCAACCGCATCGCCATCAACAAGCGCATCGCGGCCAAGGTGCTGGCCAAGGGCGGCTACCCGCTGGACATCTAAGCACGCTCAACGGCGGACCGTCGGCCCCGGTCGGCGGTCCGCCGCGCATCCAGTCTCCCAAGACCCGCCCGAGGGGACGCGGGGCCTCCCAGACAGCGTCCCGGCACTCCCATTGGCGAGGACCGTCAGGCCCCTCCCTGCCTGGCGGTCCTCATTTTTTCGCGCCCCACCCTGCCCTATTCCGCTTCTGAAATCTCCCGCGAAATAGCCCCCCTGCCAGGACGGCATGCCTGGCCGCTCAGCGTTACTCTGCCCGATTTCTAAATATTTCTGCGAGTTGAATGTCTTTTGATTTGGAACGGGCGCGGTCGCCGTCATCCATCCTCGGCGCGCGGCAATTCCCCAACTTCGGTAAACATTTTCTGATTGATCCCTCGAATTGCTTAACCTATTATGTGGTCCGTGTCGGCGGTCCAATGCCTTTCAGGCCCGCCGCGCGTTTATGCCATGCCACCAACAGATGGAGCAAGACCAAACCTCTAGGGGGGACACAATGGAACTGGAAGTCACCTGGCGCAGATCGTTTCGCTTCTGGTGGGCTATCTGGTGGCGTTTCGCAATATTTTATATTGTATTTGGGTTTGTCCTTGCTATCGGGATGGAATTTTTTACGTTACTTATTCTTGTACCATTAAATATTGATCCCATGTTTGGAGCGATTCTTTTCAAAGGCGCAGAATTGATAATACCAATATGTTTTACAATTTATTTACATAAACAGTTTATTTTAAGGAGAAAAATTGGCGACTTCATAACCATTTTGGTTGACGAGGTAAGTTTTCGTGCCCTGAAAGAATCAAATTTACCTATTACACTCGGTGACGCTCCGGAAAAGATGATAACTTGGGGAAGATCGTTACGGCTTTGGTGGGCGATAGCATGGAAAACATTTGTTTTAACCTTGATCTTTAATGGTTTCATGGTCTTATTGATCATTATTATATCTAAAAGCCCTTCCAGTGGATTTCATTCAGTTCTTTCGGCGCTGTGGGTGATTTTTATCATTTTATTCATGATAAGTATCGCTTATTTTGGAATTCTAGTGCAACGGAACTTCGTCTTCGGCAAAAAAATTGGAGACTTCGTTACCATAATGGTGGACCCCGTCCAGTACCAAGCTCAGCAGGAAACGCACCTGCCTCCTCCCCCTCCCCTCCACCCAGGCCAAACTTAAGCTAATCCCCAACGTGATCTGTCGTAGCCAATCGCGGCGGGCAGAGTAGGTTTGCTCTCGCATGGAAACTCAATTTAACATTGAACGGGGGGATGGACATGGAACTGGAAGCAAACTGGTTGTACAGTGATGGTATTCGCCTGACAGTCGCCTCCGGCTGGGGCTTGGTCAGGCTGCCTTCCTGGCGGCCTGGCCTCCGGTTCGATCCTTTTGCTTCAGTCCATCCATGAAAGCCTTCAGCGGGGTC
>Ga0228536_1000818_pt1 | contig 44351 bp, 32 predicted proteins | sample SJ1Smetagenome_FD_168611 | JGI IMG/M metagenome (GOLD analysis project Ga0228536, IMG submission 168611) | Enriched culture of PCE-dechlorinating microbial communities from Ithaca, New York, USA - SJ1.S | ecosystem: Engineered > Modeled > Simulated communities (microbial... > Unclassified...
ATAACTTCTGCTTTACTCTTTTTGCTCATCATAGTCTTTCTTTGCGATACTCCTCATACCGCAATAGTATGATCTATTTTGAGGCAACGTATATTCTGATAGTTAGATTATTTGTGAGGCAATACGGCGTGTAATTCTGGTTTCTTTTTTGATATAATGAAAAGTCGGCATTTAAGAAAACCTTATTGCCCTTAAAATACCGCCTGGTGCCAGTCACCACGCTTGATAACAGGAAGGTCACACACATGAAAGAATATTCAACCGCCTCTATTCGCAACATCGTTCTTGCTTCCCATAGCAATTCTGGTAAAACAATTTTAGCGGAGAGCCTGCTGCACTTCACCGGTGCTACCACCCGTTTGGGCACCATTGAAGATAAAACCACTGTTTCTGACTTTGACGAAGAAGAACAGCGCCGTGGCATCTCACTCTTTGCCACCGTTTTGCCGGTTATCTATAAGGATCTAAAAATCAACCTGCTCGACACGCCTGGTTATACCGATTTCGTCGGAGAGGTTGTTTCAGCAATGCGCGTTGCGGACTGTGCCTTAATTCTGGTTGATTCCGTTGGCGGTCTCGAAGTAGGCACCGAAGTTGCCCTGCAGTATGCAGATACCTTCGGTATTCCAAAAATCATGGTCATCAACAAGATGGATCGTGATAACGCCAATTATCAGAAAGCTCTCAAATCTGTTGAGGATCAAATTGAATCCCGCCTCATTCCGATGCAGTTACCAATGGGCGAAAAAGCCGACTTCAAGGGTGTGATTGACCTGATTACTATGAAAGCCTATGAAGGTGATGGGAAAAAAGTGGTAGACATCCCTACTGATCTCCAGGCTGAAGCAGAAGAAGCCCGCACACAATTAGTGGAAGCCGCCGCCGAAGGGGAAGACAGCCTGCTTGAAAAATACTTTGAGAATGGCGACCTAACCCCCGAAGAAACCGTCCAGGGTCTGCGCAAAGCGATGCAAAACAGCAACATCATCCCCGTACTGGTGGCAGCCGGCGGTCGCAACATCGGTATCCAGCCGCTATTGGATGCTCTCGTAACGCTCGCGCCAAGCCCTGCCGAGTTGCCTGCGGTCAAAGCCAAAACCCCCAAGGGTGAAATTGAACTGACTTACCAGGATGCAGGATCCCTCGCCGCTTACGTTTGGAAGACAACCGCTGACCCATTCGTTGGGCGCCAGACCTTTTTCAAGGTCTATTCCGGTGTGGTCACCTCTGACTCGCGCGTTTGGAACGCAAACAAGGGCGAGGAGGAACGTCTTGCCGGCGTTCAGGTTCCTTTCGGTAAGGATATGCTCCCGGTCGGCGCAATCCACAGCGGTGATATTGGCGCGGTGGCAAAGCTCAGCGTCACCACCACAGGCGACACTCTCACAAGTAAAGAAAACCCTATCACCCTGCCCGTCCCCACCTACCCCAACGCGCTTTACCGCGTGGCAATCAGCCCAAAGACGCAAAGCGACGCAGCCAAGATGAGCCAGACTCTGACCCGCATCACGGAAGAAGACCTGACCCTCACCTGGGAAATGCAAGCTGCCACGCATCAGACCTTGTTGTTTGGCATGGGCGATCAGCACATCGACGTAGCCCTGAAACGTATGGAGCAGAAGTTCCAGCTCAACCTGGTAACCCTCGAGCCCAAAGTGCCCTACGAAGAGCACATCACCCGCGAAGCCAGCGCCACCTACCGCCACAAAAAACAGACCGGCGGTTCCGGGCAGTTTGGCGAAGTATCACTCAAAGTCTTCCCGATCGAAGGTGAAGATTTCACCTTCTCGAACGATGTTTTTGGCGGCGCAATCTCCAACAACTACATGGGTCCGATCGAAAAAGGTATCCGCAGTGTTATGAAGGAAGGCGTTGTGGCAGGCTATACAGTCCATAATGTGGGCGTCTCGGTTGTGGATGGAAAAGAACATCCCGTCGACTCCAAACCCATCGCCTTTGAAATTGCCGGCCGCGAAGCCTTCAAGATCGCTTTCAAAGAAGCCAATCCTGTTCTGTATGAACCGATCATGCGCGTCGCGGTCACCGTCCCTGAAGCCAACATGGGCGACATCATGGGCGACCTCAACACCCGTCGTGCCCGCGTGCAGGGTATGGACACAGAGCACGGCAAATCCATCATCAAAGCTCACGTTCCGCTTTCGGAAATGATGCGCTACACCACCAACCTGCGCTCGATGACCGGCGGTCGCGGTCTCTTTACCATGGAATTTGACCACTACGAAATGGTCCCCATCCAGATGGCACGCGAGATCATGGACGCCCGGCAGAAAGAATTGCACGAGAGCGAGTAATCACTTTACTGGAATTCGAGGCTGAATGAATAGTCAGCCTCTTTTTTTAGAAAGAATTAGTTCTCAAGAAACAAGCTTATATTAGTCGATATCTTCGCTTGTAAACTAGAACAATTGATCAGTAATTGGTTGTCAGTGAAATTCGCAAAATTTATGATCTTACAAACTCCGCAATCAATTTGTTATTTCATTGAATTAGTTTTTCATTGAAAAACAGGCCTACTAACACAAAGAGATCTTGTATACCGACTTCCAGCTTTTACTAAATTTCACCTTCTAGTCAGAAAGCGAACTGGCAATTTTTCTAGTAACACGATCGATTATGCTGCTTACTTCGAAAAGGGCATCAAAGACATCCAATTCCTCGTTATGTGCCCGTTCATATTGAACTGCTATCGCATACTCAACCACTGCTACCTCATATACGATGTCTTTGAACTGACGCGACTCCAGTGAACCATTTGATGCTTTTTGAGCAATTTTTATTTGAGGATGATTGAGGTTGATATATATTGTTCTTTCATCCTTTTTGTATTCGGACCTTGGCTCTTCAGGAGATCCGTCGACCCATTCAATTGAAAAAACACCTCTACGTTGTTTTCGTGATGAAGGTTTGTTATCGGATTCCTTGGGCGAACCTATTTGATCTCCATCAATGAGATTTGGACCATTCTCTCGTGGAACTTCCCCTTCACCTGGAGGAAGAACACCATCTGAGTGGCCATCCCCTTTCCCATGTCCCGCCGTCTGCCATCTGGATGGTAAATCCCCTTCACCGGGAAGAATTTCGCCATCTGAACTGATTTCTGTTGATAATTTGACTGACTGACGGGCGTTTACTTTTCTTGCCAATTCATATTGATCAATAATTCCAACAAAATCGTCGTTAAGGATTTTTTCAATTTCTTTCGAACTAGCCTGTAGTTTCTTGAATTGCTCGGAACGTTTTCTATCTTCTTCGAGCTGAACCAAGATTTTTCGAACTGATTCCACATGTTGACCAATCCATGCGAGAAGTGTGACAACTAACGGGTTCGCCCGGTTCAACTGATTGTTACGGGTGTTATCAAAAGCAGGGGTAGGACCTCTATAATCCTCAAGCGCTTCTACATCAACCTCACCAAAAATCCGATTGGAAAGCTCTTTGTTACTCGCATCGGCTAATGTTGTTTCATGCCAGATTCCATAGGAATGTATATCAATCCCGATGAAATCGGCGTCCAAAGGTTTTGGGGCTACATTGACCACCAATTTGATCGGACCAAGAAGGCTCTTCAATTCTTCAGTTTCAGGTGTAAATTCAAATCTCTCTACGCTGGCTGGTTCCTTCAATTTACACACATGTCCATTAATTATTACACTCGCTTTGCTTTTATACCTACCAAGATGTCTTTCAATATATTGAATGGTCTGGTCAAAATTTAGACGGTTGTCGTTGAAGTCTGATATATAAACCGTGGTACCATCAGAGAATTGTTCAGAAGATACTTTCTGATTATCAATTATGTGCTCAATCGGAAATTCAGAGCCATCCTGTGCAGCTTCTATGTTTTTTCTAGACAATCTAACAAAGTTGCGTTTACCATCCTTAATGGTATCAATCTCCAAGATGTTTGCGACACCAAATGCTGCAGATTTTCCCGTTCCAAATCTTCCCCTAGTCCGTTTTCCCTTTTTACGTTTCAAGTTTTCACCATGCATTTGGAAGAATTGCTTTAAATCCGCGCGGGACATTCCCGAGCCATTATCAGCGATCGATATTCTTTTTGGGTTTACTGCAGAAAGTTCCACCGACACCGTGACTGGAGTCTCGTCCTTAGCATTGTCAAGTGAGTTGGAAACATATTCCCAAATTACTTTTGGCAAGGTGTTAAAATAAGCTGAATTTTGTAAGAAATCTCTGGAAACGTGGCTTGTGACTAGGATTTTATCTTCTGACATTCAAAATCTCCCTGAATTGAATTTTTTCTGCAAATACTGCCAACATGCTATAAGGTCTGGACAATCTTGAATCGCACGCTCAATAATGTTATAGCGCCGTAGCCGAGCGTGCTCAGGAAAATATTCATTCACTCTTGAGAACTCCTGAAAATCCGCTTCGGTGATGGTCAAAAGCTCGCCGGATAAAAACTTTCTAAACGCTACACTTGTCTCTAGTCTGCTACGTTCCAAGATCAGCTTTTCATAGGTAGAGGTACTACGAAATGAAGAATCAGCTATTAATTCAAGATTTCCGACCACAGTTTTGACCCAAGCAGAACCATAAGTTGTTAGCATGTACCCATGTTTAATACTTCCTGATAATAGCGGTAAACCCTTTTTTGGTATACTCGCATCCTTCAAGGCATACTGGACCACACCCTTATCGATCATTTCCGGATACTTCTTCCATGCAAACCTTTCTGGATTCTTCTGGAAAGCTTGAACTGCGATATCTTCACTGTCTACAGCCTTGACCTCCCCACCCAGATGGTAAGCCGCTAAAGTTACCAATTGCACATTAGATAATTCAATCCTAGACAACTTACTCCTTAATCAATCTAACTTCAATCTTTTGTTCGTTCCAAGTAATAAAGGCTAATTCCACCCTATCACCTAATTTGATCCCGATTTCGTTAAAAGCTGGAGATAATCCCCAAATGAGAGAATCATCTCGAGTGGCAACTCCAACTTTTTTGTCTGCAACATAAACTGGCCAACCTTCGCCGAGATCAGGTAATTGCTGACATGAGCGGCTGACACTCAAGACACCACCAATTTCCCATACGCCTACATTCACACGGTAGCGAATTATACCATCCAGACCGTATGAGATCTCTGCGCTTCGAGTAAATTCTTCTTGTCTTGCTTTGACAGATTCTATGTCGTGCCAAGTTTCGTTGTATCCACGCAACTTGTAGATTCCCTGTTCAATCTTTTCTATGATTGGAGAGCCTGGCATTATGCGTGATGTTGCAGTTGGAAAAGAAAACCCTTTAGATAAAATATGCTCCACGATCTCCTGGTAACTTAATACCGGTCCTTTTTTATCGAGAAGTTCAAGGATTGCCTTGTCAGATCTTCCTAGCTCAACACGTTGTTCCCCTGTAAACGATACTATGTTATTTTCCACCTTAAAACCTATTAAAAGTAACATATGCAAAATAACTTCAGGCGGGGCAATGGCGTCAAAGTGTCGAGAGATATATCTTCGCAATCCGTCACAAAAGCTATCAAACTCTAATGGACCGCAAGATTGAATCATAATTAATCCCCCCCTAAAAATAGGCATCCAGCCTGATTGAAGCTTCTCTGATAGTGAAAACCACCCAGGAATTATCTCGCAAAGATTTATCTCTTTTAGTATTTCTGCTGTCTCCTCATGTTTACACCCTAGTAATTGTCCAGCCTGTGCCTTGCTTATCCCACCTGTAAACACAACCGCTCTTTTAATTTTACGAAAATTTTCTTTAGGTATATTTGTTAATGCATTAATGACAAACAATGGACGAGGTTCTTTAATGTATAAAATCTTTTTAATATCATTAGTTACTCCATAAATACTTTGAGATGTTTTTTTATCCTTGATCAAGGCGCAGAAGAAATCAAAGTTATCTTGATCCAATTTATCATTAATTAAAATCTCTTTCTCTAGTAGCCTAGAGCGCCAAGACTCTTTGGATAAGGATGAGCCCAATTCCTTTGCAGCCTCCAACGCTGATGATATATATACTTTCAGGCTATTGTCAAGCTTCGTCTTCATTTTATTTCTTGCTTCTGAAATAACTTGCCTGACGCGTTCACGAGTAATAGGCTCTTCCTGTTTGAGTGCAATCTCCTCCAGTGTCAACCTGTCAAGGTTGTATTCTATGAAAAACTGCCTTTGGCGGTCAGATAGACAGTCTTTGAGTGTCTGCATCTGATATGTTAGCGATTTCTCTCCGACAATGGAATTTAGGACATAGAATTTTTCTTTAGACAGGGCTTCATTCTCTGGTTTAGTATTAAGATACTCAATTAAGGAAGTAGAATCAATTTTTATCGCCGGTGACAAATTCCCAAGGTCCAAAAGGTGTCTGATTTTTACGTCAAGTAAATGGATTGTCTTGTCCAATAGTTTATAAGCTGGTTGAAGGAATTCCAAATATCCTTTCATTAAGTTATTTAATTTGCCAACATCATCAATACCAATAGAAAGTAAGTTTTCCATAGTTCTCTCGCCAAGATAATTAGCCAGTAAATTGATCGGAACTTCAACAATCCATTGAATGTTCGGTAAGAATACCTCATCGGTATTTATATTAGGCTGTTTATTTGCGGACTGATTAAACGACAGTTGTTTTGTGTTAGAATCTGCATCAGAGTAAATTAATATGAAGTTTTCTAATTTATTTATTATTTCTTCTAAACTTTTCTCGCCAATATTATAAACGTCACGAATACGATTGAAATCAACGGCTTCCCAAACATCAAATACAGAAATCATGCCAGCTCTTCTCAATGCATTGTGGGAACGTATCGATAACTGTAACTCTTCGAGGGGAACTTTTTTTAATTTTGTGATTAAATAATTATCCATGACCCTCCAATTTAGTCAATTAATTGAAATCTCAAAAGAATAAGCAGCCCATCGAAAATCATTATTTATCTACTCAATAAGCAACAGAAGTGATTTTTAGTAATTTGAAAGTCAATTTCAATATAATAAACAAGCCCTTTGACTGATTTCATTTATAATCCCCACGAAAAAAGGATATCGATATCTGATTAGTTATAGTTCTCTTCCCTTCACGCTAATCAAAGATTTACTGTTAGCGTCATCAACGTTCTTATCGTTCAAACTTCAGAAAACAAGACTTACTATGTCACTGCTGGTTTTTTAGTGTCCCTTCTCTCTAAAATTAATTTTGGAGTAACACGAATTATACCCCGGTATCGATCATCAATTGCTAATTTCCAACCATTTGTTTATTCCTTAGGATTAGCAGGTTCAGAATCTTCAGATAACCTGATTCTAAATTTAGTTAAACTCATACTGGTGATAGTCGCATACTGGCTGGTAGCCGATTTGCTGGTAGATTTTGTTGCTGGTGGGGTTGGAGAGGTCGGTGAAGAGGTTGGTCAGTTCATAACCACGCGAAAGAAGCTCTTTTGACACCTCTGCCACCAGCGCCCTTGCGTAGCCCTTCCGGCGATGGCGAGGAGGGGTATACACCCCGCTAACGCAAATGCTTCTGATTTGCGGACGGGTTGCAATGGTAAGGCTGACCAGCTCACCCCCATCCACCCAGAAGAAAGTGCGCTTCAATCGGATGTTTTCAAGCTCAGATTCCGCCGTGCTCAGTCTGTGGGGTCCCAAAACGACTTCCTCAGCCATGGCATTGTGCATGTCTGCCACGATCTGGGCATCCGATTCTTCCGCAATCTTCATTTTGCCCTCAGGATAATCAATCGGCAAAACCTGCCGCAGTTCATAAGCCCGCGTGTTCAGAATTCTGCGTGCCTGCTGCCCGGTTTTCTCCTGCCAGATCTCAGCAAAACAGTCGCTCGCTTCATCCACGCCGTTCACGCCTGGCAAACAAAAACCCTTGACGATCAGAAAATCAGCAAGTGCCACCAGGGCAGGTTTATTCAGCGGTTCGCTCTGCACAATCAAGGCAAAGGGGGGCGTCATCAGCGCCGAAGCCCTGATTTTTCCGCTTTCGTCTCTGACCACAGCCATAAACGGCATTGCCTCTCCGTAAGCGTGCAAGTTAGACGTCAGGCGAAGGGACAATCCCAGGATCAGGTTATTGCGCGTTTCAGCAGCTTCCCAGAGGTGGTGTGCCTTTTCGTAATAGGAACTTGCATTATCAAAGGATGTAATCGAGAACATATCTGCCTCTTATCGCTAAATCTTAGGTTTTCCAGCCAAATTCTGCCAGGTCGATCACGCCTTCAGCACTGAAACGCACGCCTTCATCCTCCAGCAAAGCGCGCTGAAGAGCCGCATCGGGTCCGGTGAGACTGATTTTGCCCTGCCGGTTGATCACGCGCTGCCAGGGCACCTGTCGGTTCTCCGTATAGCGCAAAGAGGCCAGCGCAAAACCAACGATCCTGCCGCTGCAGCCGCCCACTATTCCGCCAATTTGACCGTAGGTGGTAACTTTTCCAGCAGGAATTGCTTCCACCAAGTCAAAAATGCGCTGATGAAGCGTTGAGTTGTGTTCGGTTTTCATGGGTCAACTTCCAGGTAAATAATCCTTGAGTGAATTTCGGCGTTTTGGATCGCGCAGTTTTCGCAAGGCTGAGCTTTCGATCTGCCTGATGCGTTCACGCGTCAGACCAAAGTAGTTGCTGATCTCTTCCAGCGAATGATACACGCCATCCTTCAGACCAAAACGCAATTCAAGCACATCTCGTTCACGTTCCGGCAAACTATCCAGAGATTCCCGCACGGAGTTGCGCAGACTGTCTCGCATGACTTCTTCCATCGGTTCAATTGCGTCCAGGTCGGGGATATAGTCGCCCAAAGTACTGTTTTCCGCATCACCTACCGGGCTTTCCAGCGAGACGGGCTCCTCGGCTGACTTCAAGACCGCCTCCACCTTCTGCGTGGCTTCATCCCAGCGATGCAGCAAATCCTTATCCGCCAGCTCGCGGCTCCCCCCGATCTCGAGGATGGCACTGACGTCTTCTTCTGAGAGAAAACCTGACTTAACTGCCATTTCAGCGAAGGTTGGGTCCCGACCCAGGATCTGCACCAGGCGGTGCTGCACTTTCACCAATTTGCTGATGGATTCGACAATGTGTACCGGGATGCGGATGGTGCGCGCGTTCTCATGAATATAGCGTGTGATTGCCTGGCGGATCCACCAGGTGGCATAAGTACTGAAGCGAAAACCTTTGGCAGGGTCAAACTTCTGGATGCCCCTCAGCAAGCCCATATTGCCTTCCTGGATCAAATCCTCCATGGCAATACCCTTGTTGTTGTAGCGCTTCGCTATGCTGACCACCAGGCGAAGGTTGTATTCCACCAGTTTTTGGTTGGCAAAGTCAGCATTTTCCACAACCCGATCAATGCTGGTTTTTATTTCTGCCGGGCTGGCTTCCAGGTGTTGTAAGTCGGTGCCATTCGGCCAATTGAGGCTCAGTGGTTCAATCAAACCTTCGGGCAGAATGTATGCATTCTTGAAGAAACGCAGCAGATCGCGTGCCAGATCTTCCCAATGCTTGTCGCTGCCCCAACGAGGATCGTCCAGGTAGGTACGGATATATGGCGGATTGGGCATCTCCATGCTTTGCTGGAAATGCTTGGCTTCATCCAACACCATCTTTACATCCGGTGCCGGATAGGAGAGCCTGGCTGCATCCATCTCCACCTGCGCCCAGGTCGTCTTCATGTCGGCTAAGATGCTTTCCAAATTCAGGCCAGACTCACCTGCCCGATAAAGATTCATTTGTTCGTTCGCCTGAAAAACAATAGCCAGGTAAAATTCCTGCTCCGCCAGCAGCAACTCTTCGCGGCGTATGTCCTGCAAGTAGAGCTGGATCGGATCGTCAACAATTTCGCCTCTTTGGATTTCAGGCTCTGTTTCAGGTTGATCGTCGCTTAGTTCAAAATCATCCATATTGTTTTCTGACATTTACTTACGCCTTGTCTCTGGATTTGCTCTTGATGGAGGATGTTTTACGTACGCGCGTGCTGCCGCCTGCTTGCGGGGCAAGCAAAGCTTTATCCAGCATGCGGCGCTTCTGCAGTAATTCGAGATAAAGGAATTGTACTTCTTCATCCGTGTATGTTTTTGAATCAACCTCATCAGACTGCAGAAATTTGATCTCTTCCAGCCTGTCCTCAAGGCGATTCAAACGCATCCGCACCACCGCCCGCACCTGGTGTTGATCCCGCTTCTCTTTGGTGATGGCATACTGAACCTCAACAAAAGTGGGATTTTCTTCAAATTCCAACGCAGAGGTCAAACGCGCTTCGATGTAGTCTGCCGGCGTATAGTCCACCTGGCGCAGGCTGTCTCTGACCAAGCGAAAGCCTGCCAGGGTATCGGCACTCTGAAAATCAGATTCCATGATCGGGTCAAGTCCTAAATTGCAGAGGGTCTTGTCCAGGCGAAATAGGCCTTCAGGATCGATGAACAGATCATGCAAAAGGTAGCGTTCAAGTTTCTGGTTTTTGTGGGCTGGTTTGTTCAACATGCTGGCAGGAATCACGTCTGCCTGATCATTTTCAATCTTTCTTCGACGGCTATGCGCGAGTTCAGTGCGCGTGCTTTTTAAAGAACGTTCATCTACGCGCAAAAAAGCTGCCAGCTGCTGACGGTATGCTTCCCGCTCCACTGCATCCGCCACGTCGTCAATCAGGGGCATCACCTGAGAAGCAATGTCGCGTTTCACCTTGGCATCCCGCAGATCCTGGTTTGCTGCCAGTGTTTCCATGACATGCACCACCACCGGTTTTGCCTTTGTGATAATTTGCTTCCAGGCGTCGGGGTCTTCGAGCACAATTTCATCCGGATCCATCAGCCCGGGCAGTTCGGTCACGCGGATATCCGCATTCAAATGCTGTTCCACGCGCAAAAGCCCGCGGGAATCAAAGCGGATTTCAGACTCCTGGTCCATCGCTTTGCGCGCCGTTTCGAGCCCTTTTAGGGTGGCGTTCTGACCGGCAGCGTCAGGATCAAGCGCCAGCACAATATTGCGCGTGAGGCGTTTGATGAGGCGGAATTGATCCTCAGTCAGGGCGGTGCCCATAGGAGAAACCGCATTGCTGAAGCCCGCCTGGTGCAGACCGATCACATCCATATAACCTTCAACGATGACCGCCTGGTTGAGCGAGCGAATGCTTTTGCGCGCCAGGTCAAGCCCATAGAGCAGACGACCTTTGTCGAACACATCGGTCGCCGGAGAATTTAGGTACTTTGGCACGTCGTCGGGGTCCAGCACCCGCCCGCCAAAGCCAGCCAACTGCCCGTAAGGTCCGCGGATCGGGAACATTAAACGGTTGCGGAAACGGTCATGAATGCTGCCGTCGTCGCGCTCAGTCATCAAGCCCGCACTTACCAGGATGGCAGGTTCATAGTTTTTCAGGCGCAAGTGATCAAGAAGCGCGGTCCAACCGCCGGGCGCATAACCCAGCCCCCAAATTTTGATGGTCTCGTCAGTGAGACCGCGTTTGTGGAGGTAATCGAGCGCTTTTTTGCCTGCTGGAGTGTTGAGCATTTGCTGACGGTAAAAGCTGGCAGCCTCCTCGAGCACTGCGCTGAGGTCTTGCCTGGTTTGCTCATCTGCCTGGCTTTCCGGGCTGTGTTGAATGAGGGTAACACCAGCCTTTTCGGCAAGGCGGCGCAGAGCTTCGCTAAAATCTAAGCCTTCACGCTTCATGACATAGCCAAAGATATCTCCGCCTTCATTGCATTGACCGAAACAGCGCCAGGTTTGCGTCTCAGGAAAAACCACGAATGAAGGTGTGCGGGTGTTACTGTGGAAAGGGCAAAAACCAATATAGTTTTTTCCTGTTCGGCGCAATTTAACCGTCTGACCAACAATTTCGACGATGTCGAGGCGATCTTTGATGTCATCTACAACGGTCATCCATTACTCCAGGTTTGTGGTGTGGTTCAGAGTTCAAAGATTGGGTTACTATACTAACCCACCCATCTAATTTTACCTTAGTTAAGCATGTGTAATCTTAGGTTTTTACATTGGTCAGCGGCTGATAGGTGAGAGCTGATAGCTGATAGCAGAAGGATTTTACCAAGCCATATGTTGGCATCGTGTTCGAAGAGTATGCGCTGCTGCCCTCCCAACGAAACTGCAGGGGTTGAATCCAATAATTCGGTGGGAGTAAGTCCCCACCGTACGGATTGTTACGCAGTTGAACCTGCGATTTGATCCTGCCGTAGGCCGGGTTGCGCTCCTGCCCTAGGAGTGCAGCGTAAAGGGTTCAACCCGGCTCATATTTTTGCATGTGGCTTGTGTCTTTGATCCCGACAATGTTTTACCAAAGTACCGCAAGTCAGGTCATCATGCTCGAAGTGTACGCGCTCCTGCTCTCGCAGCGACGCTGCAGGGGTTGAACCCGATAATTCGGTGGGAGTAAACCCCACCGTACGGATGGGCCTTGGTCCATCCGCCGACTTATCCGGGATTGAGACTGGAGTGGGATTATGCCTCCCCACAGCAAGGAATTGATACATTCGAGCGTAAATCCTGCCATCCTGAACATCGCGAAGGGTCTTTGGATAGACGACAAGATTCTTCGCAAAAGAGGCTCAGAATGACAGGGTAGTAGGGCTTGTCATCCTGAACCCAGTGAAGGATCTTGCTTTGTTTACCAATAAGCTTCTTCGCAAAAGATGTATAGAATGACAGGACGGGTGGGTTTGTCATCCTGAGGAACGAAGGGTCTTGTTTTATAAACGATAAGATTCTTCGTATGAGAAGCTCATCATGACATAAAATGTCGGCTTTGACCCTCGCAACTTCGCTGTGATGGCAGGAACGCAAACTCTTCGAGCACGAGGACCAGTCCTGCAGCAAGCCTGCCCCCCTCCTCGGAGGGGGAAGTAAAGGGGGTGGGGGTTTCTCGGTAGTGACCTGCGAAGAATCTGGCTTTTGCCACACTAAGATTCTTCGCAAAAGAGGCTCAGAATGACAGGGGCTCTAGGCTTGTCATCCTGAACGCAGTGAAGGATCTGGATGGTGTAATTAGATTCTTCGCAAAAGAAGCTCAGAATGACAGGGCAGTGGGGCTTGTCATCCTGAACGCAGTGAAGGATCTTGCATTGTCTACCATTAAGATTCTTCGCAAAAGAGGCTCAGAATGACAGCTTTTACGCTCAGAATGACAATGTCTGTCATCCTGAGGAACGAAGGGTCTTGTTTTATAAACGATAAGATTCTTCGCAAAAGAGACTCAGAATGACAGGGGCTGTGGCTTTGTCATCCTGAGCTTGCGAAGGACCTGGACTGCGATGCTTAGATTCTTCGCAAAAGAGGCTCAGAATGACAGAGGCTGTGGCGCTTGTCATCCTGAACGCAGTGAAGGATCTTGCTTTGTCTACCCTTAAGATTCTTCGGAAAAGAGGCTCAGAATGACAGGAAAGATTAAAAGAATCAGGGTCGTGGCTGGCACGACCCTGATTTGTCAATTACCTGAAAAAAGCTACTTCACACTCGAAGCGGTGTGGTCCTCACTCTTGAGTTCCTCGTCAGCTTTGATCGCTGCTTCATTAGGAGTGGGTAGATCACCATTCGTTGCAGCCGGATCGCTGCTGGGCTCGGAGCTTGCGCTTTCAGCAAAGGCTTCAGAAGTAGGAGTGCTTGCCTTAGCGCCTGCTTCACTTTCCGCTGTCTCTGCTGGTTTGGGAGCGGTTGGTCTGGTTTCGCCCGATTTAGCAGGATCAATCATTGGCTGCACCGGAGGTACGCCATCTACTGTTGCTGCCATTTGGGAGTAATCCATTTCAGCCATCTGCGAGTAGAGTGACCAGCGTCGTTTGGCATCGGCTTCCGCGCCCTTCATCAGCTCTTCAGCCCGTTCTTCATCCTGCTGGAGCAGCATGCGATAGCGTGTTTCATTGTAGGCGTAATCCGCCACGCTAATGCTGGGAGCCTTGGAGTCAATCTGAAGTGGGTTTTTGCCTTCAGCAGCCAGGCGTGGGTCATAGCGGAAGAGCACCCATGCGCCGGAATTGACTGCCAATTTCTGCTGGACAAGACCCTTCTTCATATCGATGCCGTGGTTGATGCAGTGCGAGTAGGCAATGATCAATGAAGGGCCATCGTAGGCGTCTGCCTCGTTGAAGGCACGCAGGGTCTGCGAGTCGCTGGCGCCCATCGCCACGCGCGCCACGTAGATATTGCCGTAGGTCATGGCAATCATGCCGAGGTCTTTCTTGGGTTTATCCTTGCCGTCCGCGGCAAATTTCGCGACTGCACCGCGCGGGGTGGATTTGGAGCTCTGACCGCCAGTGTTCGAGTAGACCTCTGTGTCAAGCACCAGCACGTTCACGTTGCGTCCGGAAGCCAAGACATGATCCAGACCACCATAGCCGATATCGTAAGCCCAGCCATCGCCGCCCATGATCCACACGCTCTTCTTCACCAGGTAATCTGCCAGGCTGTAAAGGTTGCGCAGTTCGCCGCTCTGTTCATCCTTGATCAGCGCTTTCAATTGCTTGACGCGCTTGCGCTGGGCATTAATCTCGGCTTCACCATTCTGGCTGGCGTTGCACAGTTCCTCTGCCAACTCGCGGCCAATGAAATCGGCGTTTCTCTCCACCAATTCCTTGGCGGAGGTCATAAATTTGTCGACTGTCAGGCGCATGCCCATGCCAAACTCGGCATTGTCTTCGAACAGGGAGTTCGACCAGGCTGGTCCCTTTCCCAGAGCATTATTCGCCCAAGGAGTCGTCGGCTGGTTGCCGCCATAGATGGAAGAGCAGCCAGTGGCATTCGCGACCAACATACGGTCACCAAACAGCTGGGTTGCCAGGCGCACATAGGGGGTCTCACCGCAGCCGGCGCAAGCACCCGAGAACTCAAACAAAGGCTCGAGCAGTTGTGAGTTCTTGACCAGGTGGGTCGAAATCTCTTCGCGCGGGATGAGGGGCAGATTGAGGAAGTAGTCCCAGTTTTTAGCTTCGCTTTCACGGATAGGAGGCTGGGCGCCCATATTGATGGCGTGGCGCCCGGGGTTAGCTTTGTCTCTTCCAGGGCAGTTCTCAACGCACAAGCCGCAGCCCACACAATCCTCTGGGGCAATCTGGACTGTCCAGGAGTAGCCATCTTTCCACTCACGGAATTTAGAGGCGGTGGACTTGAAGGTTTCCGGGGCATCCTTGAGCAGCTCGGTGGGGTAGACCTTGGTGCGGATGGCCGCATGCGGGCAGACGAATGAACAACGACCGCACTGGATACACAGATCGGGTTCCCAGATCGGAATCTCAAGGGCGATATTGCGTTTTTCCCATTTGGTAGTGCCTACAGGGTAGGTGCCGTCGTCAGGAAGTTGGCTGACCTTGAGAGCATCACCATTGCGGTTGATCATCTCACCCAACACTTCCTTTACAAACACTGGAGCGTTGGCTGGCACAGGCGGACGGAGGTTGTGGCTGCTGGTGACCTCAGAAGGATATGCCACCTGGTGCATGTTCGCAACGGACTGATCCACCGCTTCAAAGTTCTTGCGCACCACAGCTTCACCCTTGCGACCATAAGTCTTCTCAATCGAGTGCTTGATTTGCTCCAGCGCTTCATCGCGGGGCAAAACACCGCTGATAGCGAAGAAACAGGTCTGCATGATGGTGTTGATGCGTGTGCCCATGCCAGTGGCTTCAGCTACCTTGTAGGCATCGATCACGTAGAATTTCAGTTTCTTATCAATTATCTGCTGCTGAGTTTCGCGAGGCAGGGTATCCCAGACTTCATCGGGACCGTAAATCGTGTTCAGCAGGAAAACTGACCCCGGGCGGGAGAACTTCAGCATGTCAAAGCGATCCACAAAGCTCACCTGGTGGCAGGCAACAAAGTTGGCTTCGCCAGAAGAAATGAAGTAAGGGGCGCGGATGGGATCAGGACCAAAACGCAGATGCGAAACTGTCACACTGCCGGATTTCTTGGAGTCATATTCAAAGTAGCCCTGAGCGTAGTTGGGGGTCTCATCGCCAATGATCTTGATCGAGTTTTTATTTGCACCGACTGTGCCATCAGAACCAAGACCGTAGAACATTGCCTGGATGACATCATCGCCCAGGATTTCAAAGCTTGGATCGTAGTCGATGCTGAGATTGGTGACATCGTCAACAATGCCAACAGTAAACTTGCTCTTGGGCTGGTCCTTGGCAAGCTCGTCAAAAATACCTTTGACCATCGCAGGAGTGAAATCCTTGGAAGAAAGACCGTAGCGCCCACCAGTAACCAAAGGCATTTGCTGGCACGGAGAAGTGCCGTTCAGGATGCCGTCAGCGAAAGCGTTGACAACGTCCTGGAAGAGCGGCTCGCCAATGGAACCGGGTTCCTTGGTGCGGTCGAGCACGGCAATTTTCTTGACGGTGCCAGGGATCGCCCCCAGGAAGTGTTTGACCGAGAAGGGGCGGTAGAGGCGAACAACCACCACACCCACTTTTTCGCCGCGGGCGTTGAGGTATTTGGCAACTTCAGACGCAGTTTCGGCACCGGAGCCCATGACCACGATCACCCGGTCGGCATCCGCCGCGCCGTGATATTCCATGATTTTGTACTCGCGACCAGTAAGGTCAGCAAAACGTTCCATTTCCTCCCCCACAATCCGAACCGCTTCATCATAGTAGCGGTTGACGGTTTCGCGGGCCTGGAAATACGTATCAGGATTCTGGGAAGTTCCACGGATTACGGGCTGATCCGGAGTAAGGGCGCGCTTGCGATGCGCAATGATCATGTCATCGTTGATGAGGGCTCGCAAATCGTCGTCTGTGAGCCGCTCGATCTTGTTGATCTCATGAGAAGTGCGGAAGCCATCAAAGAAGTGTACGAATGGGATGCGGGAGCGCAGGGTTGCAGCCGTAGCAATCGCCGCAGTATCCTGGGCTTCCTGGGCCGAGTTGGAGGCAATCAATCCCCAACCGGTCTGGCGCACAGCCATCACGTCCTGATGGTCGCCAAAGATGGACAGCGCCTGGGCAGCCAGCGAGCGGGCTGAAACGTGGAACACCGCAGGGGTCAGTTCGCCAGCGATCTTGTACATGTTGGGAATCATCAGCAGCAAGCCCTGGGAGGCTGTAAAAGTGGTGGAAAGAGCGCCAGTTTGGAGCGCGCCGTGCACTGCGCCAGCCGCGCCGCCCTCAGACTGCATCTCCACTACCGAAGGGATTGTGCCCCAAATATTTGGAACGCGTTCGGCTGCCCACTGATCCGCATATTCGCCCATGTTTGAAGAAGGCGTGATCGGATAAATTGCGATTACTTCGTTGAGCCTGTAAGCAACATAAGCGGTCGCCTCATTGGCATCTGTCATTACCATTTCCCGTGTCATTAAAAAAACTCCTTTAAGTTATTATCGAACGTTGCCGTTTGTTAGTCAGACTTACAGAACCCTCCGCGAAAAGCCGAGGTTCCCGGCATTGAATTGTACCCTTAAACCCAAAACCGGGGGCAGCTTAATTGTGAAAAAACCTTAAAAATTGATTTACATACCCCGATAACAAAAAAAACGCACTTCTTGCCCATAACTGAATCCGCACAGACTTCACCATCTCTTGCAAGTTTTTGCCCGTCAGTCTACTCGCGCGGCAACGACCTTAGGTTCGGCTTTAACGCTTGGGCAGTTTTTTGGGTGTTGGGTTCCACCTTGTTCGATTTTGAATCTCAATAATCTCATACGGTGTAAAACCGTTGTTACGGAACATTCTTGTGTGGTTATGGACATTCGTCACTAAGTTTAAAAATTCTTGCGCCTCGCGCAAGTCCTTAAATCGATATCTGGCGTTTTGGAAGTAATCGAGCTCATGTTTAACTGAGACTCCAGATTGAATTATTGCGTGCAGGTCGAGCATGTTACCATCAACACCACTAAGTCCTTCTCTGCGAGAGTTGAGTTTGTGCTTCAAGATATATGCTTTTAATTCAGCATAAGGCTCTTCGGGCTCCCGGTAACCAAAATCGAGATACTTCAAAAATTCCTCTTTGCTTGGAAGGTAGTGGGGCTTACCTCTTTGAGATCTTCGGATGTCTTCCACACTGTCCTCATAATCATCAGATTCGGGTTGGAATTCAGGTCTCGATATGATGTCGCCGAAAACTGAGTATCCAACATCGTCGGTCCTGGCAAGATGGACCAACGCCAACATTGCCTCTTCCACCGTTGTGTGGGCTTCCTCATAATGGTTAAAAACCGCTACAAATTCCTCTGTGCTGATAACCCCATACAGACTCACTGCTGCTGTTGCGTATTGCGAGATTAGTTCTTTTCGCTCGCGGCTTATTCCTGATTTTGTGCCTGCCATATATCTACCCTCTTAATTCCTGACGATCTCGTCAATATTAGTTTCTCCAGACGATTACAGCTTTGTTAAATTGAAATAGTGACCCTATTCGTTTGAACGCACAATACTTGCCAGTGCTAATTGTGTACGCTCATAACAACCTGCGGATCTCCAGCTCGTGCCTGGCAAGCAGCAGTGTTGAAAGGCTCTTGCCATCTGCCAGTCTGCCGTCTTGCGCCATTTTCAACACCTCAGAGACTGGCACCTTGACAATCGTCAGAAACTCGTCATCATCCTGATCCAGGGGGGATTCCTTCAGGTTCAGCGCCAGAAAAACGTGCATGTACTCGGTCGAATATCCCGCTGCCATGTAGAAACCGCCCAAGCGGATCATCTCGCCGCAGTCCTTGCCAATTTCTTCGCGCAATTCTCGGTGGGCAGTGATCTCGGGTTCTTCTCCGGGGTCCATCACGCCTGCCGGCAGCTCGAGCAGTTCCTGCTCCGCCCCAATGCGATACTGCCTCACCAGGTGAACCTGCCCCAGGTTATCCACCGGCAGGATCGTAACCGCGTCCACATGCTGCACGAGGTCATAGTCGCGCTCACGCCCATCAGGCAATCTAAAATGCACACGTTCAACATCAAAAGCATGCAGTTGCAGGAGGTTTTGCCTTGAAATGATCACAGGTTCCATAATTTTCTCCGTTTAACAAAAATAGGAGGCGCGAGCCTCCTTTATTGTAATCGGAGTTTGGTTTATGGGATCTGTAAAGTGGAAATTCCTGTCAGATCGTAGGGCGGCTGTAAACCGTTTACCTGGATGATCTGCTCTGGCCAGACGTCGCCATAAGCGCAGGCAACGTAGTAGACGCTCTCGCCCGGGCTGACGTTCCAGACATCCGGATGCGGAAGCAAGGAGCGATCCTCAGTCGGCCACGAACCTGTCTGTGGAACCTCGAGCACATCGCCAATGCTCAGCATACTGCCGGCATAGAGGTTGTTGATTGCCAGCATGTCGCCCGGGTCAACATCAAAACGCCGCGCCAGGCAGTAAATGGTCTCGCCGCTCTGCACAGTCCAGGTGGTGGGTCTGGTCATCGGCTGGAGGGTGGGCAGAGGGGTTGGGGTGGCAGTTCCGACCGGGATCGGAGTGGGAGGGACCTGGGTAATCACCTCGGGGGTGCCCAGTGGGTTCTGTATAATTTGGGTTGGCATGTTGAATTCCTGCATAATGGCTTGCGCGGTCATGGTCGCATTGAGGATCTGTTGGTCAACCGGCAGGGGGGTATTCGCCACTTCGATAACATGGGGTGTGGTTGCGGGGGGTGTGGAAGCTTTCCGCACACATCCCGAGAGCATGAGCGCCACAATCAACGGGATTAGCAGCAGCAATGATGGTTTCTTCATTTCAATCTCCTTAAATACAGACATACTTCATGCCTTTTAAGTAGCAATAATCGTGCCATCTGTTCTTAAATAAAACGACCCCGTGAAACACAGGGTCATTATCATAGACCTGATTAAGACTAGATCTTTTTCAGGACGGGCAGACCGGAAGCCAGTTCAACGACGGTCTTGCCGGCGGGAACTTTTTCAACTTCCTGACCCTTGCGGACATCGGTTGAAAAATAATAGAGCTCGGTTTCTTTCCCGGAGGCACGTTGCACTTTCTTAACGTGCAGGAAATATTCTTTACCTTTTGAGTTTTTGAAGCTGAATGCCATTTTTACTACTCCTTTATTTCTGTAACAAAATTAACGACTAACGAGGGAAGTGTACACTCTGCCTCGTGGTTTGTCAATTTTAGCCGAGACGGGGTTGTGCCACCAAATTCAGCAGATTGACCAATGCGGAAAATCCTGTCTTTTCGTAGGCCGGATTGCGCATTTCAATCCGGCTTTTGTGTATTTGAATTATTGCTGGGTTCAAAGACGAAACCCGGCCTACGGTTCAATATTGCCAGGTTGAAATACGCAACCCATCCTACGATTTCCGCTTGCCCAAATGTCAGCTATCGTATAAAATTCACCCATGCGATTTGACGTCTTCAGTCTCTTCCCGCAAGTCTTTCAACCTTATCTCGATATCAGCATCCTCAAGCGCGCCATTCAAAACGACCTGATCCAGGTTCACACCCACAACATCCGCGACTGGGCAACCGATAAGCACCACACCACCGACGACACGCCCTACGGCGGCGGTGGCGGCATGGTGATGAAACCCGAACCTATCTTTGCCGCGGTGGAGGACGTACTCGGGGCTTCCCCAAGCTGCCCGGTGGTCCTGCTCTGCCCGCAAGGCAAGCGTTTCGACCAACAAATGGCGCGCGAGCTGGCCGCCTTCGACCGGCTGGCGCTGATCTGCGGGCGTTACGAAGCCTTCGACGAACGCATCCGCGAGCACCTCGCCACGCATGTCATCTCCATTGGCGATTTTGTGCTGACTGGCGGCGAACTGCCCGCCCTGATCCTGATGGACGCTGTCGGTCGGTTATTACCCGGCGTGCTCGGGGACGAGGACGCCACCCAGGACGATTCTTTCTCATCGGAAGGCTTGCTCGAATATCCTCAGTGGACCAAGCCAGCCGAATTCCGCGGCTGGTCCGTGCCGGAAGTGATGCAAAATGGCAATCTGGCGGAGCAGCTCAAGTGGAAAAGGGAACAAGCCCTCATTCGCACGCTCGAAAACCGACCGGATTTATTACGCAACGCTCCCCTTACAGAAAAAGATCAGGAATTTTTAGCCAGATACATCAATCAAAAATTTGAAGAAAGTCAATCAATGGAGGAATAATGCAAGAAGAACCCAAATTCAATTATGGCAAGACGTTTTTATTAGGCTTCGGCTTTTTTGCCGTGATGGTTGCCTGGTCGGTCTACAACTCATTTGTTCCGCTTTTCCTGGCAAACCGCTTCAATCTGAACCCAGCCGCTATTGGCTTCTTTATGACGCTGGACAACATTGCGGCCTTGCTGCTTCAGCCGGTGATCGGTTCGATCTCGGATCGCACGCGCACCAAGATTGGGCGGCGCTTGCCCTTCATGCTGGTTGGCGCGCCTATCGCAGCTTTAGCTTTCCTTTTGGCGCCTGTAGTGGCAGTTCCGCTGCTCAACATTCCCTTGGAAGCGCGTTTACCGCTTTTTGTCGCCTGCACCATGACCTTCATGCTCTCCATGGCAATCTGGCGCACGCCGGTGGTAGCCTTGATGCCTGATGTGACTCCCTCAAAGTATCGCTCGCAGGCTAATGGCGTGATCAACTTCATGGGCGGTATCGGTTCCATCATCGCTTTCCTGATCGGCGGTAAGCTTTACGACATCCAACCTCAATATCCTTTCTGGTTGGCATCCGGGCTGATCCTGGTGGGCGTCTTGCTGGTTTTTGCCTTCATCCGCGAGCCAAGAATTTACGATGAAAATCCCAATCTTGAAAAGCCAAACCTGTGGAAAAGCCTGGTGCAGATTTTCCGAGATAAACAACACAATGCCATCCGCATCTTCCTGGCAATATTTTTCTGGTTCGTGGCGATGAACGCGATTGAAACCTTCATCACGCTGTATGCCAATCACTCTCTTGGTATGTCTGAAGGGCGAAGTGTAACGCTGATGACGCTCAACTCGCTCGCCTTCGTGATCATGGCGCTTCCTGCGGGTTTGATTGGAGGGAAAATTGGACGCAAGCGCACGATCAGCATTGGTATTGTGGTGATGATCATCGTCATGACTTCCATCTTCTTCATTCCGCCAGGAACCCTCACCCAGGAACTTTTCAGCCTGCCGGTGCTGGGGGCAGTGCCTGTTGTAGGTCTGATGTTGGTAATCGCAGGGCTTGGCTGGGCTTTGATCAACATCAACTCTCTGCCTGTGGTGGTAGATCTGACTGATGTGACCCAAATTGGGACCTTCACCGGCCTCTACTACCTCTTCTCCACCCTGGCGGCGATTGTTGGACCAAACGTTAACGGCTGGATCGTCAAATTGACCGGAGATAATTATGCCTCAATCTTCATCATCGGGCCGATCTTTATGGTGGCCGCGCTGATCTCGATTTTGGGAATGAAATCAGGCGAAGCAAAATTGGAACCGGAAAGCGGAAAATTTTAGTGTAAGCAAGACCGCAATTGAACTTGCGGTCTTTTGTTTGCTGTCTTATACTTGACTTATAAATACATACCGGTAATTCCCGGTAAGTATCATTAATCTACAGAAGGAGATTAGAGAAGAAATGACTAAAAAGTTGTTCACCATTTTGTCCGTTTTACTCGTCGGCAGCATGCTGCTCGCTGCTTGCTCGACACCCGCCCCAACGGAAGCCCCCGTAGTTGAGGAACCCGTTGTGGAAGAACCCACGGCGATAAAGGTTTGCCAAATCACCGATACTGGCGGTATCGATGACAAATCCTTCAATGCCACCGCATGGAAGGGTATCACCGACGCCCAGGCTCAACTTGGCATCGAAGGCAAATACCTCGAGTCCAAAGAAGTTGCTGACTACGAGAAGAACCTGAACGCCTTCATCGAAGAAGGCTGCGATCTGATCGTGACCGTCGGCTTCCTCATCGGCGATGCCACCAAGGCTGCCGCTGAAGCCAACCCTGACGTCAAGTTCTCCATCGTGGACTACAACTACGACCCCGCCATCCCCAATGTGACTGGTCAGATTTTTAACACCGACGAAGCCGCCATTCTGGCTGGCTACCTCGCTGCTGGCGTCACCAAAACCGGCATCGTGGGTACCTTCGGCGGTCTGCCCATCCCCACCGTGACCATCTTCATGGATGGTTTCTACGAGGGTGTGGCCAAGTACAACGAAGCCAAGGGCACCGATGTACAGGTTCTCGGTTGGGATCCTGCTAATCCAGACTCTGGTCTCTTCAGCATGTCCTTCGACGATCAGCAAAAGGGTAATGAACTTGCCAAGTCCCTCATGGACGAAGGCGCCGACATCATCATGCCCGTGGCTGGCCCCGTTGGTTTGGGCGCTGCCGCCGCCATCAAAGAACGCGGAAACGCTTACCTGATCGGTGTGGACTCTGACTGGGCTCTTACCAGCCCCGAATATGCCGACATCACCCTGACCTCCGTCATGAAACTGATGGATGCCACCACCATGCAGGTCATCCAGTCTGTTATCGATGGTACCTTCAAGGGCGGTGATGTGGTTGGTACACTCGCCAATAATGGCGTTGCTATCGCCCCGTTCCACGAACTCGAAAGCCTCGTTCCTGCTGAACTCGCAGCTGAAATCGAACAACTCAAAGCTGAGATTGTCGCTGGATCATTTACTGAAGCAGTTCCTGTTGAAAAAACCACTCTGGTTTGCCAGATCACCGATACCGGCGGTATCGATGACAAATCCTTCAATGCCACCGCATGGAAGGGTATCACCGACGCCCAGGCTCAACTTGGCATCGAAGGCAAATACCTCGAGTCCAAAGAAGTTGCTGACTACGAGAAGAACCTGAACGCCTTCATCGAAGAAAAATGCGATCTGATCGTGACCGTCGGTTTCCTCATCGGCGATGCCACCAAGGCTGCCGCTGAAGCCAACCCTGACGTCAAGTTCTCCATCGTGGACTACAACTACGACCCCGCCATCCCCAATGTGACTGGTCAGATCTTCGAAACGGATGAAGCCGCTTTCCTGGCTGGCTACCTCGCTGCTGGCGTCACCAAGACCGGCGTTGTGGGCACTTTCGGTGGTCTGCCCATCCCCACCGTGACCATCTTCATGGATGGTTTCTATAAGGGTGTGGCCAAGTACAACGAAGTCAAGGGCACCAATGTCCAGGTCCTCGGTTGGGATCCTGCTAATCCAGACTCTGGTCTCTTCAGCATGTCCTTCGACGATCAGCAAAAGGGTAATGAACTTGCCAAGTCCCTCATGGACGAAGGCGCTGACATCATCATGCCCGTGGCTGGCCCCGTTGGTTTGGGCGCTGCCGCCGCCATCAAAGAACGCGGAAACGCTTACCTGATCGGTGTGGACTCTGATTGGGCTCTTACCAGCCCCGAATATGCCGACATCACCCTGACCTCCGTCATGAAACTGATGGATGCCACCACCATGCAGGTCATCCAGTCTGTTATCGATGGTACCTTCAAGGGCGGTGATGTGGTTGGTACACTCGCCAATAATGGCGTTGCTATCGCCCCGTTCCACGAACTCGAAAGCCTCGTTCCTGCTGAACTCGCAGCTGAGATTGAACAACTCAAAGCTGAGATTATCGCGGGAACGATCACACTCGACTAATCCGTTCTACCAAAGAATAAGGCTGGATTTTTTCCAGCCTTATTTTATTTAATACCTGAGTTTCTCATTTTTCGATATTTTTTGAATATTCTCTCGTTGGGGAGCTGTTTTCAGGGCACTAAAATGAGAAACTTCGGTGTGCAAACAGTTTAGATTGCTTCGCCCCTCGCTATGACGGGAAAGGTCGTATGGAGACCTTCGGTCAATTCCCGAGCATGGTCGCCCTTGGATTAAAAACCAGGGCAGGCGAGACCGGCACGATCAGGAACTGTCATTGCAAAAGTCTGTTAATCTGTCATTGCGAACTTCTTTTGTGACACGTAGTGTACTATTTCGTAAGCAATCTAAAATGATGGAATATCAGAAATAGTGGAGGTTGCAAAATGCAGTTGTTACCCGCGAAGCGGAAGGGGTTAGGTGTTTGTGACCCTCTCACGCTTCCGATGTGCAAACGGTTTAGATTGCTTCGTGCCTCGCAATGACAGATGAAAAAGATTCATGTGAACCTCTCACGCTGCTGATGTGCAAACTGTTTAGATTGCTTCGTTCCTCGCAATGACAGATAACGAATGACCCTGAGGCAGGGCTTTTCCTGATCCCCTACCCTGACGGGCACTTCGTCGAGGAAGGAGGATAAAGGGGGTGAGTCTTGTTATCCTGAATGCGGTGAATATTCTGATCATTAATAATCAGATTCTTCGCAAAAGACGCTCAGAATGACAATTACTATTTTTGGTGGGTTGGCTATCGCGAGGCATAGGTTGGTATGGATTCCATGACGCCATACTCTTCGAGCACGATGACCCACCCTGCGATCGCATTTTCCGATATTTTTTGAATATTCTCTCGTTGGGAAGCTGTTTTCAGGGCACTAAAATGAGAAACTCCGAAGAGTGGAATTTTTCCAGCTTTATTTATTTAATAACACCTAGTCTGTCATCCTGAGCTATTTTTGCGAAGGATCTTAACCTGCTTTGCTTAAAGATTCTTGGTTTCACTCAGAATGACAAACACAATGCGCCGGTCGGACAGAGTAGTCGTAGGTCGGAATGAGACCGCTTGTGGGTGTAGGTTGATCGTAAGTCTGGTGCGGGCTCACTCCGACAAATAAAATATCGACATCAATCTCTTTGGCGGAGTGCGCAAAAAAGCGCATTCCGCCCTACGATTAATGTATTAGATTCTTCACTTCGTTCAGAATGACAGATCAATGAGCGATGTCGCAGTAATATACCGATCAGAGTAGCTGAAATCGGCTTTTTGTTAACCAATTTGCGTGGTAAGATAGATAAAATCAATCTTTAAGGGAACAAGAATATGACCCCAATTCTTGAATTAAAAGGAATTACCAAACGGTTCCCAGGGGTTTTGGCCAACGACCATATCGATCTCTCCCTCAATAAAGGCGAAATTCTGGCTCTACTGGGGGAAAATGGTGCTGGCAAATCCACCCTGATGAACATTCTCTACGGTCTTTACCAGCCGGATGAAGGCGAAATCCTGGTAAACGGCGAAAAGGTGACGATCAATTCCCCCACTGACGCGATCAACCAGGGAATCGGCATGGTGCATCAGCACTTTATGCTGATCCCGGTCTTCACGGTCACAGAGAACGTGATGCTGGGCAATGAGGCGGTGAAAAAGGCTGGCTTTTTGGACCGCAAGAAGGCTGGCGATCGCATCCTGGAGATCTCAAATCACTACAACCTCAAAGTGAATCCGGATGACTACATCCGGGATCTGCCCGTGGGGGTGCAGCAGCGAGTAGAGATCATCAAGCTGCTCTACCGCGAGGCGGAGATACTTATTTTCGATGAGCCAACCGCCGTTTTGACGCCCCAAGAAGCTGATGAACTGTTTAAGATCATGCGCTCGCTGGTGGAACAGGGCAAGTCGATCATTTTCATTACCCACAAGTTGCGTGAAGTGATGGACATAGCAGATCGGGTCATGGTAATCCGGCGTGGGGCAATGGTGGGCGAAACCACCCCTGCCCAGGCAGATAAACAATCTCTGGCAGCCATGATGGTTGGCCGAGCGGTGAACCTCGAAGTTGACCGGACTGAAAGTACACCGGGAGAATTGGTTTGCTCTATTGAAAACCTGACCGTAGCTGACAAATTCCAGAACATCGTTCTTGATGACATTTCCCTCGAAGTTTATTCAGGGGAAATTGTCGGCATCGCCGGTGTGCAGGGAAATGGTCAAACCGAACTGGTCAACACGATCACAGGTTTGCAAAAATCCCTTTCCGGCAAGATTTCGCTTTTGGGTGAGGATGTGACCAAGTTTTCGCCCAGGCAAATTACAGAATTGGGTTCGGCACACGTGCCGGAAGACCGTCAGGCTGATGGGCTGGTTTTGCCCTTCTCTGTAGCCGAGAATCTGGTGCTGTGCACTTATTACAAAGAGCCCTTCGCCAAGGGCGTGCTTTTGCAGTACCCTGTGATCCTGAAAAACGCGGAAAAACTGATCGAGGACTTTGACATCCGTACGCCAAACGCCTTTACTCCGGTGGGTTCTCTTTCCGGAGGCAATCAGCAAAAGGTAATAATCGCGCGGGAGCTCTCGCGCCCGATCAAATTTTTGGTGGCTTCGCAGCCAACGCGCGGTTTGGATGTGGGTTCGATTGAATACATCCACAAACGCATCGTGCAAAAGCGCGATGAGGGCTGCGGAGTCTTGCTGGTTTCCCCTGAGCTGGATGAAATCATGGAGCTGTCCGATCGGATAGCTGTGATGTACAGGGGGAAAATAATCGCGGTTGTGCCGAACAAGGGCATTACCAAAGAGTACATCGGTTTGCTGATGGCGGGGGTGGTGCCGGAAGAGCCGATTCAGTTCGATGAGACTGCAGTTGTGGAAGCAACCTTTTAGTTGTCCGGATGGCTATAAAATGAGCGAAGAAAAGAAAGATTTAGGACAAGAGATCCTCAAAGAAATCAACCAGGATCCAGCAACTACAGAACACACCAAGAAGCCTTTCCTGGGCAAAGCTGCCATTCCGCTTTTGGCAATCGTGACCGGTCTGATCATCGGGGCTTTACTGATCGCGATTACAAGCCAGTCGGTTTACGCGGCTTTTGGCGAGTCAATCGGAAAAGGTCTTTCAACAGCTTTTTCTGAAATTGGCACAGCCTATAAAGCCCTCTTCACTGGCGCAATTGGCGACCCGGTGCGCATGATAAACGCGCTGGGAGGAGATGATGCCAAGGAACTCCGGCAGGCGTTTAATCCTTTCCTTGAGAGCCTGGTGCAGTCGACGCCCTACATTTTTGCAGGGCTGGCAGTGGCGTTGGGCTTCAAATCTGGCCTGTTCAACATCGGCGTTGAAGGCCAGCTTTTTATTGGGGCAGCCTGCGCGACTTTTGTGGGTTACTCGATCACGGGACTGCCTGCATGGATCCATATGCCGCTGGCGTTTCTGGCGGGCGCCTTGGGAGGTGCCCTGTGGGGATTTGTGCCTGGCTTCCTGAAAGCCAAGACGGGGGGGCACGAGGTGATCAACACGATCATGATGAACTGGATAGCTTTCCGCCTGACGGAATGGCTGCTTTCCGGTCCGATGACTCGCCCCGGCTCGGGCGGGATGCCCATCAGCCCGATCATCCAGAAGACGGCTGAGATCCCGCAGTTTTTCCCGTCGCCGATCCGCTTCCACCTGGGATTCTTCATGGCCCTGGCAGTGGCATACCTGATCTGGTGGCTCTTGTTTAAGACCACCTGGGGCTTAAATCTGCGCACGGTGGGCACCAACCCGCGTGCGGCGCGCTACGCTGGCTTGAGCACAACCAAGTCAATCATTCTGGCAATGTCTCTTTCTGGGGCTCTGGCTGGCATGGCAGGCGCGGTGCAGATTTTGGCCGTCAACCGCAGCATGGCGCTCGGGCTATCCTCTGGATACGGCTTCGACAGCATCGCGCTGGCTCTGATCGGCAACACCCACCCTGCGGGTGTGGTGCTCGCTTCCATTCTGTTTGGCACGCTGCGCAACGGAGCCACGCGCATGATGGTGGTCTCGTCCATCCCGATTGATATCGTGGATGTAGTCCAGGCAATCATCCTGATGTTTGTGGCAGCTCCGGCTATCATTCGCTCCATTTATCATCTACGCAAACCAAAACAGGAAGAACAGCAGATCTTCCTGAGTGGTTGGGGAGGTCAATCATGACAACTGATTCCCGCGTTATTGAACATAAGCGTGTTGCTGAGATTTCTTCCACCAGGAAGATAATAATGGGGATCGTGGAAATCTTGATCGGTTTGTTGATCTATTTTGCTTTTACGGCAACAACAGCCGCAGAAGTTCTTACAAAATTTGTGATGACACCGGGCGGCATCGACCAGGGCATCATGGCGGATTGGATTTTGCCCTCAAAAGTTACCCTCACAATCCTTGCGGTAACATCTTTGGTGATTGGTGTCTACCAGGTAATCAAAGGGTTTGGGAAATGGACCAACTTGATGGTTGGCGTCAGTGCTCTGAGCCTGATCTTTGGATTCCTGGTCTGGCAGGCAGCTGGCAAGCAGCTCAACCTGGCTGGGATGCTTTCCAGCGCGGTTCTGCTGGCTGTGCCGATCACGCTGGGTGCTTTCTCCGGCATCCTTGCGGAACGTTCCGGTATCATTAACATCTCGATTGAAGGCATGATGCTGATGGCTTCCATGGTTGCAGCAATCGTCGGCAGTGTCACAAAAAACCCGTGGCTGGGACTGCTGGGCGGCATCTTATCCTCAATCCTGTTGGCTGTGATCCTGGGCGTGCTGTCGATCAAATATAAGGTGAACCAGGTCATTTCAGGCACGGTCATCAACATCTTTTCGGCTGGAATGACAGCTTTTATCTCGCAAAAATTCCTGCAGCACATCCAGGGGCTCAATAACCCCAAAATGTTCACCCGCGTTCCACTGCCAGGACTGGCGGACATCCCTCTGCTGGGTCCGATCCTCTTCAATCAGAACATCTTTGTTTACTTGATGTTCCTGATCCTGATCATCCTGCAGGTGGCTTTGTTCCAAACACGCTGGGGGCTGCGCCTGCGCTCTGTGGGTGAGCACCCCAAGGCGGCAGATACGCTGGGCATCAATGTCATTCGCACCCGCTATATGGGTGTGATTTTGAGTGGTTTGGTGGCTGGCATCGCCGGCGCGTTCTTCACGCTTGGCTCAGTTGGCAGATTCGATGAAGGTATGACGGCCGGCAAGGGTTTCATCGGCCTGGCAGCCATGATTTTTGGCAACTGGATGCCCATTGGCGCGATCGGGGCTGGCATGCTGTTTGGCTTCGCTGACGCGATCGGCTCCAAGCTCTCGCTGCTTGGCAGCGCGATCCCACCGCAGTTCATGGCAATGGCGCCTTATCTGATCACCATGATTGTACTGGCTGGCTTTATCGGCAAGGGTCAGGCCCCTGCCGCTGAAGGTGAGCCCTACGAAAAAGAGTGAGGTTTTAAAACAGCATGTCAGAGTTTGTGTTGGCGGGTTGGCTATCGCAAAGCATAGGTTGGTAAGGATGTCATGACGCCAACCCACCGATGAGATGCAAATGGTTTGCATTGGTGGGCTGGCTGTTGCAAGGCACAGGTTGGTATAGATGTCATGACGCCAACTCACCCTACGAACGCTACTGAAAGCGAGCCCTAGGTGAAAGAGTAAGTTTCTACCATGAAAAAAGCTGTCCAAAAAGCTTGGACAGCTTTTTTTCATCCATCCAAAAATCGTGGTTTAAATCATCCACTCGCCATCTTGCAGCAGAACAATCTCCGTTCCGTCTGCTTTGATGCCAGTCACAGTTACATTCTTGCCGCCAACCATGAAGTCCACATGGATGACCGAGTCGTTCATGCCCAATTTGCGATTTTCTTCTTCGCTGCGTTCAGTCGCGCCTTCAAGGTTTTCGCTGTAGGCTGCACCAAGAGCGAAGTGGCACGAGGCATTCTCGTCAAAAAGGGTGCTCTTGAAGAGCACACCAGTATTACTGATGGGCGAATTATCCGCCACCAATGCGATCTCGCCCAAATGGGTCGCGCCTTCGTCGGTTTTGAGCAGATCATCCAGGATCTGTTTCCCCACACCAGCATCGTAATCCACCACTTTGCCATCTTTAAAGGTGAAATGGAAGTCGTCCACTAACTGTCCGCGCACAGAAAGCGGCATGGTTGCACGCAGCGTACCGTCTACCCGGTCTGCATCGGGCATGCTGAAGACTTCTTCGGTCGGGATATTGGGGAAGAAGCGATCGCCTGCCTCACTGAAGCCTGAGCCGCCTTCCCAGATGTGATCCTTCACCAATCCGACCATCAGATCCGTGCCCGGACCTTTATAGTGCACCCGGTCAAAGCGGGCGTCATTAAGGAACTTGCGATGGGCTTTGAGCCTGCTATCGTGCTCTTCCCAGGCAGCAAGGGGATCCTCCTGGTCGATGCGGGTGGCAAGGAAGATGTTTTCCCACAGTTTTTGCATGGCTTCTTCCTCCGGCATCCCGGGAAAAGCCGCTTCAGCCCAAGCCGGGCAGGCAACAGCCACAACGCACCACTTCACCTTGTTTTGCATAGTGTATTTCATGGTGCGTTTGTTCGCCATCCCCGCAACCTTCTGCCATCGGGCAATTCGGGCAGGGTCGGCAGGCTTTAGCAAGTCAGGATTAGGCGCATGCAAGTTGAGAACATGATGGTTATCCAGGAAAAGGTTCTCGGCAAAATCGACCAGGTATTCCGGGTAAGTTTCAAAGCTTTCCGGGGGAGCTTCCAGGAAGCGGTCGAGCGTGATGCTGTCATCAGTGAACATCAGCTGGATGTCGCCCACGCCAGCCTGATAGGCTTTTTTAGCGACCAGGCGAGCCAGCGGCAGCGAGTATTCGCTCAGGCGGATGGTGAGGTTATCACCAGTGTGCAGATTGAGCCCGATCCGAACGATCAGGTCAGCATATTTTTCCAAATTCTTGTTTAAGTCCATAGTTTATTGTTCCTCCGATAGATATTGTATTATCAAAAGCCAAACTATGGGGGAATCCAACAATATCCGAAAAAACCAAGCAAATAACCAAGCAAATAATTGACGCCTGTCGAGAGAATATGGTATTATAGGAAATCAATACGCCGAATTAAAATTCGTCTGTCACCGAAGGTTTTAGTAAGGAGAATAAGAAGATTAGTAGTAAACAAGATTATCGCATTAATGAACGCATCCGCAGCGACAAAGTCCGGCTGGTGGATGAAAACGGTGAGAACGTCGGCATTGTTGCCATCGAGACTGCTCTTCACCGCGCCAACGAAGTTGGTTTGGACCTGGTTGAGATTGCCCCAAATGCTGATCCGCCAGTAGTCAAAATCATCAACTTCAGCAAGTTCCTTTACGACAAAGAGAAAAAGGAACGCGAAGCCCGTAAAGCTCAAACCAAGATCGAGATCAAAGAGATCCGCCTGCGCCCCAAAACCAGTGATCATCACCAGGGTTTTAAGGTGCGGGATGCCCGCCGCTGGTTGGAAAGTGGCATGAAAGTGCGTGTCACCATCCGCTTTAGAGGGCGCGAGATCACCTACCCCGAATTGGCGCTGGAAGATTTGCGCGAAATCGCTGAAGAGCTGAAGGATGTGGCTGAAATTGAACAAGCGCCCAATATGGAAGGTCGCACGATGTTCATGATGCTCACACCAAAAAAGAGTTAATCAAAAAAAGCCTGTCAAAAAAAGCCGTTGACAGCGGCAATTTTCTGGTATAATTTTCGTTTGGTTTATCGACCAACGGCTGGGTTGTTTAACAGCCGTTGGATTTTCTTAGAGGAGTTTGATCGTGCCACGTAAACAGAGTAGTGGAAAGTACAAATTGAAAACTCATAAGGCTACGTCCAAACGCTTCCGCACAACTGGTACCGGTAAAATTGTACGGACCAAGATCGGTAAGGGTCACTTACGCCGCAACACATCCAAGCGGACTAAGTATTTGCTCGCCGAAACGATCACCGTCAATTCCAACGGGCTGGTTAAGCACATCAAGCGTCTGGCGCCCTACATGAGCAAGAAGGACTAAGGACTGTCCTGTCGTTTCCGGTTTAGTGTGGCTGCTGGGTGTATTAACGAGATTGAAATCTGACGCCCAGGGGACCGCAAAGGAGTAATGAATTATGACAAGAATTAAGAGTGGACCCTATCGTCGACGCCGCCATCAGCGGTTGATCGCCCATAACCGTGGTTATATGGGTTCCTACAATCATCTGTTCAAACGCGCGAACGAAGCTTTTCTGCACGCGCAGTGGTATGCCTATAACGACCGTCGCAATCGCAAGCGCGATTTACGCCGGCTCTGGATTGTACGCATCAATGCTGCAGCCCGTATGAATGGCACCACCTACAGCCGCCTGATTTCAGCCTTGCGCAAGTCTGAGGTAATTCTCAACCGCAAAATGCTGGCAGATCTGGCCGTTCGCGATCCGAAAGTTTTCACCAAAGTCGTCGAGACGGTGTTGGCATAAACAAACCCCCAAGACCAAAAACCCCGTGAGAATTCACGGGGTTTTTTAATTTTCAAGTCATCGCGAACCCCCGTTGACAGACAAACTAGAGCTTGAACATACCGAAAGGGAGTGTGGCAATCTGGGTTTTTTGGAAGGTAAAAGCGAAAAGGAGAGATCGCCGCGCTACGCTCGCGATGACAGATTCTTTGTCACTGCGAATCCTGTAGGCAGACAACTACCCTATTACGGTGCGACTTCGTCAAGTCGTAGATCGGGTCATCGTGCTCGTAGAGTATCCGCTGTTGAACCTGACGTCACATTAATAGTTGGGAATGACCGCCTGTGCCCGTAATACCCTGCTACGCGGGCACAGGGAAGGGTATGCGCCATTCCATGCACCAAGCGGAACGGTACACTCTGTTCGCTTCGCTACCAGGGCAAGGCCACGTTCCATACAAAAAACTCGTAGCAAACCGTAGGGTGGGTTGGCGTCAATCAGCCTCGACCTGCGTGAGACTGGGTATAGCCAACCCACCGCACATGATCACGCAAGTCTTAATTGGTGGTTTGGTTATAGACAATTGGTTTTCAACTTGGCACCCCACCGACACACCAACCCACCCTACGCCTGATTCGCAGGGAATGGCCGCCTCTGTCCACGATGCCAGATTCTTTGTAAACCCCCAATGTCAGACAACTACCTTATTATTGAGCAACCGCCTCAAGCATTTGCTGCCAGGTCAGTCCTTCCGGGCGCATGGAAAGGCCGGAAATTGCTGGCGGGAACATGCGCGGCAGGCAGAGCGGCGCCGGGTCCTGCCAGGTGGTGTAATTCTGCGCGATGGACTTGGTGACTCCGCCCCAACCAATGGTGAAGCCCATGTTGAGCATGGCTTGCGTATCCTGGCTGCACACCTCGAATGGCCAGGCGAGCGAATAGACATTCAGACCGAGATTGTTCAGCATTGCTTGCCTGGAAGTCAACCAGTCCGTTTCAAGCTGCTCAAAGCCGACCGTGGAGAAGTCGGGGTGGGTTTGGGAATGCGAGCCAAAGGTGAAATAGCCGCTGTCGCGCGCGTCACGCAGCGCCTGCCAGCACGAGTCGCCATCGCAGGCAATTCCAGGACGCTCAAGCATGTCGCCAGTCCATGGGTAGACAATCATGTGAGGGCGCACTCCAAATTGCTGCTCCAACGCGGCGAATGTCTGGGCGATCGAGTAAAGTGAATTGACCGTCTGCGAACTGATGTCGGTGGTCAGGATGATGGTTTTGGCTGGCAAGGGGAACCAACCGTAAACGAAGCCTTCCACCTCATGGATGGTGGCGAAATGGTAGCCTTCCGTTAGCAGGGTTTCAACCTGCGAATAGAAGATCTCCGGGGTCAGGCTGTAACGCTCCTCGAACATGCTGTAATTGTCACCATGGAGCTCAAGGCTCAGGATTTGCCCGGCTTCGCCCTGCCCTGCGATCGCCTGGCTCAGGCTCTGGCGATAATCGGGGCTCAGGTAGTCTTCCTGCACCTGGCCGTAGGACTGCATACGCTGCTGGATCCGGGACCAGGGTTCGGGCAGGTTCTGGATGACATCCGGAGTCGGGCTGGGAAGGTCCGTGGGGGTGGCAACAGGCGCGGTCGGTTCAACCGGCAGTTGAATTTCGGGCGTGGGGGACAAATGAGGTTCGGTTGGTGCTGCGGGCGTAATCGTGGCTGCCAGGGGTAAATTGGGGTTAAAGAGGGTTTGCGTCGCACTTAAAGCGCTGCTTGCCGTTTGGGTGGCATCATAACTTTCCTGCAGTGCCAGCCGTCCACAAGCGCTTAGAAGAACAAGGGGAATCAGCGATACGGCGATGATAGTGTGAATTTTTCTCATAAAATCCTCAAGAAACGATTATAGACCATCTTTGTTAAGACGCTCTTTGGATGGAGCTGGTTCCTTATTTGATAAATATCAGGGCAGGCACTACGTCCCACAAGGGGAGGCTTTGCACTGCCGTAGCAGATACCTAAGAAACGGATTTAATTAACGATCTCCAACAGGACTTTGTGTAGGGTAAAACCCCCCTGTGGTTACCCTGGGCAGGCACGGGAGCCTGCCCCTACATTTTCGCTCCCGTGGGGGGGCATGGAACACCGTGGCCATAAGAAAAGGATTGCGTCGTACGGTGGGGGTTTACTCCCACCGCTGTCGCTCGGTAGATCGGGATAAGGCCGATGGACCAAGGCCCGTCCGTACAAATTAACAAGTTCTCGCCAGCCTCTCTTTTTAACGCTGGTTTGCAGTACTTATTTCACTTTTCATGAGTCATGAATATCCAAAGTTATTGACCACCATATACACCGCGGTAGGGGCAGTCCCCTGTGCCTGCCCGGGGTAACTCTCCCCTGCTACGCGGATTTCCGTAGGCCGGACATAGTGCCCTTGGGGTATTGCGATCTTCTATCCAGCTACTTATCCTCACAGACCAGTGTGGAAAACTTATGACCCAAACTTGTCCACGCCTGACCCTTGCATTCGGCCGCTCTGGTGATATACTTTCCAGATAGTTGCGATGACGCAGGACGAGTATGCCGTTAAAAACCGCCAGTGAAGCAGGGAGAGTGTGAACCTGCCCGGTTGGAACCGCCGAAAACCCCCTGCCAGCTTGAGTCTGAACAGCAAATGCCTACTAAGACGAACGGAAGCCCCGTTACCGGCATTTTGAGATGCTCCGCAAGGAGTAATCTGGGTGGAACCGCGTGAGAGACCTCTCGCCCCAGAGCGAGGGTCTTTTTGTTTTAAGTCCGGCTGTACCAAAAGACCCCGGAAAATCTCATAAAACAACCGGCAAGGAGGAAGAAATGTCACACCATAATGAGGATTACGAAAAGTCAGAACTTTATCGGATCCGCCACTCCGCTTCACACGTCATGGCTGAAGCGGTGTTGGAAATGTTCCCCGATGCGCGGGTTGCCATTGGACCGGCAATCGAGGACGGTTTTTATTACGATTTCGATCTGCCCCGCAGCCTGACTCCGGAGGACCTTGAAGTCATCGAAAACCGCATGAAAGAGTTGATCAAGTCCAAGGAAGAATTCGTCTACCAGGAAATCAGTGCTGACAAGGCGCGCGAAATTTTCAAGGATCAGCCCTACAAGCTGGAATTGATCGATGGGTTGGAGCACGGCAACCTGGATGACGACGGCAATCCCACCGAGGAAAAACAGATCATCTCAACTTACTCATCCGGTAAGTTTGTGGACCTGTGCCGCGGACCACATGTGGAATCAACCGCGCAGATCAATCCTTTCGCGGTTAAATTGCTGAATGTCGCCGGCGCTTACTGGCGCGGCGACGAAAAACGCCCCATGCTCCAGCGCATTTACGGCACCGCCTGGGAGAGCAAAGATCAACTCAAGGAGTACCTCTGGAAGCTCGAGGAAGCCAAAAAACGCGACCATCGCAAGCTTGGCAAGGAACTTGACCTGTATAGCTCCAATGACGAGGTTGGTCAGGGTCTGATCCTCTGGCACCCCAACGGAGGCATGATCCGCCACCAGATCGAGCGCTACTGGGACGACCAGCATGTTGCCAATGACTACGACCTGGTCTATTCGCCCCACATCGGCAAAGCCAGCCTCTGGGAGACGAGCGGTCATCTCGGCTTCTACAAAGAGAACATGTATTCTCCGATCCAGATCGAGGAGCAGGAATACTACATCAAGCCGATGAACTGCCCCTTTCACCTGCACATCTACAAGAGCCAGCTGCGATCCTATCGGGATCTGCCGCTGCGATTTGCCGAGAAGGGTACGGTGTATCGCTACGAGCGCTCAGGCGTGCTGCACGGCCTGATGCGTGTGCGCGGCTTCACCCAGGACGATGCCCACCACTTCTGCCGACCGGACCAGATGCCCGACGAAATCGACTTCACGCTGAACTTCAGCATGAACATGTTGAAAGCCTTTGGCTTCAAGGATTTTCAGGCCTATCTGAGCACCATGCCAGAAAAGCATGTGGGTGAGGACAAAATGTGGCACGACGCCGAAATTGCCCTGGAAGAAACGCTGCAGCGCATGCGCGTCCCCTACGAGGTGGATGCCGGCGGCGGTGCGTTCTATGGACCCAAAATTGACCTCAAGGTCAAGGATGCTCTCGGGCGCGAATGGCAGCTTTCGACCATTCAATTTGACTTCAACTTACCCGAACGCTTCGACCTCAGTTACATCGGCGAAGACGGCAAGGAACACCGCCCCTATATGGTGCACCGCGCCTTGCTGGGCTCGATGGAACGCTTCTTTGGCGTGCTGATTGAGCACTATGCCGGCGCGTTCCCGGTTTGGCTGTCGCCTAAGCAGGTGACTGTGATCCCGATTGCCGATCGCCATAACGACTATGCTCACGAAGTGGCTGCCCGCTTGAAGAAAGCCGGCTTGCGCCTGAACGTGGATGACGGCTCGGATCGCATGAATGCCAAGATTCGCAACGCCCAAAAGCGGAAGGTGCCGTATATGCTCGTCATCGGTGACCGCGAAATGGAAGAAGGCCAGGTTGCTCTGCGCAGGCGCAGCGGTGAAAGCCTGCCAGCAATGAGCGTGGATGCTTTCATCGAGCTTGCCCTGCGCGAGATTGAAGAAAAGATTTGATTGTATTAAGCAAATTGACCCGAATTAGGGGGGATGGTCTAATCTCAAGAAACGCAAAAGCGGCTGAAAATCAGCCGCTTTTGTGTGGGTGGTATAGGACTCGAACCTACGACCTTTGCGATGTCAACGCAACGCTCTAACCAACTGAGCTAACCGCCCATGGAGAAAATATTATACCTGAGCCAATTAGATTACGCAAGGAAAATTTGATTTTTGATACGAAATTTGAGGTATTGAAGACCAGATACACAGTTGATTTCCCGGATGGAGCAAGCCCCATCCGTACGATGATTTCTATCGAGCCTGGTAAACGTAGGGGCGAAGCATCCTTAATTGAGGTTTGAGGATTAGCCCAACAATTTTGTTTGGTTGCTTCGCCCCTACATGGAGTCCTTACTTTATTACCCACATACAAATTAGCGTAGGTCAGGTCATCGTGCTCGCAGAGTATCTGCTTTTGAACCTGACATCACGACCGCTCGTCAACAAACACTAACTTTCCTACAATCCGACCTGAGATCACACACATAACAAAATTAAGCTTTACCGTAGCCAACCTCCAACCAGCAAAACACAGATAAACAGACAACAGAAATCCTGACGATCGCAGAATTGCCAAATGAAGAAATGGTAAAGTCAATGTGTCCAACCATTCGCATTGTCAGGTTCAACAGCGGAACCTGACCTACCCAGATTATGAAAACAAGGCGACAAGTGGTGTTGATCGGATGGAGCAAGCCAAATCCTTACCATCAGATGAATCGCATGTGCAAACGTAGGGGCGAAGCGTCCTTAATTGAGGCATGAGCATCAGCCCGCAATTTTGTTTTTGCTGCTTCGCCACTACAAGGTTTACATTTGTTCATAAAAAAGGACAAAATCACAGGTTCCCACAGGGCAAGGTTCGTGATGAAAGGTCGATAAATACAATCCCCCAAGGGCAAGACGCCTGACCTTTGCAAGCAATCTACTTCCACCCTTGTGACTAAGGTAGAATCAAGCTGATAAAGATCGGAGCGGTAAGCATGGAAGCAAATCAGCAGGTCAAATTCGAGAAAATGGTCTATGGCGGCGATTGCCTGGGGCGCCTGGCAGATGGACGAGCGGTTTTTGTGCCGTTTGTGCTTCCCGGAGAAAGCGCTGAAATTGAGATCACCGAAAGCAAAGAACGCTTTGCCCGGGGACGGATGGTGAAACTGGTTGAGGAATCTCCCAATCGGATCACCCCACCCTGCCCCTATTTCTCGATCTGCGGCGGCTGCTCTTACCAACATTTAGGCTACGCGCAGCAGTTGGATCTAAAAAAGGACCTTGTGAGAGATCAGATGGAGCGGATCGGCAAGCTTACGTACCTGCCTGAAATTTCGATAACCGGCAGCCCCACTGCTTTTGCCTACCGCAACCAGGTACAGTTCCATCCCGTCCAAAACGGAAACGCTGAAGCTTCTCCAAGCCTCGGTTTAAACCGAGCGTCCTCCAACGGAGTGCTGCCAATCGAGAAATGTCTTCTGATCCCTGAGGAGATGAATGACATCCTTCCCCAAATTGAGCTGGAAGCGAACTCCGGCATCGCACGAATTGCTATACGCATGGACAGCGACAGCGAAATCATGCTCGTCTTCGAAGGTGAAAGCCCTGAACCGCCTGAACTCTCGATCGAGCTGCCTGTTTCCTCAACTTATCTCAGCCCGGACGGACGCAGCCTGAATATGGGCGGCAACGATGCCCTGGTCTATCGCGTCCTGGGGGAGGAATTCCTGGTCTCGCCCGAATCCTTCTTCCAGGTGAACCTGCCTGTGGCAGAGGAGATGGTGAGTCACGTGCTCGCGCTAATTGAGGGCCAGGAAAACCTATCTATCCTCGAGCTTTACAGCGGAGTTGGGCTTTTCAGCCGTTTTCTTGCCCCCCATGCCAGCCAATTGACCGCCATCGAGAGTTCCCCCTCCGCCTGTTTTGATTTTGCGGGTAACCTGGAGGAATTTGAGAATATCAGCCTCTACGAAGGTGCAGTTGAGTACCTCTTGCCCCCATTAATCGAGCAAATAAAACCGATAGATTTGGTCGTACTGGACCCACCCAGAGCCGGACTGAACACGAAAGCCCGCCAGGCTCTGATCGACCTCGACCCCGAGCAAATCATCTACATTTCCTGCGACCCCAGCACCCTTGCCCGCGACCTAAAACACTTCAGCGAAGCCGGATACAGCTTGCAATCTCTGCACGCATTCGACATGTTCCCCCAAACCGCTCATGTGGAGACTATGACAGTGCTACAAAGAACTCAACGAGTAACTTCGTAGAAATCCTTCGTTTTAAGCACTATATTCAAAAGATTTATTTCGTTCCAGAAGGTGAAAACTATAGAAACAAGGTCATTAAGAGCCATGTTCTTGTGAGAGTGGTTGTTGATCTCGGTTGTGGGAATACGTTTTTTGATGGTTCTTTGACCGAACCAGAACCCACCCAAAACAGACAATTTTTGGAGATCATTACAGTGTAATAAGCTGTTTAATGATCTTTTTTTTGTTTCCTGCGATCTGGAGGATGAGTTGTTGAAATCACATCAATTTGATTATTACTATGGCAGCCAAGCTGAACAATTCGCGTTCTATCGCATCCCAAAAAGGCTTTTCACCGACTCCGCCTTTGTTTACCTGTCCAGTGATGCAAAAGTACTATATGGCTTTATGTTGGATCGTATGGGTTTGTCCATTAAGAATAACTGGAAGGATTCAGACGATAAGGTTTTTATCTATTTCACACTGTCCGAAATCCAGGAGGTGATGAATTGCGGACATTGCAAGGCGGTCAAGATTTTGGCTGAACTGGATTTTGAAAAAGGAATCGGATTGATCAAAAGAGTTAAACAAGGCATGGGTAAACCAACAAAAATCTATGTCATGAACTTCCTTGGAGTAGATGCTGAAATAGAGAACCTTGTTATAGTTGAGCCAGAAGACTTTTCAAAAGTAGAAGTCATGACTTCTGAAAATGAGAAGTCAATTATTCTGGAAAACAGAACTCAAGACTTCCCAAAAAAAGAGTTAATTAATACTGATCTTAATCAGACTGAGTTTAATGAGACTGAGAACGAATCTAATCAATCAATCTATCCATCAAAGAATTCACGCGCGGTCGAAAAAGAAAAAGAGATGGATCGATGGATGGAATATCGGGATTTTTTCAAGAAAAATATTGACTATGAAATCCTGATGCAAAGATATCCCGACTCGATTCCTGAAATCCTTGAGATCTTAGTCGAGACAGCATGTTCAGGTTCAAAATCATTTCGCATCAATGGCTCTCAAATACCAGCTGAACGAGTCAGGGAGCGGCTCCTAAGTCTGAATTCGATGCATATCGAATACGTTTTAGAGGCAATGAGGGATAACACCAGTGATGTGAGGAATATCAGGGCGTTTCTGTTGTCTGCGCTCTATAACGCCAGCAAAACGATCAACAGCTATTACCAGGCCAAAGTAAATCATGACCTGTACGGTAAACCAAAACAAGGATGGTGATCATGCAGGAAGAAGTATCCCAAAAAAGTATGGCCTTCATCGTTCAAACGGGAAAGATGACTGGAAAGGTTTTTCTGCAAGCCATTCAGAAGTACCTTGCTCTGGATCGCCAAAGGAAACAGCTCAATGCCAGGGAGAAGGCGCTCCATCCGGCATACAAAGGTCGCATGTCGATCAGGGAGATGATGAAGGAAAGATCAGGACTTGCAAACATAGAAATTCACGATGAGCATATCCATGATTTTGAGAGAATCGCCAGACGCTATGGGATCGAATATGCCATCAAGAAAGAACGGGACAAGACTGCTCCCCACTACCTGGTCTTCTTTCGGGGCAGGGATACAGATATCCTCCAGACTGCTTTCAGCGAATTCGTCAAAAAGCGACTGAAGATCCAGGAACGCCCTTCGCTGCGCGAGAAGCTGCAGAAGCTCAAACTGCAACATAAAGACAGAGCGGCCAGGGTTCCAGAGCGAGTTCAAAGAAAGGAAATCGTACGATGATGAAAATCAGATTCGATAAAGAAATAGCCTTCAATCTTTTCTATCTGATCCCTTTCTACTTAGGAAACAAACTGGCTCAAATCTTCCACCTGTTCCAAGGCGGTGATTTTATCGATAAGGTCATCGCCAGTTTTGCTAATTTATCTTTCATCGCCCAGCATCCCTGGTTATCCTTCAATGTTCAAGACCTCCTGGCTGGGCTAATAGCAGCAGGGTTGCTGAAGCTGATTGTGGTCGTCAGAAGTCAAAACCGCAAGAAGTTTCGCAAGGGTGTCGAATACGGATCGGCTCGTTGGGGAACTGCCAGAGATATCGCCCCTTATATCGATAAAAACCCCAGAAACAACATTATCCTGACCAAGAGCGAAGCTCTCACCATGGAGAGCCGTCCCAAAGACCCCAAACGGGCGAGGAATAAGAATGTGCTCGTGATCGGTGGCTCAGGATCAGGAAAGACCCGCTTCTTCGTCAAGCCCAATCTGATGCAAATGTACTCCAGTTATGTCGTCACCGATCCGAAGGGCACCATTCTCACTGAATGTGGCACGATGCTTAAACGCAACGGATACCAAATCCGGGTGCTCAACACGATCAATTTCAAACATAGTATGCACTACAATCCTTTCGCTTATATCTATTCGGAGAAAGACATTCTCAAATTAGTCAACGCGATCATCATCAACACCAAGGGAGAGGGTGAGAAAGCGGGTGAAGATTTCTGGATCAAAGCCGAACGTCTCTATTACTCTGCTCTGATAGGATATATTTGGTATGAAGCCCCTGAACGGGAACAAAACTTCACCACTCTCTTGGAAATGATCGATGCTTCTGAAGCGCGGGAGGATGATGAGAGCTTCAAGAATCCTGTGGATGAGCTCTTTGATGAGGTGGAAGAAAAGACCCCGGATCACTTTGCTGTAAGGCAATACAAGAAATACAAACTGGCTGCTGGGAAGACCGCCAAGTCGATCCTGATTTCTTGTGGCGCGCGTTTGGCTCCTTTTGACATCTACGAATTACGGGAGCTGATGAGTTACGATGAGATGGACCTGGACTTATTAGGAGATTGGTTATCTGCACTCTTTGTGATCATCAGTGACACGGATGATACCTTCAACTTCGTCGCCGCTTTGCTCTACACCCAGTTGTTCAATCTGCTTTGTGATAAAGCTGATGATGTCTACGGCGGCAGGTTGCCTATCCATGTGCGCTGTCTTTTGGATGAGTTCCCCAATATCGGTCAAATTCCAAGGTTTGAACGCTTGATAGCCACAATCCGCAGTCGAGAGATATCAGCCTGTATCGTTCTGCAAGCCCAAAGTCAACTCAAGGCGCTTTATAAAGACCATGCCGAAACAATCGTGGGCAACTGTGACAGTATGCTCTTTTTGGGTGGGAAGGAGAGAACCACCCTCAAGGAAATCTCTGAATTATTGGGAAAAGAGACGATTGATCTGGATAACACTTCTGAGAATCGAGGTCGAGAGAAATCGCATGGGATCAGCCATCAAAGAATGGGGAAGGAATTAATGACCCAGGATGAACTGGCCGTGTTAGATAACTCTAAGTGCATCCTACAATTGCGGGGCGAGCGTCCGTTTCTTTCTGATAAATACGATATTACCAAACACCCTAACTACAGATACCTTTCAGATGCAGATCTAAAGTTAGCTTTTGATTTTAATCAAGGAATTGGCAAAAGTTTGCGGCTGGAAAACGATCGGATAGAAGAGGTTTTTGATATTGGTTTAATTTCCTAAATCATGAGAAATCAAGTCCACATCTGTGGACGCTTACTCCACTTAGGCTAGTTCAATTCTTTTTTATCAACTTGCCGCTCGTACCCTACAAGAGCGGCAAGTTGTTGACAATTTCGCCCTTAGGAAGTAATATTCAAACAGTTATTATTATGCCGCTCGTAACCCGAATAAGCGGCCAGTTGGTAAATATGAAACAACAAATTGAAGAGGTCAAATCACTTGCAAAACAAGCGGATGGTGTGTTCCGCACCGCTGATCTAAAGAGACTGGGACTGACTGCTTACGACATTCGAAAACTACTAGAAAAGCACGTCCTTGAAAGAGTTAGGCACGGGTATTACACGCTTGTCGCGACCAATGAGAATCGCTCAGACGCTGAGATTATTGCAAGGCTTTTCCCTGAAGGAGTACTATGTATGTATACAGCACTCTTTTATTATGGATACTCAAATCGCACGCCGCTGGCTTGGGATATTGCAATCAGTAAAGATGTATCCAAATCTCGGTTCAAGCTGGATTACCCTTACGTTCAACCCTATTATATGGAAGAACACCTGCTTTCTTTCGGAGTAACAGATGCCACCTACGGTGACACAGTCCTAAAGATATTTGATAAGGATCGCCTGATCTGCGAAAGTATTTTTTTTGAAAGCAAGATCGATCGCGAAACATACAACAGAGCTATTCAGAGTTACATTGCCGACCCGAATAAAAACATTGCAAATCTACTTGAATGTTCTAATAAACGACGAATACTCAAGAAAGTAAAGGACCGGATTGGTATTTGGCTGTAGATAAAGACTTGAAAATAAATTATGGATTCAGGAAAATCATTATGAGAAAGGATAAGATCGATGCCTGATCTAGTACCTTGTCAAAACTGAACTTGTAAACTGGTGTGAATCTTGCTCCCTTCTATTCAACTTTACTATAAGGAGCGATTCATGAACCAGAAGTATTTTATCAAACTAACCGCTGAAGAACGTCAAAAACT